>Ga0209698_10009369_pt1 | contig 10014 bp, 6 predicted proteins | sample LitLauG_LLR_2012_FD_187203 | JGI IMG/M metagenome (GOLD analysis project Ga0209698, IMG submission 187203) | Freshwater sediment microbial communities from Pennsylvania, USA - Little Laurel Run_MetaG_LLR_2012 (SPAdes) (version 2) | ecosystem: Environmental > Aquatic > Freshwater > Creek >...
CAGTGATTCCGTAAACCCACCGGCGGTTGCGGTCTAAGATCGTAGTCCGCAATACCTTAACGGGCAGGAAGCCGTTTGGGGCATTTTTGCAAATCTCAGAGCGCTGTTGACTTACCGCTATTCTGACATTATTATTAGAGTCAGATGACCAAGCCGCCCAGCGACCCCGATCTCCAAGCCCGCGGCCGCCTCATCCGCAGCCTCGGCGCTCTCCGCGAGATGCTCCCGGGCTCCTTTGTCGAGCGCAAGCGTGCCTGTGGCCGCCCCAACTGCCATTGCGCCGACGGCCAAAACCTGCACTCGCAGTATCAAATCTCCGTGCTCGTCGAAGGCCAGCCGAAGGTCTTCCATGTCCCTGCCAAAATGGTCGAGCAGGTCCGCCAGCAGGTCGCCATGCGTCGCCGTTTTGATGCCGCCGCTGCCACCATCTGCGGCATCAATCTGAGGAGATTCCTCAAACAGAAAGAAAATCCATAGACTTGTCCGGCCACCGATTCGAGACCTATCTCGACAAGGTGTTTAACTTTTCCCATCTGGTGGGGAAGTTGCCGGAAGGTCGCCAGTCTCCGCAACATCCCTGGCACAAAGTGTTCGATGCGGTCTTTCTGGGCGCGGCCATGCAGATCCCCAGCCTGCTGCAGATCGAAGCCGAGTGCCGCAACGGTGCCCTGGCTGAGCGGATTGGGCCGATCAGCGACGACACCATCGGATATGCGCTGCAGCGTCAGTCCCCCGAACCGGTCTTCTCCCTCACCTGTGAAATCGCCAGCCGCTTGAAGCGCAACGGAGTGCTGCGCTCGGATTGGTCCCGCGGCTTGGTGGTGGCGGCCGTAGACGGCATAGAAATCTGCAGTTCCTTCACTCGCTGCTGCGATGCCTGCATGCAACGCGAGGTGCAACACAAGGTGCGCGGCGAACTACGCACCGACATCCAGTACTACCACCGGATCGTCGCCGTGGTGATCGTCAGTACGCCGTTTCCCATCCCTCTGGGCATTCGCTTCCAGAAAGATGGTGAGGCGGAAGTGCCTTGTGCACTCGCCTTGTTGAAGGATCTGGTGGACCAGTTAGGACGCCGCTTCCTGGATCTGCTGGTAGGCGATGCCATTTATCTACAGGCGCCCTTTGTCAAAGAAGTGGAACGCCTGGGTTTGGACTGGGCTTTCACTCTGAAAGAGAATCAGCCCGAGTTGCTGCGCGAGGCGGAGCGCTTTACCGCTGGGCCGCCGACGGTCGTCCAGGTGGACCTTAAGCAGGAACTCCGCTGTTGGCACCTGCCGCAGGTGGATTGGCCGGTCGCCAATCGCCTGGTGCGGGTGATCAAAACGGTTCGCATCGACCACAAACGTCAGCTCGCCATCAGCCAAGATGGCGAGCATCTCCAGAAAAGCAAAACCGACGTGGTGCGGGAGAGCACCAACTTCTATGCCACCAATTTCGAACTGGGGGCGATCCCTTCAACGTTCATCCATCAACTCAGTCGCAGCCGATGGCGGATCGATGCCGAGGTGTTTCAGACCATTACCACCGACTGCCACCTCAAACATCCCGCCGTCCACCAAAGCACCGCCCTGGTAGTGCTGACGATGATCCGGCTGCTGGCCTATGCGCTGTCATTGATCTTCTACTACCGGCAAGTCTGCAGTCATGCCCGCGGCCCCTGCGACGGCTTCCACGAATTCGCCAAGCGTTTGGCCTACGGGTTCGTTGCTCTTTTGCCCAACACCAGTTGAACGCCCGCCGGACTTCGGCGATGTGTCGAGCCAATCTGCCGGCGTTCGTTCCGGACGCGGCTGCCCGCAGTATTCCCTGCACGCACGAAAATCCACGCCGTAGTATCGCTTGTCAACGTCCTTGTGTCACCACTGGCCACTACAACTTCCAAATACCTGGCTTTGGGCAACCAACTCCCGCCGAATCAGCCCGCCGCCTGCGGCGCCATCCTCGGTTTACGGAATCGCTGATTGGACAAGACTAAGCATTGACTTTGGCCCTCCCGTAGGATACAATCCGGACGCTTCGACCCGTCATTTTGAATACTTGGGGGGTGCCTATGTCGGGGAGATCGATCTCTCGGCTGACTGTCCTTTTGATAGCGGGTGGCTTCTTCGCCCTCCCCGCCCAGCAACCTCAACCCGTTGGCGAACGCCCGCCGGTTGCCTCCGCGCAGCGGGCTCTGATCAATCAGTATTGTGTCGGCTGCCACAGTACCAAGCTAAAGTCGGGAGGCCTCGCGCTCGACACGGTCAGTGTGGAGAGCTTGAATCAAAACACCGAAATCTGGGAAAAGGTCCTCCACAAGGTGCGTGCCCGTTATATGCCGCCGGCGGGCATGCCGCGGCCGGATGAAAAGGCCTACCAGTCCCTGGTCTCGTACCTGGAGACATCGCTCGACCAGTTGAGCGCGGCCAATCCCAATCCCGGGCGGACGGCCACGCTCCGCCGCCTGACTCGAACCGAATACCAAAATTCGATCCGGGACCTGCTCGGGCTTCAGGTCGATGTCGCGCAGCTTCTGCCTGGCGACGAATCCAGCTTCGGTTTTGACAACATTACGGTGGGAGAGCTTTCGCCGACGTTATTGGAGCGATACCTGTCGGCGGCGCGGAAAATCAGCCGCCTGGCAGTCGGGAGCCCGGTGCGTTCCCCGGGCGGCGACACCATCTTAATTCCGCCGGACCTCACCCAAGAGGAGCACTTCGACGAACTGCCGTTCGGCACGCGCGGTGGGACCGCGGTCCACTACACGTTCCCGCAGAACGCTCAGTACGAAATTCAGCTTCAACTCAGCCGCGACCGCAACGAGCATATCGAGGGCTTGGGCGAACCGGCCGACGTGGAACTGCTGTTGGATGGCGAGCGGGTACAACTGTTCACGGTGAAGCCGGCTAATATTATCACCGGGATTCGAAACGCCAACAGCATTCCCAACGACGATCTGGTCGACAAGCATCTCCACGTCCGCATTCCCGTTACGGCCGGCCCGCACACGCTGGGAGTTACCTTCCCCAAGAATGATCCTTCGCTGCTGCAGGAAACCGAACGCCAGCCATACCAGGCGCATTTTAATATGTACCGGCATCCCCGGATCCATCCGGCGCTGTATTCGATCGTCGTGATAGGCCCGTATGACGCGACGGGCGCAGGGGACACGCCCAGCCGCCGCCGGATTTTTGTGTGTCACCCCGCGAAGCCTTCCGAGGAGGATGGCTGCGCGAAGCAAATCCTTTCGAACCTTGTGCGCCGCGCCTACCGGCGGCCGGCGACCGATGCGGACCTGCAGATGCCGCTCAAGTTCTATCGAGACACGCGGACCAGCGAGGGATTCGAAGCGGGAATTGAGAGGGGACTCCGATCCCTGCTGATCAGCCCCGAGTTCCTGTTCCGGGTCGAGCAGGACCCCGTCGGCGTCGCGCCCAATGCCGCCTATCGGCTTACCGATCTGGAGCTGGCTTCGCGGCTGTCGTTCTTCCTGTGGAGCAGCATCCCCGACGAAGAGTTGCTGGACCTGGCAATTGCGGGGAAACTCCAGGAGCCTGCGGTTCTGGAAAAGCAGGTGCGGCGCATGCTGGGCGACGCACGTTCGGAATCGTTGGTGAACAACTTTGCCGATCAGTGGCTCTACCTGCGCAACCTGGAGACGATCATTCCGGACGCGCGCCTGTTCCCGGACTTCGACGACAACCTGCGCCAAGCCATGCGGCGTGAAACCGAGCTCTTTTTTGAGAGCATCATGCGCGAGAACCGGAATGTGCTCGATTTGCTGAGCGCTAATTATACGTTCGTCAATGAGCGGCTTGCCAAGCACTATGGGATTCCGAACGTATACGACAGCAATTTCCGGCGTGTCACCTTCGACGCGAATAGCGCGCGCGGCGGGTTGTTGGGACAAGGGAGCATTCTGACCGTCACCTCCTACGCCGACCGGACCTCGCCCGTGATTCGCGGCAAGTGGATTCTGACTAACATCGTCGGCTTGCCGCCGCCGCCGCCGCCGCCGAACGTGCCGCCCCTGCAGGGCAACGGCTCCACTGGTAAGCTTCTGACCATGCGGGAGCGCATGGCGGCGCACCGCGCCAATCAGCCCTGCGCGGGGTGTCACAGACTCATGGATCCAGTGGGTTTTTCGCTGGAGAACTACGATGCGGTGGGCCGCTGGCGGACCACCGACGAAGATGCTTCCATTGATGCCTCGGGTAATCTCCCCGATGGCAACCAGTTTGGGGGGGTGAACGGACTCCGGCAGGCTTTGCTAAGCCGTCCGGAGCTGTTCGTGAGCACCCTCACCGAAAAGCTTCTCACCTACGGGTTAGGCCGGGGACTTGAATCTTACGATGCGGCCGCGGTCCGCAAGATCGTGAGCGATGCCCGCGGTAACGACTACCGTTTCTCTTCGCTCATTTTAGGGATTGTCAACAGCACACCATTTCAGATGAGGAGATCACAATGATCGTCACGAAAAAGGCTTTGCCCCGGCGGACGTTTCTGCGGGGTACCGGGGTAGCGTTAGCGCTGCCCTTACTGGATGCCATGATTCCGGCCTTTTCCTCCGCGGCCGGCGTTTCTCCCGTGCGCCGCCTGGGATTTGTCTACATTCCGATGGGTTGCAACTGGTTTCAGTTTTTCCCGAAGGAAGTGGGCAATATTACCGAGCTGCCGCCGACATTAAGCACGCTCGCCCCGGTTCTGAACCAAGTCACAGTGATCTCGAATTTAGAGTTGAAGAATTCGTACTCGCCGGGGAATCATGCGACTTCCAACTCGGGGTTCCTCAGCGCCGCGCGAGCCAAGATGACCGAAGGCGCCGACTACGAATTGGCCACCACGGTTGATCAGATCGCGGCTAAGCAGTTTGGCAAAGATACGCAGTTGCCCTCGCTCGAACTGGCGATGGACGCGACGACGCCGATTGGCGCCTGCGACGGCGGCATGTCGTGCATATACGAAACCAGTCTCTCTTGGTCGTCGCCCACCACACCGCTACCCGCCGAAGCGAACCCGCGCGTGGTTTTCGAACGCCTGTTTGGCGACGGAGGCAGCGCCAAGGACCGGCTGGCCGCGCTACGGGAAGATGGCAGCCTCATCGACTTTGTGAGCGAGGATATCGCACACGTACAGAAGAAGCTCGGCGCGGGCGATCGCACCAAGCTCAGCCAGTATCTGGATACGGTTCGGGAGCTGGAGCGCCGCATACAGAAAGCGGAGGGAGAAACGGCCAAGTCCACCATGCCCGATCTCACGCGTCCCATCGGCGTGCCGTCGGAGTATGCAGATCACGCCCGGTTGATGTTCGATTTGCAAGTGCTGGCCATGCAGGCCGACATCACCCGCGTCATTTCCTTTCAGTTGGCTCGGGAAGCGAGCACCCGCACCTACCCGGAGGTCGGCGTACCCGAAGCGCATCACCCCACTTCGCATCACGGAAACGATCCCGAGAAGCTGGCCAAGCTCGCCAAGATCAACGCCTATCACGTGTCGTTGTTTGCGTACTACGTGCAGAAGTTGAAGTCCACTCCGGATGGGGATGGCTCGCTGCTTGACCATTCCATGATTCTGCTGGGCAGCGGCATGGGTAATCCTGACATCCATAACCACGTGAACCTGCCGATCGTCGTCGCCGGGGGCGGAGCGGGCAAGTGGAAGGGTGGGCGTCACATCAAATACGATGAGCCGACCCCGCTGGCAAATCTGCACCTGACCCTGTTGGACAGAGCGGGAATCCACCTCAACAACTTCGCCGACAGCCGCGGCAGAGTCGATGAGCTGCTTTCCATCTAGTGCAGCACGGAAGAATCGGAAGGAGGCAACCATGACACACATAAGACGCTTGCGCGGGCTATGGATCGCTCCGTTGGTATGGGCTGCGAGTCTGCTGCCGGCCGCGAGTTTGGACAGCCGGCTGCTAGATGCTGTAAAGAACTCCGACAAAGCGGCCGTTCAGGCTCTCCTGCCCCAGCACATCGACCTGAGCGCTGCCGATACCGATGGCTCGACGGCCCTCCATTGGGCGGTGCGCCACGATGATCTGGACACGGCCAATTTGTTGATCCGCAGCGGCGCGAATGTAAAGGCCGCCAATCGCTACGGAGTCACGCCGCTATCCTTAGCCTGCGTCAGTGGGAACGCGGCGATGATCGAGTCCCTGTTGAAGGCCGGAGCGGACGCCAACGCCGCCCTCCCGGGCGGAGAAACCGCCTTGATGACGGCGGCGCGCACCGGCAAAGTGGATGCCGTGAAGGTGCTGCTCACCCACGGCGCCAACGTGAACTTCGCGGAGAGCCGGCGCGGGCAGACCGCTCTGATGTGGGCAGCCGCGGAAGGGAATACTGCGGTTGTCGAAGAGTTGGTCGAGCGCGGCGCCAATATTCACGCTGCGACCAAAGGCGGACTTACCCCTCTGCTGTTCGCGGTCCGGGAGGGCCGCATCAACACGGTGCGGGCGCTGCTAAAAATCGGGGCAGACGTCAATGAGACGTGGAAGGCCGGCCGGGGGACGGGTGTTTCCGGCATCAGCGCCATGGTTTTGGCGGTCGCCAACGCCCACTATGAGCTCGCAGCCATGCTGCTGGACGCGGGCGCCGATCCCAACGCAACGGCCCAGGGCTGGACCGCCTTGCATCAGATCACCTGGGTGCGCAAACCCGGCAAGGGCGACAACGACCCCGCCCCTGAGGGCTCTGGAAATTTGTCCAGTCTCGACATGGTGAGAAAGCTGGTAGCCAAAGGAGCGAATGTGAACGCCCGCATGACGAGGACGGGAAATGTGGGGCGGACGAATATGAATATGATCGGCGCAACGCCCTTTATGATGGCCGCCAGAACCGCGGATGCTCCCTTAATGCGTCTCCTGGCCGAATTGGGCGCCGACCCTCTGTTGCCGAACAAAGACAACTCGACGCCCATCCTCGCGGCGGCGGGACTCGGCACGTATTCTCCGGGAGAGGACCCTGGGACCGAAACCGAGGTGCTCGAAGCCGTGAAGGTGGCCTTGGAACTCGGCGGAGACGTGAACACGGTGGACAACAACGGCGAGACCGTGATCCACGCCGCAGCTTACAAGGAGGTTCCGTTGGTTGCCCAGTTCCTGATCGAGAAGGGCGCCAAGATCGAAGTCTGGAACCAAAAGAACACGACCGGATGGACGCCCTTGCGGATCGCGGACGGTGTCGTCCGAGGAGGGGGGACCATCCGCAGTTCACCCGCCACGGCGGGCGCGCTTCGTCAAGTGATGAGCGCAGCGGGAGTCTCGACGGTTGTCGAACCTGACATAGTACGGGCTGGACATCCGGTCAACTAGGAATGCTTAAGGTTCTGTCACGATCTGCACGCGGTTACTCTCGTGGCCCTCGGCGCTGAGGTAGAGCTCGGAGGCGCCCAGATTCGTGACGGCGGGGAGTTGGGCCTCAATGAGGTAAAAGCCGATGTATCCCGGCGCCAGCGTAGCGCGCGCTACCTGGAGCGGAGAACCATCCAGGTAGACTCGGACGGCCGCTGTGACGGCTGGCGGATTATCCAGTGGTGCCTGCAGGTTCGTGGGCCAATCCGGACGGACCCTGCCCAAGCCGGTGGCTAAAATCTGAATCCTGCCATTGGAGCGCGCCGTATTGCGGGCATCCAGCGCCAGTCCGCTATCGGCGTCGTAAAGCATGGGGGCGCCGTCGCTGCCGACGAAGATCGCAGGCGAAACCGGCTGGACCGGCAGGCCGACCGTCACCGCCCCGGCGATGGTCTGAAGCGAGAGGGACACGCTCGGCCCCACCGCCTCGAACGGCACTTGAATCTGCGACTCGTTGTCGGAGGCCGAGAGCACCGGGTAGCTCAGATTCCCTCCGCTTGCGGCATTCACTCGTCCGCCAATCACGCTGACCAGCGACCCGGGCGCGGCCGGACGCGTGCTGAAATCGGCAGCGCTCACCAGGCGGAGGTTGCGCAGCCGGTGCGGCGCCGCAGTCGCGTAAACTCCGTACCCATCGAGCGCGATGTACAACTGTACTCCCACCGGATCCAGCCGCACATCCATGGCAGGAGCTGCGGGAAGAGCCTCGGTCAGGCTCGTCCAGTTGACTGCCGGAACCGTAGCATTTTCCAGGTCCGTGTGGGTGAGGAACACGCCCCGGTCGGTGGCGACGTACACCGCGCCCGCGCTACGTTCGGCGGTGATGCCGTGCACAGGCACGCTTGGCAGATTGCCGGTCAAATCGTCCCAGATGCTGCCGCTGCTGGTAGTTCTAAGCACGTGGGGGCCCAGGCCGGCTAACGCCGCGAGCGCGACTCGGGGCTCACTGGCATCGACGAAAATACGTTCCACCGGACCAGCCCGGTCCGTGCGAGAGGCTTGGAAAGTCAAGCCATTGTCCAGGGAAACCCAAATGCGGCCGTCACTGGACCCGGCATACACGGTCGAACCGGATGCCCCAATGGCCGTGATTTCGGCGCCTGTCGCTGTCGAGTATTGGCGGCGCAAAGCGGCTTCCGCAGTCCGGGCCCCATCGTTCGACGGAAACCATACTGAGCCACCGGGGGGCAGCTCGATCGCGCCCAAACCGTCCACCTGCACACGCGTTCCGGACGTTCCACCAGGCGTTGAAAGAATACGGCGCACGGGCAGATTCGGCAGAAACTGATTCAATCCGGACCAGGAGAGGCCTCCATCGGCCGAGCGCCAGACGCCGAAGTCGTTGGCCAGCACCAGTTGATCGGGGTCAGCCGGCGAAACCGCCAAGCCGTGTTGTCCCATGCCCACCACTGATGCCGAGCGGTACTGCGTGAGGCTGTTCCACGACCGGCCTCCGTCCTCGGAGCGGTACAACTGCCCTCCCAACGCATAAACACGCTGGGGATTCGAAGCGGCGACGACCAGCCGCGCACCCGCTTCGGGCAGCCGGGCGGCGCTGGCAGATGCGGCCGGCGGCTCAGCCACCGTTTCGGCCGCTTTCCACGTTTCGGAGTCGGCGGTGGAAAACGTTTTCCCCGAGGCGGTGCGGGCAAAAAGTTCGGCGCCATCGGGAGAAAACCAGACTGCCTCCACGGGACCGGTGGCTGGTGAGGCCAGGGTCAATTCGACTCCGGCAGAGCCCACTTTGCGCCAGTCGGGCCGCGTCTGGGCGGAGCCCGCCAGTACTCCCAAGAGCATGGGAACTAGTACCCGCAACGCGCTCCGTGATGTTCCCTTATGACACACCGCTGTACCTGATTTTACCTTATTTCGATCCTGGTTTTCTCATTAACCTGATGAAAACGCATCTCTTGTTAGCGAATGTTAATCTCGGCTCGCTAGATGCAACGCATGTTTGGTGCTAGACTTTGAGGAGGCTAGCATGCGGGCCCGGGTTTCAGATTCCCGTGTCCGTAAATTTACGATATGCTCCGGCGCATCGGTCTCGCTGCACGCACGCTGCTTCTGGCTGCTGTTGTAGTGTGTCCAGCCCTGCTCTCCGCCCAGGATTTCGGCGTGGCTGCTAAGCTGGTGGTATTAACGGGCCGGGTTTCGATTGTGCGCGATGGCATGGAATGGGCCCTGAGCGTAGGCAGCCCCGTTCAGCCGAAACAGATCGTGGTCACCGGTCCCGACGGGTATGCCAAATTTGAATTGTCCGACGGGAGTACCTTCGAGGTCTTCCAGAACTCGAAGACCGTGTTTCGAGCGACGTCGAATGCGGATCTGCTGGATCTTCTGATCGGTCGCGTCAAGGTTTATATCCAGCACCGGAATGGACCGAATCCCAACCGCGTCACCACGCAGACCGCGGTTATCTCGGTGCGTGGCACGATATTCGACGTGGTGGCGGAGGATGAAGACACTACCTTCGTCAGTGTCGATGAAGGCGTCGTCAATGTGCGGCATGCGGTTTTCGGCGACGCAAGGGACGTCTATGCCGGCGACTCGTTGCGTGTGTACCGGGAGCAGCGGTTGGCGCGAAACATCGATAAAGGGAATGCCGCGCGGGTAGCGTTGCGAGCGGCGGCGCAGGCAGTTTACGACGCGCTTTCCCGCAGGCCCACCGGCGGCGGAAC
>Ga0209698_10009370_pt1 | contig 10014 bp, 8 predicted proteins | sample LitLauG_LLR_2012_FD_187203 | JGI IMG/M metagenome (GOLD analysis project Ga0209698, IMG submission 187203) | Freshwater sediment microbial communities from Pennsylvania, USA - Little Laurel Run_MetaG_LLR_2012 (SPAdes) (version 2) | ecosystem: Environmental > Aquatic > Freshwater > Creek >...
TCGCAGGACACCAAGGACGCGGTGCTGCGCTGCGAGACCTCACAGCAGGCCTACACGATGCTGCTGCTCGCCCCGGAATTCCAGAGGAGATGACCATGTCGATCCTGCATCCCCATCGCCGCGCTTTTCTGGCCGGAACGGGCGCGGTGTTCGCCAGCGCGCTGCTGCCGCGCGTCGCCAGCGCGGCGGGGGCGCGCGATCCGCGCCTCGTCGTCATCATCCTGCGCGGCGCGATGGACGGCCTCTCGGCGGTCGGCCCGCTCGGCGACCCCGATTATGTGGACCTGCATCGCGAACTGGCGTTGACCAAGGACGGCCCGCACGCGGCGTTGCCGCTCGACGGCTTCTTTGGGCTTAACCCGTCGATGGGCAATTTCGCGCGGCTCTACAACGCCAAGCAGGCGCTCGTCGTCCATGCGACGGCGACCAATTATCGCGAGCGTTCGCATTTCGACGGGCAGGACGTGCTGGAGAGCGGCATGCCGGCGCCGGGACGCGTGGAGAGCGGCTGGCTGAACCGGGCGGTGCAGCATTTGCCGTCAGGGGCTAAGGTGGAGAGCGAGGCGCTGGCCATCGGCTATGTGCCGCCGCTGGTGCTGCGCGGGCCGGCGCCGATCATGGGCTGGGCGCCCGCCGACATGCCGCCGCCGACGGACGACCTTCTGCTTCGTTTGGGAGCGCTTTACGATCACGGCGATCCGGCGTTGGCGCGCGCCCTGCGCGAGTCGGTGGAGACCGACCGTAAGGCGGCGAAGATGGATATGGCCTCGCTGAAGCAGGGCGGCGACGTCGTCGAGCAGATGCGCAAGGCCGCGCGCGGCGCCGCGCGGCTGATGGCCGCAGAGGGCGGTCCGCGCATCACGGCGCTGGCCTTCGATGGCTGGGACACGCATGTTCAGGAGGGCGGCGCGACCGGGCGTCTGGCGACGCTGCTGGGCGGGCTCGATCAGTCCATCGCCGAATTCGAGCAGGCTTTGGGGCCGGCGTGGAGCCAGACGGTCGTTATGGCGGTCACGGAGTTCGGACGCACGGCGCGCATCAATGGCGACAGCGGATGCGACCATGGCACGGGCTCGGCGGCGTTTTTGGCGGGCGGCGCGCTGGCGGGCGGACGGATGGTGGCTGACTGGCCGGGACTCAAGCCCGCCAATCTGTTCGAGAATCGCGACCTCAAGCCGACCACCGACCTGCGCGCAGTGATGAAGGGCTTGTTGGCCGACCATTTGGGGCTTTCGGCGGACGTTCTGGGCAAGGCGGTCTTCCCGGATACAACCGGCGTGGCGCCGATGAGGGGGCTGATTGCAACCTGAGGTTTTTCCGCTTAACCCTGCTGTAGAGTTATTATTAAAGAACCGTGAATTTCCTCTGGCGTCCCCCATGTCTAACTGATTACAAATGACACCTATCGGGATGACCGCCGGGGGGCGCGGGTGTTTGAGCAACGTAACGGTTCGCTTTTTCTTACGCGGGTGATGGAAACTCTTGATAGAGTTGAATATCGGCGTGCAGATACATCTGAAGAAAGAGAAGCTATTTTCCGTGCGAGATACGAAGCGTATCGACGTGACGAATCCATTCCACCCAATGAAACTGAATTATTTTCAGACGAGCTTGATGATGTTCCGAATGTTTGGCTGATAGGCGTCTACATTGATGGCGTAATGGCTAGTACAATTCGATTGCACATTGCCTCGCGTCCACAACACGTCCTGCCGATTACCGAAGCTTTCCCCGACAAAATCTTGCCGCTTCTGGACGGCGGGTCCATCGTGATCGATGTGTCGCGGCAAACGAGCCGGCTCGAGTTTGTTCGCGCGTATCCGTTTCTGACCCTGCTAACCATGCGGGCGACTTTCATCGCCGAGGATTATTTCGACGCCGATTTTATCACGGTGGCGTGCAAGCCCGAATATCAAGCCGCCTTCCGGCGCCTGAGCGGATGCGTGAACTGGGCGCCGTTGCGGCCCTATCCCCGGCTCGCCAAGCCGACCCTGTTGATGGGCCATGATTGCCGGGCGAGTCGTCCGTCAATGCGCGAGCGCTACCCCTATCTCGACACCACGCCGGAGATGCAGCGCAGCTTGTTTGGCCGCTCATCCACCGTGGACCGCGACCTTCATTTCGATTTAACGGCGGGGAGGCGGGAGCGGGCGCTTGACGGCAAGCAATACTCGACGACATGCGTCGCATATGCGTCCAACCCCGGCGTCTCCAGCAGCGCCGCCCTGGCGTAATCGTCACGCCAGCGCACGTAAAGTTCCGGTCGAACGCGCACCACTTGCACGCCGGCCGCCGCAACCTCATGGCGTTCGGGGAAACGCGGGACGCCGAACTGACCGTAGACCGGCGCGTCAGGGCGATGCGCGCGCCAGCGCCAATGGGCCGCGAATTCGTCGAGGCCGTCGAGATCGAGCGGCGCTCCCGTCAGGCGGGACCAGCGCTCGAAGGCCGGGAACGCCACCCTTTGCTGCGTCGCCGTTACCCCCGCGGCCCCATAGTTTAGAAACAGTGCGTCGCGTTCCGTCAGAAATTCTTCGTAGCTCCCCCACAGGCGAAACGACGGCGAAGCCGATTGCGCCAGCAAGAAGCCAGCCGGTTGCAGACGCGCCAGCACGGGCGGCTCGGGGTCGAAAGAGGGCCGGGATTCGACGACCGCGCGCAAATGAGAATTCCTTTCAGTCACCCAGAAAGAATTCGCAGAAACTGTTTTAAAAAGTCCTCACCCGTAAGACTGAGGGCCCAATTAGGCCCCATAAACTAAAGCCAAACCTCGCGTTAATCTTTGCTTTTTATCTTCGCGTCCGAAAATCGAAAGCTGTGGGCTATGCTGGACCGAAGAATGGAAAATTCGCCGACCGCGCCGGCCGCCGCGGAGGAAGTGCTGTCCGACGCGCTCTACACCGACACAGGCTCGCTCATAACGGGAACCATTCTGACCGCCGGCGCCGCGCTCTTCGGTTGGCTCCTCTGCGGCGGCGTTTTTCCTCTTATATTGGCGGTTGTCAGCACCTCTCTCAACACTCTAAGGTTAATTGTCGCAAGACAACGCAATTGGCGATGGAGCCGGCGCTTAGATTTGGTTTTTATTTGTGTATCTATCCTCTATTTGCAATGTATTGGCGCACTGACTTATTGGGCGTTCAATTGCATAGACAATCTGTTTGTGTCGACACTTGTGATTTTTGTCATCGTTGTCAATACGATGGCGATCGCCCTACGCTCTTTCGCGATCGAGCGGGTCGCCACCATTTATACGGTGGCGCTTGTGCTTCCTGTCGCCGCCGCCTTCCTGTGGCGGGGGGGAATGTACAACGTCGCCGCCTTTGTTGAAATCCTGACGGCTCTATACACCCATCGATCCGCAAAGCGCCTGCGCGGCATTCTCCTTTCCCAGATCGCCTATCGCGACCGCTCCGAGACGGTCGCCGCCCGGTTCCGCTTCGCTATCGACAATATGTCGCACGGCATGGCGATGATCGACTGCGACTTGCGAATCGTCGTCTCCAACGCCGAATTTGCAGAATGTTTTGGCGCCCCGACGACTCGACCTCTGGTGGGCGTGCGATTCGACGCGCTCCTGCGGCTGGCGCGTCGCCGGGGAACGCTAACCCCCGCCGACGCCGAACGTTTGATGGCGAGTTTCGACGCGACCTCGGCGCCCGATGGCGTGGCGCGGCTGGAAATTCCGGGAGCGAGCGGACGCGTCAACGATCTCACGCTCAAGCGCAACGAAGAGGGCGGCTGGGTGATGGTCGCGCAGGACGTGACCGACCAGCGCCTCGCCCGCGAGGCGCTCGACGCCGCCGCCCGATTTGACGCCATGACCGGCCTGCCCAATCGCGCCACGTTCGAGGCCCGGCTTGTGGAGAGCCTGCGCTTTGCGCAGGGTCATTGCCTGCGTACTGAGGTCATCTTCTTTGATCTCGACCGCTTCAAGCAGGTCAACGACACCATGGGTCACAAGATCGGCGACCGTGTGCTCGGCGAAGCCGCCAACCGGTTGAGTCAGTCGGTCGGTCCCGAGGCGTTTGCGGCGCGCTGGGGCGGCGACGAGTTCGTGGTGCTGCGCCGCGGCCTCGACGACGGGTCCGTCGTCGGGTTCGCCGAGCGGCTGATTGCGGAACTGTCGCGCCCGATCTGGATCGACGGCGCCGAGGTTCTGATCGGCGCCAGCGCGGGCATCGCCATCTGCAACGACGGCCATTCCAGCATGGAGGCGCTGCTCCAGCAGGCCGATATGGCGCTCTACAGCGCCAAGCGCGAGGCGCGCGGCGTGTGTCGTCTGTTCGAACCCGCGATGAACGACATGGCGCGCGAGCGCCGGCTGCTCGAACTCGATCTTCAGGCGGCGCTGGCCGCGCGCACTTTCGAACTGCGTTATCAGCCGATCGTCGATCTGGAAACGGGCGAACTCGTCAGCTTCGAGGCGCTGGCGCAGTGGCGCCATCCCACGCGCGGCTCGGTCTCGCCGGTGTTGTTCGTGCCAGTCCTTGAGGAACTCAACCTCATGCACGCTTTCGGCGCCTGGGCGCTGCAACGCGCCTGCGAAGATGCTGCGTCATGGCCGCAGCCGATGCGCGTCGGCGTCAACGTCTCGGCTCGCCAGTTCGACACGCTGCTGGAGGCCGTCAGGCGGGCGCTCACCTCCTCCGGGCTGGCGCCGGGACGGCTCGAACTGGAGATCACCGAGACGGCGGCGCTGGAAGGCGGCGACGAGGCCCGCCGCGTGCTGGAGGCGGTGCGGAGCTTGGGCGTGCGCATTGCGCTCGACGATTTCGGCACCGGCTATTCCAGCCTCAGCCATCTGATGAGCCTGCCGCTCGACAAGGTGAAGATCGACAAGGGCTTCACGCAACAACTGGGCCTCAGCCGCAAGGCCGACGTGCTGGTCGCCAATATCGCCCGGCTGTCCTCGCAACTGGGGATGCGCGTGACCTTCGAGGGCATCGAGACCGAAGAGATGCTGGAGCGCGCCCGTGCGGTGGGCGTCGCCGCTGAAGGGCAGGGATGGCTGTTCGGCCGCGCGACGGCAAACACGGAACTCGGAAAGTTCTTTGCTCCGCAGGAGAACGAGCAGGCGGTGGCCTGACGCCTTGGCTTTTTCGCAAACGAAAGGGGCGGCCTCGCGGCCGCCCCTCTGTGTTTGGTCGCTATGCGATCAGCAGGAATAATACATGTCGAACTCGACCGGATGCGGCGTCATTTCGAAGCGCATCACTTCGGTCATCTTCAGGTCGATGTAGCTGTCGATGAAGTCGTCGTTGAACACGTCGCCCGCCTTCAGGAACGCGCGGTCCTTGTCGAGGTTTTGCAGCGCCTCGCGCAGCGAGCCGCACACGGTCGGGATCTTCTTCAGTTCCTTGGGCGGCAGGTCGTAGAGGTCCTTGTCCATCGCCGGGCCGGGATCGATCTTGTTCTTGATGCCGTCAAGGCCGGCCATCAACATCGCCGCGAAGGCGAGATAAGGGTTGGCGACGGGATCGGGGAAGCGGACCTCGACGCGCTTGGCCTTGGGGTTGGATGTCCACGGAATACGGCACGAGGCCGAGCGGTTGCGCGCGCTATAAGCGAGCAGCACCGGGGCTTCATAGCCGGGGACGAGGCGCTTGTAGCTGTTGGTCGAAGGGTTGGTGAAGCCGTTGAGCGCCTTGGCGTGGCGGATGATGCCGCCGATGTACCACAGGCATTCCTGGCTGAGATCGGCGTATTTGTCGCCGGCCATGATCGGCTTGCCGTTCTTCCAGATCGATTGGTGGACGTGCATGCCCGAGCCGTTGTCGCCGAAGATGGGCTTGGGCATGAACGTCGCCGTCTTGCCATAGCTCTGCGCGACCTGATGGATGCAGTATTTGTAAACCTGCATGTGGTCGGCCATCGTGGTCAGCTTGCCGAACTTGAGGCCCAGCTCATGCTGCGCGGAGGCAACCTCGTGGTGGTGCTTCTCGACCACGGCGCCCATGTCGGCCATGGCCTTGAGCATCTCGCCGCGCATGTCCTGCCCGGAGTCGACCGGCGGCACCGGGAAATAGCCGCCCTTGGTGCGCACGCGATGGCCGAGGTTGCCGCCCTCGTAAGGCGTGTCGGAGTTGGAGGGCAATTCGACGTGATCGAGAATGAAGCCGGTGTTGTAGGGATCGGCCTTGAACTGCACGTCGTCGAACACGAAGAACTCGGCCTCGGGGCCGACGAAGCAGGTGTCGCCGATGCCGGTCGACTTCAGATAAGTCTCCGCCTTCTTGGCGATCGAGCGCGGGTCGCGGTTATAGGGCTGGCCAGAGGCGGGGTCGAGGATGTCGCACACCAGCACCAGGGTGGAGGCGGCGAAGAACGGGTCGAGGCAGGCCGAGGTCGGGTCGGGCATCAGGGTCATGTCGGATTCGTTGATCGCCTTCCAGCCGGCGATGGAGGAGCCGTCGAACATCAGCCCGTCGGCGAAGGCGTCCTCGTCGATCAAGGTCTGGTCGAAGGTGACGTGCTGCCACTTGCCGCGCGGGTCGGTGAACCGCAGGTCGACATATTTGATGTCGTTTTCCTTGATGTGCTTCAGGACGTCTTGCGCGGTTTTCATGGGGGCTCCCTCTTTCCCTTATCTTGAAATGGTCAGACCGCGTCCGGCCCGGTCTCGCCGGTGCGGATGCGGATGGCTTCGTCGATGGTGGAGATGAAGATCTTGCCGTCGCCAATGCGCCCGGTCTGCGCAGCCTTGCGGATGGCCTCCACCGCGCGGGCGCAATTCTCGTCCGAGATGACGACCTCGATCTTCACCTTGGGCAGAAAATCGACCACGTATTCGGCGCCGCGATAAAGCTCGGTATGGCCCTTCTGGCGGCCAAAGCCCTTGGCTTCGAGCACGGTGATGCCCTGCACGCCGGCTTCCTGCAAAGCTTCTTTGACCTCGTCGAGCTTGAACGGCTTGATGATCGCCTCGATCTTCTTCATGTCACGACTCCTGCGGCGACAAACGGGAACGCGCCCGCGGCGGGGTTGGCGGCCCGTAACATGGATTTTTGGGCCGCGCCACGCCTCCGGGCGCCGCTGGTCAGGATTTGGGCGCCGTTCAGACCGTCGGACCCGATTGTCCTGAGGGAAACACACGCCAAGCCATAGTCCCGGCCTTGGCGACGACAGTGCGGCCCGATTTCGCCATGGCGACGAGATGGGCGAAGACGCGGGGCTGGCGCCAGACCTGCGAGCGCTCAGGGGCGCAGACGGCGCGATATTCGCCGGTGTCGGCGTCCTCCATCAGGATCGCGCCGATGAGGTCGGGGCGGAAGTTCTGCGGCAGGGTGCGGCTGGTCAGCCATTCGCACTCGAAGTCGCGGCAAACCTGCGGGCGGTCGGGATAGATGCGGCAGCCGGGGTTGACGCAATTGGCGCAGGCGGGGCCGGCGGGTTTCTTGAGTTCTTCGATCTCAAGCACGATGCAGCACATCATGCAGGGGCCGCAGGATTTGCCTTGTGTCGCCGCCACTCGTGTCTCCTTGGTCGCCCCGCTGATAGGGGGCGCCTGGCCGCGCGCCAAGGCCGCTCTTGGGTTATCCCCCGTTGGCGGCTATGGGCTGCGCGATGGACAGAAGGTTCATAGCGGCGATCGGGTTCCTGCTTGCGGTGGCGGCGGGGCTGGCGTGGGTTCTGCCCGCGCCCTCCAGCGACACGCGCGAACTGCTGTCGTGGGGGCTGAACCCCGGTCTCGCCAGCCCCAAGCAGCCGCCGATGATGGTGTGGATGGGCGCGCTGGTGATGCGCTTCGCCTGGCCGACGACGCTGTGGTGCGTCGCGCTCAATCAGGCGCTCAACGCGGCCGGGCTCTATTATGCGTATCGCATCCTGCGGCTGTGGACCCCGCGCGAACAGGCGGGTCTTTGGACGCTGTTGCTGGCGGGGTCTGTCTATTTCATGGCCGCGCCCGTCGCCTTCGCGCTCAATGCGGACGTGGTGCAGTTCCCGTTCTGGGCGGCGCTCATGTTTCATGCGCTGCGGGCCTTCGCGACGCGCGGATGGCGGCACTGGATCGCATTGGCGCTGGCCTTTGCAGGCGCGTTCTACGCCAAATATACCGTGGCGCTGCTCGTCGCGGCGCTTGGGGTCGCGACATTGTGGGTTCCCGCTTATCGCCGCGTCTGGCGCGATGGGCGGCTTTTTGGGGCGGCGCTGCTGGCGGCGGCGCTGATCGCGCCACATCTGATGGTCCTGCCGCGCTCGGGCGCGCTGGGTCATGCGACAGGCACAGTGCTGCTCGACGCCGGGCTTGGCTATCGGCTGCGCAGTTTCGGCGAGTTGGCGCTGGGGTTCGTGGCTTATCTGGCGCCGTCATGGGTTTGGCAGGCGGCGGGCGCGGCGCGCTCTGAAGTTGTACGGGCGGCGGCGCCGCAGGACGCCGCGCGTTTGGCGCGGGCGACGGCGGCGGCGTCGCTGGCGATGCTCGTGGTGCTGATTCTGGGCTTCGGCTTCAAATATCCCTCGCGCTATGACTCGCCACTGCTATTCCTGATCTGGCTCGCGGGCGCGAGCCTCTTGCGCTTCGACGCCGCGCGCTTTGCGGCGACGCGACGCTGGATGACGCGCGCGACGCTAGGCTTTGCGGCGGTCGTGTTGGTCGGCGGCGTCGCCGTCTATGGCCTTGTGACGCATCATCCGCGCCAGCAGGAGCCGCTGTCGCAAGCCGCCGCACGGCTTCAGGCGGAATGGGGCGCGCGCTACGCCTGCGGGCCGGCCTATGTGATGGGCGATTTATGGAGCGCCTATGGCTTCGGCGTTTCGATGATCCCGCCGCGACCGGGCGTGCACCTGATCGAGGTCGAGGGCGATCCGGGTTACGACGTCGCGCGGCGCGAGGCTGAGGGCGCCGTGGTGATCTACCGCGATCGGCTCGACGCGCATGAGATTGAGGCGGTGTTTCCGGGCCTCGATGTTTCGCACGCGCAACGCCTGACGCTGCCGTTCGCGCATACGCTCAGTGGGGCGACGATGACTTACGAATATGTGTTCGTGGCGCCGAAGGGGTGTTGATTGACGCGGGGGCCCCCTCATCCGGCCTTCGGCCACCTTCTCCCGCAAGGGGAGAAGGGATATATTCTGATAGGGTCTGTCTGACTGAAAGCATTTTAGTTGCCGCCTTCCAGCAAACGCCGCGCGATCACCTGCGCCTGAATCTCCGCCGCGCCTTCAAAGATGTTGAGGATGCGCGCGTCGCACAACACGCGGCTGATCGCATATTCCAGCGCAAAGCCGTTGCCGCCGTGGATTTGCAGCGCATTGTCCGCCGCCGCCCAGGCGACGCGCGCGCCGAGCAACTTGGCCATGCCGGCCTCCAGATCGCAGCGGCGGCCCTCGTCCTTGGCGGTCCCTGAATAATAGGTGATCTGCCGGGCGATATGGATTTCCACCGCCATCATCGCCAGCTTGTCGGCGACTCGGGGAAAGTTGATGAGCGCCTTGCCGAACTGCATGCGGTCCTTCGCATAGCGCAGCCCCAGCTCGAACGCGCATTGTGCGACGCCGACCGCGCGCGCCGCCGTTTGTATGCGGGCGCTCTCGAAGGTCTCCATCAGTTGTTTGAAACCCTGACCCTCGACGCCGCCGAGCAACTGGGATGCGGGAACCTCGAAACCGTCGAACGCGATCTCGTATTCCTTCATGCCGCGATAGCCCAGAACCTCGATCTCGCCGCCGCTCATGCCCTTGGCGGGGAACGGCTCGGAATCGGAGCCGCGCGGCTTTTCGGCCAGCAGCATCGACAGGCCCTTGTAGCCTTTCTCATCCGGGTTGGTGCGCACCAGCAACGTCATCAGGTCGGCGCGCACGGGATGGGTGATCCACGTCTTGTTGCCGGTGACTTTGTAAGAACCTCCCTCGCGAACGGCGCGGGTGCGCAGCGAGGCGAGATCGGAGCCGGTGTTGGGCTCGGTGAACACGGCGGTCGGCAGGATTTCGGCGCTGGCGATTTTGGGCAGATATTTGTTCTTTTGCTCGTCGGTGCCGCCGAGCAGGATCAACTCGCCCGCGATCTCCGAG
>Ga0209698_10009371_pt1 | contig 10012 bp, 8 predicted proteins | sample LitLauG_LLR_2012_FD_187203 | JGI IMG/M metagenome (GOLD analysis project Ga0209698, IMG submission 187203) | Freshwater sediment microbial communities from Pennsylvania, USA - Little Laurel Run_MetaG_LLR_2012 (SPAdes) (version 2) | ecosystem: Environmental > Aquatic > Freshwater > Creek >...
CTTCGCGCGACGGCGCCATCGACATGTCGCGCGCCCCGCGCTCGCCGGGTTCGGCGCTCAAGCCTTTTATCTACGCGCTCGCCTTCGAGCAGGGCCTCGCGCATCCCGCCACACTCCTGTTCGACCGGCCCGCTCGCTACGGCGCTTACGCCCCGATCAACTTCGATCTCGGCTTTCAGGGTGCGGTGACCGCGCGACATGCGCTCCAGATGTCGCTCAACCTGCCGGCCATCGAAGTGCTCGCCGATGTGGGCCCCTCCACGTTTCTCGCGCGCTTGCATTCCGCCGGCGCGGACGTCGCCTTACCGAAAGATACGCCCATCGGCCTCGCCATCGGCCTGGGCGGCCTCGGCGTATCGCTTATCGACCTTACGCGGCTCTATGCAGGCCTTGCGCGCGGCGGCGAGGCGCCGGCGCTCTACGAGCAACTGGAAGGGGCCGCGCCAATCAAGCCGGCGCGACGGGTCACCGATCCCGTCGCCGCGTGGTACGTCGCCGATATCCTGCGTGGCGCGCCGGCGCCAACCAATGCGCTTTCCGGGCGCATCGCCTTCAAGACCGGAACGAGCTACGGATTTCGCGACGCTTTGGCGATTGGGTTCGACCGAGGAACGACCATCGGCGTCTGGGTTGGGAGGCCGGACAATGGCGCGACGCCGGGGCTGATTGGTCGCGAAACCGCGGCGCCGATCCTATTCGAGGCTTTCGACCGTCTCGGTCGCGAGAGCGAGCGGATCAGGGAGCCCAGGGGCGTGCTGCACGTGGAACGCACGGCCGAACTGCCCCCGCCGCTGCGCCATCTGCGCCAGGACGCACCCAAGACCATCGCTGCGACCGAACGCGCGGCGCTCAGGATTTCATTTCCGCCGGACGGCGCAAAGGTCGATCTCGACGGCGGCGCCGCGCCGTTGAATTTGAAAGCGCTCGGCGGCCGATTGCCGCTCGCCTGGTTCGTCAACGGCGCCCCTATCGGCCAGGGCGATTTGCGGCGGCAGTCGCAGTGGAGGCCGGACGGGGCCGGCTTTGCGCGGGTCACGGTGATCGACGCGCAGGGCGCCACCGACACAGCGGTGATCCGCATCCAGTAACGATCCGCAGCGGTTTCAGTTGACGATCTCCCCCTGCGCCCGTCGCGTCCGCCGTCGCTTACGACGCTGTCAGCGACGACCGAGTCCGACAATAGCTTGATAAAGGGCGGCGCCCATTGGCGTGTTTGTTGATCCCGGATGTTTGCGTCCAGCCTCGTGCAACAGGAGCTTATAATTTCAATAAGAATATAAAAATCAAGCGCTAGTCGCAAAAAATTGGCGGAAGCGGTGGCCGCCATATTGTCGTTTTTCGATGTTCGCCCCTATTCGCCACTATCCTTGAAATTCCTTAAATATTAGATGGATATGGAGGCACGACGTATTTACTTGCTCGCTGATGTTCGCCAGAATGAGCGTCGAATTTGTGGACCGAATTGTGGATCGTCGAAATGGGCAAGTTAAATGCGCGCAAAGTTGCAACTGCCGAGCCCGGCAAGCATGGAGACGGCGACGGGTTGCAGGGGGCGGTTGCTGTGACAGGCGCGCGCAAATGGGTGCTGCGCTTCATGCGGGATGGCAAGCCGCGAGAAATGGGCCTCGGATCATTCCCGGAGGTCAGTCTCGCTGAGGCGCGCGACAAGGCGCTAACCCAGCGCAAGCTCGCCCGCAATGGCATCGATCCTATAGCCCAACGTAGAAGGCTGACGGAGAGGGCGGCGACTGTCCCGACGTTCGGCGAGGTCTCTGACGCCTACATTGCCGCGCACGAACCGACCTGGCGGAATTCGAAACACCGCGATCAGTGGCGCATGACAATGAAAGTCTACGCCGCGCCGCTGCGCGCGAAAGCCGTCGATCAGGTTGCGACAGCCGACGTGCTCGCCGTTCTCATGCCTATCTGGAAAGTGACGCCAGAGACGGCGAGCCGCCTGCGCGGCCGAATTGAGCTGGTCTTAGATGCGGCGCGTGCACGCGGTCATATCGGAGACGGCTCGGCGAACCCGGCCCGCTGGCGCGGCTATCTCGACAAGCTGCTGCACGCTCGCTCGAAACTCACGCGCGGCCATCACGCAGCGCTCGAATATGCCAAGCTTCCTGCCTTCATCGCCGGCCTTCGCGCGCGCGGGGCGGGCGCGGGTCTGTGCCTTGAGTTTGCGATCCTTACGGCCGCCCGCTCCGGCGAGGCGCTCGGCGCGCGCTGGTCCGAGATCGACGAGGCAGGGATGGTTTGGACGGTTCCCGCCAACCGGATGAAGGCGGCGCGCGAACATCGCGTTCCACTGAGCGACCGCGCCGTAGCGATCCTCAACGAAATGAAAAAAGTCAAGGTCTCGGATTTCATGTTTCCGGGCCGCCAGCGCGACAAGCCTCTGTCAGTCATGGCGCTGGAGATGGTACTTCGGCGCATGAACGTTGACGTGACCGTGCACGGCTTTCGCTCGACGTTTCGCGATTGGGCAGGTAACGAAACGGCTTTCCCGCGCGAACTAGCCGAACAGGCGCTCGCGCACGTCTTGGGCGACAAGGCCGAACAAGCTTACCGGCGCGGCGACGCTCTGGAAAAGCGCCGGACGCTCATGTCGGCATGGGCGGCCTGTTGTGAACCGGCTCCGGCCAAGAACATCGTCGCGATCCGGTGAACCGCCAAGTGAAGGATGTTTGGCCCCGGCCCGCGTCCTAGGTGTATGGTCCCGGGATGTGGTGTGACGGATCGATTTTGAATCGTTCGGGCTCGTTCGTCCAGACCTGAAGGACGAATTCGTAGGGCGTCAGGCCGCGTAGGGTCTTCAATCGGCGGGCATGATTGTAGGCATCCACGAACAATTGGAGATGCGCGCGAAGCTGATCGTGGCTGTCGTAGTAATATCGCTTGACGGTGGCTTCTTTGAGCGTCCGGTTCATTCGCTCTACTTGTCCGTTCGTCCAGGGATGATTGGGCTTGGTCAGTCGGTGATCGATGCCGTTCTCGCGGCAGACGCGATCGAACAGGTGCATGCTGAAGCGGGCTGTCGGGCCTGAGCGGTTGCGCGGCGCGTGGCAGATCTGCATGCCGTTGTCGGTCAGCACCGTGTGGATCTTGTATGGCGTAGCCTCGATTAGAGCGCGCAGAAAATCGCAAGCCGTATAGCGGTTAGCCTCGGTTTCCAGCCTGACGAAAACCAGCTTCGATGTTCGGTCAATGGCAACAAAAAGATAGAGTTTACCCTCTTCGGTCCTGACCTCGGCGATGTCGACATGAAAGTAGCCGATGGCGTAATCCGCAAAGCGCTGGGTCTTCGGTTTGTCGCCCTCCACCTCGGGCAATCGACTGATTCCATGCCGCTGTAGACAGCGGTGCAGCGACGACCGCGTGAGATGCGGGATGGTCGGCTGGAGACCGTACAGGCAGTCATCCAGCGGCAGAAGCGTGTGCCGCCGGAACGCGACGACGATGGCCTCCTCCTCGGTCGTTAGGACGGTGGAGCAAGGCTCCTTCGGTCCCATCGGCGCGTCGGTGACGCCGGATCGCTTACGCCATTTCTGAACCGTCGTCGCGCTGACCCCGTAGCGCTTCGCAAGCGCCCTCACGCTCTCTTGACGAAGCTGTATCGCGCGACGGACCGCCTCTGTCGTACGGGCGCTTCCGTGAAGAACCTGGCCCATAAGGCTTCCCTCCCGGTGTAGTGACTAACCGTATCATCACACTGCGGGACCGAACACCTAGTATGCAACGAGCGGCGAGGCGGACATCGCTGCGTAGCTCGTATGAAAGGGCCTTCGGCAAACCCGGGGCGGTTCATCGAATAGCTTCGACAGTCTGACCGCTCCGAAGGTGGGTTCTGTGAAAGGGGAGCGCGAGGCGGTTTACCTAAAAAGACGATGAGGCTGGCCTGCGCCGCCTCCGCGCTATACTTTATCAATTTGGTTCATCGATTTTGACCTTTTTCGGTAATCCAATGGAAAGCGATATTAGCATTTCGATTCGCGAGATCGAGCCGGGCGAGCGGCAAGGCATCGCCAATTTGCTTGCAAAGGGTTTAGGATATCAACCGTCTCGGTTTTTGCAGATTTTTGAGGCGATCGATCGGTTACCCATAGTCGAGGGTTTTCCTAGATACGGGTTAGTTCTCTTGAATCAAAATAAACCGGTCGGCGCGTTAATTACCATACATTCTTACGTCGTCAATTCTGCGCAAAGACACGTGAGATGTCATTTGAGCGGGTGGTATGTTGAGCCGAAATTTGCATTTTATAGTACATTGCTGGAGAAAAGGGCTACCAGAAGCACTAACGTCAGCTATATAAACACGTCGGCGCGGCATGGCACGTACAAAATAATTCACGCTCAAGGTTTTCGAAAATACACTTTAGGAAAGTTATTGATTCCGACGTTTGGAAATTTGCTTGGCGGTGACAAAGGCGCGAAAATTGTGGGGTATGAAGGCGTTTCGCCGCCGTTGTGTGATTCATTGGAACATGAGTTGATGAGCATTCACGCAAAAGCTGGCTGCATTTGTCTTTGGGGCGTGAAAGATAATCACGCGCGACCTTTCGTATTTCGTAAAAAAATGCTGAAAGGGTTTTTGCCCTGCGTTCAACTCATTTTCTGCCGCGATATCAGCGATATCAAGAATTTCGCGGGCAGCCTAAGTAGGAACTTATTGAAAAGAGGATTTCTTTTCATTTCCATGGACGCGAATGAGGCGTTTTCCGGGTTGAATGGTTTTTATTTCGAAGGCCTGGAGCCCAGATTTTACAAAGGTATCGCCCCGCCGATCGGAGACTTGGCCTATACTCTCAACGCCATTAGCCCGATTGTCCGCCGCGGGCGAAACGGATTTGATTGAAGGTCTGCGCAATGACGTCAAAACATAACGAGTTCAAATTCCAAACGCCGCGCCGGTGAGTTTCACACGTCCAACCGCCCTTTATTGTGAGACCCGCAAAAACGACGACGCCACGCGCTCTGCACTTCTGAAAATGCGGCCATGGTTAGAGCGGCCACAATGCCGGAATCCCCAAGGCTTCGCATTGCCAGAGGTCGGCAAAGAGCCTAAATTCGACGATTGCGGGGGATGATCTTGTGAATTTTTTCGGAGGGAGTGTATATTTAAATAATGGTTAGCTGCGCTCGCGCGGCGCGGCGTAAAAGTTGGGGCACGCGACTTGTCAGGGAGCTAATTTGTATGGATATTGAACAGCGCGTTTTGCGATCATTCAAGGATGTCTTGGAGCTCAGCGAGCCCATTAACACAAAGACACTGATTTACAACGAGACGGCGGGATGGCAATCCTTGGCTCACATCACGCTTGTGTCCGCTCTCGAGAGCGAATTCGACATAATGCTGGACCCCGATGACATCCTCGCGATGAGCAGTTACTCAAAGGCTGTTGAAATAGTGAGGAAGTATTTGAATGCTTATTGATTTATCAGGTAAGGTCGCGGTCGTTACGGGATCGACTCAAGGTATCGGTCTCGCCATCGCCGTCCGTCTCGCCGCGGCGGGCGCGGATGTGGTGTTGAACGGTCGGGGCGACGGCGAGCGGCCAGCGGCTGCTGAGGAAATTGTCGCGCGCACTGCGAAGGGGCGAACCCTTATGGTCGCCGCCGATGTCGCCTCGCCTGACGGCGCCAAAAAACTGACTCAGGCCGCCGTCGCCGCTTTCGGCAAGATCGACATCCTCGTCAACAATGCCGGCGTCCTGCGGGAGGGTCTGATTGGGATGATCCCCGAGGCCGACATAAGGTCGATGATCGACGTCAATCTTATCGGCATGATTAACATGACCCAGACGGCCAGTCGCGTTATGCGGCGGTCGAAGGGCGGTGCGATCGTGAATCTCGCGTCAATCATGGGTCTGCGCGGCCGAAAGGGCCAATTCGTCTATAGCGCGACCAAGGCCGCCATCGTGGGGGCCACGCTTTCGGCGGCGAAGGAACTCGGCGGCGTCGGCGTGCGGGTGAACGCGGTGGCGCCCGGCTACATCGAGACGGCGATGACGTCACATATCAACGCCGATCAAAGGCAGGCGCTCATAGACGCCATACCGCTCGGGCGGGTCGGCGCCCCGGAGGACGTCGCCAATGTTGTTTGTTTCCTCGCCTCCGATTGGGCAGGCTATGTTACCGGTCAAGTTTTTGGCGTCGATGGCGGCATGATCGCGTGATGTCTTCTGACCAGCAAAACACGGACGATTTGAGCCACGCTTTGCTCGCCGGTCGCAACCCGCGATGCGTTCGCGACGACCAGCAGGACTGGATCTCGAGCGACGAACTGCGGCGGCGTGTCGAAATTCTTGCCAGCAGCATCGCGGGAGTGGACAACCGCCTGATATTCTTGTTCGCCAACAATGATCTCGCAAGCCTCGTCGGCCTGCTCGCCGCGTGGGCGGTTCGAGGGACTGTGTCGCTCATCGACCCGTTGCTGGCGGCCGACGCACAGCGGTCGCTCGTCGAAAAGTACCAGCCCGAAATCCTCTTGGGCGCCAGCGCCGTGAGCGGCGACTATCTGGAAGTCAAGCCGGCCGGCGCGGACTTGCCTGCGTTTCACGCCCTGCGCGCGCCGACAGGCTCAGCCGTTCACCCCGAGCTTAGGCTGCTGCTGTCGACTTCGGGCAGCACAGGCTCCCCGAAGTTTGTTCGCCTGTCCCGGACTGCGGTGCTGACTAACGCGCGTCAGATAGCCGAGGCGCTGGCCATCACGTCCGACGACGTTGGGATAGCACATCTGCCGCTGCACTATTCTTACGGTATGTCGATCGTCACGTCACATTTGGTCAAGGGCGCGTCCGTCACGCTGACAAGCGGAAAGGTGACCGACACTTCGTTCTGGCGCCGGATAGGCGAGGACGGAGGCTCGCATTTTCCCGGCGTGCCGTTCCATTACAGCGTGCTCGATCGGCTCGGGATCGCGCGCGTCGCCCCGGCTTCAATCAAGACGTTCACGCAGGCCGGCGGCCAACTCGATCTGCAAACCCGAAAACGTTGCTACGAAGCCATAGATGGTCGGGGCGGGCGATTCTTCATCATGTACGGTCAAACTGAAGCCGGCCCTCGGATGACGACCTTGCAACACGCCGATTTTTTGCGCCACAGCGCAAGCGTCGGCCAAGCGTTGTCGGGCGGAAGATTGTCCATCTTGGACGACGACGGCGTCGCGGCCGCGATCGGCGTCGAAGGCAATGTCATCTACGATGGTCCCAACGTGATGATGGGCTATGCGGAAAGCCGCGCCGACCTGGCGGCGCCCGACTTATTCGGCGGCCGGCTCGACACCGGCGATCGCGGTTTGCTGACCGGCGACGGCTTCTTGACCTTGACCGGCCGCAACCAGCGCTTCGCTAAGGTCGCGGGTCTGCGGATCGCGCTCGACGACGTCGAAGCCGCTCTGGGCGCCTCGGGATCGGTCGCCGCGCTTGCGCGCGGAGAGACCATCCTTCTGTTCGCCAAGGCGTCGGCGGCGCCCGACATCGCCGAGAAGACGCGTGCGCTGGCGCGGCGTTTGCGGTTGCCGAGCAGTTCCTTCGTCACGACAGTCGTCGATGAATTGCCGATCAATACGAATGGCAAGTTCGACTATCGCGCACTTGGGCGGCTCCTATGATGTTCGAGGCGCTCGTAAAACGGGAGGCAGCCAGCACAGCCGACGCCCAGAAGCGTCCTTTGCTGCTGGCGGGGCTGAACGAACTGACCGCCCACCACTATACGCTGTGCCCATCCTACAAGAATATCGTCGATGCGGCGTTTGGAGGACGGATTGAGGCCGATGCGATCGAACAGGTTCCGTATCTGCCGGCCTCGCTGTTCAAACGGCTTGTGCTTTCGTCGACGCCAAAACCGATCCTGACCTTGCGGTCCAGCGGGACGTCCGGTCAGCAACCTAGCCAGATCATCATCGATGCGGAGACCTCGGAGCGCCAGTCGCGCGGCCTGTTATCGATCTTTCACTCGGTGCTTGGGGCCAAACGCATCCCGCTGCTGGTGATCGACTCCAGAAGCGTCGTCATGAATCCCCAAACGATCACGGCGCGCGGCGCCGGCATCTTGGGTATGATGAAATTCGGCGCGAAGACCGCCTTCGCGCTCGACAGCCAAATGAACGTCGTGGAAAACGCCGTCGTGGATTTTGTCGAACAGCACAAGGGTCAACCGTTTCTTATCTTCGGCTTCACCTTCATGGTCTGGACCAAACTGGTTCAGCACTTTCAGGACCGGCCACTCGATCTGTCCAACGCTATTGTCGTACATTCCGGCGGCTGGAAGAAACTCGAGGAGATAAAAGTTACGAACGAGCAGTTTCGCGCCCGTCTAGCCGAGCAATTCAACGTCACTCGCGTCTATAACTTTTATGGATTCGTTGAGCAATTGGGTTCGATTTTTCTGGAGGCCGAAGACGGCTTGCTCTACGCGCCGAGTTACGCCGACGTAATCGTGCGAGACCCGAAGACGCTCCGACCTCTTCCGATCGGAGAAACCGGCTTGCTGCAGATCGTTTCGCTGTTGCCCAAGTCCTATCCCGGACATTCAATCCTAACCGAGGATCTCGGGGTGGTGCGCCGCATCGACAATCCCGCCGCTGCGCGGATGGGCAAGGGCATTCAAATCTTCGGGCGCTTGCCCGCATCCGAATTGCGCGGTTGCAGCGACGTCATTGCGGCCGGAGCCTGACATGACGAGCGTTCAACTCTACTGCGGCGGCGGCGAATTTGAGGATATCGCCCTGGCCAACTTGTTCGCGCGCCTGGAGCTGTCACGCGCCGCCCTGGCGGACCCCTTCGCGGCCGAACGCATCGAGGTTATTGGCGACGTCTCCAAACGGCTTCTGGCGGATCGACGGACCCTGAACCGTCCGGCGATCGCCTATTTTGCGCATTGGACAAGACCCGCCGCGCTGCGCGACCTCGCCAGGCGTTTCGAGGCGACCTCGCCGCCGGATGTTGTTTGCGTTCCGCGCGGCGTGGCTCTGCATATTCCGCCGAAGAACGTCGAGACGATCTTCCTGTTCTCCTGGACCCTGGCTTATCTGGCCGGCAACGCCAATCTCGTTCGTTTGCCGGCGCAAGTCGACAGCGTCATGCTGGAGGTCATCGACCTCTTGGTCGAACGATTGCGCGCCACGCAGCAGCAAACGGAATATTTTGTCCGCTATCCGGCCGACGACGCGATAAATGCTGCGCTGTGCGGCGCCGCCGACGCGCGCTTGGTCTGGGGAGGCGACGCCAAGGTCGCCGCTTTCGAGAAATTCCCGCTTCGCAATGGCGGAAAGGCGATCTGGTTCGGAGACCGTTATTCCTATGCGCTCATTTCAGGCGAGGCGCTCGAGGCGATCGACGGCGCTGAGCTCAAGCGACTGGCGCGCAACGTTTTCGTAGACATTTTCACCTTCGATCAGATGGGATGTTCGTCGCCCCACAAGATTTATATCCTTGGCGATCGTCGGCGTCACGGGCAGGTCGTCGCGGCGCTCGCCGACGCGGTTCAGGAAGAAGCCGCGCGATCGGGAACGAACATTTCCGCCTCGCACTCCATCCGAAAAATTGCCGAAGCCTTCGCCCTGGCTGCGGAAAATCCCGGCGCCGACGTCGCGTTTCGCAGCGGGGAGTTGACGACGGTCGTATTGCCCGCGCCCAGACGTGCCGAGGACCGGCTCGGCGGCGGATTTTTGACGGTCGAGTTTATCGACGATTTGAATGAGGTGATCGCGCAGATTCGATCGAAGCATCAGACGATCACGCACTACGGGATCAAGAAAGACGCGCTGAGTGAGATAGCGCGACGCGGCGGGCGCTTCGGCCTGTCCCGCATCGTCCCCGTTGGGCAGGCGCTCGACTTCGACGCGGTGTGGGACGGATACGATCTCTTGCGCGAGCTGACCCGCTCCATTCGCCTGCGCTGAATCGAGTAGCGCAACGATGAGCGTCGCCCAGACCTTTTATCACAGACTGCGCCGAATGACGTCACAGCGCCAGCGTGATCGGTTCAAGGCGCGCGTCAACCATGCCCG
>Ga0209698_10009372_pt1 | contig 10012 bp, 8 predicted proteins | sample LitLauG_LLR_2012_FD_187203 | JGI IMG/M metagenome (GOLD analysis project Ga0209698, IMG submission 187203) | Freshwater sediment microbial communities from Pennsylvania, USA - Little Laurel Run_MetaG_LLR_2012 (SPAdes) (version 2) | ecosystem: Environmental > Aquatic > Freshwater > Creek >...
TGACCGGCCACGGCCCCGACGCGGCGACGTTCGAACGGGCCAGCCAGGCCGACACGTCCAAGCCGGAGCCGATCCGAGACACGATGGCACTGATGTTCGAGACCCGGCATGCCCTGCGCGCGAGCGCGTACGCGCTCAACGCGCCCCATCGGCAGGCCGATTACATCGACTGCTGGCGCGGACTGCGCCGGCATTTCGATCCGGCGCGTCGCTGACGCCCCGGCAAATCGGGCCGTTCCCGGCGGTCGGCGATGGAGCTGAACGAAACGCACGATCCGGCGCTGCGAAGCTGGGTGGCCTCGGCCAACGCCGCGGGCGCCGATTTCCCGATCCAGAATCTTCCGTTGTGCGCATTTCGGGCGCAGGGCGGCGGACAGGTCCGGATCGGCGCGGCGATCGGCGATTGGATTCTGGATCTGTCCAATCCCGCCGTGGCGCGCCTGCTCGAGCCGCAGATCGCGCGGGCCTGCGAAGGCTCCGCATTGAACGATCTGATGGCGCTCGGGCCGCAAGCCTGGTCGGCGCTGCGCCTGTCGCTGTCGCGGGCATTGAGGGAAGACCGCGCGGAAGGCAGCGCGAAGGCGGATGGTTTGCGCGCGGCGCTGGTCGCGCAGGCCGGCGTCGAGTACGCGTTGCCGGCCCGGATCGGCGACTTCAGCGACTTCTACACCTCGATCTACCACGCAACCGCGGTCGGAAGGCTGCTGCGACCGGACCAGCCGCTGCTGCCCAACTACAAGTGGATCCCGATCGCGTATCACGGCCGGGCCTCGTCGGTGTGCGTTTCCGGCAGTCCGATCGCGCGCCCGCGCGGCCAGATCCGGCTGTCCGGCGTCGAGGAGCCGGTCGTCGCGGCAAGCCGGCGGCTCGACTACGAAGTCGAGCTCGGCGTGCTGATCGGGGTCGGCAACGCCCGGGGCCGATCGATCGCGATCGACGAGGCGTGGAACCACGTGTTCGGGGTCGTGCTTCTGAACGACTGGTCCGCGCGCGACATCCAGGCCTGGGAGTACCAGCCGCTGGGACCGTTCCTGTCCAAGAGCTTCGCAACGACGATTTCGCCGTGGGTGGTCAGTGTCGAGGCGCTGCTGCCGTTTCGCGGCCCGTGGCATCGGCCGCCCGAGGACCCGCAGCCGCTTGCGTATCTTCGCAGCGAGCAGGAGCGGGCCGGCGGGGCGCTGGATGTCGTGCTGGAGGCGTCGATCAGCACGGCATCGATGCACGCTCATGGGCAGGCGCCGGCGCTGCTATCCGCTTCGAGCAGCAAGCATGCGTACTGGACCATCGCGCAGATGGTGGCCCATCACACGGTGAACGGGTGCAACCTGGCGCCCGGGGATCTTCTCGGAACGGGCACCCAGTCCGGTCCGGGGGCTGGCGAGGCCGGCTCGCTGATCGAGTTGACTGCCGGCGGGCGGCAACCCTTGACGCTCCCCGACGGCGAGCACCGCGCATTTCTGGAAGACGGCGACGAGGTCTGCTTGCGCGGTTTCTGCCAGCGGGACGGCTTTGCGCGGATCGGCATGGGAAGCTGCACGGGGCACATCGTGCCCGTGGAGTCCAGGTGATGTATTTTCTTAGAATTTATTTCTAAGTCATTGTAAAAATTATGTTTTTGCTAGGAAGATAAGATTGTGAAGTATCTTCTCATATTAGCGGGATAAGATATTGTTTTATATATGTTTTAATTAGAAGTAATCGCCTTTGCCCCGCAATCGCGCCTCCACAAGCACTAGGTACGTGGCTGCCACAGCGACCATCAAGGCGAGTGTGTACCACGTGACGGCATAAACGAGGTGGTTGTTGCGGAAGGCGGTGACCGTCAGGCCGCCGATCGGAACGACCTGGCTGTCGGATGCTTGCGAGGGTGGCGCCGCCTCGGCGTCGATGAAAAAAGGGGCGCAGCCGGCCAGTCCTCGGGCGGCCGCGATCGCCGACACATCGCGCGAATACCAGCGGTCGTTCGCGGGATCGTTGCGGCGCAGGAAGGCACCGCCCGGCTCGGTCAGGCGCAGCAGGCCGATCACGGTGAGCGCGCCGCCGGGGGCGCCACGGCCTGCGCGATCGCGCCGTTCCGGCGGCACGAATCCGCGGTTGATCAGCACCACCGGGCCGTCCGCCGTCTTCAGCGGGGTCAGCACCCAGTAGCCGTCGCCCAGATCGGTGGCCGCCTGCACCAGGGTTTCGCGGTCGTGCAGGAACGTGCCGGCCAGGCGCACGCGGCGGTACTCGTCGCGCTGCGCGCTCACCTGCGGCCACTGCTCGGGCCCGGGCACGGCGACCGGCGCCGCGTGCACTCGTTGCTCGACGCGCGCGATCAGATCGAGCTTCCAGACGCGACGTTCGAGCTGCCAGTTGCCCAGCGCGACCAGACCGGCGCACAACCCGAGCCCGGCCAGGGTCAGCCAAACCAGCGCGGCCCTGGAGCGCGGCGCGTCGCGGATCGATGCCGTCAAGGCATGTTGCGCATCTGCTGCGGCGACACCGGCATCATGTTCTGGTTCAGGTGATACATCACCCACAGCGACCCGCTCAACGTGATGACGACCAGCACCAGCGTGAAGATCAGGGCCAGCATGTTCCAGCCGCCCTCGGACCTCGAGTTCATGTGCAGAAAGCAGACCATGTGGACCACGATCTGCGCTGCCGCCACCGCCAGGATCACGAGAGCCGTGACGCTCGACTGTTCCAGCACCTTGCCCATGACCAGCCAGAACGGGATCGCCGTCAGGATGACGGAAAGGATGAAGCCCGCCAGGTAGCCCTTCAGCGTGGCGTGGCCGGCGCCATTGCCGTGGCCATGGCCTTCGTGATCGTGGTGGCCGCCCTCACCGGTGTGGGCGGGGCCTGCGGCCGATGCGCTCATGGCAGCACTCCCATCAGGTAGACGAAGGTGAACACCCCGATCCAGACCACGTCCAGAAAGTGCCAGAACATCGACAGGCACATCAGCCGACGCTTGTTGGCGTCGATCAGCCCGTGACGCGCGACCTGGATCATCAGCGTGACGAGCCAGACGATGCCGAAGCTGACGTGCAGTCCGTGCGTGCTGACCAGCGTGAAGAAAGACGACAGGAATGCGCTGCGCTGCGGGCCGGCGCCTTCGTGGATCAGGTGCGCGAACTCCTTGAGCTCGATGCCGACGAAGCCCGCGCCGAGCAGGCCGGTCACGGCGAGCCAGGCCAGCGTCGCGCCCACCCGATCGCGCTGCATCTGCAACACGGCGAAGCCATACGTGATCGACGACAGCAACAGCAGCGAGGTGTTGACGGCGACGATCGACAGATCGAACAGTTCGGCTCCGGTCGGCCCGCCCGCATAGCTGCGCCCCAGCACGCCGTAGCACGCGAACAGGCATGCGAAGAGCAGGCAATCGCTCATCAGGTACAGCCAGAACCCGAGCAGCGCGCCGTTCTCGGCGTGGTGCTCCTCGGTCAGGAAAAACCGCGCGCCACCCTCCTGCGCGCCTGTCGGCGCTACGGAGGGCGAGCCCGGCGTCAGAGCGGCGGTCAGCTCAGCCATGGCCGGCCAGCAGCCTGGTGCGGGCGCCCTCGGTGCGGGCGACCTCCTCGGCCGGGATGTAGTAGTCGCGCGCGTAGTTGAAGGTGTGCACGATCGTCGCGATGACGACGGCGGCGAAGGCGCCCGCGGCAAGCGGCCACATGTGCCAGATCAGCCCGAACGCGCACACCGTGCTCAGGGCGGCGAGCACGAAGCCCGCGCCGGTGTTCTTCGGCATGTGGATCGGTATGAAGCCGTCCACCGGCCGCACATAGCCGTTTTTCTTCATGTCGTGCCACGCATCGCCGTCGTGCACCCGTGGCGTGAAGGCGAAGTTGTAAACGGGCGGCGGCGAGGAGGTCGACCATTCCAGGGTGCGGCCGTTCCACGGATCGCCGGTCGTGTCGCGCAGCGAATCGCGCCGCAGGAAGCTGACCACCAGCTGCACGAGGAAGGACCCGATGCCCAGCAGGATCAGGAAACTGCCGAACGCCGCCAGCTGGAACCAGATCTGCAGCGACGGGTCGTCGAAGTGGCTCAAGCGGCGCGTGACGCCCATCAGGCCCAGCACGTACAGGGGCATGAAGGCGAAATAGAAGCCCACCAGCCAGAACCAGAACGAGCACTTGCCCCAGAACGGGTCGAGCTTGAAGCCGGTGACCTTGGGAAACCAGTAGGTGATGCCCGCCATCGCGCCGAACACCACGCCGCCGATGATCACGTTGTGAAAGTGCGCGACCAGGAACAGGCTGTTGTGCAGGGCAAAGTCCGCCGGCGGCACCGCGAGCAGCACGCCCGTCATGCCGCCAATGACGAACGTGACCATGAAGCCCAGGGTCCAGAGCATCGGCACCTCGAAGTGGATGCGGCCCCGGTACATCGTGAACAGCCAGTTGAAGACCTTCGCGCCGGTCGGGATGGAAATGATCATGGTCGTGATGCCGAAAAACGAGTTGACGCTGGCGCCCGAGCCCATCGTGAAGAAGTGATGCAGCCACACCAGGTACGACAGGATCGTGATGACGACCGTCGCATACACCATCGAGGCGTAGCCGAACAGGCGCTTGCCGCAGAAGGCGGCCACCACCTCCGAGAAGACGCCGAACACCGGCAGCACCAGGATGTAGACCTCCGGGTGGCCCCAGATCCAGATCAGGTTCACGTACATCATGGCGTTGCCGCCGGAATCGTTCGTGAAGAAATGGGTGCCCACGTAGCGGTCGAGCGACAGCAGGGCGAGCGAGGCGGTCAGCACCGGGAAAGCGACCACGATCAGGGTGTTGGTGCAAAGCGCGGTCCACGTGAAGACCGGCATCCTCATCAGGCTCATGCCGGGCGCGCGCAGCTTGACGATGGTCGCAATCAGGTTGACGCCGGACAGCACGGTCCCGACCCCCGCGACCTGCAACGACCAGATGTAATAGTCGACGCCCTCGTCCGGGCTGTAGTCCAGGCCTGACAACGGCGGATAGGCGAGCCAGCCGGTGCGGGCGAATTCGCCGACGAACAGCGACATCATCACCAGCGCGGCGCCGAATGCCGTCATCCAGAAGCTGAAGTTGTTCAGGAACGGAAACGCGACGTCGCGCGCGCCGATCTGAAGCGGAACCACGAAATTCATCAACCCGGTGACCAGCGGCATCGCCACGAAGAAGATCATGATGACGCCGTGCGCGGTGAAGATCTGGTCGTAGTGATGGGGCGGCAGATACCCCAGCGCGTCACCGAACGAGATCGCCTGCTGCGCACGCATCATGATCGCATCGCTGAATCCCCGCAGCAGCATCACGATGCCCAGCACGATGTACATGACGCCGATCTTCTTGTGGTCGATCGTGGTGATCCAGTCGCGCCACAGCACACCCCAGGCGCGAAAGTAGGTCAGCGCGCCAAGGATGGCCAGGGCGCCGAGCGCGACCGCGATGAAGGTCGCCACCAGGATCGGCTCGTGCATCGGAATCGCCTCCCAGGTGAGGCGGCCGAACACGAGCCTGGCAAGATCGGGTTGATCAAACATGGGCTATGCGGGTCGATTCCGGTCGGCAGTGGATCACGGCGCGCCCCCAGGATGGGCAGGCATGGACATCATGTCCCGCAGGCACATCCGATCGGGCTGCACGCAGCGGTTAAGGATCGCGTCGTACAGGCTCGGCGCGACGGTGGCGTAGCGGCGGACCGGGACGCGATCGCTGGGCCGCTGCAGTTCCAGGTAGCCCTCGCGGCTCAGCTCGCCCCCGGTGGCCCTCGCATCTTGCACCCAGCGATCGAAATCGTCGGCTCCCATGCCGCGGAACTTGAAGCGCATCCCGGAAAAGCCGGCGCCGCTGTAGTTGGCCGAAAAGCCTTCGTATTCGCCCGGGCTGTTGATGACCGCGTTCAGCTGGGTCTCCATGCCGGGCATCGCGTAAATCTGACCGGCCAATGCCGGGATGAAGAACGAATTCATCACCGACTCGGCGGTGATCTTGAACCGGATCGGCACGTCGACCGGTGCCGCCATCTCGTTGACGACCGCAATTCCCTGGTCGGGGTACAGGAAAAGCCATTTCCAGTCGAGCGCGACGACTTCGACCGTGAGCGGCTGGGTCCCCGCGGCGACGAAATGGCGCGCGTCGATCTTCTGCAGCGGCCGGTAAGGATCGAGCGTATGCGTGCTGATCCACGTCACCGCGCCCAGCGCGATGATGATCAGCAGCGGGGCGGCCCAGATGATCAGTTCCAGCTGGATCGAATGGTGCCAGTCCGGCGCGTACTCCGCTTCCGTGTTCGACTGGCGATAGCGCCAGGCGAAGACCAGGGTCAACACGATCACCGGGACGATGATCACAAGCATCAGGACCGTGGAAACGACGATCAGGTGCGCCTGCTGGGCGGCCACGTCACCGGACGGATGCAGCAGCACCGTGTTGCAACCGGTCAGCAGGGCGGCGGACGCAAGCAGCGCGCGCGCGCCAAGGCGCTTGACGAAAGACATGGGTGCGAGCGGTACGGGTTCTATGCGCGAAACAGGGCAATGATCCAAATCGGTGGGTGAGCCGGGCGGCGCACACTTTACCGCACGGCAGCATACAATTATTGTGCGATCCTGCGTCGCTCCGAGGCGATTGCGCGGAGCGGGAAACCGAGATGACATCCAGCCTGGTTCACGAACCGAGCATTGCTTCGTCGCCGGCCGGCGCCGATCATACGGCCGTGGCGCCGGGGGACATTGCGATCGGCGTGGTGATCGGCCGGGCTTCGGAGTACTTCGACTACTTCGTGTACGGCATTGCGTCGGTCCTGGTATTTCCCTCGGTGTTCTTTCCGTTCGAGCCGCGCCTGGAAGGCACGCTGTTCGCATTCGTCATCTTCTCGTTCGCCTTCATCGCGCGGCCGATCGGCTCCTTCGCGTTTCTGGCAATCCAGCGCAGACACGGCCGCGGCGCCAAGATGACGTCGGCGCTGTTCCTGCTCGGCACATCGACCGCGGGCATCGCCTTTCTGCCTGGATACGACACCCTGGGGTTTCTTGCCATCGTGCTGCTGTCGGTGTTCCGGGTCGGCCAGGGCATCGCGCTCGGGGGCTCGTGGGATGGCCTGCCGTCGCTGCTGGCGCTGAGCGCGCCGAAGGATCGGCGCGGCTGGTACGCGATGATGGGCCAGCTCGGCGCGCCGGTCGGCTTCATCCTGGCCGCCGGCCTGTTCTCGTTCCTGTACGCGAACCTCGCGTCGGAGGATTTCCTGTCCTGGGGCTGGCGCTACCCGTTCTTCGTGGCCTTCGCGATCAACGTGGTGGCGCTGTTCGCGCGGCTGCGGCTGGTGCTGACCGACGAGTTCGAGCAGCTGTTCAGCGAGCGCGAGCTGATGCCTGCCGAGGGCCGCGAGTTCTTCAGGTCGCAAGGATACGTCGTCGTGATGGGCGCGTTCGGATCGCTGGCGAGCTACGCGCTGTTCCACCTCGTCACCGTGTTCCCGCTGTCGTGGATCCAGCTGTATTCGGGGCAGTCGATCAGCCAGTTTCTCGGCGTCGAGATCGTCGGCGCCTTTCTCGGCGCCGGCGGCATCGTGGCTTCCGGCCTGATCGCCGACAGCATCGGCCGTCGCCGCACCCTCGGCCTGCTGGCGACCTTGATCGCGGTGTTCAGCGGATTCGCGCCGACCCTGCTGGGCGGCGGCACGCTCGGGCAGGACGTCTTCATCCTGCTGGGATTCGTCCTGCTGGGCCTGTCCTACGGGCAGGCGGCCGGGGCCATGAACGACACTTTCGAGGCAAGATACCGCTATACCGGTGCCGCGCTGACCTCGGACCTTGCCTGGCTGATCGGTGCGGGGTTCGCGCCGCTGGTTGCGCTGGGCCTGTCTGCCCATTTCGGGCTCGGTTACGTCAGCCTCTACCTGCTCTCGGGCGCCGCCTGCACGCAGGCAGCCCTGTGGCTCAACCGCACGATGAAGGCCCAGGACTGAACTGCGGCCGCGCGCAGCACGCGCCGTCACGGTGACGCTTGGACCTGCTTCACCACCACGCCGTCTTTCATCACCAGCACGACCCGGCGCACCGCGGAAATGTCCACGGTCGGGTCGCCCTGCACGGCCACAAGGTCCGCCAGCAGGCCGCGCCGGATCCGGCCGATCTGGTCGGACTGGCGCAAGATCTTTGCGTCCACTGCCGTGGCCGCGAGCAGGGCATCGGCCGGCGTCATTCCGTCCCGCACCATCCACTCCAGTTCACGCGCGTTGTCGCCGTGGCGGAACACGCCGACGTCGGAGCCGTTGCCGATCAGCACGCCGGCCCTGATCGCCAGCTGCAACGCTTGAGCGGCCTTGGCCATGCTGGGCGTCGGTTCAGACTCGCCGCGGCGGTAGTTCTGGAAATACTCGGCATACGCCTCGGCCGCGGTCAACGTGGGCAGGTAGGCCACGCCCTTTTCCGCCATCAGGCGAAACGTTGCCTCGGTTCCCCCGACGCCATGTTCGATCGAATCGACACCTGCGGCGGCGGCCCGGTGCATGCCCTCATCCGACATCGCGTGGGCCGCCACGGGCCGCCCCAGATCATGCGCCGCATCGACCAGTGCCTTCAGTTCCTCGACGGAAAAGGTCGCCCGCGTTTCCCCGGCGGGGCCGACCGCATAGTCCGCGTAGACCTTGATCCAGTCCGCTCCGTCCGCCGCCTGTTCGCGCACCGCCCGCACCAGCTCGGCGGTGCCGGAGGCTTCCTGCGCCCCCTGCGGCAGCTGCCGATCGCCGTTGTAGTCGCGCCGGGCAGGCCCGTAGGCGCCCTGCGCCACGATGGCGCGAGTCACCACCCACAGGCGCGGCCCCGGCACGATTCCATCGCTGATCGCCTTCTTGAGCGCCACGTCCGCCGCACCGGCGCCCTCGGTACCCAGGTCGCGCAGCGACGTGAAGCCGGCCAGCAAGGTGTCGCGTGCGTGGTTGCCGGCGCGCAACGTCCGGTACGCGGTCGACTCTTTCAGGACCTGATCGTCCCAGAGAGCTTCGCTGTATGGATGCAGGAACAGGTGCGAGTGCGCGTCGATGAATCCCGGCAGCAGGGTCGCTCCCGGCAGGTCGATCACGCGTGCCTGCGGGGGTACGCTGGTCGCGGTGGAAGGGCCAACCGCCAGGATGCGATTGCCGTCCACGACGACCACCCACCCGGGATGGGTCTGGCGATCCTCCGATGTGAAGACGCGATCTGCGCGCAGCACGATGGGCTCTGCCTGCGCAAGGTGCGCCGCGGGCAGGAGCAAGACGAGACAAAGAGCGAACTCGATCGGCCTTGCCATCGGTTGCCTCCCGCAACGGACCTGCCGGCATACTAGCCGTACACCTCGACGACGAGAGGCGGGAACTGGCGCACGGGTCCAGCGCCTGGCCGGGCGCCGAAGAGAGCGAACGACAATCCCGAGCACGCAAATCCAATCCTTGCCCGCCGCAGGGCAATACGCTGGGGCCGAAACCGACCTGCCTTCAATCGGCGCCGGCACGGCTGTCGCGCTGCAACGCCGGGAAAGCTGCCGGCGGGGCGCCGGGGCGAACAAAGGGTCGTGGGAGCGATCTCGATGGGAGGCCCTAAGTTCGCGTTCAAGTGGCGCGCACCGCCCGATTGGCTCTGGCGGGTATTGATTTTTCTGCTCGCCGTCGGCCTGCTCGTCGTCATCACGACCCGCTGGAATCGGTGGGAGAGCGATGCCGATCGGCAATCGACGGATGACGCCTACCTGCAGGCGGACCTGACGCCGATCGCCGCCAAGGTCTCGGGCTACGTGCGGGCCATGCCGGTGCAGGACTTCGAGCGTGTGCGCGCAGGCCAGGTGCTGGCCCAGATCGTCGACGACGACTATCGGGCCGCGGTCGCGCAGCTGACCGCCAGCGTGGCGGGCGCCGCCGCCCAGATCGAGACCTTGAAGGCGCAACGTGCGCTGCAAGAGGCCAACGTGACAGCCGCCGAGGCGGCGGTCGCCGCCACCGTCGCCAATCTGGAGCAGAACACGCGCGACCGGGTGCGCCAGCAGGTGCTTCTGTCGAC
>Ga0209698_10009373_pt1 | contig 10012 bp, 7 predicted proteins | sample LitLauG_LLR_2012_FD_187203 | JGI IMG/M metagenome (GOLD analysis project Ga0209698, IMG submission 187203) | Freshwater sediment microbial communities from Pennsylvania, USA - Little Laurel Run_MetaG_LLR_2012 (SPAdes) (version 2) | ecosystem: Environmental > Aquatic > Freshwater > Creek >...
AGATTCAACCTTCTGGCATTCAACGATCTCGGAATGAAAAACCACCAGTTACAGGGCCCGACAAATCGGTGGCCGAGAGTTCGGATCCCGACCTACAGGCAGGCCTCAAGTATCTTCAAGGCGACGCGTCGGAACGCAACAGCGCTGAAGCGGTTCGCTATTTGTGGAAATCGGTGCAGAAGCAGAATGGGTGGGCTCTTGTGAAACTTGCCGGACTTTACGCGAACGGGGATGGTGTCGCAAAAGACTGCGACCAGGCAAGAATCTTGGTACAAGCCGCTGCCCGCCACAATATACCGAACCTGGAAGCTGCTCTCGAAACACTCCATAAAGCTGGCTGCGAGTAATTTCGAGAGCAATTCCCTTTGGATTGTGCTGGCTAGTGAACTGCAGGGGAGCGGCGAGCCGTGCGGCTCGTGTCTTCCCATGCGGCAAACTCACTAGGCTTGGGAGAATTCGAAACGTCGAGCTTCGTACCAGAGGGCGAGTTCAACCCGGTTCCAGAGTCCGAGCTTGTCATAGATGACGCGAAGGTAGTTCTTGACGACGTGCTCGGTGGTACCGACTTGGTCTGCAACGTCTCTGTTCTTGAGTCCTTGGGCAACGAGTTCAATGATTCTGTATTCCCGTTCGCTGGGAACCCGGTTTCCGTAACGTTCGCCTGTAAGCACAGTTGCCTCCGATAAAGTAAAGTTGCGAGCTGAACTCGCTTGATTCCCTGCGTAATTCCGAAACGCAAAAACAGCCGGTTAAAATGCGCCTTGACTGTACGGCGAGCCATCTTGAGCTGACGAGCAATTTCGTCGTTATCGCATCCCTGCAACAGCAGGTCGACAATTTGCCTTTCCCGGGGTCCGAGTTGGACCTTGGAATTCTCCATCTGGCCTTACCTTTCTTTGGCGCTTTCTAATGCCACCGGCAATCCGTCGGCGGCGTCCTACCACCCCCGTACGCGGCCAGTTGGGGCATTTGAGTGCTGCGGCTCATCCTGGGACAAGCAGAACAGAATCAGTTGTTCAGCGGTTACTTGGTCGTTACCTATGCAGCCAGACTGCCATTTTGAGACAGAGAATTGCACAGGCGGGTTCTTAACCTCCTAAACAGTTCTCCACAAACATCGTGTTTTTCTTCTAAGATTATGATATTAAAGCAATTATTTACTTAGACCTAGGGCAGTTACTATGGTAATTTTGTAGATAGTCTGAGGCTTCAAGCGCGGTGAGAGTCAGTCCACTACTGTGAACTTTCTACGTAGTTTTACTTAGAACAAACTTCCTATTTGCTCGGTGATTCTGGCTATCTGGAAACACATTGAGACACAGGATTGGACCCACCGCAAGACTCCGCAACCCCTTCCAAGTGATCGGGATGGCAGCGGAAGGCCTGCTAAGGAGAAGCAGCAATCGTGAAGCTATCCGTTGTGATGCCGGTGTACAACGAGCGCGCTACGTTGCGAGAAGTCGTGGGTAGGGTGCTCGCCGTGCCAGTTGACCTCGAACTGATCTGTGTGGACGACGGATCGAAAGACGGGTCCCGTGAGATTTTGGACGAGCTCCAGAAACAGTACCCTCAGATTCGCGTGTTCCTACAGCCGCAAAACATGGGCAAGGGAGCGGCCTTACGGCGCGGCATCCAGGAGGCCAAAGGGGACTACGTCATCGTGCAGGATGCCGATCTGGAATACGATCCAGCGGAGTATCCGGTGCTTTTGGGTCCGCTGGACCAGGAAAAGGCGGATGTGGTCTTTGGCTCTCGATTTCTGGGTGGCGGTCCCCACCGGGTGCTTTACTTCTGGCATTCTGTCGGAAACAGCTTGCTCACGTTGCTCTCCAACATCGTGACCGACCTAAACCTGACTGACATGGAAACTTGCTACAAGGTCTTCCGCAGGGAAATCCTGCAGTCCATCCCGATCGAAGAAGAGCGCTTCGGATTCGAGCCGGAAATCACCGTGAAAATAGCAAAACGGCGTTTGCGGATCTATGAGGTTGGCATCAGCTACTGGGGCCGCACCTACGAAGAAGGCAAGAAGATTGGCTGGAAAGACGGAGTCCGAGCCGTTTACTGCCTGCTCAAGTATTCCCTTAAAGAAGCGCAGATTCCGGTCGCGTCCGCCTAGCGGAATCGCTCAATTCCTTATGATCGCGAAAGGACTAGCGGATTCTGGAGCCCCCGCCGGATGAGGGCGTGCGGCGTGCTTTTGAGTTCGTCGTCAGCCCTTTATTTTTGTGGGATTGGCCGCTCACGTTGATTCCGCTGCCTTTTCCCTTCTTACCGGATTTATCCAGATCGAGTTTGGGCAGGGATGCCAAACGGGGAGTCTTTGTGTGCGCAGCCATGGGACTTTGCGACACATTCTCACGTTCCGCCTTGGCAAGTTCTTCCGCTACGCCATGCTTGCCACCGCCAGTTCCGACCGTGGGGTCTGGACCGGCCATGTGGTGGGGCACGCTTAAACCGCTGTGGGTTCTCGCTTTCTTTCCGCCAGCCGAATGGCTGCCATAAACGTTGGAGTTAGCATTTTGGGCGAATCCTAGGGTTGTGCCGAGAAGCGTCGCAATCAAAGCAGATGGCAGTAGTCTCATAGAGATTCTCCCTTTAAGTTTAAGGCCCGTCTAGCTTAACTAAGTGTAGCGCATTCCCGTACGCCTTCCGAGGCCCTCTAGTGCCAGACTGTGCCCGGCCTTTGGGAGATGCGCGGAGTGGCGTCCGAAGTTGGCTTCGGCCAGCACTTCTCTAGAGACAGAACCCAAAACGAACTGGAAAGTTGCCCGGAAATCCTCTAAACTGAAGATATTCCATCTGGGTCAAAACGTTTCCGTCCAACAGGTAACCAGGGTAACCTTCAATGTCCCCTTTGATTGAACTACCCTTTGCAAGGGGGAAAGTACGCCTGCCCTCCCCGTTTTGTGATCGGGGTAAATCAGGGCCGGAAAGAAGTGCAAGAGAATGCACAGTCGGCTCCGAGAGTTCCACAGCAGGGTGCGCCAGTAATCTTAACACCATTAGATTGATGAAGTTAACGAGTTAACAGGACAAATAGAAACGGACTTAGAGTTGCAACTTTGTTTACAAAGAACAAATCGAATCCAAATGTGCAGCGATGAACCTGTTCCTGCCAATGTGAACGATCTGAGTTGAAAATCCCCCTCAGGTAGAAGTTTTTTAGACGTATTTCATGGTGTATGTGTGTCCTACGCTTTTTAAGTTGTGGTTCGCTGGTTTCTTCCTCGCGGAATTAGCGGATGGGTTTGAAATCTTACTTTGATTGAAGGAGCAACGAGTTTGTCGACAAGTCATCTAACCAGCCCACACGGCGGCGAATTGGTGGATCTGATTGCCACCCCGGACCGCAAGAAGGAATTGCAAGCCGCTTCCAAAGATTTCCCATCCTGGGACCTAACCCCGCGTCAGCTCTGCGATTTGGAGCTCCTGATGAACGGAGGCTTCTCGCCTCTGCGCGGCTTCATGAAGAAGGCCGACTATGAGTCGGTTTGCAAGAACATGCGATTGGCCGACAACACTCTGTGGCCGATGCCTATCACGCTGGACCTGCCGGAAGAGTTTGCGGGCAAGCTGGCTGTGGGCGGAAAGCTCGCCTTGCGCGATGCGGAAGGCGTAATGCTGGCCGTCCTCAACGTGGAAGACATTTATAAGCCGGATCGCACCGCGGAAGCGCAGCAGGTGTTCGGCACGACCGACAAGAAGCACCCGGGCGCGGACGCGGTGATGAACCGTACGAATCCCGTTTATGTGGGAGGAAAAATCGAGGGGATGCAAGCTCCGGTCCACTACGATTTCCGCGGCATTCGCCTAACGCCGAAAGAGTTGCGGGAAGAGTTTGCCCGTCTCGGCTGGCGCAAAGTGGTTGCGTTCCAAACGCGTAACCCTATGCACCGTGCTCACGTCGAGCTGGCCATGCGCGCCGCCAAGAACGTGGAAGCCAACCTGTTGATCCATCCCGTTGTGGGCATGACGAAGCCGGGCGACGTGGACTATTACACCCGGGTTCGCTGCTATCAATTGCTGATGCCAAAGCTTCCGCAAGGAACCTCAAAGCTTTCCCTGCTGCCCCTTGCAATGCGTATGGGCGGACCACGTGAAGCGATGTGGCATGGCCTGATCCGCAAGAATTACGGCTGCACGCACTTCATTGTGGGTCGCGATCATGCTGGTCCGGGCAACGATTCTACCGGCAAGCCCTTCTACGGCCCCTATGAAGCGCAAGAGCTCTTCGGCAAGCACGAGAAAGAAATGGGCATCGCCATGGTTCCGTTCAACATGATGGTGTACCTGGAAAAAGAAGGCGTTTACGCTCCGGACAACGAAGTTGCCAAGGGCACGCCGACGCTGAACATCTCCGGCACGGAATTGCGCGACCGCTTGAATCAGGGCCGCGACCTTCCCGAATGGTTCACATATCCGGAGGTTGCGCGCGAACTACGCCGTAGCTATCCGCCTCGCGCCAAGCAGGGCTTCACGGTGTTCTTCACGGGGCTTTCGGGCTCCGGCAAGTCGACCATCGCGAACGCTTTGATGGTGAAGTTCCTCGAAATGGGCGGCCGTCCGGTCACCATTCTCGATGGTGACCTCGTCCGGAAAAATCTTTCTTCCGAACTTGGGTTCTCCAAGGAACATCGCGACATCAATATACGACGCATTGGTTACGTGGCCTCGGAAATCACCAAGAACGGCGGTATCGCCGTTTGCGCTCCGATCGCACCTTATGAGGCAACTCGTAAGGCAGTGAAAGAGATGATTGAACCGGGCGGCGGGTTTATTCTGGTTCACGTTGCCACTTCCGTCGAGGTTTGCGAGCAACGCGACCGCAAAGGCCTGTATGCTAAGGCCCGTGCTGGTATCTTGAAGGAGTTCACTGGAATTTCGGATCCTTACGAAGTTCCGGAGAAAGCCGACATGACCATCGACACCGGAGCTTTGAGCGCGGAAGAAGCGGCCCAGGAAATCGTTCTTCACCTGGAACGAGAAGGCTACATCGGCGTAAGCGATGAAAAACAAGGGTAACGATCCTACGAGTCTTCGAGAGCGCTTCTAACTATGTTCGAAATGAAGATCCTCGTTGGCTTCCTGGTCGGCGCCCTGATAGGTATGACGGGGTTGGGGGGTGGCGTGATGCTGCTCCCCATCCTCATTTATGGTTTGCACGTCCCCGCGATGCTGGCGGTCGGTTCCGACGCCCTCTTTAATTTCATCACAAAGATTGGAACGAGCTGGGTCCACCTGACCAAGGGCACGGTTCGGCGCAAAGTTGTAATTGCGCTGGCCTGCGGCAGCATACCGGGTTCGTTTGGCGGGGTGCAATTCTTAAAGCACCTTCGTACTCTGTACGGTGCCGGCGTGAACACGTTCATCGCCCACGCCATTGGCATCCTCCTAATTTGCATTCCGATGCTTCTATTGCTGCAGGGTCGGTTTGAGAAAGAACTGGAAGTCCGCCAACCGACAGCAAAATCTTTCTTTGGGATGATCATCATCGGCCTGCTGGCTGGGTTTCTCGTCGGCATGACTTCGGTGGGTTCTGGCAGTATTGTGATGATGCTTCTTCTTTTGTTCTACAGTTATCCGGCGCGAGTCATGGTAGGAACGGACATCGTACACGCTGTCATTCTTACCGGCTTCACCAGCCTTTTGCATCTCCAGTTGCATAATATTGATTTCACCCTAGTTGGCGGCTTGCTGATTGGCTCGATACCGGGCGGACTGCTTGGCGCGTATCTGGCTACACGGGTTCCTGTGCTTTGGCTGCGGCGAATTCTTTGCGGCGTCTTGCTGATTACAGGCGCACGCATGCTCTGGGCTTAGTTCTTTTATCTAATCAAAACTTATGAACTCTATCTCTTCAAGCCACACTGCCACCGAAGTTCTTTCACGAATCAACGAAGCGCTGGATGCTGCGCGCACGATCTTTGCCCGCTTTACTCCGGGAGATGTAGCGACACGATTCAAGCAGGGAGACGACCCCGTCACGGAAGCGGACACTCAAGTCGACGCGGCATTGCGCAAGATTCTGCTGCGTCCTGAAGAAGGCTGGTTGTCGGAAGAAAGCGTGGATGACCCTGTTCGGCTGGAGCGCGAGTGGGTTTGGATTGTCGATCCTCTCGACGGCACGCGGGAGTTCGTAGAAGGCCTTCCGGAGTGGTGCGTATCGATTGGTCTTGTGCACAATGGTCAACCTTATGCCGGAGGAATCTGTAACCCCGCCACCGGGGAAGTTTTTGTCGGCACCACTGAAACCGGAATACTTTGCAATGGAAAGCCCGGACATCCGAGCCAGCGTACCAGCATGACTGGAGCGGTAGTTCTGGCCAGCCGGAGCGAAATCAAGCGTGGCGAGTGGGAACAGTTTGAGGGTAAGTCTTTCGAAATCAAACATACCGGTTCGGTTGCCTACAAGCTGGGCTGTGTTGCCGCGGGACTGGCGGATGCTACCTGGACGCTAACACCCAAGCATGAATGGGATGTGGCAGCCGGAGTCGCGCTGATTCTTTCGGCGGGCGGGTTCGTGAGCACACTCGATCAGTCGCCGTTAAAGTTCAACAACCGGAAACCGAAGTTAACGGGTCTGATTGCGGGCGGCCCGGGACTGAAGGCTGAGATTATGGAACTAACACGCAACGCGAAATTGGGGCAACAGCACCGGTAGGTGATATCCGCTGCCTTTTCCTTGTCATTTATGAGAAAGCGAACCAACGCGGCCTTACCTACGAAGAAGTAGCCGACGTCAAGTGCTTCGCAACCGGCTCCGCGACCGCCGGGACTTCACCGTCAATACATACGCGATGCCAGATCTCCAGATTCATTAGCCGCCAGATACGAGTGGTGTGGTCGCGTTGACCTTTACGGTGTTCAGCGAACATCTTCCGCAGAGCATACATTCGGAACAGCCCGCGCGCATCACTCCGCTCACTAGTCAGCATGGCTTCGACTTCGGCCAACTGATCGCTTTGTAGCCATCGGGACCATGGCGTTGGGAATCCCATCTTTTTCCGGTAGAGAATGTCGTGCGGGAGAATGTCTTCCAGCGCCCGCTTGAGCACCGTCTTGCCAGACAAACCATCAATCAAATACTTCCTCGGGATGCGCATCGCCTGCTCCACGAGCACGTGATCCAGGAAAGGAACGCGACTCTCGATAGAAGCGGCCATGCTCATCTGGTCCTGCTTCATAAGCAGTTCGACCAAGTATGTCTTGATGTCCGTGTAAAGCAGCTTGTGTAGCAGATCTCCGGTCGAATTGCCCCAGGCGTCCATTACATTTCCGTAGATACTTCCGGCGGCTTGTCGGGCTTCCGGTGTCAGCAGGTCTGCCTGCTCGGATGCAGCAAACGCGGAGTAGAAATTGTCAAAATAGAACGACTCCCAGCTCGCGCCATCGCGGCCCAGGAACGTATGCTCAAAACGCCGTTGCATCGCCGCGCCCAGCGCATTGGACTGAATCGCGCTCCGCACCTTTTGCCGCAAAAACGGAGGCGTAATGCCTCGGTAGACGGCGTCAGCACGAGCGTTCCAAAGCGTCAAAGCGTAGCGAGTGTAGCCTCCGAGAGTTTCATCGCTTCCCTCACCCGTAAGCACAACTGTGACGCGCTCGCGAGCTAGCTTCGCTACAAAATAAAGCGCCACGCTGGAGGGCCAAACAATGGGCTCATCCTCATGCCAGATCAGACGCGGCAGGGCATCGAAGAACTCCTGCTTGGAGACTCGAACTTCGTGATGCTTGGTTCCAATGTGAGTCGCCACTTCCTGCGCATACCCCAGCTCGCTGAAAGCCGCTTCTTCATAGCCAACAGAAAAAGTCTCAACCGGCTCTTTACGAATGCGTTTGGTCAAAGCTGCCACGGCGCTCGAATCGACACCGCCGCTGAGGAAGACTCCCAGTGGCACATCGCTCATTAGGTGACTGGAAACAGCTTTCTCCAAACCTTCCCGATACATCTCGACGTAGTGCTTTTCCGGAAGGCTGCCGTCGTCGGGAGTAATCTTGAGATCCCAGTATTGCCCCGTCTTCCAATCCCCTGCTTCGGTGAGCTCGAACCAATGGCCAGGCATCAACTTGTGAATACCGGAGTACATGGTGTCGGCACCGGAAGGGTAACCGAAGGCAAGGTATTCGCCCAACGTGCTGCGATTGAATTCCGCCTTCACGCCCGGGTAGGCGAGAATCGTCTTGATTTCCGATCCAAACAACAGCGTTCCATTCTCGTGCCGGTAATAGAACGGCTTGATGCCAAGGCGGTCTCGCGCGCCAAAAAGGATGCGGCGTTTCTGATCCCAAATGACAAAGGCGAACATGCCTTGCAGGTGCTGCACGCAATCGCGACCGTATTCTTCGTACAGATGGACGATCGACTCCGTATCGCTCTTTGTGCGGTAGATGTGCCCCTGGGCCTGCATGTCGGCGCGAAGTTTTTCGTGATTATAGATTTCGCCGTTGTAAACAATCCAGACATCGCCAGTCTCGTTCGAGAGAGGCTGATGACCGGACTTCACGTCGATGATGCTGAGACGGCGCATGGCGATGCCAACGTTGCCGTCCACGAATAGGCCTTCGTCGTCCGGGCCGCGGTGCGTGATTTGACGATTCATCGTAGCCAGCGTGGAGCGATCCACGCGGCGCTTCTGCTCGTGATTAAAGATTCCGCAAATGCCGCACATTTCGTTACCCGTCCGATCTTCGCGTACCCGCCATCGAAGCCAAAACATCGGGCCCAAACACGGCCTGACTCAATTCTTCGTGCAGCAGGATACGTCCGCTCCAGGGAGAAACGACTTGGGTCGCCTCGCCCTGCGTAACTAATTGGCAATACGGAACTGCCTCCGTTGCGGAAACCAGGCGCTTGCCCCCGGCCTCCACATAACTGCCGTCATGAAAATAAATTTCGCGAAGCCCGCTTGAATCCGCCCGGTAATACAAGAACTCGGCATCGCTGGCCCACCCAGCATGCAGCCAAGGCGCAGCTCCGCGCCGGAAGAAGAAGCCATGCTGTTCCTGGCCGAGCTCGTAGAGATAGCCGGAAACCTCCGGATTCTCAATCGGGTCGAACGTATTGGATCGGAGATGCCCAATAGACTGGGTCTTCGTGGAAAGGGGCATGACAATGGTCGCGCACTCCGCTGGAAGCTGCGATTCGCAGTAGAAACGAACTGTCGAACACTTCGCCTTTTGCCCATATACCGGCGACCACCAGTCGCGCAGAGTCTCCCGTTGCCACGCGCTACCCTCTGCTCCAACGAGCGCCAGACCAGTTTCCGGCCCACTTTCCGCAAAGAACCTGTTTCCGGAAGCATCCGGCTTCAAATCTGGGCCGAGGTGCCAGTTCACATCCAGCTTGCGCACGCTGGCACCTTCCGCAACATCGCGGACCAACCAGAAACGTCCCGGCAAATGAAACACCCAGCGGCGATGCGTAATACCTTGGGCTGCGAAGCCATCGTGGCTGGCTCGGAGTAAATCGAAAAATTCGGCGGTGACCCAAGCCTCCCGGCGGGTCTGCGTGAGCCTGTCCCAGCCGAACGGTCCTCGAGGACGCGATTGCCCCTGGCCATCCACCAGCAGCGTGTTGTGTGCGGCAGTGGCCCTCAACGAGCTACGTTCCGGTCCCGGCCCCACATATTCAAACGTTCCCGGATCCTGTAGCAGTACGCGATCACCGTAGAGCAGTTGGACACTAAGCGCATCGGCGTGTCCGTGGCCGCCCGATCCGGCACCCTGTGGGCCGGCATCGATAATCAGCTGTTGCGGGACTGGATCCGCTGAACTCATGCAGTAAAAACCTGAAGCGGCCAGAGCGCCCGACGCCAGCGACGGCGCTTCCAATTTCAGTTCATCAAATTGACGAACACCGTCCTGGCCCAGGAACCAAATCATGTCTTCCCGCACACCGCCGGCGATGAACTTCAAATCTTCGCGTCCAAAAACAACTGCGGCAGTCGCCAATGGATCGACGAGGTGCTCAGCGCGGTTCCGCTGGCCATCGAACAACCTGCCTCCGTCA
>Ga0209698_10009374_pt1 | contig 10011 bp, 5 predicted proteins | sample LitLauG_LLR_2012_FD_187203 | JGI IMG/M metagenome (GOLD analysis project Ga0209698, IMG submission 187203) | Freshwater sediment microbial communities from Pennsylvania, USA - Little Laurel Run_MetaG_LLR_2012 (SPAdes) (version 2) | ecosystem: Environmental > Aquatic > Freshwater > Creek >...
GCTTGAGACCCCTCCTCCAGCGCGCCTTCGCCCTGGTCTGCGCCGTTGTCCTCGCGCTGGCCGCTTACTGGGCCGCGCGCTTCGCCCTTGCCGACTTCCTCGCGGGCCAATCCTCTCCTGCCCAGCTTGCCGCCGCGGTGCGTCTCGCCCCCGGCAACGCCGCCTACCTGCAGCGCTGGGCCGACCTTGCCGACGAGGCCGGCCAACCCGCCGGCAATGCTTACGAGCGCGCCGCCCTCCTCGACCCCTACGACTCTTCGCTCCGGATCCGCACCGGCCTCCGCGCCGAGTCTGCGCGTGACTTTGCCCGCGCCGAGCGCGACCTTCTCCTGGCCGCCCGCGTCGATCGCCTCTATGAGCCGCGCTGGACTCTCGCGAATTTTTATTTCCGCCGCGGCGATGCCGGCCGCTTCTGGCCCTGGGCCAAAAGCGCGCTCCAATGGGCTTACGGCGATCGCCGCCCGCTGTTCGACCTCTGTTGGATCATGACGTCCAATCCCGCCGCCCTTTTCAACGACGTCATTCCCGATACCCCCAGTTGCCGCCGCGATTATCTGGCCTACCTGCTCGAACATGATCGCCTGGATGCCGCCGAGGCCGTGGCCGCCAGCCTCGCCGCCGCGGCTGGCCCCGGCGACCGTGACCCCCTCTTGAATTACACCAACCGCATGCTGACGTCCCAGCGCTGGGAGTCCGCCCTCGCCGTCTGGAATCGTCTCTCCCAGCGAAGGCTTCTTCCTTACGCACCTTTGGATCCGGCCAGCGGCCGCTCGCTCACCAACGCCGGTTTCCAATTCGACTCCCTGGCCGCCGGCTTCGATTGGCGCATCCCGGATGTGGCCGGGGTCACCTTCCTCCGCCGCCCTTCTCCGCCAGCCCTGCGCTTTACTTTCTCCGGCAAACAGCCCGAGCAGTGCGAAGTCCTCGAGCAGTGGCTGCCGGTTCTCCCCGGCGCGGCCTATCGCCTGTCTTTCGATTACCAAACCGCTGGAGTTGAGCCGGAAACCGGTCTCCAGTGGAAGGTGTTCGATGGCGCCCCCGGAATCGAGCTGCAGGCCTTCTCCCCGCAGTGGTCCAGCCCCGAGTGGCGAACTTCGGCCGCCGGCTTCACGGTCCCGCCCGGTGTCCGCGCGCTTCGTTTGGTTCTCAATTACCGGCGCATGCCCGGCACCGTCCGCATCCAGGGGGAAGCCTGGCTCCGCAACCTCCGTCTGGAGAGGGCCCCATGACCGCCCGCCGCTTGTCCGCCGTCACCATGGCGGCCGTTGCCGCGCTCCTGTTCTACGGCATGGTGACCCTCTGGGTTCCCGCGCGCTGGGCCTTGAGCTCCTGGCAGGTGGGAATCTTCGTCCTGGCCCTGGCTTGGGCCGTCATCTTCGCTCTCCGTCCCTTCCCCCTGACCTGGCATCCCGCCCTGGTCCTGGTCGTGCTGCCGGCGGTCTGGGGCCTCGTCCAACTCGCCGCCGGGCGCACCGTCTACCGTTGGGCCACCGCCAACTCTGTATTGGAGTGGGCTGCCGATGCGGTCCTGTTCTTCCTCGCCTTTCAGTTCTCCGCGGAGGACAACCTCCGCCGCCGATTCCTCGAAGCAGTGCTCTACTTCGGCTTCGCCCTCTGCGTTGTCTCCACCGTCCAGATGTTCACCTCCGGCGGCAAAATCTTCTGGGTCTTTCCCAGCGGATACACGGACTTCGTGCTGGGGCCATTTGTCTATCACAACCAGTATTCCGCCTTCATCGAGATCATTCTTCCCATCGCCCTCTTTCGCGCCATCTCCCGGCCGCGCCACGCCTTTCGCTACTGGCTGCTGGTGAGCGTGATGGTGGCGTCGGTTGTGGCCGGCGCCTCCCGCGCCGGGTCCGTCCTGGTAATCGCCGAGATCGCCGTCGTAATGCTTCTGGCTTTAGGACAAGGCTTGGACCGCCGAACTGTCGCCTGGGGGGCCGCGCAATTTGCCGCCCTGGCGCTCCTCTTTACCGCCGTGGTGGGTTGGGATTTCCTGTGGCAGCGGTTTCAGCAGGCCGATCCTTACGCCTTCCGCCGGGAAATGTTGCTTTCCTCGATCGAGATGATCGGCGAAAAGCCCGCCGCGGGTTTCGGTCTCGGTACCTGGAATACCGTCTACCCCGCTCACGCGCTCTTCGACGATGGCACCTTCGCCAACCAGGCCCACAACGACTGGGCGCAATGGGCCGTCGAAGGCGGTCTGCCCCTCGCGGTGGTCATGCTCCTGTTTGCGGCGATGCTCCTCCGCCCCGCCGCCCGTTCCCTCTGGGGAGTGGGTCTGATTTCCGTTCTCGTGCACTGCCTGGTCGATTACCCGATGCAGCAGCGCCCCCCTTTGGCCGGTTTCTTTTTCGCCATGGCAGGCGTGCTATTGACGTTTCGCCCGACCCGCAGAGACTTTGTTATACGTTCGTATCCTACCTCCGGCATACGCCCGTATAACAAATGCTTTCTATAGCTTAGGCGGAAAATATTGATTGAATTGGCTTGCATTTTCCGCTATTCAAACCGATAATAAGAGTTGTAACTCTGGTATTGCCCTGGAGACCTTGTATGCATGCGCTAAACGTTCGGATTGCGGTAACGGCCGTGATTCTGTGCACTCTCACACCCTACCTGCTGGCTTCCGGTCCGGTAATCGGCTTGGTGATGGCCAATGGCAGTTTTCAGATGGATCGCTCGACCATTCGCGGAAACGCCAGTCTCTTGGACGGCAGCACACTGGAGACCGGCAAGGCCGCTTCCCGGTTGGAGTTGAATAACGGTGTCCACGTGAAACTGGCGCCGGAATCCCGCGCTCGCGTGTACGCCGCGCGTACGGTTCTGGAGCAGGGCACCGGCGAACTGCAGTCGTCGGCTGGCTATCCCATCGAGGCGCGTGGCCTGAGCATCTCGCCGGCGGAGGCCAACAGCGTGGCCCAAGTCCGGCTGGACGGCGCTAAAACCGTACAGGTGGCGGCCTTGAGCGGTGCGGTTCGCGTAACCAATGCACAAGGCGTGGTCGTCGGAAACCTGGTGGCCGGCATGGGCGTAGCGTTCTCTCCGCAAGCGGGCGCCCCGTCGTCCACCACTGCCTCTGGATGCCTGTTGAAGAAGGCGGACAAATTCATCCTGGTCGAGCAGACCACGAACGTGACTCTGGAAGTGCAAGGCTCCGGTCTTGCCTCAGAACTGGGGAATCGGATCCAGATCACCGGCGTTGCGGCGGCTACCGCGCCCACGGTGAGCGGGGCCTCCCAAGTGGTTACGGTTAGTACGGTGAACCGGGTAGCCCGCGGGGGCTGCGCCAGCGTGGCTAAGGCCGTGGGCGCAGTAGCGGGTACTGCGGCCGCGGCGGCGGGCGCTGCGGGAGCCGCCGGCGCGGGAGTGGCAGCCGGGATAACCACCGCCGCCACGGTCGCTATTGTGGGTGGCGTGGCAGCCGCTGCCACCGTGGGCGGGTTGGCCGCATCCGGAACCTTCTCGGGCGGAACCTCAACCCCGAGCGCCAGCCGATAAAGACGGCGCCAATCGAAAGATTGGCGCCTTTTCCAACTTCACCCCGGCGCGGTCGATCTCCACCGCCACGGACCGCTGCAGCAGTTCGACGCTGACGATCACTCGTAAGCTGGATTTCTCCCGTAGCACGGTGCCTTGGATCCCCGCCAGCGGACCGCTTAGAATCCGCACCATGGCACCCGCTGGCAGGTAGGGCCACGGCTCCACTGGAAGTCCGGCATCGAGAAGCTTTTGCACCGCCTCGATTTGCTCCTCCGGTATGACAGCGTCCCGGTCGTTGAACCGCACGATCGACCGGATTCCCGGAGTGTTCAGCGCGGATAGCCGTTGGCTATATTGCAGACGGCAAAACAGGTATCCGGGAAACACCGGCATCTCGATCCGTTTGCGGCGGTCGGTCCAAATGCGACACTCCTCATAAAGTGGAAGGAAGGTCTCCATCCCCCGCATCTGCAGCCCTCTGGAAGCGGTTCTTTCATGTTTCGGCCGCACCACCAGCGCGAGCCAACGACTCGATACACCCCTAGTCCATTCACGATCCACCTAGAGCTCCTCTTTATTAACATTGCTGTAGTGCAAGAATACGGATTATTTCTCTGGAATTCTGCCGTCGCGCTGCGACCGCGATGACCGCGCTCTTTGGCCGCCGGCGTTGGTAGCGGCCCACCAGCCTGTTGGGTTTTTCAACAAAATTTTCCACCCCTTGACGTGGAACTCGACAGGATTTAAGATCAAAAGGTCTTTGATTCTCTATTAGGCAACCGGGAAATCCGGAAGTTGGTGTGGTAAGGGGGCGAACAGAGATGCTCTCGTCAGATGCCACCGCGGGCAATGGTTCGGTTCCGCCCGATCGGAAACGTGTCTCCCCCAACGCCTGCTTTCAGTGCAACCGGTGCACGGCAGGATGTCCCTTACTCCCTGCCATGGACCTTACCCCAGCACAGATCGTCCATCACCTCTTACTGGAAGAATGGGAACCGGTCCTGAGATCTAATTCGATCTGGGCTTGCGTTCACTGCGAAACCTGTACGGCGCGTTGCCCGCAGGAAGTAGACATCTGCGAATTGCTGCACGCCGCGCGGGTTCGGGCGTGGCGAAGTGGGCGGGTAGCACCCGATCAGGCGATGGCAGCCTATTTCGCCTCCTTCCTGGAGAACCTTTACTTATATGGCCGCTCCGCAGAGTTGCCCCTCACCGTCATCTGCAAGCTGAAAAGCCAGGACTATCTGCGCGACTGCGCGCTCGGACTGCGTCTGATTGTCCGCGGGCGCTTGAATTTTTTCAATGTCCCCAAAGGAGCCGCGATGTACCGGCGGCTTTACGAACGCGTCCGGCAAAAAGAGGAGGCGTCCCAATGAACCGCTATGCGTATTATCCGGGATGCTCGCTGGAAACCATGGCTTGCGAGTACGACGCTTCCTTCCGGAACCTCTGCGAGCAGTTGGGCGTTGGCCTCGAAGAAGTGCGGGACTGGTTCTGCTGCGGCGCTGGGATGGTGGGCAATCTGTCCCCTCTACTCGGCGTGGCGACTCCCATGAAGAACCTGGCGTTGGCGCATCAGAATGGTTTCGATCAACTGGTGGCGCCTTGCAGCGCCTGCTACAACCAGTTCCAGCGCGCCGGCCGCGAAGTGGAAGAGGATGCCCGGCTTCGCCGCGAAGTAGAAGAAGTCATCGAGTACCCGCTCGACCACACCGTCGCCGTGTTTCATCCCCTGGAGATGCTCGAGCGCGAACTGAACGGCCGGGCGCTCGAGATCCGCCATGATCTGGGCCACCTGCGGGTAGCCTGCTATTACGGCTGCCTGCTGACGCGCCCCCCCAAGGTGGTGAATTTCGATCAATGCGAAGACCCGCAGAGCATGGACCGGTTGCTCCAACGCGTTGGGATCGAGACCGTCAACTGGTCCCGTAAGACTTTCTGCTGTGGCGCCTTCTACGCCATGGTGAATCCATCCAAGGTGCTGGAACTGGCGTGCGAGATTTTGTCGGATGCGGCCGGCGCCGGCGCCAACGCCCTGGCCGTGGCCTGCCCGGTCTGCCATCTGAACTTGGATGCGCGGCAGCCTGAAGTCAACGCCGCCCGTGGAACAAAGTTCAACCTGCCTGTTTTCTACTTCACCCAATTGTTGGGTCATGCCTTAGGCGTGCCCGCGGAGGGCTTGGGCCTGTGGCGGCACGTGGTCGATCCGCAGCCTATTTTGAGCGCGATGGAGGCCGTGGAAGTGCGGAGTTAACTCAATGGCGGAAGGATCCACAGTGGGAGCAGTGCTGGTGGTCGGCGGGGGCGTGGCCGGTATGCAATCGGCGCTCGACCTCGCCGACTCGGGTTTCAAGGTCTACCTCGCCGAAAAGGAAAGCAGTATCGGCGGCACCATGGCACAGCTCGATAAGACTTTCCCGTCGAACGACTGCGCGATGTGCATCCTGGCCCCCCGCCTGGTCAGCGTCGGCCGCCACCTCAACATCGAAATCCTCCCCAATACCGACGTGGTCGCGCTGCATGGGGAAGCCGGGAATTTTCAGGCCGAGCTGCGCCGCCGCGCTACGTACATCGATCCCAACCGGTGCACTGGCTGCGGCGAGTGCGTGCTGGCCTGTCCGGTCGAATTACCCAACGAATTCAACCTCGGATTGAATGGGCGTAAGGCCATTGCCAAGCGGTACCCGCAGGCCGTGCCCGCGCAGTTCGCCATCAGCAAGCGGGAGCGCCCGCCCTGCCAGGCGGCCTGCGCCGCCGGAACGAATGTCCAGGCCTACGTGGCCCTTACCGCACAGGGCAAGTTCGCCGAGGCCCTGGCCGTGGTGCGCGAGCACATGCCGTTCGCCGCCGTGTGTGGCCGCATCTGCCTGCATCGCTGCGAACAGGAGTGCAACCGCAACGCGGTGGATCAACCCGTCGCCGTCATGCACCTCAAGCGCTTCCTGGCCGACTGGGATTTCGAACATCGCCTGCCTTTCCCTGCGCCCGTGGAAAAGACGCGCCCGGAGCGCGTCGCGGTCATAGGCGGCGGCCCCGCCGGGCTGGCCTGCGCGCACGACCTCGCCCGGATCGGGTATCCGGTCACACTGTTCGAATCCGACTCCAAGCTGGGCGGCATGCTGCGCGCCTGCGTTCCCGAGTTCCGCCTGCCGGAAGCCTACCTCGACCGCGATATCGAATTCCTGCTGTGGCCCGGATTCGAGGTGCGCACCAATACGAAGTTGGGGCGCGATTTTACCCTCGAGCAACTCGAAGTCGAGGGCTACCAGGCCGTCTTCCTGGCCATCGGCGCCCATCAGCCGAAACGCCTGCCAATTCCCGGCCACGATTTGCACGGCATTGGCTTCAACATCGAATTCCTCAAAAAGGCGCGCACCGGCGAATCCGTGGATCTGGCGGGTCGCGTGTTGGTGGTCGGCGGTGGCAACGTGGCCATCGACGTCGCCCGCACCGTACGGCGCTTGGGCGTCCGCCAGGTCACCATGGCCTGCCTGGAAAGCCGCCGGACCATGCCCGCGCATGCCTGGGAAATCCAGGAGGCGCTGGACGAAGGAATCGAGATCGTCAACGACGTCACCTTCAAACGCTTCCTGGGCCGGGACGGATGGGTCACCGGTGTGGAAGCCAGGCGCATTAGTTCGTTAGCCTTCGACCAGGACGGCCGGCTCACCGTGCAGGAGATCGCGGGCAGCGAATTCGTGATCCCGGCCGGCCGCGTAATCGTCGCTATCGGCCAAACCCCCGATCTCGATTCCCTCGATCCCAAAAAAACGATTCGCACGCGGCGCGGACTGGTAGAGGTGGACCCGGAAACCCTGGCGACCGGCCGGCCCGGCGTGTTCGCGGGCGGCGATGTCGTGGCCGAGGAGGCGCGACTGAAATTGCACCTTTTCGCGGGCGGTGATGTGGTAACGGGGACGGCCTTCGTGGTGGATGCCGTTGCCGCCGGACACAAAGCCGCCCAGTCCATTCATCGCTGCCTGCAAGGCATGCCATTTCCCGAAAAGGCCGCGCAGCCGGAGCCGCCGCGCCTGTCGCGCGAGCGGGCCGAACAGAAGTTGCACCGCGGCGAGATCCAGCGCCGCCCTCGCCTGCCGATGCGTGTCAAACCAGCCCGCGAGCGGCCGGCCAGCTTTGAGGAAATCGAGCTGGGCTATTCGGAGGCAATGGCGAGGGCGGAGGCCCAGCGCTGCCTGAATTGTGGTCTTTGCTCGGAATGTCTCGAGTGCGTGGCGGCCTGCCAGGCGCATGCCATCAACCACCTGCTGCCGCGCGAGGAGCACCGCAGCCTGCAGGTGGGCGCCGTCATCCTGGCGCCCGGGGCCGGCGTATTCGATCCCGTCAGCAAGCCGGAGTACGGCTACCGGCGCTTCCCCAATGTGGTGACCAGCCTGCAATTCGAGCGGCTTCTGAGCCCCAGCGGGCCGTTTGCAGGTAAGGTGCGCCGGCCTTCGGACACGCGAGCGCCGCAAAAAGTGGCCTTCCTCCAGTGCGTCGGCTCGCGCGAGGCGGGCAAAAACTTCTGCTCGTCGGTCTGTTGCATGTACACCGCCAAGCAGGCCGTGATTGCCAAGGAGCACGAGCCGGGCCTAGACTGCACGGTCTTCTATATCGACCTGCGGGCGGTGTCGAAAGGCTTCGAGAACTACATTGCCCGGGCCAAAGCCGAGGGAGTGCGCTACGTCCGCTGCCGGCCGGCGGCAGTCCGCGAGGTTCCGGGCAGCCGCGACTTGATTGTCGAGTACGCCGACGCCGACGGCTTCCCGCACCACGACGTGTTCCACCTGGTGGTGCTGGCGGCCGGCTTCTCCGCCGAAGGGACACGCGAACTCGCCAAGAACCTGGGCGTCGACGTGGATGAGAACGGCTTCTGCCAGACCCGGTCCTTCTCTCCCGGCCTGTCCTCGCGCCCGGGCGTCTTCGTGTGCGGGCCTTTCGCCGAGCCGATGGACATTCCCGAGACGGTGGCGGGCGCGAGCGCGGCGGCCTCCCACGCCATGAGCCTGCTGGCCGACAGCCGTGGCACGCTGGTCCAGCCCAAGCAGTACCCGCCGGAGCGCGATGTGAGCACGGAAGAGCCGCGCGTGGGCGTCTTCGTGTGCCACTGCGGAACCAATATCGCCGGCGTCGTGGATGTCGAGCAGGTGGTCCAATACGCGCGCACCATCCCGGACGTGGTCTACGCCGAGCGCAACCTGTACACCTGCTCGGACGACACCCAGAAGCGCATCCGCGAGAAGATCGCGGAACTCGGTCTGAACCGCGTGGTGGTGGCCTCCTGCACGCCCCGCACCCACGAGGCTTTGTTCCGCGATACCATCCGCGAGGCCGGTCTGAATCCCTACTATTTCGAACTGGCCAACATCCGCGACCAGTGCTCGTGGGTGCACATGCACGAGCACGAGAAGGCCACCGCCAAGGCCCGGGACTTGGTGCGCATGGCCATCGCCAAGGTGCGCCTGGACGGCGCGTTGTACAAGCGCCCGCTCGCCGTGACGCCGGCGGCGCTGGTGCTGGGCGGCGGCCCCGCCGGCATGACGGCCGCCCTCGAAATGGCCGGCCAGGGCTTCCAGGTATTCCTGGTGGAGCAGCAGAAGGAATTAGGTGGACATGCGCGCGGCCAGCGCTTTCTGCTCTGGGCCGAAGAGGACCCCGGCGTTCGCATGGCTCAGCTCATGGCCCGCATCCACTCCCATCCCAAGATCCAGACATTCCTGCGAAGCCGGCTGACCGCCTTCTCCGGCTCTCTGGGAAATTTCCGCTCCACCATCGTGCAGGAGGGAACGGAGCACCAACTGGCCCACGGCGTGATGATCGTCGCCACCGGCGCGGAACGGCTCCAGCCCGCCGGGTTCCTCTATGGCCAGGATCCGCGCGTGGTGCTCAACGACGAAATGGAAGCGCTGCTCTCCAACGGCGGCTTTCGCGGCGGCTCCGTGGTCTTCATCCAATGCGTCGGGTCGCGTTGCGCCGAGCGGCCCTACTGCAGCCGCACCTGCTGCACGGAGACTGTCAAATACGCGCTGCGCATCCGCGAGCGGAATCCCGACACCCAAGTCCACGTGCTGTACCGCGACATCCGCACCTACGGCCTGCGCGAGCGCTTTTACCGCCAGGCGCGGGAGCGGGGTGTGAAGTTTATCCGCTATCCCGATGAGCAGTCGCCGCAGGTGGCGGCGCACAATGGGCGGCTGCGGGTCACTACCCGGGACGAGTTCATGCACAGCCCGCTCGAGTTGGAAGCCGACACGGTGGTTTTGGCCTCAGCCATGGTGCCCAACCCGGGCAATAAGGAACTGGCGCAGCTTCTGAAAGTGCCCTTGGGCGAGGATGGGTTTTTCCTGGAAGCCCATCGCAAGCTCCGCCCCGTGGATTTCGCGAGCGATGGCATCTTCCTCTGCGGCGCCGCCCAAGCGCCTCTCGCCTTGCGCCAGGCGCTGTCGCAGGCGGCGGCCACCGCTGCCCGCGCCGCGACCGTGCTCTCCCGCAACACCATCGAATTGGAACCGACGATTTCCCATGTAG
>Ga0209698_10009375_pt1 | contig 10011 bp, 11 predicted proteins | sample LitLauG_LLR_2012_FD_187203 | JGI IMG/M metagenome (GOLD analysis project Ga0209698, IMG submission 187203) | Freshwater sediment microbial communities from Pennsylvania, USA - Little Laurel Run_MetaG_LLR_2012 (SPAdes) (version 2) | ecosystem: Environmental > Aquatic > Freshwater > Creek >...
GCGCGCCGGCGATGTCTACAAAGACGGCACCATCCCCTACCAGCGCTTCCGGGCCTGGCAGCTGGCCGGGCGCACGGCCGGGCTCGTGGGCCTGGGTGCTGTGGGCCGGGCCCTGCGGTGGCGCCTCGAGGGCCTCGGCATGCAGGTGGTGGCGTACGACCCCTACGCCGCCGACGCCACCCACACCCTCGACCAGCTCCTCGAGGTGGCGGACGTGGTCTCGATGCACGCCCCGGTGACACCGGAGACGACGGGGATGATCGGCGCCGAGCAGTTCGCGGCCATGCGTGACGGCGTGGTGTTCATCAACACGGCGCGGGCCCAGCTCCACGACGGTGACGCCCTCGTGGAGGCGCTGCGGGCGGGCAAGGTGGGTGCGGCCGGGATCGACCACTTCGTGGGTGAGCACCTGGCTCCCGACCATCCCCTCACGACGTTCCCGAACGTGGTGCTCACCCCCCACATCGGGGGCGCCACCTACGACACCGAGGCCAACCACACCCAGACCATCGCCGACGACCTCTGCCGGCTGCTCGCCGGGGCGACACCGCGCCACATCGTCAACCCCGCCGTGCTCGGGCGCTGAACGACCGGTGGACTTCTCCTACACCGCCGAGGACGACGCCTTCCGGGCCGAGCTGCAAGAGTGGCTCGACACCAACCTCCCGCCGTTCATGGCCTCGGGCGAGATCGGCGACGAGAACAACCCCGACCGTCGCACCATGCTCCGCCGCCAGGCCTGGCAGCGGCAGCTGCACTCGGGCCGCTGGGCCGCCATCAACTGGCCGAAGTCGTGGGGTGGCCGCGAGGCCACGGTCATGCAGAACACCATCTACTCCGAGGTGATGGCGCGGGCCAAGACCCCGGGGATCTACAACGCCAACGGGATCTGGCAGATCGGGCCGATGATCCTGCGCTGGGGCACCGAGGAGCAACAGCAGCGCTGGCTGCCCGGGATCCTCGGCGCCGATGTGCACTGGTGCCAGGGGTTCACCGAGCCCGAAGCGGGCTCCGACCTCGCCAACCTCCGCACGCAGGCGGTCCTCGACGGGGACGAGTACGTGGTCACGGGGCGCAAGATCTGGATCTCCACGGCCCACCTGGCCAAGTGGGGGCTCTTCCTGGTCCGCACCGACCCCACAGCCATCGAGCGCGGGGCCAAGCACGAAGGCATCACCGCCCTGATCGTCGACATGGAGCTCCCCGGCATCGAGGTGCACGTGATCCGCGACATCACCGGTGGGGAGTTGTTCTGCGAGGTCAACTTCGACGGGGCCCGCGTCCCGGTCACCGACCGGCTCGGTGACGAGAACCAGGGATGGAACGTGGCCATGGGCACGCTCGCCAGCGAGCGGGTGGGGACGGCGGGGTTGTCGGTGTCGATGCGCATCGAGCTCGACAACCTCATCGCCACCGCCCGCGCCCACAATCCCGCCGCCCTCGACGACCCCGGCATCCGCGACCGCATCGCCCGGCTGTGGACCCAACTCGAGCTCACCCGTCTGCTCAACGCCCGGGCCCTGTCGAAGATCCTGAAGGGCGAGAAGAACTGGCCCGAGGTGCCCCTGGCCAAGCTGCAGTGGAGCTACCTCTCACAGACCATCGCCGAGCTCGGCGTCGACGTCCTGGGCCCGACCGGGGTGCTGGCGCGCGGGGGGCCCGACGCCGTGGACAAGGGTCACTGGAGCCACAACTACGTGTGGCAGCGCTTCACGTCGATCGGGGCCGGGACGACCGAGGTGCAGAAGAACATCATCGCCGATCGCGCCATCAAGATGCCCCGCCGCTGAGCGGGGGCATCTCGGTGACCGACAGGGTGTTGCCGTCGGGGTCGGCGAACCATGCCACTCGGGCACCGCTCGGCGCCGTCCACACGCCCCGGGCGTCCTGGTCCATGCCGGCGAAGCGTTTCAGGACCACCCCGGCGTCGGCGAGGGCGGTGACCGTGGCGGTGATGTCGGTGACCGACCACCCGAGCACGGTGTAGGGCGCCGCCGCCACCTCGGGCACCGGCGTCACGCGCAACGCCGTGCCGTGCGCGTCGAACACGCAGGCGAAGGGCCCGTCCTCCACGACGGCCAGCCCCAACGTCTCGCCGTAGAAGGCGCGGGCGCGGGCGAGGTCGGACGTCGCCACGAATGCCACCAGGTCGCTCGAACCGAGCATCGCCGCCTCCCCGGCGCCGAGCGTACGACGTGACACGATGATTTCGCTTGCGCCTTCTGTAAGGAGTAGCTTACACTCCGCTCGTGGACGCCGCCCTCCGAGCCATCGCCGAGCCCCACCGCCGCGAGATCCTGCGGCTCATCGGGGACGACGAGCTCGCCGCCGGCGAGATCGCCTCCCACTTCGAGCTGAGCCGACCGGCGGTGTCACAGCACCTGCGCGTCCTCGTCGACGCCGGGCTGCTCGAGCGGCGCCGGGACTCGACCCGCATCATCTACCGGGCCCGGCCCGAAGGCCTGGCGGAGCTGCGTGACTACCTCGACCAGTTCTGGGCGACCGGCCTGCGCCGGCTCAAGCGGGCGGTCGAACGAGAGATGGAGGAGATCCACCGTGCCAGACGGCGATGACGTCATCGAGCAGGAGATCAGGGTGGCGGCCCCGCCCGAGACCGTGTTCCCCTACTTCACCGACCCCGAGCGGATGCGGCGCTGGAAGGGCGTCGACCTCAAGCTCGACCCCCATCCCGGTGGCATCTACCGCTGCGACATGGACGGGCGCCACGTCGCACGGGGCGAGTACGTCGAAGTGAGCCCTCCGCATCGGGTGCGCTTCACGTGGGGCTGGGAAGGTGACGAGGACAACCTGGTCCCACCGGGCGCCAGCACGGTGGAGGTCACCCTGACCGCCGACGGCGACGGGACCATCGTTCGACTGGTGCACAGCGGCCTGCCCACCGAGGCCGTCGAGCCCCACGCCGGCGGCTGGCGCCACTACCTGGCCCGCCTGCAGGTTGCCGGCGCCGGCGGCGACCCCGGACCCGACCCCGGTCCCGGGCCGCAGTGACCCGCCACCCGCGCACCCACTGACGAATCGACCCAGAACCGACCGACACAACCCCGACCGACACAACCAGGAAAGACAGGAGAGAAACGATGGCGAAGTTCGTACTGATCTACACCGGTGGCCAGATGGCCGAGGACCCGGCGGCGCAACAGGCGGCCATGGACGCGTGGATGGGTTGGTTCGGCACCCTCGGCGCCGACGTGGTGGACGGGGGTGCTCCCTTCGGCCCGTCGAGCACCGTCTCGTCGGACGGCTCGTCGAAGAGCGGCGGGGCATCCGCCCTGACCGGCTACTCGATCATCTCGGCCGACAGCTTGGCCGACGCCGCCAGCAAGGCCAAGGGCTGCCCGGTGCTCGCCAACGGTGGGGGCGTCGAGGTCTACGAGGCCATGCCTATGTAGGCAGGGCCCATGTAGGCAGGGCCCATGCAGGCAGGGCCCATGCAGGCAGGGCCCATGCAGGCAGGAGCAGTACCTGGAGTACGGGGATCGGGACCCGTCGCCCTCGGCCGACGCCGGGGCGACGGCCCGATCGCCGCCGGGATCACGGCGACGGGCTCCCCGGACGGCCGAGCCGCTCGAGCTCGCCGCTCGGGTCGTAGTACAGCTCCTGCCGGGCGATGCCTCCGTCGCGGTAGCGGTACAGCACGACGTAGGTCGAGCGGAGCCGGGCGCCACCCGAGTCGAAGTCGAAGCGGACCTTGACGAAGGCGGCGGCGTCGCCCACCGGCGCCCGATCCTCCACCCCGTAGTCGATGTCGCTGATCCCGGACACGGTGAGCCCGATGAACTCGAGGGTGCGGTCCACCCCCTCGATGGGCGACGGCCATCCGAACAGCCGGGTGGTGGGGCTCACGTAGACGACGTCGGGCCGGTACAGCGCACGCGCCCGCTCGACGTCGCCCGCCGCGAAGGCCGCTGCCAAGACCGCCTCCTGGGCGTCGATGGCCGACAGCGCGACCGGCGTCACAGCGACAGCAGGACGTGCAGGTCGAAACCCCCGAGGCGCGCCCGGCCGCCCAGGTCGACGAGCTCCAGCAGCGCGGCGACGCCCACGACGGTGGCCCCGGACCGGCGCAGGAGCTCGGCGGTGGCCAGGATGGTGCCGCCGGTGGCGATGACGTCGTCGACGATCAGGACCCGGTCCCCCGGTCCGACGGCGTCGAGGTGCATCTCCAAGGTGGCCTCGCCGTACTCGAGCACGTAGGCCTCGGCCACCGTGGGCGCCGGGAGCTTGCCCACCTTGCGCACCGGCACGAGGCCGGTGCCCAGGGCGTAGGCCACCGGGGCCCCCAGGATGAACCCCCGGGCCTCGATGGCGGCCACCACCTGTGCGCTCCCGGCGAAGGGCCGGCTGAGCCAGCCCACGGCGTCGACGAAGGCGCGGGCGTCGGCCAGCACGGGGGTGATGTCCTTGAAGGTCACGTCGGGCTGGGGAAAGCCCACGACGTCGCGCACCAGGGCGCCTACGCGGCCGCGCAGTTCGTCGGCGGCACCCACTTCGTCCACCACTGCCGGGGCCTAGGAGAGCCCGTAGAAGGACTGGGCGTTCCCGGCGGCCACGCGAGCCAACGAAGCGGGGTCCAAGCGGCCCTCGGCGTGCTCGCGCAACTCGGTGGTGGCCCGGGGCCAGGCGCCGTCCCAGTGGGGGTAGTCGCTGGCGAACATCACGCAGTGGTCGCCGAGCAGCTCCACCACACAGGGCAGCGAGTCCTCGTCGGGCTCGCACGTGACGACCACGTTGCCGGCGGCGACGTACTCCGCCGGCGGACGGCGCCAGCCCCCGGGGATCCAGTCCCCGCGCGACTCGTAGTGCTCGCCGAGGCGCTCCACGAACCAGGGCAACCACCCGGCGCCCGCTTCCAGGAACGCCACCCGCAAGCCGGGGTGCCGTTCGAAGACGCCGCCGCTCACCAGGGCGGTCATGGCCGTCATCTGGTCGAAGGGGAAGCTGATGCAGTGGACCTGGATGTAATTGTCGAAACGGTCCACGCCGATCTTGGGGAGGTGGATGCCGGGCGCGCCGTGCACGCCGAGCGCCATGTCCAGGCCGGCCGCCGCCGCGTAGAACGCGTCGAGGTCCGGGTGGTCGAGGTTCCGGTCCTTGAGCGCCGGGGGCACGATGGTGCACACCAGCCCGAGCTCCTTGGCCTCCTCCATCACGGCGACGGCCTCGGCCCCGTGCTCGATGGGGACCACGGCCGCCCCGTGCAGACGACCCCCGCTCTGGGCGCAGAACTCGGCGGCCCAGCGGTTGTACATCCGGGCCATCCCGGCCCCGAGCAGCGGGTCCTCGAGGGTCGGTACGCACAGGCCGAAGCTGGGGAAGAGCACCATCTCGTCGATGCCGTCGGTGTCGGCGTTGGCCAGGACCCCTTCCACGGTGCCCGGGTCGACGCCGGGGGCTGTGGTGAGGCCGTGCTGCGGGGGGCAGCCGGCCCCGGGGCCTTCGTACTGCGGGTAGGGCCGGCCCTCGATGAGGACGCCGAGCCGGGTGTCGGTGCGCAGGCCGACATGGTCGGGGAAGCGGGCCATGAGCTCGGCGAAGAACTCGAGCGGCTCCACTGCATGGGCGTCGGCGTCCACGACGTGCAGGTCGGCCGCCATCATCGCTCCTCGTGGTGATCGTAGACGATGACACTTCGGGCCACCTCGCCGGCCTGCATGGCCCGGAAGGCGTCGTCGATGTCGTCGAGGCCGATGCGCCTGGTCACGAGGCCCGAGGCATCGATGGCGCCGCGGCGGATGAGGTCGACCAGGACGGGGAAGTCCCGGTCGGCGTCCGTCGACCCGTACACGCACCCGGTCAGCGTCTTGGCGTCCACGAAGAGCTCGAAGGCCGAGAACGACACCTCTTCCGCCGGCGACCCCGCACCTACGAGCACGGCGGTGCCGCCCCGGCGCACGGCGGCGAACACGGTCCGGATGGTGTCGGCCCGACCGACGACCTCGAACCCGAAGTCGGCGCCGCGCCCGTCGGTGTGGGCGACCACGGCGGCCACGGGGTCCCCGGCCGACGAGTCCACGACCGCGGTGGCCCCCATGGCGGTCGCCGTCTCCAGCTTGGACGCCACCCGGTCGACGGCGACGATGGTGGACGCCCCCGCCAGGCGGGCCCCCTGGATCACCGACAGGCCCACCCCGCCGCACCCCACGACGACCACGGAGGAGCCCGGGGTGACCTTGGCCGTGTGCCACACCGCCCCGACCCCGGTGGCGAGCGCGCACCCCACCAGGGCGGCGAGATCCAGCGGGACCGACCGGTCGATGGGCACCACCTCACCCTCGGGCACCAGGGTCTGCTCCCCGAAGGTGGCCGTGCCCAGGCCCCGCACGAGCGGTACGCCGCCCACGGTGGCGTAGGGGCTGGACAACGACTCGGCCAGGCCCACACCGCACAACATCGCCTGGCCGGACAGGCACCAGAAGCAGCGGCGGCAGGCCGGCATCCACGTGAGCACCACGTGGTCCCCGGGCACCACCCGGGTGACGTCCTCGCCGACCTCGGCCACGACGCCGGCGCCCTCGTGGCCGAGCACGGTCGGGAACATGAAGGGGATCGAGCCGTTTTGCACCGAGAGGTCGGAGTGGCACACGCCGCTGGCGGCCATCTCGACCCGCACGTCGTGGCGCCCCACCGGGGCCAGCTCGATGTCCTCGATCACGAAGGGGCCGCCCACCTCGTGGACGACGGCGGCCCGCACCGTCGGGCCCGTCATGGCCGCCCCAGCGGGACGGGCCCGGCGGCGGTCACGGTGTCGGTGTCGGTGCCCGACCGCAGCACCGCCCCGGGCAGGGCGCCGGTGAACGACCCGGAGCGGACGATCTCCTCCCCGTTCACCAGGACGTGCTCGATCCCGACCCCCTCGGCGTACAGGCGACCCGCACCGCCGGGAAGGTCGTCGCGGGTGCGCTCGGGGCCGTGGCCGACGCGCTCGGGGTCGAACACCACCAGGTCCGCCCACCAGCCCTCGGCGACGCGACCGCGGTGGCGCAGGCCGTAGAGCCGGGCGGGGACGTCGGTGAGCTGGCGCACGGCCTCCTCCCACGACAGCAGCTGGCGGGCCCGCACGCCGTCACCGAGCATCGACGTCGAGTAGATGGCCCCGCACATCACGTCGAGGTGGGCGCCGGCGTCGGACCCGCCGACCACGGTGCGCGGGTCCTGCCACACCGTGGCCCGCAGCCGCCAGTCGGCGTCCGACTCACCGATGGGCGGGCGCAGGCCCGTGCGCAACTCGTCGGCGACCACGATGTCGAGGAGGGCGTCGAACGGGTCCGCGCCGGTCTCCCGGGCGACGTCCCCCACCGACCGTCCCTCGTAGGCGGCCGTCGACGGGCTGAACGTCTCGTCGACGACGAGGTGCTCCCAGCGCGCCAGGGCGCCGATGATCCCGGCCTCCTTGGACTTGGCCCCGTCGTCGAGGCGGGCACGCACCACCGGGTCGCGCAGCAGCGCCATGCGCTCGGGGACCGGCAGCGCGAACATCTCGCGCCACCCCGGCAGGGCGTCGATGATGGCCCCGTGCTCGAACGACAGCCGGATCTTCATGGTGTGCGGCAGCGTGAGCGCCACCACCGTGGCGCCGCGCCCGGCCGCCACCGTGGACGCCTCGAGCTGATGCTCGACACCCCCGGGGTTCAGCGCCGAGACGCCCAGGACGTTCCAGTTGACGGGGCGATCGGCGAGCAGCGACAGCGTGGCCATCAGCTCGACCTCGTCGGGGCTGAACCCGTTGAGGCACCCGGGCACGATGAGCTCGAGGGTGGTGCCGGGATGCTCGCCGACCACGGCGCACAGGGCCTCGAGCTCGGACCGCTGCGCGGCGCGTGACGGCACGGGCATGCCGTCGCCGTCGTTGTGGGTCTGCGCCCGCGACGTCGACAGTCCCAGCGCCCCGTCCTCGAGCGACCGGTGCAGCGCGGCGCGCATGGCGTCGAGGTCGCCCGGGCCGGCGGGGCCCCCCACCGCGGCATCGCCCATGACCGAGCGCCGCAGGGTGGAGTGGCCCACCAGGAACCCGGCGTTGACGGCCACGGCGCCGTCGAGGCGGCCGAGCCAGTCGCCGAAGGACCCCCAACTCCAGTCGAGCCGGTGCAGGGCGGTGATGGGCATCCCCTCGACACGCGCCATCATCCGGGCGAGGTACTCGGCGTGCTCGGGCGCCGAGGGTGCGAGCGAGAACCCGCAGTTGCCGCCGATCACCGTGGTCACGCCGTGCAGCGGCGACGGGCTGGCCGTGGGGTCCCACGAGAGCTGGGCGTCGTAGTGCGTGTGCAGGTCCACGAACCCGGGCACGACCATGAGGCCGTCGGCGTCGATGACGCGGGCGGCCGGCTCCCCGGCGGCGCCGACCGACACGATCCGGCCGTCGCGCACGGCGACGTCGGCGCGCCGCGCCGGCGCACCGGTGCCGTCGACCACCGTCCCACCCCGGATCAGAAGGTCGAGCACCCCTACCTCCCCGGGATCACGAGGCTGGGAACTCGAGGACGGTCTTCGGTCGGGTGAAGGCGAGCATCCCCTCGGGCCCGAGCTCGAGCCCGTAGCCCGACTGCTTCCATCCGCCGAACGGGGCCCGGTGGTCCATGGCGGCGGTGCCGTGGTTGTTCACGAACACCGTCCCGGCCTCGAAGCGCCGGGCGGCGTCGGCCGCGAGGTCGCCGTCGGCGGTCCAGATGGACGCGCACAGTCCGTAGGGCGAGTCGTTGGCGCGTCGCAGGGCGTCGTCGACGTCGCGGTACCCGAGCACCGGCAGCGCCGGGGCGAACTGCTCCTCGCACACGATCTGGGCATCGTCGGGGGCACCCTCCACGATGGCCGGTGACACCAGGTAGCCCCCGGCGGCGACGTCGTCCGGGCGCAGGTGCGCCGGGCGGTGGACGGTGGCGCCGCGCCCGGCGGCCTCGTCGAGCATGGCCTCGACGCGGTCGCGCGCCGCGGGGCGGTGCACGGGCCCCATGGTGACCTCGGGGACGAGCCCGTCACCGACGACCTCGGCGCCGACCCGGGCCACCAGGGCCTCGACCATGTCCCGGACCTTGGCCTCGGGCACGTACAGGCGCTTGACGGCCATGCACACCTGGCCCGAGGTGATGAACGTGGCGCCGGCGATCTTGTCGGCCAGGGCGTCGTCGATCTCGACATCGGGTGCCACCACGGCCGGGTCGTTGCCGCCGAGCTCGAGCACCACCGGCCGCACGGCGCCCGAGGCCGCCGCCATCACCGCCCGTCCCGTGGGCACGCCGCCCGTGAACGACACCATGTCCACGCCCGGGTGCGACACCAACATCTCGCCGAGCTCGGGAGCGGGGCCGTTCACGGCGTTGACCACGCCGGGCGGGAGCGCGTCGGCCAGCGCGGCGGTCACGGCCAGCACGGCCCCGGGGCAGGTGGGCGGGGCCTTGACCACGACCGTGTTCCCGGCCAGCAGCGCCGGCAACACCTTGTTGCCGAGCACCGACACCGGCCAGTTGAACGGCAGCACGGCCGCCACCACGCCGTAGGGCTCCTGGACGACGCGCGTCCGGCGCCCCCCGCCGCCGGCCAGGGCCCGCTCGGCCAGCGCCTCGGCGACGAGCGGGGCGAAGGCGCCCGCCATCCCGCCGATGGTGCCCGAGTCGAACTGTGCCTCCCACAGGACCTTGCCGTGCTCCCGGGTGAGGAGGTCCGCCAGGCCGTGCGCCTCCACCGCGGCGCCGGCAGCGGCAGCCGCCTTGTGCACGAGCTCGGAGCGCTCCCCGAACTCGAGGGCCGCCCAGGCGGGTTGCGCCCGGCGTGCCGCCGCCACCGCCGCGTCGAGCTGCGCGGGCGACGCGGCCGGTGCGTCGAGGACCACCTCGGCCGGCCGGGCCGGGTTGGTCACGGGGTAGGTGCCACCGTCGCCGGGGACCACGCCTCCGTCGATCACGAGCCCGATCGCTTCGCCCACCAGTCCCCTCCCGCGTCCGGAGAATGCCGTTCTCCGGGATGATAGTTTCCGGTGCCGATGGTGTCCCGGGG
>Ga0209698_10009377_pt1 | contig 10010 bp, 6 predicted proteins | sample LitLauG_LLR_2012_FD_187203 | JGI IMG/M metagenome (GOLD analysis project Ga0209698, IMG submission 187203) | Freshwater sediment microbial communities from Pennsylvania, USA - Little Laurel Run_MetaG_LLR_2012 (SPAdes) (version 2) | ecosystem: Environmental > Aquatic > Freshwater > Creek >...
TGTAGCGTGGCGACCACGAGCGTATAGGCCGCGGAGCAGTATGGCTGCGGCCCCGCCGTGCCTACGAACGCCGCGCAAATCGTCAGTTGGACCGGCCCGTTGGGCAGCCCGTCGGGAACCGCGACATTCACTTGTTGAACGCCCGGCACCGTGGGGGCCGGTCCGGCGTAGAGCGGAACCAGGTTGGCTTGTCCGCCGATCTGAACCGAGACGATCGCGCTTGATGGAATTCCCGTCGCGAAGATCTGGAGAATGCTTTCCGGCGCGGCGCCGTTCTGCGAAGTGTTCTCGGAGTCGTCCTGGTTCAGCACTCCGTGCGCGAAAATCGCGGGCCAGGCCGGCGAGAGCGTCACCGTGATGGGCGCGCTGCTCGTCCCGTCAACGGTCACCACCATGGCGGCCGAGGTCTTGGAACCGAGCCCCGCCGGCACCTGCAAATTGATCTGGGTGGCGCTGGTGTACAGCAGCGAAGCGGCGACGCCGTCGAAGGTCACCGCCACGGCCTTGCCCGAGAGATTCGTGCCGAACACCGTGGCCAGGGAGCCGGCAACCAGCGGCGTCGCGTCGAGCGTAGCGGCATTCACCACTTTGCCGACCGTCACGGATGGCGTGGCTGGCGGAGGAGGTGGCGGAGGTGGTGGTGGGGCGGCCTGCACGGTAAGAGTCAGCGGAATCGTCTGGCTTCCCGCTGCCCCGCCGTTAATACCGATGGTGGCCTGATACGTCCCCGCCGCCAGGTTCTGCGATTGCGCCCAGACCCGTACGCTGCCATCGTTCACTCCGGCTGAGTAGTCCAGCGTCAGCCATCCGGAGCCTTGCAGGTACGAAATGGTAACGGTCCATTGCAGCAGCCCGCCGCCGCCATTGCGGATGGGGATGTATCCGGGAGCGCTGGTCATGGTGCCGCCGGTAGCGGTGAGCCGGATCGGCGTAGCGTCTACCATCAGTTTCGGAAAGTAGCCGGCGCTGCAATCGCCCAGAGCGTTGCAGTCCGAGGGCGGAGTCACGCTGGAGAAGCGCGGGACCGGCGCGTCGATCGAGGCGCCGGCTGCGCTCGAAACCGCCGCCAGCGAAATGCTCTCCTGCGCCACCGCAGGTGTGGTGACTCTGGGCAGCCCGATGAACGTCGGGAACTGCGCCGTTTCCTGCACCGAAGGGTTAGCGTCGGCCACTTCGTAAACCGCGTATCCGGCGCCGTTGGCCAGCACCACTTCGCTGGCCGAACTGAGCGCCACGGGGCCGCTTCCCTGCGGCGGATAGACCGGGACGCCGCCGGCGCCGGCAGAGTCGGCCCCCGTCACGCGCACCAGCAGCAACGTGCCACTGCCGGGAACATATCGGCCGCCGGCCTGCGCCACTCCGAGATCGCCGCCGGCCGTAGGCGTCAGCGCGTCCGAGCCCGCTACCATATCGGGAACGTAGATGTGGGCGTTCGATGGGAAGCCCGAGTACTTCACCAGGAAGCGGGTGCCGCTGTCGGCCCCGGGAACCCGCGGTTCGAAGGCCGCCGCGAATCCTTCCGTGACTCGGGTGGACGCAAAGCTGGTTCCCGCCGCGAAAAGGTCTGGCAGGTCGAAAGTGGCCGGAAGGGGCGAGCCCGAACACGTGATTCCGGTGCTGTATAGGGTGGCCTCCAGGCCAATCTGTGGATATGCCACCACAACCTGCGCCTGATTCACCTGCAATGAGGACGAGAGGAACGCCGTGACCGGTTGCTGCGCCGCCGGCCCTAGTTGACTCACGTTGGCGCGGATGCCCGAGATCTTCAGATTCAGGGCGCCGCCCGCCGGCACGGTGAGGTTGAAGCCGTTAAAGGCGATCGACTGGTTGCTTACCTGACCGGCCATGCCCGTGGGCACAAAGCCGCTGCCGTAATCCACCGAGACCAGGGCATCGCGAGTCAGGTTGTTCGTGTCCACCCGGTTGGTAATGCTTACCGGAAGGAACAGGGTCAGATTGCCGGACAACACGGTCCCAGGATTGGAGCCGGAACATTGGAGCAGGATATCGCCCAGCCGTTCCGTGACGCCTTCCGAGCGCACCTGCACCGGCACGCTGGTGACGGCACAATGGCCGGAGAAGGACAGTGTTTGGGCGGAGGTACCGCAGGCGGCGATTAGAAACAGAGCAAGCGCCAGAAAGGGGCGCTTACCATTCCGCGTAGGCAGTTCCATCTAATCCCATCTTATCGGATCCGCTCCTCACATCGAAAATGCCGGGTTCGGCCTGGTTCACACTTTGGCTGGCGTCTTCCATGATGGTGCGCCAACCCTGGTTGCTAGCGGTCATGGGGTCAAAGGGAATCTCGCGCAGGTAGCCTTCGGTAACCAGGTCCTGCAGAGACTGCGGGGCTTTCTGCTTATCGTATGTGTAGTTGTCGATCACGGTGCGCAGCGTGAACAGGTTGTTCTTCAGCACGCTTTCCTTGGCGCGGGTGATGGAGCGGTTGTAGATGGGGATCGCCATCGTGATCAGAATCACAACGATGGTGACCACCACCATGAGTTCCACGAAGGTGAAGCCGCGTCGCCGCTTCCGCCCGCTTACGCGCGCGGCTCCGACGCATTGATTCGGAGCCGGGCCCGGAGGGCACCCCGTTAGGGAGCGGTAGACGCCGGACGCCACACTACCATTGTGCATACGCAGTTCCATCGGGTGCCTTCTCCGTGGTCTTGGTGTAAACGTCGAAGACGCATTGGCCCCCCCAGCTTGCCGAATCGGGGTCGTCCTGATCGCTGCGCATTCCCCATTCTTTCTTGCCGGTGAACGGATCCACCGGGATGCGGCGCAGGAAGCGCATGATCTTGCCGTCGGGGCCGGGCAGCTTTACGCCTTCCACCAGCACGTCCAGGGTTTCGGGCCAATTGTTGGTGCCCACCTTTTGAGGCCCCAGGTAGCCCAGGTCGGCCATGTCTTTGTACTTGTCGAGGGCCTTCCGCATGTCCGACAGAGCTTGCCTTAACTCACGCTCGCGGGAGACCCGGACTTTGGCCCGCGCCAGCGGCACGGCCATAGTAGCCAAAATCAACATGATGGTGAAGGCTACGATCAGCTCCACCAGCGTGAGTCCGCGTTGGTTCTTGCGCTTCATCCGTTCCTCTATTATTTCACCGTAACGGCGATACTGGGCGATCCGGATGCCACCACCTGCCCCTGCGAATTGCGGATGCTGAGGTTGGGGATGGTGACGTTGGTGACACCCTTGCCCACGCCCTGGAAGATGATGGTGACCAGCACTCCGGAGCCGTTGCTTCCCGGAGTACCGGGCTGCCGGTTCAGGTTGATCACGGCCGTTCCCGTATCGTTCATGATGTTCTTGGCGAAGACCGGAACCTGGCCATCGGCGGACAGGAAATCGCCGCGGCCAATGTCACTGAGGCGGAGCACCTTGGGGTCGAACTGCACCTGCATGGGAGCGGAGACCACATCGCTGCTGTTTTCGATCACCAGCGCGACTGTGACCGCGCCTTGCACGTTGGTCTGGGCCTGCGCGGGCAGGAAGTGGACGGTGGCGTTGCCTGCCAGGGCTGGCGGTGCGCTATCTGGTTTGGCGGCTTCTGGCGGCGCCGTAGCGGGCGGCGCCATCGCCGGCGGTGCCGTTGGGGGCGCCGTGCCGGGAAGAACGCTGCCGGGCACCATGGTCACCGGGGCCGTGGCGGGCGGCACTGCCGCAGCGGCTGGCGGCTCCTCCTTCCTGGGCGGCACCGGCGCTTTTTCCACGGCGGATTCGCTCGGTTTGCGCCCGTAGGTGAGGTGCACTGACGCCTGGTTGCCTACCGCGATCCCACGCAGATTCTCCGCGGTGAACTCCGGCCGCCGGATGACGTGCGGGATCAAGGCGATCATGAGTTCGCTGCGCTCGCGGTCCACGCTCTCCCCCGTGAACAGGCGATTCAGAATCGGGATGCTAGCCAGACCGGGAATGCCGGTCTTGGTCTTGTTGTCCTGGAGTTTGGTGAGGCCGCCCAGCAGACTGACCTCGCCTTCGCGCATGCGTACATCGTGCGTGACCTTGCGCTGGCCAATGATCGGCTGGCTGATGCCGCCCAGATTCACGTAGCCGTTGACGGCGTTGATGTCCAACTCCACGTGCATGGAGACGTCGCCGTTATCATGGACGCGCGGCGTCAGGTCCACGTTCACGCCGGTATCGATGTAGGTAAATTGAGTATTGACCAGCGGGTTGATGCCAACGCCGCCGATGCCTGGCTGGAAACTGCCCGTGGCCGTGGGCACACGGTCGCCGATCTTGAGGGTGGCTTTCACGTTGTCCACGGAGCGCACCTGCGGCGATTGCAGAACTTTGGTGTTGGCGTCGCTCAGTACCGCCTGGAGCGTCGCGCCCGGTATGGTAGTGGCCCAATCCGCCGTGCTCAGGTGGCCGATGTTGGAGAGCGGGATTTGGCTTCCGGTAGTTGCGGTGGTGGTGGTCGTCGTGACACCGGTGACACCGGTGGCGCCGGTGGCGCCGGTAGCCCCGGTGCTGCCGGTCACGATGCTCTGGATACTGGCGCGCGGGTTGAAATTGATAGGCATGTTCAGGCCCGTGGAGGCCAGCGCCGCCGTGAGCTGGCGGGTATAGACCGTGCTGGCCTCGATCACGATGATATCCACCACCACTTCCGATTTGGGCTTGTCCAGGTCGTGCAGAATCTTTTCCGCCAGCGCAACCTGGTCGGCGCTTCCCTTGGCGATGATGGCGTTTTGCGAGTTGTATGGGAAGAAGCGCTGGATGTCGGCCACGGAGCGCACGGCGTTGACGATTTCCTGCAGTTCCTGCGCCGTATTTACGTTGGACAAGTAGAAGACCCTGGCAACCTGTTCTTCATAGTCGCGGCGCTTGTTGGGGTTGTCCATCGTGATGAAGATGGTGTTGGGCGAAAGCGGCTTCCAGTACGATTTGGTGATGACCGCAATGTAGTCCAGCGCCTCCTCCAGCGTGGAGTTATCGAACTCCACCGGCACGTTGTTCTTGACCTGGGGCTGATACTCAGGGTCCCAGAGAACGTTGAGGCCGGCCAGTTTGGCCACGGTTTCAAACAGCAATTTCGGCTGGCCGCTCATTTTGAGGCGGATGGGGTCGGCATTGAGCGGTCTCAGTTGCGGAACCGGCAGGATGCTATCGATGCGGTCGTTGACTTCCTTCTTGGAGCGCTCGATAGGAGTCAGGGCGCGGTCTTCGGGAGGCGATTCCCTGCCGGCCTCCTGCGCCTTCTTGCGCTCGTACTCGATCATCTCCTTGGTGCGCCGCAATTCCTGCTCGGCAGCCGCCGAACCGGGATTGATGGCATACGCGCGCTGGAATTCAAGGAGGGCTTCCCCCAGCAAGCCGCGGGCGCGAATGCGGAGGCCTTTATCGATGTGGGACTGGGCCGCCTGGAACCGGCACTTGTCGGCCGCCATCTGGTAAACCACGTCGGCGGGATCTTCGGCGAAGGCTTTTTCGTAGTTGTCGAGCGCTTCGTCCCATTCCTTTTTGGCTTCGTGGGCACGTCCTTCGGCCAGAAGCTTGTCGCCCTTTTTGGTCCGTGCTTCGACCGGCGGAAGCATCGGCCCAAGCAGTGCCGCGGTTACTGTTATCGCGATTAAGCGATTGAAAAAACACATAGTTATACGCCTTATCGGCCTATCGTGAGCCCTGTGATACTATGAACTTGCGATTTCCCGGTCCGGGGTCATCTAAAGTCATTGACGAAATTGGGCTTCCGCGCGTTGAGGCAGAATTGGCCACCAAAGACACCGCCATCAAGATCCTGAGCGATAACCGCCAGGCTGGGCACAACTACTTCCTGCTGGACCGGTTCGAAGCCGGTTTGGTCCTCACCGGAACCGAGGTAAAGGCGGCCAAGGACGGCCAGATCCAGCTGAAGGAAGCGTACGTTTCCGTCCTGGGCAACGAGGCTTGGCTGATCAACGCCCACATCAGCCAATACTCCCATGGCAACCGGGAGAACCACCCGCCGGTGCGCAACCGCAAACTGCTGCTGCACCGGCGGGAGATCGACAAACTGCAGGTCCAGACCCGGGATAAGGGGCTGGCGCTCATCCCGACCAAAATCTATCTGAAACAAGGCCGCATCAAGTGCGAGCTGGCGGTGGCTAAAGGCAAGAAACTGCACGACAAACGGGAGACCGAACGAGCCCGGACCGCGGACGCCGAAGCCCGCGCCGAAATGCGCCGGCGGGCGTAAGCGCGGTTCGTCTCAGGCTACGCCGGCGCGAGGCTGCGGAGCAGTTCGCCGATGCCCGCCAGCAAACCATCTAAGCGGACCGGTTTGGTAATTACCATGTCCATGCCCGCCGCCAGACATTGGTCCCGCTGGGATTCGGAGGCGTGGGCGGTGAGTGCGATGATCGGGATGCGGTGCCCGGCGGGCATTGCCCCGCGGCGGGTTTCTTCCTGTCGAATCAACTGGGTGGCCTCGAATCCATCCATCCCGGGCATTTGCACATCCATCAGGATCACGTCGAATTGCGAATCGAGGAAACACTGGTAGGCCTGCTCGCCGTTTTCCGCCAGCGTAATCGACCATCCCTGGCGGCGCAGCATCGACAAGATCACTTTCTGGTTGATCGCGTTGTCCTCGGCAACCAGCACGGTAAGTCCGGACAATTGGGGCGACGCTTTCCCGGGAGCTGATTCCACAGTCAGGGCCGGTTTCTCACATGGCGACAGCGGCAGTTCCACGACAAAGCGACTGCCCTTTCCAACTTCGCTTTCCGCCCAAAGCCGGCCGCCCATGAGGTCCACCAAGCCCCGGGTGATGGTCAATCCAAGACCACTGCCGCCAAATTGCCGGGTGTGGGAGCCATCGGCCTGGGTGAAGGCATCGAAGATGGAGTCCATCTTCTCGCGGGGCACGCCGATGCCGGTGTCCCGAACTTCAAAACGGACGGTGCCCACAGCGTGGACCGAAACCGTCACCTGCACCGATCCTTCAGCCGTGAATTTGACCGCGTTGGCGATCAGGTTGACCAGCACCTGGCGCAACCGGACGGGGTCGCCGCGAACCCAGGACGGGCACCAGGGCGCCACATCCAGACCCAGTTGCAGATGTTTCTGGCCGGCGGCCGGGCGGAACATCGAGATACTCTCCCGGAGCAGCGCTTGCAGGTCGAAGCCAATGGCTTCGACGGTCATGCGGCCAGCCTCCATCTTGGAAAGGTCCAGAATGTCGTTCATCAGCGAAACTAAGGACTGCGCCGCCGTTTGCGCCATGTGGAGTTGTTCGCGCTCCTCGGGAACCTGGCAACGGTCCAGCACCAGGCTGATCATCCCCATCACGCCATTCATGGGGGTGCGGATCTCGTGGCTCATATTGGCCAGGAATTCGCTCTTGAGCCGGGCGGTTTCCTCTGCCTTCTCCTTGGCCAGGAGCAGTTCGGCGTTCACGCGCGTCCGCTCCACCACCTGCTCTTCCAACCTTCTCCGATGGTGCATCACTTCGGCATCGCGCCGCGCGATCTCGTCGAGCATGGCGTTGAACGAATTGGCCAGCAGCCCCAGTTCATCGAAGGAGGTGACCGATACACGGTCGCCAAACTGGTGGGTTTTGCTGATTCGCTCCGCCACTGAGGCGATTTCCAGCACAGGAGTGGAAACATTTGATTGCAAGGCCATCGCGACGACTGCGGCCACCACCAGACTCAGTCCGACAATCAGCGCCGCACCCGCCAGATACTGGCCGAGAAGGGAGGGAACCGAGGGAATGCCGGCCGTCAGCACCAGGGTACCAATCCGCTCGTTGCCGACGGTAACGGCACGGCTGATGGTGAGCGTATTGACATCCTGGCGCACTCCAACCGACGCCATGGGGGAACAACCTGTGCCACCACTTCGGCGGAAGGCTGCGAAGCAACCTCCGGCGGCGTCATACAACATGGCATCGCGGATCAGGGTGTCAGCCCGGACCGAGCCCAGGGTTTCGGCGGCGGCCTTCAGGTCGCCGAATGTCATCGCCGGGCCAATTTGATCGGCCACTACGCTGCCGATGGAAGAAACCTCGGCGCGGGTATGCTGCCAGTATCGGTTCAGATCGAACCAAGAGAAGCCAACAGCGGCGATGACGGCGGCCACCACGCCGCCACCCGCGATCAGAGCCGTTAGCTTGCCGCGCAGAGAAGTGTATCTGGTCAAGCCGGCGGCCTCCCGCGGATCTGGCCATACCGCAACAGCTTGGAGCTGATGGAGACTCCGGATTGTTCGAGCGCGCTCCAGTTGACTTCGAAGGCCATGTGCCCGTCCTCGAACATCAGGTTGACGGCTCCTCCGTACTCCAGAAACCGGTCCGCCTCGCCAATGGTCAGGATGGGCGACAAGAGGGCGCTGGCGAGAGCCTGGCGGATTTCGGCCGTCTTGTCGGTAGCGAGATAGATGACTTGGCAACACTGCGGGTCGGAAAGCGAATTCAGCGCCATCACGCGAATCGTCCGGTTATTGATGGGCTTGCCTTCAAGCGTCCGCCGCAGTATGGACGCCATGCCGGGGCGCCCGAGAACCCCAACCGTGAGGGCCTGATCCGGAGCCGCCCGGCCAGGCCACTCGGAGTAGCGCAAAAGAGTCAGAATGAGGGCCGACTTCAGTTCGTCCTCGGGCACCCCTGCCACGGCCGCCAAGACTTGCACGCTTCCCAGCGTGGCCAGCACCAGCGGCAACCACCAACACGTGGCCCGCCGGGCGCACTTCATCGCCGAAATGCCGATGGCGGCGGATGAGACGCGTCTGGCCTCCATAAGCAACCTATCGGCTAGGGAGCAGACAAGCTGAATCGGGCAAACACCTTAAGGGGGCGGCGTGGTTACATTGCCAGGCCCGTGCCCAGTGGCTTCTGCCGAATCTCCAAACAACCTCGCCCCGTGGGAAGCACCTTGCCGGGATTCAGGCGGTTATCCGGGTCGAAGAGCAGTTTCAGGCTACGAATGGTTTCGAGCGTGGCCGCCGGAAACAGCTTGCTCATCAGTTCATTCTTTTCCATGCCGACACCGTGTTCGCCGGTGATCGAGCCTCCCACGTCGATGCACCAGGTGAGGATCTCCTGGCCACACGCGCGCGCCTTCTCGAGATCCCCGGGTTTCCGCGGATTGAACAGGATGATGGGGTGCAAGTTGCCGTCGCCGGCGTGAAAGATGTTGCTGATGGTGAGTCCGTACCTGGAACCCACCTCGCCGATGAAGTGCAGGGTGGGCGCGATCTTGGTGCGGGGCACCACGCCATCCTGCACGTAATACGTAGGGCTGACCCTGCCCACGGCGCCGAAGGCGTTCTTGCGGCCCTTCCAGAGCAAATCGCGCTCCTCGGCGTTGCGGGCTACGCGGAATTCCCTGGCCCCGCACAACTGGCAGGCTTCGCGGATCTGTTCCACCTGCACTTCCACGGCCTCGCGAATGCCCTCGAGCTCAATGAGCAAAACCGCCGCGGCATCCATCGGGTAGCCGGCGTGGGTGGCTTCTTCCACCATGCGAAGCATGACGCCGTCCAGCATTTCCACGGCTACCGGCGTGATGCACCGCGCCGTGATCTCGGCCACTGTGCGCCCCGCGTCTTCGCTGGATTCGTAGATGGCGAGGATGGTTTTCACCAGTTCGGGTTTGCGCATCAGGCGCACCGCGATCCGGGTAACCAGGGCCATGGTACCCTCCGAACCGGTGAACAGGCCGGTGAGGTCGTAGCCGGGAAGGTCGAGTTCGGCGCCTCCGGTCTCGACCACCGTGCCATCGGGTAGCACCAGTTCCAGCGCCAGCACGTGGTTGGTGGTGACACCATAGGCCAAGGTATGCGGACCGCCGGCGTTTTCCGACACGTTGCCGCCGATGGTGCAAGCGCGCTGGCTGGATGGATCCGGCGCGTAGAAATAGCCGCGGCTTTCCACCGCCACGGTGACGTCAAGGTTGACGACGCCGGGCTGAACCACCGCGCGTTCGTTTTCGAGATCGATTTCCAGGATGCGGTTCATGCGGGCGAAGGCGATCATAACGCCGCCTTCGCGCGGAATGGCGCCGCCCGAGAGCCC
>Ga0209698_10009378_pt1 | contig 10009 bp, 4 predicted proteins | sample LitLauG_LLR_2012_FD_187203 | JGI IMG/M metagenome (GOLD analysis project Ga0209698, IMG submission 187203) | Freshwater sediment microbial communities from Pennsylvania, USA - Little Laurel Run_MetaG_LLR_2012 (SPAdes) (version 2) | ecosystem: Environmental > Aquatic > Freshwater > Creek >...
TCGGCCCTGAGACGCCGGCATACGAATCAACATTCAAAGAAAGGAGACCTGCATATCCGATACTGGCTCCCCAGGCTCATTCTTGGATGAGAAAATGCTATGGGTTCTGGGCGGGCGGTGCGGTGCGGTTTGGGCGCGTGATCCGATCGGCGGGCGCGGCGGTTCTAGGCTAGAATGAGAGGAGCAGTTTGTTTGAGAGTCGGGGCGTAGCGCAGCCCGGTAGCGCACCTGCCTTGGGCGCAGGGGGTCGTCAGTTCAAATCTGACCGCCCCGACCAGTGGAATCAAATATATATAGAGATTGTCGGTTGAGAGCGTGGCGTATTTTGCGCCGTGGTTTTGGCGTCAGCGTCACTGACCTGCGAGAGCCACGTTCGCATCGGGCCGGCGCCTTAATGTTAATCCATCGACCAGTCGCTCTACACCCGTGCGCTTCGCTTCCACCTACTTACTTGTCTGGTTCGGGCAGATCTGCGCGCGATTGTCGCACTGCTGGGCATCGTCAGGAAAGACAGTGCCCACTTGGGTTCGTGGGGCGTGGACCTGTGAAGGTGTGGGCGCGATAGGGCTAGGTGCTAATTGGTACGGCGCGGTACGATTCAGGCATGGCGTACAGCGTCTTCATCAGCTATTCCACTAAGGACCTTCACATTGCAAACCACGTGCGGGCCGCATTGAGCATTCCCAACGTCAACGTCTTTATAGCTGAGTACAGCGTCCCAGCGTCCGCGCCCCTGAATGCCTTCATCGAAATGGGGCTGCGCGGTTGTGACCTGTTCGTACTCCTGTGGAGTCGCAACTCGAAGGCTTCCGACTATGTTCCGCAGGAAATCGGAATCGCGCGCGGGTGCAACAAGACCATCTTGCCTATCGTGCTGGAAGAGGGCCTATCGGTTCCGGGTTTCGTCGCTGACTTGAAATGCCTGCCCGCGTACAAAGACTACGGACAAGCACTCACGTGGCTTCAACAGTTCGTCCACCACAACGCCACGCAACAGCAGCAGGGAACCGCGTTGCTGGTGCTGGCTGCGCTGTTTGGTGTGGTGGCCCTGATGGGCAGTGATAAGGACTGACGTGCCCCAATCGGCGCAGGGCCGAGGGCGCGAGGCTGCGGCCTGCAATCGGTTTCATAGACCCGGAAACGAAGCCGTCACCCACTGCTTGAACGTTGCCTTCAGTGGATCAATGGCAAGGTCCGGGAAGCCCAAACGGATTGCCTTCACCACGGTGTCCGCATCCGGTGATACCACCAGCAGCCTGCGGCCCTTGGACACGTGCAGGGCCTCAAGCAGCGTCTGATAGGACCCCCGATCATGCGCGTTGAAGCTGTACCCAATCGCCACCACGGTGCCCGAATCCCTCAGCGCGGCAACAGCCTTGGTGTACGTGTCGCGGATGAACGCCTGCTTCAACCCCTGCGATTTGTCCGGGACAGGGGCAATGATCCGGTCTTCCACGTCATCCGCGCCAACATCCCGGTCAAAGGGCGTGAAGTTCGCAGAGATGGATGAAGGGTCGAAGGCGTACCGTGGTTCATCACGTTCAGTCAGCCACGCGATGGTTTCTCCAGGTTTGCATCTTGCTTCATACTCCGATGTTCGGATACACAGACTCCCGTGAAGATGTAGCACAAGCGCGCTGGAAGTCTTGTCAGCGAATTCCTCTGAACCCGGTGGCAGGTGGGCAGTGACACCTACGCCATAACCGTCACGGGGATACCAGCGCCCCAGACGAAAGAGAAATGTCTCTGGCAGGGAATCGTAGTTGAACGTGAGAAAACTGCTGTCCGGGAAGGCGCGGAAGAACCGCTGATAGCAGTTCACCCTTTCCGCGATTGCCAACGCGCGGGCAACGTAGTGATCGGCAAACCTGAGACACTCTGCAAGCTTCCTGATGGGTTCATATTCCCGACGTTCCAGCGCGTCTGAGAAAAGGTCTTCAATGGACTTTGCTTCAGGAATGCCGGGAAGGTCAAAACACAGCCGCAGTGTGTCACCAACCAGCGGGTAACCGGAGTCAGGCTGCTGGCGTCCCGCTTCCCCAGCAGCGTCCGCATTGAATCCCGCGCCAATAATGAAGGTTGGCATCCAGCCCATTATCGCCTCTGGTCGCGGGGAAGGGCGCGCGGGACACGGGCTGAACCTTCTGGGACTCCGGTAACTGATCGGAGTGAAGCAAAGCGCGACGGGGAACGGCTATTGCGGCGCAACCAGGATAACGTTCAGAACCACGACCAAAAGAACCAAGCCGACCAGCACTTCGGACAGGACCAGCAGTCTTACACCTGTGCTGTTTGGCAAGATGTCCCCGAAGCCCACGGTTGAAAGCGTTATCCCGCTGAAGTACAGGAAATCCCAAAACGACCACACCGACCTTTCAGCCGCGTCGGTGTCATTTAGCATCCGTTCCTCGTGCTCAATGCTGCGGCTCGTTCGGTTGAATAGTTCCTCTGCCGCGCGTACCATGACTGCCTTGGTGACGTGCAACGTAGACCCGCCGATCAACTCGGATTCCCATGTCCAAAGATGCTTACCTGCGCTGTCCCTCACCTCCAGCGTCAGCGGGCTATTGCCCACTCCCGGAGGGTCAAGAGTGGGAACATATTGGACACGGTAACGCACGGTCTGAACTTCGGGGCTCTTCAGGTTGGGCGACCAGAACCCTGGAGTTTCAGGGACCGGTGAGGAGACGTTTTCACCAGCAAGGGCCGCTTCCAATCGGGTTTGCAACTGTTCCAGTTTCCGACGTTCGCCCTGTTCCAGCGCATCGCGCAATTCCGCAGCCACTTCCAACCGGTTCCGCTGCCGTTCAAGTTCGTCGCGGTGCTTGGCCGTGAACCGCGCCGTTTGGTCCCTCATGATATCCACGTTGAATAAGTACGCGCGCGGGCGAAAGCGATAGACCAGATAGTACAGGCCCGCGTAGAAGATGAGCACCGCAAGGTAGGCCGCGAAAACCATCAGCAGGCCGGGCACGTGGCCGCGTGACATGGCCTTCAGCACGGGGTCCAGGTTCATTGCCTTCTTACGATAGCAGCCGTCAGCCGGAAGTTGCGGCCAGTGGAAGACCTGACGCCCTGCCCGGTCTGCGGGTCAAGGAAGTGGCGGTATGACGGCCAGCACTGGCAATGCTGGACCTGCGACCTATGCCCAGACAAGAACCTATCACGGCTGAACTGCACGATGCGGTATAGCCTGCGCGCGCCCTGCTTTCTTCACCCTGGGTCCTGTCGCAGAACGTCCCTGAATTCTCGGATGGCTGTCTCACCATGGGCAAGCGCAGCTTGCAGGAAATCGCTGTAGCCGGTGGCATCCAACACACTGTCTGGTATGAAGCGCTCTGCGCCCGCTACGCCCTTTACCAGTTCAGCACGCAACGGTAGTGTGTGGAAGGCCCGCTGCGTAATCATTCTGGCGTAAGACGAAAACAGCATCACCAAGATTGTGCCGAAGACTTCATGCTTCTTTCGGATTTCCATAAATTCCCGCTTCGATGCTTCGTCAAGCCGTTCGAACTGTCGCGGCAGCAGGGGTTCTGTGTAGGTGAACAAGGGGTCCAGCCGTTCTGTGATTGTCGGAACGAGGTGATGCTTGATCCAACTGGCTTCAAATTCGCTTTGGAATGCCTGCCAAGTGACCAGCCGAATATTGGTCAATTCCGCTGAAGTGAACGCGCCTGATTGAAAGCCTTCCATGGAGATGATGTATCCAAGGTTCGCACCCGAATCAGCGACAACCGTTCGGAATCCATGAATCACATTCTGGCGCACACGCGCTGCCCAGTGCTTGCACTCGCAAAGGACCGTGTACGTTCGACCATCAATCACTTCGCGCGCGAACACATCAATCTCGACGCTTCCGCGAACCGTTTGAATTACCTTTTCAACTTCGACTGAGAAGCCGCATTCGGTCAGAATTCGGGCAACGCTTTCTTGGAGGTCACGCCAATTATCTGGTATTCGAGTGGTGAGCATAGCGCAAAAGGCTATTCTGTCATGGGGCCGGGGGGCCGGGCACGCGGGACCCCGTCCTAAGCCACTCGAAAAACACTGCTTCGGTGCCTTTTCACCATGGGGATTTCTTTGGGGACTCCAGATGAAAACCAAGGTTATTCGGGGACACTCAGTGATACCATGATTTCCCGCCATCTAATTGACAGCATGGGGGATGTTGCTGAAACGATGGGACTAAAGAACCCCCCCGCGCTGCCTTGGGCGCAGGGGGTCGTCAGTTCAAATCTGACCGCCCCGACCAATGCAATCGAATACATAGAAAGATTGTCGCTTGAGAGCGTGGCGTGTTTACGCCGTGGTTTGTGGCGTGAGCCGTCACTGAAGTGCGCCAGCCACTTTCGCATCGGTCTGCGCCGGAGCCTGGTTAACTCCGCCGACCGGTCGCTCTACAGCCCTGCGCTTCGCTTCGACCAACGTTCTCGCCTGCTGGCAGTCTTCGGCGTGGCCTTTGCATCGCGTCAGGTTGCTTCCCAAGCCCCCGTCTCGATTGAATGTGTTGAGCCGCCAGCACTGATTTTCTGGATCGCGTAAAGAGTCCCGCGCTGCGGGCGATCGGTTACGGGCCAGTTGAATATGGCGCGGCGCCGGACCGTTTGGCCAAGCAGGTCATCCGGATTCAGCAGTTCTGTCCGGATTGCGGCCGGCGACCAGGCGAAGCGGCCGCAATCCACGGAGCTACCGGTTTGGCGGAGCAGGGCATAGGCGGCGTCCGGTGTCGGCGTCACCGGTGCGGCGACTATATTGGCCTGCACAGTAACGATCGCTGTCTTTAGGGCAGCGTCCTGGAATAGTGTGCAGGAGACGATGTCACCGGGTACAGGCGTGAGGTTCGCAATCTGGAACTGAGACGCGATCGAAAGCGACTGCAGCGCGGATTCGGCCGCCGGAAGCGCCGGGCCCAGGGGGTAGACGACTCCGTCCTGCCGGATCGCGGAGATCTGTAGGAAGGCGCTCGCGAGTTTGGTGTTGGCGAAGTCGACGTACACTGCGAAAAACGCGCTGCCCGCGTTGTATTCGCGGCGGTCCAGTGCCAGGTGGATGCGATGCGGCACTGGCGGGTTCGAAGCGTCGACCCAAATGCCCTCCCCGGACGCCGTGTCGGAGACCAGCCGACGGTTGTACTCGGGATCCTCGAAAACTGAGAACACCGGCTTCAGCGGCAGCGGGAATTCCGCCGGCCGCGCGATGCGGAGTGGAAACACCAGGCTCTCTTTGTAGCCCTTGACCTTCGCCGGCGTGTACTCCAGGCGGACGGTTGCGGTCAGTTCATCACCGTGCGACAGGCGGCCAAGATTGGTGGTTAGTCCGGCCTTGTCGGTGGGCGCCCAACTCGTAGTGGTGAGCAGGGTCTTATCGGGTTGGAGCGTGGGGCCGCTGACCACCGTCCCAGTGAAGGTGAAGACCGCGCCCTGGGATTCGAGGATCACGTCCATATTCCATGTACCGGCCGCCGGATTCTGGACCCCGTTCCGGTCAATGGACAGGAACACCAGGTTCATGTCCCAATCGGAGGGAACCGTGGCGGCGATTGGAGCGGTAAGTGTAACCGTGCGCTGCTCGGGCTGGCCGGTGAGATCATCGGGTTGCGGTGCGACGAAGGCCGTGTCCGAGGGGTTGGCGCTGGCGAGCAGCAGATGGTCCGCCTCGAAGTAGTTGGCCCACGTGCGGAGCGCGATTGCCGGCTCGGCAGGCAGGTTAGGACGCAACGGCACCGGCCGGGGCATGCGGTGTTGCACCGCGATGGCTCCCGAGGCATCCACGACCTCGCCGGCCTTGCCCGTCTGCCGCAAAAGCTGAGAGCGAAAGACGAAGCCGGCGCCTGGTCGAGCGCCATCCGCCAGCCAGTCGAGCGATCCGGGCAGCACGGGCTGCCAAGGGTCGTCGGCCAAGCTGCCATCGGCAGGTGGGGCAGCATCCAGACTCGCCTGGGGCAGTTTCAGATCGGGCAGTGCCGGCAGCAGACTGCCGATCGCTTGTGCACGGAAGAGCGGCGGAAGCTGCAGCGCTTCCTCTTCTCCGGCGGCCAATTGCGCGCTGTGCGAGACAGCCTGCCACCAGAACGTGGAACTGTTCCGCGCGGCGGCGGCCAATCCTGCCGGGCCGCCCGAGCTTTCCATCGCCCGGATGCGCAGGCGCAGTGCGCTCACGCCCCACAGCCACACGTCGGGATTTGGCTGGTCGGGGCGGCGTTCAAAGCGCAGTGGTTGCACGTCTCGGACCTGCGGCGGCGCTGCTTCGAAGTCACGCAGGGCATCGGGAGTCCGCTCGCCGCCGTACTGGCCCTCGGCGAATCGCAGGCGCTGGAGCTGGGTGCGAACGGGGTGGTTGATGCGCGCAATCTGCTCGGGGGCCGGTGGGGCCAGCAGTTGAAAAAGGTAAGCAACCGTCGCGGTTTTCTCGCCGCTCTCGAAGGCAGCGTTCAGCACATTGCGAACTCGCAATAGCGCCACACGGGAATCGGGCGCGATGTGCTGGATAGTGTCGTTGGCCCAACCCGACACGTCGATAGCGGCCGGAGCCGCCAGCGGATCGGCCATCCAGAGCTGATTGGCGAGAATGCCGATCTGCCCTGTTGGCTGTGTGCCCAGAAGTTCGCCATATTCGAGCACCGGGATGCCGGACGGATCCGTCGGCACCGGGAAACGGCGTGAGAAACCAAGGTAAGGGCTGACCGCGAGGGTCACAGGCATGGGGTTGGCCAGTGTGCCTACGGAATCGTCGGTCGGCAGGACGGAAGCGGCGGGATAGTAAGTCGCGCCGTTGGGCCCGCTGTTGGCGAATGTGGCAGTCAACAGCGGTGCCCCGGCAAGGAACAGGCGGTAGTCGTGGCTCTGCGCGGGGTGGGAGACGGCTGGAACGGCGAAGCCTTCGCACAGTAGCAAGCGGTTGCGCCGCCAGTCTACCGGAGCGCCGTCCTGCTCTTGAGGCAATGCCGGCGCCGGGTTCGGCACGGCAGGCGGTAAGGACGCGCGGAAGTTCTCGTAGACGCGGTCGAGCGCGGCGGGCCGCCCGAGGCGTGAGGGACCGTCCGTCGGAAGCGTGGACAGGACGCTGGTGAGCGTGGAAGCGCCGGCTTCCGCCGGAGGAGTGGTCAGGCGGAACCAACTCTCGGCAAGGCTGGCCGGATCCAGCCGGAAGTAGCGGCGCGGATGGAGCCCTGCCGGGTCGTTCGCAAGTTCGAAGGGCGAAACGCGGGCTTGCCAATCATGCGCATCTTCCCAGGACGCCAGCAGCGCAGCGATGACGGGAAGAGGAGCGGCGGAAACGCGGGATTGGGCGATTTGCAGGATCGGGTCGACGCGCAGCGGTGGCAGATTGAGCGGAACCGGCTGGCTCAGGTCGGAGCCGATGCCGTCGAGCGATGCCGGTTGCAGGCGGCCGACGAACGGCACCACGGCCATTAGCCACTCGGGCTGCTTTCGGTCGGCGGAAGGCGAATAGTCCGAGAGACTGGTCATTGCGCCGCTGGGCGTCACGCCAGGCAGGAACAGCATAGGCGTGAATCCGGAAAGGCTCGAATTCTTCAGCCGGATCCAGTGCGCGGCGCTGGCTTCCACGATCAGGCTGCCGGTCATCGACGTGATCTGGTTGACATGGGGGGGCTTGGCGCCGAGCAAGGCGTCGAGCAGTTCGCCGCCATAGAGTTCACTCGCGTCGTGAAGCGTCGTCACCTGCAGGCTGTCCTCGTCGTGGGTGAGGGTGTTTTTCGCGCTGAGCCCCGCGAGGAAGCTCGAGAGCAGCGACGGCGCCAGCAGGCGGACTTCTTGCAGCGTGGTCCAACGGCGGTCCTGGCTCAGCGCGGCCGGATCGAAGTTGGACGACAGATCCATCAGGACATTGGCCACTTGATGCTCGGTCACCGCCAGGAATTGCCAACCTTGATCGTTGGCGAAGGTAAAGATCTGGTGCGCCGTGGCATCACCCGCCACCAGATTGGCGTTGGGCACCTGGTGCTGGTCGAACAGAACCCGCATGGTGTGGCGGGCATGGTCGAGCGCCGGTTTGTCAGTGGAGTTGACTGCGGGGATGGTAAAGACGAAATCTTCGGCGCCGGGCGAGGGCGTCGGCGCCAGGTCCGGCCGCGGCCAGGAGATGAGGCTCTTCACCTCCAACAGGCCGTTCAACAGCAGCGCTTCTGTCGACACCTTGCCGTCAAAGAAACAGGAGAGGCCGGCGACCACGCTGCCCGCCGAGGAGCCGAAATAGCGCAGCCGCGGAACGCTGGTGGCGGACGGCGGCTCCTGGAGCATCTCGCCCCATTCGCAGCGGAAAATCGATTCGCTGTACGCGGACTGCACCGCCAGCGGAGCCGGTGCGCCGGCGGGGGCAGCGGGGTCGAATCCGTTAACGGCGAACGTCATGGCGGCGAAACCTGTGATCGGCCGAGTAGGGTGGAGGTGCATGCCCGGCAGCAGTTGCCAGTCCAGGGCATTGCCAACGCCGGCCACGCCGGTCCACTGCGCCTGCACCGATCCGAGTAGCGAGGAGACGATCCCAGTGAGGACCAGAATCGTGCCCGCCGCATTCGCCAACGAAATCGATCCGATGGGCGGGGTCGCGTCGAGCAACGATTGGCGCTGATGCACCTCGATGAACGCGCGGTTGGTTTCGCCGAACTGATAAACGAAGTTGGCGAACAGGGCAGGCGGCGTGCCGGAGGCAGGGTCGAGCGTGAGCTCCACGCTGTCCAGACGGGCCGGCCCAGCGGCGGAGATTTTCGCGATCGCCGGAGAGCTGGTTAAATCGATAGGCGTGCTCCAGCGCTTACCCCAATAGAAAAACTCCAGGGTGCCCTTAGTGACCTGAATGCGGTTCCCCACTAGCGCGAGTTGGTCCCAGAAGAGGCGGGCGGAGTCGCCATTCGGATCGAGCGGCCATTCGCCGGCGTGTCCGCTGGTGTCCGGCTTGGCTGCGGCGTCGCGGTCGGGATCGATCCCGGCGGCGGCCACCGACGCCAGCGTCAGACCGCCGGCCTGCACTTCGAAGCGCAGCAGGGCAGCGTTTGCACGGTTCGCCTCCAGCTCTGGCGAGGCGCCGGGCAGCAGCAAGCGCCCGATCACTTCCACGGCATGGACCGAGAAATCGGCCGCGAACTCCACTTTTTCTAGTGTCAGCGGCAGGAACTGGAAGCCCAGCAGGGGCAAGCTGGCGTCCATGCGCCATTCGTACCCAGCTAGGTGGACCCACGCCGGCGAGAGCGCGGCCGGGTCGTTCACGCCGCGGGCAGCGGTGGAACGGGTGCGGTCGCGGACGAAGCTGTTGTCGGCGGGTTTGAGGGGAATGTCGCGGAACCAGAACTTCCATACGCTGGTGCCGGCATGCAGATCGAGCGTCGAGCGAGAGGTCCGCAGAATCCAATCCTGGCCGCCCGGGGACGTGACTGGCGTATCCAGCACGGCGGCGCTGGAGGACGTGGTTGCCTGGCGGACGAAGCCGCGCTGATCGCGGACCTTTCCCCCTGCGCCCTGAGCGGCCATGCTCCCGGCGGTCACTTGGAAAGTGGCGGGCGCTGCGGTTCTGGCAATTGTGGTGGCGTCATGCGCGTTGAAGTTGCCCGTGAAACCTTCGAGCGCCGATTCTGAGACGAGCGTCAGCGCCGGTCCGCCATTGGAGTCGGTAAGGGTAAGGGTGCCTGGGTAGGCGCTTTCGTCCCAGGCAGGCGTGACGGGCCACAGCAGCGGCTCCACCAGGCCGGAGACGCTTGTTTGGCCGCCATTGACACCCAGAGCCGCGTCACCTTGAGCCTGCGCGAAGAAAGCCTTTTCCGAGAGCTCGTCCCACAGTGCCGGAAGGCTCGCGCGATCAAGCGGGGGCGGCGGCTGGTTCGCGGCCTGATTCTCCTGGCCCGGCTTGCTCAACTGCGAGAGCGCGTAGATCTCGTCGAGATAGGGCAGCCCATGGTGATACTGCACGCCGAGGAACTGGTCCATGCCGGTCAGTTGGCTGGGAACGGGCGCACCGGACGGATCGAACGAAAGTCCGGGTGTCGAGAGCGATG
>Ga0209698_10009379_pt1 | contig 10009 bp, 6 predicted proteins | sample LitLauG_LLR_2012_FD_187203 | JGI IMG/M metagenome (GOLD analysis project Ga0209698, IMG submission 187203) | Freshwater sediment microbial communities from Pennsylvania, USA - Little Laurel Run_MetaG_LLR_2012 (SPAdes) (version 2) | ecosystem: Environmental > Aquatic > Freshwater > Creek >...
GTGGACCGGCGCCGACGATCTTGCCGCCGCGGTTGCCGCCTTCCGGACCGAGGTCAATGACCCAGTCAGCGGTCTTGATGACTTCCAGATTGTGCTCGATCACGACGATCGATCCCCCCGCTTCGATAAGACGGCGAAAAGCGGCCAGGAGTTTGCTCACGTCATCAAAATGCAGGCCGGTAGTAGGCTCATCGAAGATGTAGAGCAGGCGGCGCTGCTGTTTGTCCGCGCCGCGTCCGCTTTCGCGCGTCGCCGGCTGCAGGTGGGCGGCCAGCTTCATGCGCTGCGCTTCGCCGCCGGAAAGCGTGGTCGCCGACTGCCCCAGCCGCAGGTAGCCCAGGCCGACCTCCTCCAGCGTGCGCAGTTTCTCGGTGATCTTTGGTGCCTCAGCGAAGAATTTCAGCGCTTCTTTGACCGTCAGGTTCAGCGCCTCGTGAATGTTCTTGCCGTGATAGCGTACCTCCAGAACCTGCGGTTTGTAGCGTGTTCCCTTGCATTCTTCGCAGATGAGTTCCACGTCGGCCAGGAACTGCATCTCGACGGTCACCGTGCCGTCGCCCTGGCATACTTCGCAGCGGCCCCCGGGGATGTTGAACGAGAAATGCCCGGCAGCGAATCCGCGTTTCTTCGCTTCAGGCAGGGAAGCAAACAACTCACGGATCGCGTCAAAAGCCTTGATGTAAGTGACCGGGTTCGACCGCGGCGTGCGGCCGATCGGGGACTGGTCGACCAGAACGACTTCGTCGATGTGCTGGTCGCCCGTGAGGCTCGTCCAGGTCGCAGGCGGGCCGCCAGTTCCGTTACTGGGCTGCTGCTTAGCCTGCGCCAGCGCTCGATACAGCACCTGGTGCAGCAGCGTTGACTTTCCCGAGCCGGACACGCCGGTAATGGCGACCAGCATGCCCAGGGGGATGCTGATTTCGACATTCTTCAGGTTGTTGGCGCGGACTCCCCGGATCGTAATCTGCTGCGAGCCTGGGCGCCGGCGGGTAGCCGGGCCCTGGATGCGCAGATCCTCCGAGAGATAACGCCCGGTCAGCGATGCGTGGTTCCGCAGAATTTCGTCGTAGCTTCCAGCCGCGACGAGTTTTCCACCGTTTTCGCCGGCCCCGGGCCCAAGGTCGAGGATGCGGTCGGCGGCACGCATGATGTCGGGATCGTGCTCGACCACCAGAATCGTATTGCCCAGGTTCCGCAGATCGTGGAGGATCTTGATCAGCCGATGTGTGTCGCGGGGGTGCAAGCCGATCGACGGCTCGTCGAGCACATAGAGCGTGCCCACCAGGCGCGATCCGAGCGAGGTGGCGAGCTGAATGCGCTGGGCCTCGCCACCCGAAAGGGTCGAGGACAAGCGGTCGAGCGTGAGGTATTCCAGCCCCACTTCGTTCAGGAAACGCAGCCGCTCGCGAATCTCCTGCAAGAGCCTGTCGGCGATCTCAGCCTCGGCCGCCCCCAGTTCGAGTTCGGAAAAGAAGCGGAATGTCTCTTCGACTGTAAGGGAGCAGACTTCGCAGATATTGCGCCCCTTGATCTTGACCTGCTGCGCTTCGATCCGGAGGCGTTTGCCACCGCAGGCCGAGCACAGCGAGTATCCGCGATACCGGCTGAGAAATACGCGCACGTGTAGCTTGTACTTCTTGCGCTCGAGGTAGTTGAAGAATCCGCGGACCCCGAGAAACTTTCCCTCGCCTTTCAGGATCAGGTTGCGATGTTCCTCCTGCAGGTCGTCCCAGGCCATGTCCAGAGGGATTCCTGCCTGCTTGGCATAGCGCTTGAGATCGGCGAACAGCGGACGATACTTCGGCTTGGTCCAGGGCTCAATGGCCCCTTCGGCCAGTGTCTTGCCCTTGTCGGGAATGACCAGGTCAAGGTCGAAGTCGATGGTGTTGCCGAATCCCTGGCACCTCGGGCAAGCCCCGTAGGGATTGTTGAACGAGAACAGACGTGGCTCGGGCTCTTCGTAGCGGAGATTGCAGTTCTTGCACTCAAAGCGCTGCGAGAAGCGCAGCAGCGTGGCGCGGCCGCCCCCGGCCGCGCTCTCCATCGTCTGGGCCACCGGTGCCTCAAAAATCACTTCTCCCGATTCCCGGTAAGCCGTCTCGACGGCGTCAATGATCCTGGAACGAGCCTCGGTCGAAACGGTCAGACGGTCCACCAGCATAAAAACCGGCTGATCGAAATGAACGTCCAGCAGCGACTCTGGAGTGGAGAATTCGAAAATCTGCCCGGCCTGATAAAGCCGGTTGAAGCCTGCTTTCCGCAAATCGAAGAGCCGAGTCTTCAAAGCATCGGTCAAAGGGGATGCGGGTGTCCCACTTCTCGCCGCTTTTGCGAGAACCGCAGATTTTCGTGTCGTGTTCGGACGTTGACTCGGCTCGCGCCCTACCTGTGGGCTCTGAGCTTGCGGGGAACTCCGTTGCAGCGGAAACAGTACCTGCAGCCGTGTCTCCGGAGGCAGAGCGAGGATCGCGTCCGCCACTTCGTCGACGGTGTCTTTCTTCACCTCGCGCCCACAGTTGGCGCAGAACGTGCGGCCGACGCGCGCAAACAGCAGGCGCAGGTAGTCGTAGATTTCCGTGGCGGTCGCGACCGTCGATCGCGGGTTGCGAGTCGTATTCTTTTGCCGGATCGCCACCGCGGGAGCGATCCCGTCAATCGTATCGGCGTCGGGTTTCTCGATGCGTTCCAGAAATTGCCGTGCATAGGCCGAAAGCGACTCCACGTACCGGCGCTGACCCTCGGCATAGATAGTGTCAAACGCCAGAGATGATTTGCCGGACCCCGAGACCCCGGTCACCACAGTCAGCGTATTGTGCGGGACTTCAAAGTCGATATTCTTGAGGTTATGCACTCGCGCCCCACGCACGATAATGCTGTCGGACGCAGCCGGGATGGGAGACTTCTGGTCAGAAGACATCGAGTCAGAAAGCGGCCATCTTCATGCCAATGCGCCCTCAGTGGGGCAGTCGTGGATGGCCGAATCTTCGATTATAAGGCAGTTCGAAACAGGCGGTTGTGGACGAACGGAAATGACCGTACCAGGCGTTACAAACTGAAGAAATTTGAATTGCGAAGACCAGGGACACGCAACCCCAAGAACCACAAAGGACACGAAGCAACACGAAGAAAGCCAACCATGGTTTCCTTCGTGTACCTTAGTGTCCTTTGTGGTTATCGCTCTTGCTAGAGGGCGATTCGCTAGAGCTCTTTTTCCCGATCCCGCTGCCTGCCATACCGAAAGGCCGCTCCTACGCCGACCGTCATCGCGCTGAGGGGCGGCACGAGCAGGATCAGAATCGCGCGGCTCAGCGCCCGCTGGCCGTCCTTCGGTGCGCCTTTCGCGCTCTCGTAGCACATCTGGCAGCCCTGCGCGAGAGCAGGCGCAGTAGCCAGCGCCAGAATCGACCCCAACGCACCCCAACGAAGTTTGGATTGAAAGCTCATAGGAAAATGGTCACCACCCCAAAGACAGCGAATCTTGGTGCCTACTGCAAGCCTACTCCATTCGGAGGCGGCAACACCCGACCCGCATCCGGGAAGAAGAAGAAATACATGATGATGAAGCAGGCCGTGACCGAGATGACCAGCAGCCACCGCATCAGCGCCCGCTCAAACTTAAGGTGCATGAAGTACCCGATGATCAGCGCCGACTTGATCACCGACAGAATCAAAAGGACTTGCAGCATGCGCACGGCGGAAAATACCTGCTTGTAGGCGAGCACCACTTCGATCGCCGTCAGGACCAGCAGCGCGCCCCACACCCAGAAATACTGCCCCTTGGCGTCATCGTGTGTTGCGGTGTCGTGCATTCGCGTCTCCCGTCTTATTGGCTGGTAACTTACACCACTTTGGTCGACATCAGGTACACCAGCGGGAAGATGAACATCCACACCAGATCTACAAAGTGCCAGTACAGGCCGCAGATTTCGACGTCATGCGCGTCGTAATCCTTCGGCTTGAGAAACAAAATGATGGCGGCGAGAATCAGCCCGATTCCCAAGGCGTGCACCGGATAATGAAAGACGTTGCCCGAAGGAATCAGCAGGGCTGCCGCAATCCAGATCACGGCCAGAGCCGGCAGGAACCATTTCCGAAACGCGACCACGCCCAGGTAGATCACGCCAATCGTTACGTGCAGCATGTGCATGGCCGTGAGTCCAAAAAAGGCCTGAGGAAACTGCGGTACATTTTTCGAAATGTCGGCCAGTTCGCCAGTCGCCGACGATTTCGCGACGCCCAGGACCCCGGCAAAACCAGGGATGACCAGCCCTTCACCGATCAGCTTGCTCCACTCCATGCCGTGCAGCACAATGAACGCAGTGCCGAACACCATAGTGGCCAGAAGCCAGTAGCGCATCCATGTGCGGTCGTTGCGTTGGGAGGCAAACACGGCCAGCACCATGGTCAGCGAGCTCGACAGCAGGCACGCCGTCATGATGGTGGCATTGGCAATGCTCTCGGCATGAAACGGTGTGGGCCAGGGAACGGTGTAAATGCGGTTGTAGCTGAAAGCGAACAGCAGGGCCCCGAAGGTCAACGAGTCGGACGCCAGGAACAGCCACATCCCGATCTTCTTCGAGTAGGCGCCAAACAACGGCGCTTCGTACTCCCCCGCAACTCCATGCCCTACCGCACCATGCTCCAGCGTGGCGTCAGCCATTTTGGTTGAGTTCCCCTTTCACCCGGTGGTGGAAACCTTCGTGCCCCTTCGTGGTTCCGATCTTGCTGTCTAGCGCGCTAACCCTAGGAGCGCGAAAATGTAAATCCACAGAACCAGCATGAAATGCCAATACCATGCGGTGATGTCGACCGCGATGCGCGTTGCTTCCAGCGTCGTTCTCCGCAGGGGAGCGCTTGCCGCCCACAATAGCGCGATCGTTCCTCCCGCAAGATGCACGGCGTGGGTGATCGTCAGCAGAAACACAAACGAGCTGCTGGGATTGGTGTTCACATAGAAGCCGCCATTGTGCAGCTCACCCCAGGCCATCCACTGTCCGACCAGGAATGCACAACCGAGCACGGCCGCGATTCCCAGCCATGGGACCGACGACTCTTTGCCCAAGGTCACGCCCGGAATCGTCTGCACCGGGGCCAGCGCCGCTCGTCGTGCGGCACTCCGCCGCGCCATCTCAATGCTCACGCTGCTGAGCAGCAACAGAACTGTATTGATCCCGAGTAAGCCCAGCGGCAGCTGCACCTCGCCCCAGTCGTGCACGTAGCTGGTGGAAGCGTCGTCGAAGGTCGGCAGCCCCTTGCGCACCACGTAGGCGCTCGTCAGAGAGATGAACACCATGCCCACGGTCACGATGGCGCAAAGCAGTCCAAGGCGAGCCCGCCGTAAACGCGCCCCGTAGTCGGGAACTCCGCCTCTTCTTCCCGGATCGCCGCCACCAGTCGGTGGAATCGGGGGCTTGTCGCCCTGCCCGATGTGATTGAACGGCGTTGTCGGTGTAAAAGTCGCCATAACTAAGATTCACTCGTCATCCTGAGCGAAGTTGTCGTCCGCACAGCGACGACGACGCAGTCGAACAGGGTTGCCGAAAAATGCAGGATCCGTATCAGGCTACGCCTTCAGGCGTAGCATAAGTGCTCAAGCATCAATCGCGCCTTTAGGCGCTGCGCCGAAATTCGAGTTCTTCCCAAGCCTCCTAAACTTACGACCCATTTCCTCACCTCGGCCCTGCGCTGGTCCGGGGTTATCCCACTGTGGGTGCTCAGTGTCCTCCGTTCACCGCCGGGTCCGTCTGCATCACGTAATCCTTCGCCGCCCCCGGGACTCCATACTCATACGGCCCGTTGTTTACCACCGGGGTCACGCCGCCGAAATTGTCGTGCGGTGGTGGAGTCGTCGTAGTCCACTCCAGCGTCGTCGACTCCCACGGGTTGTCGCTCGCCTTCGGTCCCTTGAATATGCTCCAGAACAGATTGATCACAAAAATTAATTGCGCCGCGACGGTAATGATCGCCGCATAGGTAATAAACGTGTTCAGAGGAATTAGTTTTTGCAGGTAGGCCACTTCGGTGAACTGCGAGTAGCGCCGGGTCTGTCCCGCCATGCCCAGATAGTGCATTGGCATGAAGATCGCATAAGTTCCGGCCAGCGTGAGGAAGAAGTGGACGCGCCCCCAAGTCTCGTTCATCATCCGCCCGAACATCTTGGGAACCCAGTAATACGTCGCCGCGAAAATCCCGAAAATCGCTGCCACACCCATAATCAGATGGAAGTGCGCCGGCACGAAGGCCGTGTCGTGTAGCGGAATATCGAGCACCGGTTGCGCCAGGAACGGCCCGCTCAACCCGCCCGAAACAAACAGCGACACAAAGCCAATCGCATAGAGCATCGGCGTTTGGAAGCGGATGCGGGCCTTATACATCGTGCCCAGCCAGTTGAACGTCTTGATGGCAGACGGCACCCCGATGCACATGGTCAGAATCGAAAAGGCAAACGCCGAGTAGGGACTCATCCCGCTCATGAACATGTGATGGCCCCACACCATGAAGCCGAAGAATCCGATCGACAGCATGGCATAAACCATCGCCTTGTAGCCGAAGATCGGCTTACGCGAGAACGTCGACAGGATCTGCGACGCCACGCCCATGCCCGGCAGAATCGCGATGTACACCTCGGGATGCCCAAAGAACCAGAACAGATGCTGCCAAAGCAGCGGAGATCCGCCCTTGTGTCCCAGGACCACTCCGTTCACCACCACCAGCGGAACATAGAAGCTCGTGCCCAGGTTGCGGTCGAGCAGCAGCAAAATGCCCGCCGAGAGCAGCACGCCAAACGCCAGCAGCCCCAGGATCGCCGTAATGAACCAAGACCACACGGTCAGCGGCATGCGCATCATGGTCATGCCTTTGGCCCGCAAATCAAGCGTCGTCGTAATGAAATTCAACGCCCCCATCAGGGATGCGATGCAAAAAATAGCAATGCTGGTGATCCACAAATCCGCGCCCAATCCCTCACCTGGCCCAGCCGACTGCACAGCGCTCAGCGGCGGATATCCGGTCCAACCGTGCAGCGGCGCTCCTCCGGTCACGAAGAATGCCGCCAGCATCACCATGTAGGCAACGAAAGTCGTCCAGAACGAGAGCATGTTCAGCACCGGAAACGCCATATCCGGCGCGCCGATCTGAATGGGCAGCACGTAGTTGCCGAACCCGCCCTGCGGCGCCGTCGTCAGCACGAAGAACACCATGATGGTCCCGTGCATGGTCATCAGGCTTAGGTATGTTTCCGGCTTGATTTCGCCGAACAGCGGGATGACGGCCGTCGGCCAGATCATGTGAATGCGCATGAGCAGCGACAGAATCATGCCCACCCAAACCGCCGTGAGCGCCAGGAAGAAATACTGGATGCCAATGACTTTGTGATCGAGGCTGAAAATGTACTTCCGAACAAAGCCCTGAGGAGCGTGCGCGTGGACCGTTGCAGGGGTCGCCATTTTACTGTTTCTCCGCCTCCCGTGCCGCCAGCCACTTGTCAAAATCATCCTGGCTGACGACGTGTACCATACCGTGCATCTTGTAGTGCCCCAGGCCGCAAAGCTCGGCGCAGGCAATCTCGTATTCGCCGATTTCGGTCGGCTTGAAATGCATGTGGATGTTCAACCCCGGCACTGCGTCCTGCTTGAAGCGGAAAGACGGTACGAAGAAACTGTGGATCACGTCCACGGCTCGCAGGCTCAAATCGACTTCGCGATTCACCGGCAGATACATGGTTCCGGTCACGACATCGTCTTTGGCTGCGGCATCATTCGTGTTCAGGCCGATTGCAGCTTCTCCGCCCGCCGAAGGATCCATGAGCTTCGCGCTGGTCGCGCCATATTTGCCGTCGGGCCCGGGATAACGGAAGTACCAGGCGAACTGCATGCCCGTGACTTCCACCTGCACCGCACCTGGTTCGGCAGGCGCAAAGCGCTGGCTGGCCCACACCCGGCTGCCCATTAGGTTCAGTCCGATGAACAGGATCGCGGTGAGCGTCGTCCAAATTATTTCGAGCTTGGTGTTCCCGTGGGAATACGAGACCGGCGGTGATGACGCCTGCTCGCGATATCTCCACACGATGTAGCCCAGGCCCAGTTGCGCGGCCAGGAAGATAATTCCCATCAGAACAAAGGTGATTGCGAACTGGCCGTCGATCCACGGCGCAGCCGCCGCCGCTCCCGCAGGCAACCACCAGGTTTTGGCGACAAAGAAGTACGTGCTGACCAGAGTGATCAGCCAGATCAGAAGCAACAACGCGAGGCCCATTCCCAGCCCTCCCGGATCCCAGGACGAAACGAAAGGATTTCCCCACGGCTGTGCAAGCGTCCCACAAGGCCAGCATCAGTCGGCGGCGAGTGTAACACAAGCGCAACAGAAAAATGCAAGCAGGAAAAATCCGAACCGAACGGATTCCACGGATTCAGAACAGTTTGGAACGTTTATGTGGGGACAGGCGCCCTCGGCTGTCCGGCGAGCGCCAGCTCGCCTGTTGCAGATGCCGACCCATCGCATCGCGGAATCGCGAGAAATCCTATGGATTGTCCGTTTCCTCCGCGGCTACGGGTTCTCCTCCGACCACGAAGGCACTCGCCCCGGAGTCCACGGCGCCCCAGCAGCCTCCATGTCCTTTTCCAGTTTGCTCAGATCCACGTCCACCAGCGTTCGCAACTTCGCCAACTGCTCGCCAAACTCGGCAGCCGCGATGGTGTAGAACTCCAGGTGCGTTGTCGTCGGCTTCGTTAGCGAGAACCGTTCTCCCTCGAGAATGGCGTTCACCCTTTGGTTGATCGAGGTCGCGACGGGATCATTTCTCCGCGCAATCTCGCGGTCCCCCCGCAGCGCTCGCAGGATGTCGCGATTCCGTTGCTCAATCCCATCGGCAACCGCGCCTAACTGCCGGTCCACCGCCGGAGTCTGCCGCAGCGCCTGGCGAATCGTCTTCAGGCGCGCCTCCACCTCCTCCGCCGTCTGCGTCGCTCCCGACACCGCCCGATACAGCCGTTCCACTTTCCGCAGAAACTCTTTCTGCGCTGCCAGGTCCGCGGCGCTCATCGATGCCGAACCTTCGGTCGCAACTTTGAACGTCTGCGGTTGGCCGACCTCGCTCACAGCGTCGCCGACCTTCTCGAACATGCGCACCGAGTAGGTGCCCGCCACAACCAGCGGACCCAGGTCCGCCGCATCCGGAAAATCGCCTTCGTTCCCGTCCTCACCGCGTTCCTTCACTCGTCCCGCCGGATAGCGCAGATCCCACGCCGCACGCTGGAATCCAGCGTCGCTGCTGCCTTCCACGCGCCGGATCGCCGCGCCGCCCTCGTCGTACACCATGAAATACACTTCCGGCTTCGGTTCCTCCGCTTCGGCGCGCAGATCATCATGCGAAGGGTAGGGAAGCGTCTGGCCCTTCTTGGCCGCTTCTTTCTCCGCGTCCTGGCGTTTTTCCTTCCTGGTTTTGATCTTCTCCTTCAGATAAGCGGTAAGGACCGCACCATACGGCGGATTGTCGGCGGTGTAGAAGGCGTCCCCCTGGAAACCCTTCCCCGGTTCGCCCAGCGGATGCCGTTCCACGTACAGCAGCGGATTCCTCACGGGAAACAGCGCTGCGGCCTGCTCCGTCGATTCGGGCGTAGTCTGCCGCAGCGGCGTAAGGTCATCCAGCACGTAGAATCCGCGGCCGAAGGTCGCGATGACCAGGTCGCCCTCCCGCACCTGGATCACGATGTCGCGTACGGCAATGGTCGGCAGCCCGCCCTTCAGCTGCACCCAATGATGCCCGGCGTCGATGGTGAAGAACGCGCCAAACTCCGTGCCCGCGAACAGCAGATTCGCGTTCACCGGATCTTCCGCGAAGGCGAGCACCGGCCCGTTCTCGGGCAGGTCGCCGGCAATCGAATTCCAGGTCTTGCCCGCGTCGGTCGACTTCAGCAGGTACGGCTTGAAGTCTTCGTTCTTGTGGTTCTCAAAGGACGCAAAGATCGTGTTCTCGTCGTGGCTGGACGCTGCCAGGCGCGAGACGTACGTC
>Ga0209698_10009380_pt1 | contig 10008 bp, 9 predicted proteins | sample LitLauG_LLR_2012_FD_187203 | JGI IMG/M metagenome (GOLD analysis project Ga0209698, IMG submission 187203) | Freshwater sediment microbial communities from Pennsylvania, USA - Little Laurel Run_MetaG_LLR_2012 (SPAdes) (version 2) | ecosystem: Environmental > Aquatic > Freshwater > Creek >...
TATCCACATCGCGGTTATTTACGCGGACAGAGACTTCAAGCCACCTGTTGCGCCCTTCATTACTGTTCAGAAGAGCTCCATTCGAGCCGGAGACATCCAAGCGCTGGGTGTCGGTGACGGTGTAACCAAGAAAATAGGCGACGGGATCCTTGGTGCTGAGGGTGGTGAGAGAGCGATTAAGCTCGGTCCGCAACGCTGCCAAGACTGGCGATGGCTCTGCAGGCGCGTCCGGCGGATTGGCCAGTGCGATTCTGGGAGTAGCCGGAACCAGGAGGTAGAGAAGTCCCAACAAGCGAAGGGAATGCAACGAACGGCTTTGTTTAACCATGGTCAGAGAAGGCCTCAATAACAATTAAGACGCAACAGCGAATTATTCAGTGTACGCCACGGGGCCGGGGCAAACAAATTAGATGGCGCTAATTAGATGGCGCTTAGAGTAAAACAGCTGTCCGCGATTGCTCAATTGCTGCTCAGCAGAGGCCAAGATGACCGAATTTACCTGCGTTGACACAAGATTGTGCTGCCGCTAGACTCATTGGAGCAGTCTTTGATCCTGCCTGTACGGATCCCCGGTAGCTCAACGGTAGAGCATTCGGCTGTTAACCGAAGGGTTGCTAGTTCGAATCTAGCCCGGGGAGCCATTCTTCCTCTTTGATTTCAGATTCTTACGCTGAAGCTGATAACAACTCACTTTGGGTGCAATTGGGTGCAACTTCGAGCTTTTCGGTTGGAAGCTCAAATCCGATTCCCACTTGCTCCGCGACCTTCTTGCGAAACGTCACGTCTTCTTTCAACTTGCTGTAGCCGTCCGTGACGCTCCTATTAGCGTGGCCGAGCCAGAAGCGGACCAAATCCTCTGGCGCATGCTGCTTCCTGAGCCATGTCGTGCGGTACCGCCTGAAGGCGTGGGCACCCATCGTCGGTTGGTTCAGCCTCTTGAGAACTGGATGCAGGGAGAGTCTCAGGACGTTCGATTGTAATAGTGGGAGCCCGTTCTTCGAGCAAAACAGCAAGCCGAAAGTCCGGTCACCAGTGAACTCCTTGAGCATCGCAGCAATGGACGTTGGCAGATCGATGTCCCGAATCCCATTCTCTGATTTCAGGAATGGTTGGATTTGCCCCCTCCATGCCTTCTGCCGGATGTGCAGAGTCGAAAAATCGCCGGAGACATGTTTGTCAATTTCAAGGCCCAGCGCCTCTCCGATTCTGATTCCGGTGGCCCCGAGAAGAACGAAGAGCATTTGCTCTCTTCCTTTGGAGCCGCCTGCAATCGCTTCCATCACCGCACTAGTGAACGTTGGCTGCCTCTGATTCTTCACTTCGGGCAGGTCGATGAATTCGTGGTTCCAGGTCCTCGGATGGACTCGTTCCCCATTCTCGTTGACGGCAGATGCCACTACCATCTTGACGACCTGAACCACGTTGTTGACCATCTTTGCCGACATGCCTGAGTCTGTCATCTTGGTCACGAGACCTCGCAGGGCGAGATTGTTGACGGATGAGACGGGCAAGCCGCCGAGATTGGGTCGGAGCCACCTGTTTAAGTAGCTCTGAAACCCGGCGGCGGTCGCTGGCTTGATCGGTTTCCGCTTGCGAGTCTGCACGTGATTCAGCCACCATTCAGCTTGCTGGCGAAACGTTTTGCCGTGATTGAACGCTTCCACTTGCTCGAAGTGTTCGTGGCTATCCGCTCCGCTTGCGGTGATGATTTCCTTTCTCTTCCTGAGACGTTCGAGTTTCGTGAGGGCACCAGGGCCGGAGACGGGGCAGATCGGCCTACTTAGATAAGCCCGCTTTTCCTGTCCGGGAACATCCATTCGAAACCGAACGTGATACCAACCACCTTTTACTTCTTCATAGCCAACTTGACCAGAACGACGAGCCATAGACTTTCTCCTTGGCCGTCTATCTGGTGTCGCTGATGGGCAGCCTAGCACACCCTGCGCTGACGGTGAACTGGGCTTTTCTGATATACGGGGCAGCGGATTTGTAGCGGCGAGCGCCATATTGCTACCGAAGCTAGAAACAGGAATTGGTGGGACTTCACGCAAATGCGGGTTCTACTACGAACTCAAACTCATCCGTATTGGGATTGTATTTCTTGATCTGGATGACCTCAGAAACAAAGCGACGTCCCGGACGGCGTTCGAGTTGAATGATGACGTTGAGCGAGTCGCCGATGTTGGTCTTGATAGCGCGATAAGGGAGTTCGACGCCACTTTGCAGAACGCAGCTCGTGAATCTTGAAATGGCTTGTTGGCCAGAGCTAGCGTGAACGGTCGAGAGCGTACCCGAATGGCCTGTATTCAAGAGTTGAAGCAAGTCGAATGCTTCTCCTCCACGAATCTCCCCGAGAATGATTCGGTCGGGCCGGTGCCGAAGTGATGCCTTCAATAAGTCGCGGATCGTGACGGCAGGCAGACCTGGCTGTGCTCGGCGAGCCTCAAAACGGACGAGGTTTGACTTTTGGAGTTGAATCTCTGACGTGTCTTCAATAAGGAGAATTCGGTCGTCATCTGAAATGAGTTTTCCCAAGGCGTTCAAGAGGGTCGTCTTGCCGGTGCCTGTTCCACCGCTGATGAGGATGTTCTGGCGTTTTTCGACGTATGTTTTCAGTCGTTCAACGAGAATCGCGTCAATGCTCCCGCATTTCACCAAGTCTTCTATCGTGAAGTGGCGACCGTTAAACTTGCGGATTGTGAGCGTGACGCCGTGGATGCTGCACGGCGGGATGACTGCTGCAACGCGGCTACCGTCGGGTAGCCGGGAGTCGAGAATGGGCTTCTGTTCGGAGATGTCGTCGCCAAGTCGCCGGGCGATGTTCTTGACAGCGACCATTAGAGATTTCTCGCTCAAGGTGATGTCAGGCACTTCCTGAAGTACTCCAGCTCGCTCAATGAAAACGTGAGTTGAGCCATTCACCATGATTTCGCTTATGGAGTCGTCAAGGATCAGGTGCTCAATGGGCCGCAAGAACGGGAGGATGGTTTCAAAGCCGAGCATTAGATTTCTCCACGGGCGAGCTGCTCGAAATACGAGCGGTTCACGTCGTTGTAGTAGGGCTTCAGATAACAGAACATGGGCGGCATTGGATTGAGGCCGTCATACGCCAGGGCAATTGCCTGGGCATTCTTAAGTTCTGTGAAGGTCTTCATGTCGAAGCGATAGTCCGTGCGCGTGTTGTAGCTCTTCGAGGCCGTGACGTTCGCCCGGTTTGAAAGCGCTTTGCCGGTGAGGAAGCTGACGCGTGCGTCGTGTCCACTCTCAGAGAAGTTGTAGCTGACCTTCAGACGGTCTTCCTTTCCGCACAGCTCACTTGCCGTTTGTGCGGAGAAGTCATCCGACAATGCGAGAAATATCTTTGTGCGGAAGGTCTGAATCAGCGAGCGCCAGGTGTCTCCGGACAGAGAGGACTTGAGCGAACTGATGCTCTGTGTCGCCACGATGGGGATGCACCTTGGTTGCCGCGAGAGGCTGAAGAACTTTTCATCGCCCGTGGGCTCGTTCTCTCCGACAGTGGCAAAGTGCTGGTATTCGTCGCAGATGAAGAAGACCTGGCGGAAGTAACGCTGCTTGTGCGCTTCCATCTCTGGGACGCGATTGAGGACGGCCCTTTGAAAATCTAGTTTCATCATCACGCCGAGAGCGCGGGCGAGACCTGCGTTCATGCCAATGGGAAAATTGAGGGCACAGACTCCGCCAGTCTCAATAAGCCAGCTGAACGAAGGCAACGGCTTCCCGTATCGGTGATCGGCGTTGGCTACCGGGTCATAGCACTCCGCAGGAGGGCAGAATGCTCTCTTCACGTCGGGGTTGTCATCGAACAATGAAAGAAAAACGGAAATGCCTTCCACAATCGAAGTGCGGAGCTTGGGCTCGATGCGTTTCCAGTCATGGTGAAACCAGCGTTTCACTGCTTCGAGCTGTTCCCATTTGCGAAAGTCTCGATCAGTGGATGAATCTGCATTGAACTGGAATGGGACCTTCTTGTTTCGCAGCATGTCGCACAGTTCGGTGATGGCCCTGGCGCGATAAACGTTTTGTGGTTTGTCGAGTTCGAAAGAGAATGACTTCAAGTCGCTGACGCAGGCCGTGTAAGTCTCCGGCGTCACTTCGACAAAGAACTTCGATAGTTTTTTCTCCGCTTCTTCGATTCGCTTTTCTAGAACTTCCGGCGAGATCGCGCATTCGTACACGTCGAAGAGCGTTACGTAGTCGTAGGCGACTTTGTGAAGCAGGATGATGAACTTCACGAGGTTCGTGTAGGCCTGTTGCCAGAACGGTTCTTTGCCCTTGCCGAAAAGGTTGTTCAGGAGAGCCGCGATGCTGTAGGCCAGGGCATACGCGTCAAGATCGTTGTGAAGTGGGTTGTATCGGTACTCAGAATGCAGACTGACTTCGATATAGTCTTCGGCCCTATGGTACCTTTCCAGAATTCCCCTCACCTTGTGGCAGAAATCGCCTTTCACTTCGAGGACGAGTCCGCCTATGCGTTTCGCTTCGTCCTGAGCCTTGTAGGCGATGAGCTGCTCGGCGAATGGATACATGCAGCAACTCGTCTTGCCGGTGCCCACTGCTCCTAAGATTGCGATGCCGGTGTAGAGGCCACGCTCGGGGATCGTAAGCCAGTGGGGTTTCTCTGCCGGGACCGGCTTGCGTGGGTCGTGAACCTCGCCGACGACGAGGAAGAGCTTGTCCCGGTGTTTTGGGTCAGGATAGACAGGCAATCGCATCGGAGAAACCCGCCTGCGGATCTTCAGGGTGAAGATGTACAAGCCGGAAAGAAGAATTGAATGGATGATGTAGGGCGTCGTGAAGAGCATCGCAGTGTAGGTGTATTTCGCGCCTGAATAGACGAGTGGGGCCTTAACGGCGATCAGCCGCAGGAAAAGGTTCCCCTCCGGGAATGGCAACAGGAAGTAGAGAGTCATCCCTGTTGCTGAGGCGAGAAGGAACGCAATGAAGTTCTTCGAATTGAGAACGCGCTGGATCATGACTTCTTCGCAGAACGAGGTGTCGCCGGGGAATCGGAATTGTTTTGTGAACGGACCCAACGTTTGAAGTCGTAGTCCTTCTTGAAGACGAGCCGGAGAGCTGACGCGACGATGTGCTCGCGGCTGCTCTGGATGAACTCCGCGTAGCGGTCGAGTGTCTCGATGATGGGTTGTTCGATTTGGACTTCGAGCGAGGCAATCTTTGGTGGTTCTGCGGGCTTCTTAATGATGGACATCGTTGATCTCCTTTGCTGGTTTTGTTTCTGAACGGTTCGAGGGACGCGAGCAAAAGCTTTGAGCGAAATGGAGAAAGGGCGGGAGCGACCCCCGAAGCCCGAAGGGACCAGGGCCGCGAAGCGGTCTGCCAGGGGGGTCGCTCCCGCCCTTTCCGCGGTTTTGGCAGCGTCCCGTTTTCGGCCTGAGGACTTTGTATCTCGTTGCTTGTTCGCGTCTTAGGATTGGCGGGTGCGGAAAACCGTAAGGAAAACCGTGAGGAAAACCGTCTTCAGCACGGTTTTCCAGTGACTTTCGAGTTCTGTCCGAACCAAGAATAGTCACGAGGAAGCAGGCAGGTTTTGAATTGCACGTCCTGCCTGTGAGTCGGACGGCTCTCGATTTCCGCAACCAATTGTTTTTCGCTGATCTGGCCCGTCCGCCATTTCTTGTATGCGGATTCGAACGGCTCACCTGGAAAGCATTGCTTTGCGTGATTCAGAAATTCGAGGTCGCTGTTAGTCAGAGTTTCATACCGTTTGGCTTCCCACGCTGCTCGTAGACCGAAGTAGCGGGCAAGCTGGGAAGAGAGCTTCCCGGTCTGCGGATCGATGGCTCCTCTGAAAATGGCTTCTGCTTTGAGAAAGAATGCTGCGCGCGGTCCCGCATAAACAAATGCAAAGAGTGGCAGGCGTTTCAGGAAGCCCGAGTACGCTTCGAGGTGTGTGTTGAAATCAGAAAGATGACCGATACCTGGGTCAACGTAGGTCAGCGTAGGTAGAGGCTGTCCATGGCGGGCCTCGTCGAGGAACATCGGGAACTTGTCCACAAAGTAGCGGATCGTGTCAGGGACGCGGTTCGCTCCGGCATAGGTCCTTCCGGGCATCTCCTGAGGTCGGATTTGAAATTGATTCTGAAAGTACTGGACCTTGTCGGTTTCGCCCTCAAAGTAATCATGGTGAGGATGAGCAATGATGAAATCCAGGCAAGCGAGCTTGGTTTTGATGAAATCAAATGAGTGCTCGCGGCGATTCCGAATGTTTGCTCGCCCGATGGCTGCATACATCGGCTTGTACCTCAGTTGATAGACGCGAGCGTTGTTCTGATGCTTGCTCTCTTTGACGTGCTCTTGCTCGAGAGCCCTCTTGATGAATGCGCGGACTGTGCGGCCTGACCTATTGCCACTGAACTGCCGCAAGTGTGTCTGCGTGAAATAGCCCGAATGAATCGCTACCACGTAGAGGAATCGTGCTTCGCGCTCCGTGTACCCGAAGCTCTTGATGGCTGTGAGGTGTTCTTGTTGGATTTTCATAAAGAGAGGATCTCCGAGATGAGGTGTGGGTCTTGCACGGCAGCGCGCACGCGAGAGGCGTCGTCTGCTGGTGCGTAGATTGAAAAGCCAGCCTTGCCCTTTTCCGCGAGGTGATGCCCGCGATAGTCTCGCGTGGCAAGTTCGAGATCGACCCTTGCATGGTCGTGGTCTCGGGTTTCGTATTCGATTCTCAGATCAGGCAATGGAATCTTCCCGTCTACAACTTTCAGTCCGTGCTCCTGAGCGATTTGGTCCCGCCTCGCCTCTTGCTCCGACAGGGGCAATGACTTGAGCTTTGCTAGTTCTCGATAGAGGTCGCGTTTAAGTTCATGGTCGAGGACAACTCTCAGTTTCGTGCCCCCGTCATTTTCAATTCTTTCCGAAGCCTTCTGGTACAAACGATAGAGCGTGGCATCGTGCCGGGCTTCACGGGGTTTGACGAAGCCGTGATGCAGGGATTGATTCGCGGCAAGTCCCTGGGGCCGATTACGTTCCAGGAACGCATGCGCTGACCGGGTGACTGTCAGAAGCTGCTCTTTCTCTGTCCCCGATAACGTTCTCCGCCGGATGAGTCCCTGGGCTGTAAGGTTTCTGAGGTCTTGCGTGGCCCGGCCAGCATTGCCTTGGTATTGGATTTCTACGAGGTCGTCAGTCTTAACGGTTCGGAACTTAGCAATTTCAACGAGGGTGGCGACCTCAGAATCACGCAAGTCGTATTCTTTGTCTCGATCCTGACGTGGCCGACGAATTCCGCGCTCGACGTTTCTAGCCCATTCGGCGCGGCTTCTCGATTCTGGTTGTTCGCTTCCAGTAGAACCGCCTCTGCCGGACTCCGGCTTAGCATCCTCGGGCTTGCGTTGTGACCCCTGTTTCGCCGGAGGATCGGGAGCGCGGTAATCTTCTGGATCGAAGTCGTAGCGAGACATTTTCAGGCTCGCTCGTCGTAGTCCGCCTCTGCTGGCAGATGTACGTCGCCAACATGGAACTGCTTGTCGATGTGGGACAGCTTCCGGCCAGTGTCTTTGAGGAAGGACTTGCGAATGAGGACGAAAGCACCTGCGAAGAGGTTGAGAAACAATCCGCCGAAAAAGATCGCGATTCCCCAGCCATACTCGCGGAAGAGGAACGCACGATACGGGATCAGGAATTTGAGCTCGCCCGTAAGATAGAAGCCGATAGCAAGCAGGAGGGCGAATGATAGGAGTAGCGCGTTGGCGACCATTTGAAGAGATCTCAGTAATTAGGTAATGGAAAGCACCGGCTGCAAAGCAAGACGACTCAGGTTTGCCATGGGGAAGATGAGATTGGTACTGCTGTTACTGGATGGAGAACCGTTCGGCAATTTTCAGGAAGTAATCTGAGATTTGCGTTCGGGACTACGTTTTAGGACTTTCGATCACTTCTCCGGTGACGCCTAATCAGATGGGAGTTTGAACAGCGAAATCTTTTCCCTTGGCTTTCCGTAGAACCTACTTAACGGGGTTCTGGTCGTCACAGTTTGGCGTCATGGAGGTTCGTCATGGCCACGCAAGCCTTAGGAGCTAGTGCAGTTACGCCGCCGACAGGTCGGCTGCGGTGTTGGGTCGAGTCCTTGACATTGGGTCTGGGAATTCCCGCGATGATTTGGTTCCTTTCCAAACTCATCACGAGTTTCATTCCCGCTGCGGTCAGTGGCTCTCCAGAACAACGCTTCTTTTTCTGGTTCATCGCAGGCGTAATCGCTGAATGGCTATTTGTCATTGGAGTTTGGTTGCTACTGAAAAATCGTGGAGTCTCTTTCAGGAATTTGGGCGTCTGGCGGGTGGGAACTTGGTCAGCATGGATCTTAGCTCTCGCACTCGCCACCCTTTCTATTCTGAGCAACCTCCGTTTGTTTCCCCGAATGCATATCCCCATCTCCTATGCGTTTGTGCCTCATGGATTCCATCTTTTTGCTGCGCTGATTTTAGGAGTCACCGCCGGGTTCTGTGAAGAAGTGCTATTTCGCGCATTCCTGATGACACAATTTGCCAAGGCTGGTTACGGCAAAGCAATTCAGGTCTTAATTCCCGGACTTGCCTTCGGCCTCGCGCACGCTGGTTACTTAAATCAAGGTTTGCTGGTTTGGCTCGGCATCGCGCTACCCACTGCGTTTCTCGGGATGATGTGGGGCGTGGCGTACCTCTCGGGGCGTGGCAGTTTGCTTCCGACAATCGTGGCTCATTTTTTAAATGACGCGACCGCCATCCCGTGGATTGTGTTTTTCATGATGACTAATCCACATGCCTGATAAACGCAGCCGTAACCGGACATCAACTGTGCTTACGTACCCATCGGCGTTCACTTGAACGCCTCGTCTTCGCGGAAGTAAGTAATTGCTAGGCCTAGCGGATTCATCGGAATGAGTTCATTCGGGACATTGGCCTTGAAGACGAAGACAAAGTTGGCGGTGTAGAGAGTACGCTTCAGTTCGCTGTGGTCCGCTGCCGAGTAGTACACCATGTAGAAGTCCACGCGGGCTTTGTAAGGCGGGGTCTGCATTCCTTCGAGTGCGACGTTCTTCACTTCGATATCGGTCTCAGGCTTCGATGGGTCGGTGAGGAAACTCTTGATGACGTCGCTCTTCTTGTAGGCGTCGATAATGTCGCTGGCCAACTTCCCGTCCAGGAAGTACAGAGACTTCGAGAAATCATCGTTCATGGTGTAACGGTTGCGCCGGTAGTAGTGCGCGCAAAACTGCGAGAGAAAGTATTTGGCCTCGGTGTCCTGGGGCTTGTATTCGAAATTGCTGTAGCTGAGCGCCTCGGCTCGGCCTAGCTGGTCGATGCGGATGACGAGGGGACGGAAGTTCTGGAACGTGCGGATGGTTCTCAGGTCAATGAGTCCGAGGCCTACTGCCACAAAAGCGAGAAGTACGAGCGCAATCTTGAGGTATGTGTTTGTGACCATAGGATCGCCGTATTGCTCAAGATAGAGACGCTTCGCGGCGTGAAAACTTTCATCGTTGCTCATGGTTTTATGCCCTCCAAGAGGCCGGTAGAGGAACCACCTGAACTGCCGCTGAAAATGTGATTCGTCAGAGCGGGGATTTTCAACAAGGTGTAAATGGATGCCAGAAAAGTGATGAAGAGGACTGGGAAGAATTCGAGGAGTTGCGTTGTGGAGATGGTTCCGTTCGGCTGGAGGTTCATCGTGCCAAGGATGAGGTTTGCGATCACGAACACGACGGCGGCCGCGATGACTTGATAGAAGGCGTATTGAATGAATGCCTTGAACCATCCCCAGAAAATCCATTCAAGCTTGGGAACGATAAAGAAGGGTATGAAAACCGGCCCCACTAATACACAGACGGCTGTGGCGATGAATCCATAGGCGATGACAACGATGGCGATAGCCTGCGCGGCGGCAAGAAGAATAGTGACAGCCGTATAGATAAGCGTGCCGAGGAAATCACCGAACCCTGGTGAATCCATGCGGGATTCAAAGTCGGCGACTCGCTCGATGACAACC
>Ga0209698_10009381_pt1 | contig 10007 bp, 9 predicted proteins | sample LitLauG_LLR_2012_FD_187203 | JGI IMG/M metagenome (GOLD analysis project Ga0209698, IMG submission 187203) | Freshwater sediment microbial communities from Pennsylvania, USA - Little Laurel Run_MetaG_LLR_2012 (SPAdes) (version 2) | ecosystem: Environmental > Aquatic > Freshwater > Creek >...
CGCCGGGCCGGTGGCCGTGCATCACGACAATTTTGCCATGTGGAATTCGCAGCTCACGCGCTGGAACAGCCAGAACATGGGGCCGCACCGCGACATCACCGGCGAACTGGAAAAATCCATCCGCGCGCACGGCCTGAAATTCATCACCACATTTCATCACGGCTATGCGTGGCGCTACTTTGAGCCCGCGTTCAAATTTGATGCCGTCGACGGTCAGAACGCCGATCTTTACACCGAGGTGCACGCGCCGAAAGCCCCGCCGAGCCAGCATTTTCAGGACATGTGGCTGGCGATGGTGGACGAAGTGTTGAACAAATATCAGCCCGATCTCATCTGGTTTGATTTTGAATTTTTTGCGGTCATTCAGCCGGAATATGAAAAGAAGCTTTTTGCCACGGCCTACGATTGGGCGGCGCAAAACAACCGCACCATCGGCGTCTGCCAGAAATCACGCGACATCCACAAATACACCAGCATCCTCGACTTCGAGCGCGGTCGCGAAGACAAGCTCGTGCCGTATCCGTGGTTGACCGATTCAGCCGCCGGCGAATGGTTCCACCAAAAATCCGCCCCTTACAAATCCGTCAGCACGCTGGTGACCACGCTCGTGGACATCGTTTCAAAAAACGGCTGCCTGCTGCTCGACGTCGGCCCGGCGGCGGACGGCACGATTCCGCCGACCGCCCGCGAACGTCTGCTCGGCATGGGCGACTGGCTGAAGTTGAACGGCGAGGCGATTTACGGCACGCGCCCGTGGAAAATTTATGGCGAAGGCCCGACCAAGCAGGCCAAGGCCGGCGGCTTCAGCGAAAACGCCGACAAGCCGTTTACCGCGCAAGACATCCGCTTCACGACGAAGGGCGAAGCGCTTTACGCGATTGCGTTGGGCGTGCCGCAAGCGGAATTAATAATCAGTTCGCTCGGCCTCGCCGCTGGGAAAATTGATTCCATCACATTGCTCGGAAGTGATGCGAAACTGGATTGGAAACAGGACGCCGATGCGCTCACCATTCAGCCCGTAGCGAAATGGCCTTGCAAGCACACGGTCACTTTCAAAATTACGTTCCGCAAATAAACAACCAAAACACGCCATGAAAAAACTTCTTAACTGCACATTGCCGCTACTGACTCTGGTCGTTTTGTCCGGCTGCGCCACCATGCAACCACATGTCACGCGCTATGCTTGGGTCACCGGACTGAAACCGGAGAAAATCGAGCGTTACGAATACCTGCACTCACATCCGTGGCCGGCAATCAACAAGATGATCAAGGACTGCCACATTCAAAATTACTCGATTTACGAACGCGAAATTGACGGCAAGACCTATCTCTTTTCGTATCTCGAATACACCGGCACCGACTTCGCCGGCGACATGAAGAAGATGGCCGCCGACCCGGAGACGCAACGATGGTGGAAGGAAACCGATCCGTGCCAGCAACCGCTGACCGATGCTGCCGCCAAGGGGAAAATCTGGAGCGACTGTAAGGAAGTTTATCATCTCCAGTGAACTGAGGGATTTAAAATATGAAACTGAAACTTGTTCGACATCTCTGGGGCATGGATCACACTCATGGTCTGGAGCCCCACCTGCCACGCTGGCGCGAGGCCGGCTACGAGGTCATCGAATCGAGCCTGCAGTTTTCGCCCGACGCGGCGGCCATTTACCGCTTTCTGAAAGCGAGCGGCTGGCGGATTATTCCGCAGGTGTTCAGTCGCGAGTTCACCCCCGGCGGTTCCGTCCGCGCACACCTTGATTCCCTGCGCCGACAGATCGAGGAATATCTGCCCCTGAATCCGCTTTTCTTCAATGCCCATAGTGGCTCAGACACGTGGAGCTTCGCCGAGGCGCAGGATTTTTACGGTGCAGCCTTGGAGCTGGAGCAACAGTGCGGGGTGGTCATCGCGCACGAGACGCATCGCCAGCGATACTTCGCCAATCCTTGGGCGACGCGCGACATTCTCAAGAAGTTTCCGGCCTTGAAACTGACCTGCGATTTCAGCCATTGGGTCTGCGTGGCGGAACGATTGCTGCCCGATTGCGACGACATCATCCGCCTGGCGGCGGAACATTGCCATCACCTTCACGCCCGCGTCGGCTTCGAGGAAGGCCCGCAAGTTTCCGATCCGCGCGCGCCGGAATGGTCGCAACATGTCGCCGCGCACGAAGCGTGGTGGGATTTGATTTGGGACGCCCAGCGGCGGTGCGGCATGGCCGTGAGCACCCTGACACCGGAGTTCGGGCCCCCATTGTATCTCCACACTTTGCCCTACACGCAAGCGCCTGTGGCCGACCTCGCCGACATTTGCGACTGGCAGGCCCGCCGGCAACAAACGCGCTTTTACGAAAGAATGAACCGCAACTCTTGAGAGATTGATCAACCAACCAACTTTCATGCAAAAAATAATTCAACATTTCATTCCCGGAGTCGCCCGGCCCGACCCAGGCAAGCGCAATAACAAAGGCGAGTGGCGTCCGGATTATCCGTGCCGCTACGCGCCGGTTTTTGTGTGGCCGCCCAAACCGCTGGCATTCTTGAAATGGCTCGTCGTCTGGCCCGGTTTCATGTGGCCGCGCAACCTGGTATTGCTGGCCATTTCGGCGGTCTCGTGGCTGTGGTTTCAGCCGGAACTTTCGCGTTGCGCGCAATTCCAGTGGGACTGGATCGCGCAGCTTTTCCTGCGCAACCAGGTTTTGATCTGGCTGGTTTACGGCAGTTATCACCTTTATTTCTACATCCTCAAGGGCGAAGGCACGAAGGGCAAATACGACCCCCGCTGGCCGGCGCGCAACAGCAACGTCTTCCTCTTCCGTGACCAGGTGTATGACAACATCTTTTGGACCGCCGGCGTGGGCTGCGTCTTTATGACCGGTTACGAGGTGGTGACGATGTGGCTTTACGCCAATCACCGCCTGCCTTACGTGAGCTGGAGTGCGCATCCGGTGTGGTTCGTGGCTTGGATGTTTCTGATTCCGTTCTGGCGCGAGTTTCATTTCTACTGGATTCACCGGCTGATTCACTGGAAGCCGCTCTACAGCCGTGTCCATTACCTGCACCACAAGAACATCAATCCGATTTCCTGGTCTGGCATGGCCATGCATCCGGTGGAAACCTTTCTCTATTTTAGCGTCGTGTTGATTCATTGGGTTGTGCCGTCGCATCCGTTTCACTTCTTGTTCAACCTCCAACACACAGCGCTTTCGCCCGCGTGCGGCCATCACGGATTTGAAGGGCCGATCATCGAGGAGAAATGGCCGACCGGCTCGTATTTTCATTATTTGCACCATCGCTATTTCGAGTGCAACTACGGTGAGGCCGGCATCCCGCTCGACAAGTGGTTCGGCACATTCCGTGACGGTTTGCCGGACGGTGCAGGCTCCAAGCTGCAAGAAGAACACAAATAGCAAAACAGCTTTTTCAAAACCAATATGACCTCTCGTGAACGCATTCTGGCTGCCATCGAACATCGGCAACCGGTCAAGGTGCCGGTGGATCTCGGTGCCACGCCCAGCTCCGGCATTTCGGCCATTGCCTACGGAAATCTCAAAAATCATCTCGGCTTGAAGCAAGGACACACGCGGGTTTATGACGTGGTGCAGCAGCTTGCCCAGCCGGAGGATTTCATCCTCGACCGCTTCGGAATTGATGCGATTGATGTCGGCCGCGCGTTCAACACCCAGGACTCCGACTGGCAGCCGACGACTCTAATGGACGGCCAGCCGGCGCAATATCCCGCGTGGTTTTGCCCGGAGCGGCAGCCCGACGGATCGTTCGTTGCGCGGATGAAGGACGGGCTCGACATTGCCCACATGCCCGCCACCGGCACTTTTTATGACCAGACTTATTTTCCTTATCTTGACGATTATCCGGCGGACTATCGCGATTTAGACAAGGAAATGGGTCGTATTTTGTGGGCTGCGCTGGTGCACAGTCCTTGGGATCATGCAAGCGATCCGGGCTTCTGGGACACGTTGCGGGAGCGGGCGCTGGAATTGCGCCGCACCAGCGACAGGGCGTTGATGATTGTAATTGGCTGCAATCTGTTTGAATGGGGTACGTTTCTCCGGCGCATTGACAATTTTCTCATGGACCTTGTCGCCGAGCCGGAACAGGTCGAGCGCTTGCTTGACGCGCTGATGGAACGCCATCTGGCCGTGCTGGAAAAAGCCTGCCGCGCCGTCGGCGACGTGGCGGATGTCATCCGCTTCGGCGACGACCTCGGCACGAACGGCGGGCCGTTCATGTCGCCGAAAACTTACCGGCAGTTGTTCAAGCCGCGCCATACGATGCTGTGCGACTACGTCCACAAACATTCCAAGATGAAAACTTTCCTGCACTCGTGCGGCTCGATTCGCGCGCTGATGCCGGACTTGATCGAAGCCGGTTACGACGTGATCAATCCGATGCAGACGACATGCAAAGGCATGGAAGCCGAGGGCTTGAAGGCGGATTTCGGCAAAGACATCTGTTTCTGGGGCGGCGGCTGCGACACCAAAGCCATCCTGCCCAAAGGCACGCCCGCCGAGGTGAAAGATCATGTGAAACGCCGGCTAGAAATCCTCATGCCCGGCGGTGGCTTCGTGTTCAACACCGTCCACAACATTCTGCCCGACGTGCCGCCGCAGAATATCGTGGCGATGTTCGAGGCCATCCATGAATTCAACGGCTGATGAAATCACTGGTTCTCGAACAGCCCGGCGCACTTGCCTGGCGCAACGCAGACGAACCGGAGCCCGCCAGCGGCGAGGCGCTGGTGCGCGTGCGCCGCTGCGGCGTGTGCGGCACGGACATCCACGCGCTCGCGGGCAAGCAGCCGTTCTTCAGCTATCCGCGACGGCTGGGGCATGAGTTGTGCGTGGAAATTATTTCTGCGCCGGCCAACAGCGGTTTGTCTGCCGGTGAACTCTGCGCGGTGGAGGCGTATTATTTTTGCCGCGAATGTCCGGCGTGCCGCGCGGGCAAAACCAATTGCTGCAAAAATCTGAAAGTCCTCGGCGTCCACATTGACGGCGGCCACGCGCCGCTGATGGCCGTGCCGGTGGACAAACTGCATCGCGCCAGTTCGCTGACGCCGGAACAAATCGCGCTGGTCGAACCGCTGGTCATCGGCGCGCACGGCGTGGAACGCGCCGCGCCAAAAGCCGGCGAGCCGACCGTGATCATCGGCATGGGACCGATTGGGCTGGCCGCCGCGATTTTTGCCAAAGCCGCCGGCGCAAATCTGGTTTGCGTGGATGTGCAGGCCGACCGCTTGAATTTTGCCTGCGAAAAAATGCAACTTGGCCAAGCCATTCCGGCGGACGCCAGTCTTGCGGAAAATCTCCAGAAACATTTTGGCCAGTTGCCGTCGGTAATTATTGACGCCACCGGCAATTCGGCCTCGATGCGTGGCACCTTCCAACTCGCCGAGCATGGCGGACGGATTGGCTTCCTAGGTTTGTTCATTGGCGAGTTGACGTTTGACGATCCGAATTTTCACCGGCGCGAATTGACTTTGATAGCGAGCCGCGCCGGTTTGACTGGAACATTTCGCGAAGTTATCCGGCTGATGGAATCCAAAAAGATTGACGTGCTGCCGCTCATCACGCACCGGTTTGGCTTTGCCGAGACGGCGGAACGGCTGCCGCAGATTCACCACGAACCCGGACTCGTGAAGGCCATGATTGATTTCGACAACTTTAATTAAAATGAAAATTACCAAACTCGAACCCATCATTCTCCACGCACCCGTCACGCGCGGCGGCATCGCCGACAGCACCCACAAACTTTCGCATTGGGGCGCGCCCGGCGTCGCCATCCACACGGACACCGGCCACGTCGGCTACGGTTTTTCCGGCACGCACGCGCATCTGCCGACCGACCGGCTGATTGTAGATTGCATCATCCACAGCTTTGGTCCGTTGCTGCTTGGCGAAGATCCGCGCGAAGTTCTGGCGCTCTGGGAAAAATTACACAAACAGGCGGAAATTTATTGGGTTGGCCGTGCGGGCATCACGCATCTGGCGCTCGGCGCGATTGACATTGCGCTCTGGGATTTGAAGTCCAAGGAAGCCGGCGTGCCGCTCTGGAAATTGCTCGGCGGCTCGGCCAAGAAAAAAGTCGAAGCCTACAACACCGACGGCGGTTGGCTGAACTGGCCGTTGAAAACCGTCGTGTCCGACTGCAAGCGCCTCGTGGAAAAAGAAGGCTACCGCGCCGTGAAGCTGAAGGTTGGCGGACCGAATCCGCGCGAGGATTTGCGCCGCGTCGAGGCCGTGCGCAAGGCCCTCGGGCCGGACATCCGAATCATGACGGACGCGAATGGAAAATGGACTTTGCCGCAGGCGATGCAGACCGCCGGTCGGCTGAAAGATTTTGATATCGTTTGGATTGAGGAGCCGATTTATTTCGACGATGTGGAAGGCCACCGCCGTTTGGCCGAGGCGATTGAAACGCCGATTGCGCTGGGCGAACAGCTTTACACCGCGTCCGCCTTTCGCGATTTCATCCACGCCGGCGCGGTGCATTACGTTCAGCCGGATGTCGTGCGGCTCGCGGGCATCACGGAATTCTGGCAGGTCGCGGACATGGCGCGCTGCTACAGCTTGCCGGTGGTGCCGCACGTCGGCGACATGTGCCAGGTGCATCAGCATCTTTGCTTCGCGCATCCGGCGTGCTCGCTGCTCGAATACATCCCGTGGCTGCGCGATTGGATGGAAGCGCCGGCGAAAATTGTGGACGGCTTTTACGTCGCGCCAGAAACGCCCGGTGCCGGCATGACGCCGAGCAAAAAGGCGCTGAAAACAATCAACAAGGCATGAACTGCGCCTCCATTCAGAAATTCACCCGGAAAAAAATGTAAGCCGGAAAATTTATGTTCCTCAAAGATAAAGTCATTTTTCTCACCGGCGGCTCGACCGGCATCGGCTGGGATTGCGCCAAAGCCTACGCCGCCGAAGGAGCGAAGGTCGTGCTCGTGGCGCGTGGAAAGGAAACGGTGGCCAAGGCTGCGGCGGAATTGGGCGACAAGCATCTGGGTTTTTCCTGCGATGTTTCCTGTGACGCCGAAGTAAAAAGTGCGATTGAAAAAACTCTGGCGCATTTTGGCCGGCTTGACGCCGTTCACAACAATGCTGGCATCGGCACGCCGGCCAAGGCGATTCACGAAACCTCCGACGCGGAATGGGACGCGCTGTTCAACATCAATTTGAAAAGCGTTTTGCACACCACACGCCATGCTTTCGCCGCGCTCAAGGCGAGCAGGGGAACCATTCTGAACACGTCGTCGCTCGTCGGCGTCATCGGCCAGGAAATTCATGCCGCATATACCGCGACAAAAGGAGGCATGAACTCGCTGACCAAATCCATGGCGCTTGATTATGCCAAGCACGGCATCCGCGTCAACGCCGTCTGTCCCGCCGGCACCTGGACACCGATGTTGCGCAAATGGTGCGCGGAGCAGCCGAATCCGGCGTCGATCGAGCGTTATCTTGACGAGATTCATCCGCTCGGCTACTGCCCGGAAGGCGATGCGATTGCCGACGCGTGTGTCTATCTGCTTTCCGACAAGGCGAAGTTCGTGACCGGCCACATCATGCACGTCAGCGGCGGTGCGGAACTCGGTTATCGCCGTCCGTTGTAAAATTTTTCAATGAATCCGGCCAACATCGTTGACACGCACGTTCACTTCTGGAAGCCGGAGTTGTTGGGCTATCCGTGGCTCGACAGCTTGCCGCAACTGAAGCGCGCGTTCCTGCCGGATAATTTTTCCGCCGCCAGTGCGGGCGTGAGCATGAACAAGCTGGTTTTTGTGGAATCCGGTTGCGAGTCTTCCCAATCGCTGGCGGAAGTGGACTGGATTTCTGAACTGGTCAAAACCGAGCCGCGACTGCGCGGCATCGTCGCACACGCGCCGTTGGAACGAGGCCGTTCCGCCCGCGTGCAACTGGTATTGCTCGCGAATCGTCCCCTGGTGAAAGGCGTCCGCCGGTTGCTGCAAGGGGAGGAAAATGCCGATTTTTGCCTGCAACCCAAGTTTATCGCGGGCGTGAAGCTGCTTGCGGAATTTGATTTTACGTTTGATGTTTGCATCCGGCACGAACAATTGCCCGCAGTGACGGAACTGGTTCGCCGCGTGCCGGAAGTCCAGTTTGTGCTGGACCATTTCGGCAAGCCGCCGGTGCGCGACGGAAAGATTGAATCGTGGGCCACCGAAATCAAGGCGCTGGCCGAGCTGCCAAATGTGAGCTGCAAAATCTCCGGCCTCACAACAGAGGCCGACTGGAAAACGTGGCGGCCGGAAAATTTAAAACCCTGTTTTGAAACCGTGCTGGCGGCGTTTGGCTGGGATCGTGTGATGTTTGGCGGCGACTGGCCGGTCTGCACGCTGGCGACGGATTACCAGCGCTGGGTGGAGACGGTCGCGGTATTGACGGCTTCCGCAACGGATGCCGACCGGAAGAAATTATTTCAAACCAACGCGGAAAAACTCTATCGTATCTGAAATTTATGGCGGCCATTGAAGGAATTTTTGTCCCGAACATCGTGCCTTACGACGGGCAGGGGCGCATCGCCGAGGACGAATTGCGCCGCATCATCCGCTGGCTGGTCGGCAAGGGCGTCACGGGTTTTTATCCGAACGGCAGCATGGGCGAATTCATCCGGCTGAGTTACGAGGAGCGGAAACGCGTGCTGAAAATCGTCGTCGAAGAAGCGGCGGGCAAGCCCATCCTCGCCGGCGCGGCCGAGCCGAACGTGGATCTGGTTTTGGAAATGTGTCGCTACTGCGCCGACCTCGGCTGCCGCGCGGTGTCCATCACTGGGCCGTATTATTACAAGCTGACACAGGAAAGCATTGAGGAATACTTCCGTGAGATCGCCGCGAAATCGCCAATAGACATAGTGGTCTACAATATCCCGGTTTTTGCGAATGAAATTTGCATTCCGGTGCTCAAGCGGCTCGCGCTGGATTGCCCTCGCATCGTCGGCACGAAGGACACGAGCAAAGATATGTGCCGTTTCCAACAGACGTTGCAGGAAATCAAACCGCAGCGGCCGGATTTTTCCGTGCTCATCGGCTGGGAAGAACTGCTTTGCACGGCGATGTTCATGGGCGCGGACGGCGGGACGCTTTCGAGCGGCGGTGTCGCGCCGGAAGTGGTGATGAAACTTTACAACGAAGCCCGTGCTGGCAAATGGGACGCCGCCAAGCAAACGCAATTCAAATTGCTGGAACTGTTTTCGCTCATGGTCGGCGCGCCGAATTTTCCTGAAGGATTCCGCCAAGGCTACGAACTGCGCGGCTTCAAGGCCGGTCACGCACGTTTTCCGTTGTCGGATCGTGAGGAAAATCTCATCGCCGAGATGCGTGGCAAGCTGGCGTGTGTTCTGGCGGACTGCGGTTTTGCCGAAGCGTCATGCGAATGCCAGCGCGCCGAGTGCGCTGTGACGAAAGTTTCGCCGAACCGCGTGGACATTGAAAACCTCGTGCGCGAGGTGATGGGCAAGATGTTGTCGCAGCAAAAATAAGTTTTATGAGCGCGCTGAGTTTCATTGAAGTTTTGTTCTTTAGCGTTGCCGCCATCTTCGCTGCCATTGCAGTCAAGGCCGCGCGCTTCTGGAGTTTTGGCTTCGAGGCGCAAACTGGACTGTTTGCGGTTGCCTCGATCCTCGAGTAAGAAACGCCTTCGTTGCGCTGGAACAACTGATAAAGTATTTCTAAATTGATCCTCATGTTTTGGAGTGGTATGCCTTGGTTTACAGAGTAAAGCTCCAGAGGATTGGAACGCTCCAAGACGCTGCGGACGGTTCAAATGTTATGGTGTACTCGGAGCGTAGTGAAACGCGGCTGCCCTAGGCCACACTGAACATCCGACAGGACGGCAACCTGCTAATCCAAGCCGCGCCGCCCGTGGCCGGGAAAAAACCGACGGGTGAAAGTCACTCGCTGGTTTTTTGCGAAGGTCTTGGCCTGTCAGCTTCCTGCCAGCGCGGGAATCAAGGGAGCCGTATCATCCGCCTTGTGGAAC
>Ga0209698_10009382_pt1 | contig 10007 bp, 8 predicted proteins | sample LitLauG_LLR_2012_FD_187203 | JGI IMG/M metagenome (GOLD analysis project Ga0209698, IMG submission 187203) | Freshwater sediment microbial communities from Pennsylvania, USA - Little Laurel Run_MetaG_LLR_2012 (SPAdes) (version 2) | ecosystem: Environmental > Aquatic > Freshwater > Creek >...
ATCCCGCGGGCGGCGCGGCCAACGGCGACCGCGCCTATGGCGGCTACGACACCGGGAACACGCGCATCAACGGCCGCGCCGTGGCGCCTCAGCAAGGTCCCAACCCGGCCGATACGCAGCATCAGATCGACCAGGGATTAGACACACTCAACCGCGTCCGCGCTGTCGTGCAGGAAAGCCCCGAGGCGCGGCAGGAACTGCTGTCGCTGATCGACCAGATGCGCAAACTGGATCCCAGCCGCTTCCCGGGCAATCCGGCCCTGGTGGAGCAGATGCGCCAGCAGCTCGTCAGCGGCGTAGATGCCCTGGAACTCCAACTGCGCCGCCAACTCGACGAAGGCCGCGGCGGCACGATCCGCAACGCCGACCCGACCAAGGTCCCCGCCGGCTATCAGGACTCGGTCGCCGAGTACTACCGCAAACTATCCGGGGCCAACCGGTAGGCTGAGTCTCAGGCGCGGTCGGGAATAGCCGCTCCCTGACGGTCGCGGCTCCGATGGTGTTGACCGGTCGGGAGTATCGCTCAGAGCCGCGACCGTTAGAAGCCCCGAAGAAATCGCTAAGATCCGATTGTTGACAGACGAAAGCGTCTGTCCCACCTTAACCTTGCTGTGGTGGGGCAGGCGCTTTCGCCTGCCAAATAGCTTTTTCACAGCTTCTTAGGGAGCGGTTTTGGCCGGCAAGGTCCGTTGCAGCAGGGGGCGCAGATCTCTGATGTCCTTCACATTTTCCAGATCCAGAATTCGCTCCATCAAAGATCGAGTGGCCGGGGCGCCAACCACTGGCGTCATCAGATCGCGGCCCTTCGTGACGACTTGATCGCGGGTCATGGGATTGTTCGCTGTGCCGAGGACGGCGCCAACGTCCTCGTTCAGGCGCGTCCCATCGGCCAGCGCCACGACAACCAGGGGTTGCCCCGCCGTGGGATCGAGCCGCACCTTAGCTCGGTGGCGGAGAATCACCGGATCGCGCATGCGCGGCTTATCATGCGCGGAACGGAAGGTCGCCGTCTTGTCCACCAGCATCACCGCGATCATATGCTGGATGCAGACATCCGGCATCTCGCGGTTGTCCACCACCGATCCCGGGTTCATCCGCACCGTCACCTCCTTCACCTCGTCTGCCTCGAAGGGGCGGCGCTTCAAAAGGTTCTCCAGGGCGTCGAGTGGCGCCTGAATGGGCGATCCTACGCTCCATTTTTTGATGCTGGTGCGGACGATCTCATAGCGCTCGCCGAGCTTATCGGCCAGCAGTGCGGCGTCGCCGTGAGGCGCGTTGGCCAGCAGGAAATTGTCGTCACCCGACAGGATGTCGTCGATGCCATTCCAGCCGGCGTGAACCAGCAACGCCGACGTCACCCCGCTGCGCGCCGGCATGCCACCGAAAACGAAGCCCTTCTCGATATGGTCGGTATCGCGGTCCCACGCGGCGATGCCGGAGCACTGCTGTGCCGTGTAGTCGAGCAGCCATCGCATCTGCTGGGCGCTCAGAGCGGCCGCGCACCCTGCCGCCGCGGCTGCCCCAAAGGCCCCGCCGATGCTGTGGGTGCTCTTGTGCGTCTCAAACACTCCGGGGCGTAGAGCGGTCAGGACGCGCGCGCCCACATCGTAGCCGAGCGCCACCGCGCGCAGGAACTGGTTGCCACCGATACCGAATTTTTCACCGGTTGCCAGGGCGGCGGGCACGACGTTGCAGCCTGGATGCCATCCTCCCGGCCACGAATCGTCGGTCTCGTCGGCGTGTGCCAGCACGCCGTTGGCGAGCGCCGCCTCGATGGGTCCGCACAGCACATTCGAGCCGGCAATGGTGGCCACCTTCTCGCCCCCGTATGCGCGCGCGAACTGGATCGCGGCGCGTCCAGGCGGCAACTCGGAGCCGGAGATCATCGCGGCTACGGTGTCCAGGATATGATGCTTGCTCTTCTCGATTACGTCGCCAGGAAGGGCGCGGCCCCGAGCCTCGCTCATGTAGGTACTGAGCCGGGTCATCACCGCGCTGGCGGGTTCGGCGGCGGTCGCGCGTCCGGACGTCATGGCCGCAACGCTAACCGCGCCGGCCATACTTTCCAGCAGCCTGCGGCGCGTCAGGTATCGATCTTTTTTCATTCGCCCTCCGTTGCGATCGGTTTCCACCGAGCCTCCATGCTACCGCGGGTCAATCCGGCTTGGTGGCCAACAAAAGGTTGGAAGGGACTCTTCCGTAACCATACCCGATTCGGAAATTCAGAGGCTTCGGCCCGGAGGACTGATAGGCGTCGCGCAAATCGGCCTGCTCGAGCCAGCGGAAACTGCCGTACGGCCGATCGTAGGCGCCGTACAACTGCACCTTCCACGGCGCCGCGGCAAAGAAGCGGTAGGGGACACCCGAATCGTCTTGCAGGACGGCGATACTTTTGGAGAGCACCCGTTCGCGTATAATCGAAAACTCCGGCTTGTGGACCATATAGGAGGTCGCTTTGAGAAGCGTCGCCGCCGGCTTCAGGCCATCCAGAAACGCGAGGAACGGCCGGTTCTCCCGGAGGGCCTCGTCGGAGAGGTTCACGGAGAAGTACAGGAGCTTGTGGACAGGCTGGTCGTCGTCCCGGCGGAAGTAGATCTCCAGGCCCTTGTTGCCGATCCTGCCCGGAGCGTGGTAGCCGGCGGGGCGCTCTACGACCTGTCCTCCATCATCCAGCCGAATGTAACGGGAGCCCAGGATAGTATGGTTGGATCGCACGAGAAGCTCTAGAATCGGCAGGAAAAGCCCGTCGGTGACCTGCCCGCGAAATTGGCGATCCATCTGGCGCGTGATGAAAAAGCTGCGGCTGAGTTCCGAGGCGACCGTTTCCCGGACGCTTGCGAGATAGTCCTCCAGGTTCTTGCGCGCGAGCTGCTTCGCGTCCGGCAGGGTGCCGGCGGGCTCGAGACCTACCATTATGTACGTGGGGTTCTCGGGGAAGAAAACAGTGACCATCAGTGCGTCCGGTCCGCTAAAAGGATAGAAGACCGGCGACTGCGTAATGCGCGGGGCGCTCAGCTCCTGCTTCTGGAAGGCCCGCATCGCCGGGAGCGAGGATTCTTCGATCCTGCTCCAGGCTTTATCCAGTTCGCGGCGGTGTTCGCTCCAGGCCGGTTCTTTTTCGAGTTGGCCGAACTGGCTGCCGTCTCGCGCCGGCTGGCCGGCAAGAAACCGCCCCAGGCCGTCGGCGTAGCGGCCACCAGGCGTGGCGGCGGAGTGGTCTTCCGACGCTTTCCCGGCACCCTTGTTGGCCGCATGATTACAAGATATGCCGAGTAGCCCGAAGGTGGCGCCTAACACGAGGATGCCGTAGCGCGCTCGATTATTTCGAATTACAGAAATACAAACCCCTTGATCCTATTATAAATGATAGTCTGCATCTTATGAGCACGCGCAGATGGTGCACCGTGATAGCGGCAGCGATTGCCGCTGCGGGACTCGACGCCCAGAGTGGCAGCGTTACTGTGTACGTAAAGGAAAGCGCCGGCATCCGTCGTACGACATATCCGGTCAATACCAGAGTTCCTTTTCCCCAAGGCGCGCTGGCGGATGCCGCGAACGCCCGGCTAATGAACGGAGAGATGGAAACTCCAGCCCAGATGGCGGCCGAGAGCAAGTGGCCGGATGGTTCGATCCGGTGGCTGGCACTGGACTTTAACGCCAGTATCGGGCCGGGGGAGTCGCAGACGTACCGGCTTGAATATGGGGGTGCCGTGAAAGCCGCGGCCGGCGTGCGAGGCCTTACGGTGACGGAAAATATGAATGACATCGAGGTCGGCCGGGTGCGGTTCAATAAGAGCGGCGCCCCTCTGCTGGCATCCGTGAAGTTTCGCGGCGAGGATATTGGCCCCGGCACAAACGGATTGACCGTTAGGGATGCGATGGGCAAGGGACACGATGTCACCGGCGCGGAGGGTCTGAAGACCGAGGTCGTCAAGCGCGGGCCGCTCTACGTCGTAATCCGTTATTCGGGAGCAATCGTGGTCGACAGGAGTTACCGCGCGCCGTTTGCCATGACTGTTGAAATGCCTAATAGCAAGTCATGGGTCAAGGTGACGGCGGCCGTGGAGGATCCCGGGAAACGGCTGCGGGAAATTTCGTTCCACACACCACTGGCATTGGGCGCGCTGCCTTGGGAGTGGGATTTCGGCACCGGTCACTGGACCTACGGCGCTCTGCGGAATGCTGGGGATAGCGTGGTGTTGAGTGAAGCCGTGAAGAGTTCGGGGGTGAATGAATGGAAGGTCGCCACCAGCTCGAACGGACAGGAGCAGTTATATGAGACCGGCGCCGCCGCCAGGTCCCAAATCGTTCGATGGGCGCACCTTCAGAACGGCAATGAAGCGATTGCGTTCGCGATGGAAACAGAGGGTTCTTCCGCGGGAACCTATCGTATCAGCTTCGCCGGAGACGGTCGGACATCGTTCCACTTTGCGCCGACGCTGCCGCGATCGCAACATCGTCTCACCGTTTATGAGCACTATGTGGCGCCGCCGGTGCAGATTGGCGCCGCAACCAGTCCGGCGTCCATTTTGAGCCCGCTCTCCGCGGTTTGCGACAGGAGACAGTACGCCGCGGCGGGAGTGCCGGTGCCTCACTGATGTCCGCACTGCTCCGCTGCCAGGTGACTAAGGTGAACTAACACCTTCTCACTCAGGCAGCACGCGAAACAGATGCAACACCGGACCATTAGTCGAGTTTGAAGCCAAAAGTTGCGGGTTCTGTTTCACTCTCGGTCCGAGCACGGCCGCTCTTTCGTCCGGATCGGTGACATGGGATAAAACACAATCATATAAATTGTCGCCAAATTTGAGGCGGACATGCGGATCGCGTGTCACATTCTTAACCCAACTCTTGCCGTCCGGAAAAGGCACTCCCTTGGCGAACATCGAAGTCAGATAGAGCTGACCATTATGAAAGATGAAGCCGGTGGTTACCGAATGAGGAATTCCGTACCAGGTTCGCGTCTGAAGTTTGTCTGTCTTGTATTGGGAGGTGAACGCCCAGTCTGTGACCGGGGTATTCACAACCTTTCCACTAAGCCATAACCCAGGATAATTTCCGGGACCGGGTATATTGCCGATAGGGTTAACGCCGGTTATACGCAGCACCACTAACACCAAAATCAAAGAGACCACGACTGCGCCTACAATTTTCGCTAACGTCCCCAAGTTGGGCTCCTAAACGTGAAAGCGGGATCTCCGCTTTGGCTTCCTGTACTGAGTCATTGTACACTCAATCGTCTCCTCGCGCGCACGCGAGGCTTCTTGATTTCCCATCCCGAGAGTCTCGCGAGCCCCGTATATCCGCAAGTGCTGGGTTCCGGTCCGCGCGAAGTCCGAAACCTGTGACAGAGTAGAAAATAGAGTCGGCGTTATGGCGACGAACAAAACCACACGCACGAAGGCATCGCATCAGCGTAGTCAGGTTAACAAGACCGCTGGTGCCAGGCGATCTGGCCGCCGCGAGAGCTGGAAAAAGGTCTTGGAGCGCAACCTCATTCTCGAGGGCTTGTCGCCAGCCGAGGCGAAGGAACTTGTCAAAATCTCGGCGGCATAGCCGGGACCCGTCTGGCGGAAGTTCGCTGCGCGCACCAAAACCGACTCGTTTGCGCGTAGCCTGAGACTATGACAAAGTAAAGGCAGGAGACGGCGTTATGGCGAACAAGACCGCAGCGACGAATGGGACGCGACGGCGCAGCCCGGCACGCAAGTCCGCGGCCAAACGATCCGCCGGCCGCGAGAGCTGGAAAAAGGTCTTCGAGCGCAATCTCGTTCGCGTGGGCTATTCGCCCGCCGAGGCGAAGGAACTCGTTGAACTCGCGGCGTCGTAGCCCGTGTTGAAACTGGCGGAAGTCATCGGGCAAGTTCAAGCTTGGCTCGACCACCTGAACGCATACAGCGAGATCACAGAACGGAGCATGCGCCGGCTTCGCGATGCGCCAGCGGTGGAAGCTTTTGCAAGCACGCTCCTGGTCGGAGAGCGCGCTCGGCTCGGCGGTCATGAGTTCTGGATCGCGAATCTGCGCGAACTGGACGGCCGCGACGTTCCAACCGTCATGGCCGTGAATCAGCGGATTCGGTACGCGCGAAGGCTGCGTGTATTTGTCGGGCATCGATTCACGCCGGCCGTCACAAAGAGCCTCCGCCACAATCTCCAGATCGTGCTCCGCCCTTACGGAATCCGCCCCGTCTACTCGGATTCCGACATGCCGAACGGTCCCGTGTTCGAGACCATCTTGGAACGAATCCGCGCTGCCGATTTTTCCATATTTGACGATCGTGAGACCGAGGTCCGGCCTAACGTTCTCATCGAGCTCGGCGCGGCAATCGGCATGAGAAGACCGTATTTCTATTTCAACTACGGCAACAAGCGCACCGTCAGGATCAACAACCGGCATGAGCCGATCGCGACGGCCAGCGATCTCGCCGGCATGCTGTACCTTCCGTACACCAGCTACCAGGGCCTCTTCATCGAATTCGCCCGCCGCCTACCAGGATTCCTTGTGGACCGATCGATGGCGCAATAGAACGTCATTGCTCCATCGGACCGGATTCGGGCGTCGGACAGGGGAGAGGGGTGCATGGCGCGCTGCGCCGCGCGTGGCGCCGGGTGTGGTAAATGTCGCTCCGAAGTGCGTCGCCATTAGATTATGGGTAAACAGGCCCCCCTAACGCCGTTCGCATGAAGCCTGGCTGGTGGGATCTCATCGAGCTGGCACTCAAAGGGCCTACGCTGTACCTCGGAGTCTATGCGGCAGGCGCCCTGCTGTTCTGGCGGATCGGGGCCGAATGGTGGTGGTATTGGCCACTGCACTTCGGTGGGAGAGCATACAAGACGCGCTTGGCATCGAGCCTGGCTAGTGCGCCTCGCGGGCCTTCCGTGCCTTGCCCTCTCTCGGGACGAAACGGAGAACATGGGGGTGACTAAACTTGAGCGTTCCTATGCGCAGTCAGCGGATGACTGGTCCTCCGTTCACCGCTTGGGCGCTGATCTAATCAGCGAGCGAACGCGCGCCGGAGTGAAGGCCGCGAAGAACCGAGGCGTAAAATTCGGTCGCAAGCGGAAACTAGCGCCTCACCAAATCGAACAGGCCCGGAAGCTCAAGATCCCCTACTTGTAGAAAACAGGCACACTGGTGAAGGCACCGGTTGGAGTGAAGCTAAGGCCTAGCACGCTGATTTGGCCGTTGGTTGGCGTCTGGAATTCCAGGGTACCCCTGCGATTCGACATGATTGAGAAACGGTCGGATACCATAAACGACGTGTGGTCGTGTGCTGGTAGCACGATGATGTCGGAAAACAGCAGGCCTCCGTTGTCGTCTCGGACTGCTACTCCGATGGTTGCCGCTGCGGTCCCGATGTTCGCTAGTGCCACGCCAGTGGGCGAACCTCCGGTGTTGTCACACCACAAGGTATAGGAAGCGGCAGTGTGCGTTTCGAGCGGCACCACGGCTTCCTGGCCGCGGCTGCCGAAAACTGCGAAACCGCTCACGCTGCCATTTGTCAGCAGTTGCGCCCAGCCTACCTGTACGGCTTGGCTGTCCAGACCGGTGGTTTCGATCACAACCGCAGCTCCCGCAAGTAGCGTTCGGTCGAGGGTTGAAGCCGACAGTGAGCCGGAAGAGGGGCTTTGTGGAAACAGGATGGGTAACGTCAATGGGTTCCCGCTCTCCCCAAAGAAGTTCAACCGTGCCAGCGCTGCAGTCGTCCCTGTATTGACCAGCATAATGGTGGTTGTCCAACTACCCGCCGAAGCCAGCTGAGCCATTGAGCCGCTGCTGATCAATCCGGAAGTGACCGTCACGGTTAATACCACAGAGATGCTCTGCGGGCTGTTGCTCGCGCCCGGGGCCGTAACGGTGATAGTGCCGTCGTAAACGCCAGAATTCAGACCGACCGGGTTGACGGACACGCTCAGGCTGCTTGGTGTAGTACCGCTTGTCGGACTCGCTGAGAGCCAACTGCCGCTCGATGACAGCGCTGTGAACGCCATTGCCGAACTCGCCGAAATCGTAACGGCTTGAGACTGGGGCAGGGTGCCATCGCCCTGGTAGCGAAAACTGAGGCTGCTGGGGCCTATCGTCAAGCTTGAGGAAGCTGTGACGGTCAGGGTGACGGGTATCGTAAGCGGACTATTTGACGCGCCAATAGCGGAAACGAATACCGAAGCCGAGTAGGTGCCAGGAGACAGACCTGTTGGGTTCACGGCTACATCGATATTGTTCGGGAAAAGCCCACTCCCAGGATTTACAGTCAGCCAACTACCGCCAGTGGTGCCTGTTGTGAACGTCAGCATGCCCGTAGGATCGGAGATTGAGAGGGCAATGCTCCGCGACTGCGAGGAGGAATCGCCGCTCTTCGCAACGAAGGTGAGGGAACTCGGATTGGCGCTTAAGTTTGGTGCGCCCCCAATCACAAGTGATACTGTAACAGTCTGAGGGCTATTCTGTGCAACGGATGAAGTGATAGTAACGATGCCGCTATAGGATGAGCCCGGTCTAAGGTTGGCTACGTTCGCAAAGACCGACACAGCCTTCGGAGTAGTAGCAGCCCAACTTCCATCGGCGAGGGGCATCGTGCCGATCACGGTAAGCCAGTTGCCCACACTCGACGCCGAAACAATGAAATTAATCGGGTCGCCGCTACTGTTGACGTCGATTTGCTGCGGGAAAGTCTGCGTTGTCCCTCCGGTCACGTTGAATGCCAGCGTAGTAGGGGAAATCACAAGTGAAGCGGATAGCGCCGCATTGCTATGTCCAAGAAGAAGAGCCACAACAATTGGCCATATGGCAGAAGTTCGCATAAATCCTTTTTTGAATCTGTAAAAACAGCGGTCAGTGCGTCCTGTAAATCAGTTAATTAAGAGTTTAACCTCTTGTATTAGGATACCATGCGGACAACAACATCGCAGCGGCGGAAGTTTCTCGGGTTTAGCTTTACGGCTGGTCCAGAGGTCAAGCGGAGGCTGCGCCGGTTACGTGGTGGACCATGTCGTACCGCTCCAAGCGCGGCCGGGCCGACGCTCCCAGCAACCATGCAATGGCAGACCACGGCCGCGGCGAAGGCGAAGGACAAACTCGAGTAGGGGTTAGGCTTCCGCTGAGGGGATGCCCGAAGCGCGTGGTGATTCCTGGTATTCTTGCCCGCCGTTTGCCGGCCGAGAAGCGGGAATTCGCGGGATGAAGCAGGATTTTTGAGTCGGAAATAGAGGAGACTATCCCGTTGGTTCTACGCACAAGTAGTTGGTTTTGTTGGAGGCGCGGGTCGGAATTGAACCGACGAATAAAGGTTTTGCAGACCTTGGCCTTACCACTTGGCTACCGCGCCCCGGCCCTAGCTGCAAAATAGCGCGCTTCGAGCACGCAAGTCAATCCCGGTGCATATTGGCGGCTACGGCGCGGGCCGGCGGCATGACGAGCAGTTCCAACCGCGAGGGGTGCGCGGCGCCGTGATAGACGCGCTGGGTGGCGCGCAGGACGTGCGTTTCGGCGGCGATGGATCCGCCCGTATTGGGATTGCGGTCGAAGCGCGGGAAGTTGCTGCTCGATACTTCGAGCCTTAAGCGGTGGCCGGCTGCGAAGAAGTTGCCGGTCACACCGGCGTCGATCGTCACCTGGTAGATCTCGCCGGCGCGCGCCAGGACCGGATTCGCAAGCGACTGCCGATAGCGCAGGCGTAATATGCCATCCGAAAGGATGCGCGCGTTGCCATCCGGGAACACGTCCACCAGCTTGGCCGTGAAATCGGTGTCTCGGGCGCTGGTGGACAGGTAAAGAACGGCCTTCACCGGGCCGATCGCTTCGAGGCCGGCTTCGAGCGGGCCGGTGGAATACACCAGCACATCCGGGCGCTTTTCGACGGAACGCTGATCGAGCGGGCCCCATGGGAAGATGCTCGGATTGCAGCAGACCGCGCCGCCGCGTGTGGGGACGGGATCGCGCGGGTCGTAGTTGAAGGAATCGCTGGTCTCGTGCCGCGGCATGCGGTCCTGGAGCATCCCGTCGCCAA
>Ga0209698_10009386_pt1 | contig 10002 bp, 4 predicted proteins | sample LitLauG_LLR_2012_FD_187203 | JGI IMG/M metagenome (GOLD analysis project Ga0209698, IMG submission 187203) | Freshwater sediment microbial communities from Pennsylvania, USA - Little Laurel Run_MetaG_LLR_2012 (SPAdes) (version 2) | ecosystem: Environmental > Aquatic > Freshwater > Creek >...
ATATAAATATATTCAATAAATTGATTTTCTCCAGGAATAGAATATCTGACATAAGAAGCTGTATAAACGGAAGATTTCTTCCATTCATTTAAAAAAATATTTTGCCCATTTATTTTTAAATGAATTATCGAGCCCATTGTTTAAGAAATACTTTCCTTCCTTCATTATATAATTTGGCAACATTAATTTGAGAAGCAGATATTTTACCAAAATGAACTACATCTGATAACGGAATAACTGTTAATGGTATATCTAGCTTTTTAGCTCTAAAAGAGAGATCAGTATCATTAAAATACATAGGATAATCCTCATTCCAAACTTGTTTATTATTACTTAATTTTAACCAAGTTTTTTTATTAGCTGCCACGCACCAACCTCCCAAATAACAATTCCCAATTAATTGTTGATTAGCCTCCTTTATAAAATTAAAATCTTTATCCAAAAGTCCCATAGTTGGACCTACTAAACCATTAGTATTTTCACATCCCTCAATTATTGCCTTGGTCCAATTAGAATGATTGGACTTAACTCTAATATCATTATTTAAGAATAAAACGTTTTTCCCTTTAGAAAAATTAAATCCTTGATTACAAGCATAAGAATGAAATAAATTTTCTTCGTTTCTATAAAAAACGAAATTAGCATTATTTTGTAAATTTAATTGAACAATGTAATTGGACAATTCTGAATGAGTTAAATCAGAGCTGGCATTATCAATAACTATAATTTCGTGATCATTAGATAAATGTGCTAAATCATCTAAACAAGATTTAGTAAAGTTCCATTTATTAAAAACTACAATAACAATACTAAGTTTAATCATAAATCCCTTAATTACATAAGGTTAATATTTGGTCTGCCACATTAGACCAGCTATATTGCTGATATATTTTGGATTTTTGCTCATTTATTGAGGAATTAAGAGTTTCAAAATTGCAATAAGCATATTTTAATTTATCTACCGCATCATTTATATCTGGTTGAAACCAGATGGCATTATTACTATTACCCCAATACATACTTTTAGGATTGGCTTTAACTTCCTTGCCGCTTATTAATAAGGCATTAGTCTTATTTAAGAAATCTAATTGACCTCCATAATTAGGAGCTATATTTAGCTTTCCAGAGGCCATTGCCTCAAGTCCTGGAAAATAATAGCCTTCACAATGAGATAATGTATAAACTGCATCGATGCTTCTATATAATACAGATATGTCTTCAATAAAATTAGATAATATCTTTATTTCAGCGTGGTTAGGATAATTTTTATTAAAATTATTTAAACAATCATTTAAAGATACATCAAATGGTTGTTCAACCGGCTTGTTTTTTCCTTTTATTAAAAGGCAAACATCATCGTTTTTATTAAAAGCTTTTCCATAAGCCTCTAATAATCCTGGTATATTTTTTCTTAAATGATTTTGTGCAATATTAGTTAATATTTTAAACTTTTTTTTAGTTGGCAAAACCATAGTACCAGTATTTTGGTATTCTTTACCAATTCCATGAGGAATAACCTTTACCCTGTTATCAGGTATTCCTGAGTTTAAAAATACTTGTTTAGCAAAAACAGAAGGAGCCAATAATTGATCGCAGGCGAGATAATTTTTAGCAAATCCATTAGGTAAAACATTTTTACCAGCAAACTCATAGCACCAAATCCCAAATCTATTTTTGGTGCCATGAGATAGATATTGCGGAAAATTAATCATTGCCGTATAACTAATTTGACAATCATAATTATTATTTGGCAATTTTCCCACTAACTTTTTGTTTTCATCAATATACCCAATTAATGAAGATTTCAAAGATAACGGAAGGTTTTTAATTCCATCGGTAGAAAATAAATCGACTTGATGTCCCTTATCAAGTAAGGCGTTTGCAATTCCCCAACCACAAACGCTCCACGAATGATTTTCACCCAAAAATTGTCGTAATAATACTCGCATACATATTGTATATCAACTCCATAATGATCTTCTTATTTTCATAAGGCGAATGATCATTTCATCTTCTTTGACTTGATTTGCCTGTTGTAAGTCATTAAGTTTTTTCCATAATTCTCCTTCTAATTCAGGGCTAACATTTTTAGCATTAAACCATTGATTTAATGTTTCTTCCTCTAATTCTTTATTTTTAACACGCTCAACATTATACCAATAATGAATATATTTGATTTCTAAAAATAATTGTCTTTCTGGTAAAAGATACTGGTCTTTTTCTACTTCTTCTTCTGAAGGACAATAGAGATTACTGTTTTTAACAAAATCATTAAAAAGAGCAAATATTGCCAAATACATTCTCATATCTGTATCTATAAATCCATATCTATAAGCCTTGGGACCACGAGGCTCCCTAAGATCAATTATATGATATTTATATTTAGACAATAAATGACATTTTAACCAATATAATGGATTATCAATCAATCTAATATAAAGGCGCTTAATCCAAGAAAAAAATGTAAAATAAATAAAATATCTAATAGAATATTCTTTTTTAACTCTTTCTTCCCAATCTTCCCAAGTTGGCCCCGAATTATTGCCATTATTAAAAAATTTGCTTGGCAAATTTTCATAAACATCTGACATCCCTAATTTATAGGGGCCTGGAGGAGAAAATATTTTAAATATATTTTTAATTTTCACATCATCAAGATAATGACCGAAAAATCATTGTCAAGACGAATAAAATTATGGAATTGGACCGAGATGGGCAGCAATGCGATCTAAGGCGGCCTGTACGGTCGCTGGAGCCGTTCCCGACCAATTAGATAAAGATGCAGGCGTATAAGGTACAGTAGCCGAAGTAATAAATTGATAACTTACTCCACTACCATTAGATGTTAATACTGTTCCAGTAGCTCCCACTGTATTTAAACCTGTTCCACCTCTAACTATAGGCAAAATACCAGTAGTATCATTACTCAAATCAACCAAGGCTGAAGGGCCTCCGTCATTAGCTCCACTAAATACACTAATTAAGCTTAACATATTTTGAACTTTGCCCGAATCAACAAATAATGGAGTATTATTAAATCCACCTTTTTTCAAAAAGATATTTACTTGAACTTTAGTGCTTAAAGTCTGTAATACAGCGTCTTGGTAAAGATTAGTAAAATTAAGAGTTAATAATCCAGTTTGAAAATCAATATTAACGCCCATCTTGCCATCAACAATGGCGCCATAATATCCATCCGTGCTTAATCCATTAGTATTAGGAGAAAATGATTGCACAGAAACTGAAAATCTTATTTGATCATTGGCAATAGCTTGATTGCTAACAAAAGAACAATCAGCAAATCTCATAGAAGGAAATCCTAATCGAGTAGCTCCATTACCAGTATAATCCACAATAAAATCATTCATAATGTCAATAGTTCGTTCAGAACTAAAAATACCATCAGGTATCTCTAATACAATAGTTCCTACTTCAAAATCAACTTTATAAAAGTCTCCATCGGGACGTTGTAATTCTCCGCCATTTCCAATTATTAAATTATTGGGAACATAAAAATCTACTCGTCCTGGATCAAATGCCTGTGGCACAGGATAAACATTGCACTGCACTCCGTCAATAACACAGCTATTTTGCACAAATCCTGATTCAGTAGAAAATACTGTAGGTACTAACTTGGGTTGAGATACTACTGATACTAAAGATGGACTCCATACTAATTGTTCGTTAAATGACATAGTTATAGGAGAACTATAAAAATTATGATTAGCTAAATATCCATCACCTATAAAAATATCTTGTAAAGGATGAACTGTAGTTGCCCTGGTATTAGGATTAGATGCATAATCATCACTTCTGTCTATAAACTCTTCTACTCTTAATTTAATAACATTAAATCTTGTTCCAATTTTAGTATATGGATTGCTTAATGGAGCAGGATAAGTTGTTAAAGGAGTGGTAGAACTTGGTAATCTTTCAATATAATTATTTAACAAATAACCATCTGCATAAGTAATAGCAAAATCACCATTAATATCTGCTCTAAACATTTGAGCAATAGTATCTCCGGTTAAATAAATCTTTTTAATAGTTATTACATCCGCAACGGTATCTAAAGCTGAAATTGTCCATCCACCCCAATTTGCTTCATTAACACCATTACTTAATACTACTAAATTATAACTACTTAAACCTATAATTGTATTAAAAATAACACTGGCGCTGGTAAATTGAGCCGAAGTTGGATCATTTGGATTGGCTACTAATACTCCATCTGCTCCTTGAGCAACAACAGCATTACTAGTAGGATCAACTAATTGAAAACTTATATTAAATAAATTAGCAAATGGTTGAGTTAATGTTTCATAACCATTAGTAAAAGTTGTATGAACTCCATCCGTTGTAATGGAGGTATGTAAAGGTAATCCATTATTTAAATTAAAACCAATATAACTATTTAATAGATTTAAATCATTTTCGTCAATAATACCATTGCCATCGACATCGCCTAAAATCATTGAACATAATTGAGCGCTGGCAACACGATAATTAGTAAAAGGTGCAGAGGCGTCTGGCGTTATTTGTGCGCTTACTAATGCACCATTTAATAAATAGCTGGCTAAAGCAATTACTTGTGTATTATATCTGACAGTATCAGTAGGATCATCTACTATTCTAATTAAAAGTTCATCTTTTACCATAGATGCACTAAACAATGGAGCGGTTATTGTAATTGCTCCAGGATTAAAAAGTTTAATGTTTTTATCAGTAATAGCGCCTAATACTAAAGGAGAAGATGTATTTTCTAAATTAGTTAAATCAATAGTATCTAATAAATTAAGTTGAGGAACAAATTGTTGTCTGGAATCAACCGGATTTCCAGTTGTTTGAGAAGGAACCGGATCTAATTGTTGAGTGGCAGCAGCTAAAACAGCACTAAATACATCATTACCAACAAATTGTTGATGATTAAAAGAATAATCTACAGTGGATTGAGTAGTAGGGTCAATATTAGTTTTTGGTATAGCAATACCATTACCAGCATCATATGCTTGTCCATCTGATAATTTAGCGGCATCTGTCCATATTCTAAACCATAATTGTTCTTCAGGAATATCTACCCACAAAGTGCTTGCAAAAGTAGTTATTCTTGAATTAGCAATTAAATTACTACCTAAAGATACTAATATGTCGCATTGATTGGCTGCACCACCTCTTTTAATAGTAATTGCATAATATTGTCCTGGGACCATCAAGCTACCATTAGCAACCGGACTATTACTAAAAACAAAATCTACCGGTTGAGGAACCGAATTTAATTGAACTCCATCTGCTAATAGACTATTATAGTTATAACTTATTTGAGCTAATGGAATATTAAAAGGAGAAAAATCAATTGGTAAATTAGGAACAAAATCAGTGGGACAATCTAAACTACTTTGTAGGGGATAAATGCTAACAATAATATCTCCGGTCCATACTAAATTAGTTTGTTGTCCAACATTTAAGTTTCTAACAGATAATAAAAGGCTTATTTTTTGAATATTATTAGTAGTGGCTACGAACTTTTCGCCAATTTGTGTGGTAACATCACCAGATAATAATGCTAACTGATCTAATTGAGAAGTATAAATATTAAGATCGGCAATATTATAGGTGGGTAAAGCTGCTTGAAGCATAGCTTGCAAAGATAATTGACTAATAGAAGGATCAAGAAAAAAATCTCTAAAGAATAGATTAGGTTGCTGATCTTGAGCAACCATAATAACGTCCCGAGATAAAGTCATTGGAGTAGCTTCAGTTATTACAATTTGTCCGCCTAAATTAAATGATAAAGTAGGATTTCCAATAAAATCATTAAATAATAAAACTAATATTTTAGTAAAATGTTTAGAACTTACTTGAATTTCATTTTTTTCAAAATAAAATATTTCATATTGTAAATTACTCTGAAAATCTAAACCAATTAAACAAACTTTAATTTGACGTTTGCCAGAAGCGGTAGAACCGGTTAAGTTAATAGCTAACTGATTACCTAAATTATTATCAGTTGGTTGATTTTGAGGTAAAATGGCTAATCCATCTTGATATCCAGTGGTAAGTAATGAATTATAGATAGTATTTTGAACTAATACTTCGGGCAAAACTCCATCACCAACGTGATTATCAATTATAGATGCTTCAATAGTTTGATTGGCAAGTTGTTCAGCAGTTAAATCAGTATCATCTACTTGTTGACCATTGGTCCAAATAGGTCGTTGAACTGAAACAGGGGCTCGATTAGTCATTTATAATCTCTCAACTTAAATACCTAATAAATGCCTTACAATTGGCTGGAGTAAGAATATTTATTAAGTTTTCTTGTATTTGTTTAACTTGATTACTACTATTTAATATACCAAAGGTATCAAAAATATTAATAATAAAATCAAAAGCCCCAGTCTCCCTATTTACTAAAGTTGCAAAATTAGTCGTTAAAACATTATTAACATCAAAATTCATTAAATAAGTAGTGTAAAGATCACTTATTACTGGAAAAACAGTAGATAAATTACTACTATAATTTACATCAATTGGCTCTCCATAAGGAGCATAAATAGGTCTAAATATATTACTTATTCTAAAATTATCTATTAAACTATAAATTGGATTATTTTGACTATAATCTGTACCAATCCACAAATCATTAATTGGGTCTGTAAAATTAATGCCTCCAACTAATCCGTATCCATCTCCTATAGAAACTGCCCCAAGAACAGTGGGGAATTGACCTGCCACTAAACCCTCTCCAAATAAAACATCAGTATATTGATATCCATCTAAAAATAATCTCATTTGATCGGTACCTAAACCACCATTTATTTCATATTCTGCTTTGATTCGATGCCAAGTGTTTTGAGCCCAGCGAGTTGGAGCCCTTACCACATAATCAATTCCTGATGCAGTTATAGTAAAATTAATATATCCATAATTGTCTTTATAAATAGATAATCTATCACCTTGTAAACCACTTGGAATGTATTTAACAATTACTTTAGAGTTTTGAGCCGGTAATTTACGATTAAGTCTAATAATTTGAGTATTGAAAGTTGCATTTTGTATATTTGTAGTTTGATAAGTAATAATAACTGGCAAATTACTTTGTGGCAATGGAATGCCCAAATAAATAGTTTTCTTATCTGAACTAATAGATCCATTAGCATAATAATCTTTATTAGTTAAATCTCCTATTATTTTAACACTTATAACTTGAAATACTGTTTGTGAAGCCACTACGGCGCCTACACCTAAAGATACTCCATCTTCTTGAATAGCATTTTGTGTATCAATTTCTAAAGTTCCGCCTGCAAAGTAGTCAATATTAGGATCTCCGGATGCTAAAGAAACGCTTAATATTTGACTGGCAGGCGAGTTTATTTTAACAGAAACATTATTAATACTTGTTGCTTGTTCTACTACGGCCCCATATGCATCGAAGTAAAATCTATTATTAGGGTCATTGGCAGTATCAAATAATGGACTTAACCAAAACTCAATGGTTCCCTGTTTATGAGTATCTAAAATCCCTGCATTTGGAATTAAAATAGGTTTATCTAAAATAACAGTGCTTTGTCCAAAATTATCATTAACTGCCCAATTAGATTGAAAATGTAAATTATCATCATTATTATTAGCATAAACAGATGCACTATTTATCAATGGATAATTATTAAAAGTTAATAAAGTTAAAACATTAGAATTAGGCTTAGGAGCTTTTAAAGAATTAAAATCTTTAGTAATAGAATAAGCATTATTTGAAACTACTTCACCTATTCGAGTATCACTCAACATTATAGAATAGATAGTTGATTGATTTAATATTGAATTAGCTTGATTGTTGCCTATAAAATCACTTCCAAAAAATATATTATTATTTAATGGATCAAATTTAATTGATAAATAGGTAGCGTAATCTAATTGATAAAATCCTTGACTAAGGAAATAAGCCTGTCCTGGTATGGCGGCATTTTCCAAAGTAAAGAAGCCATTTTGTAATCCACTTCGATATGCACTGGTATTTAAAACTTGATAAACTCCATTGGTAAATGCTGGTAAAACAATAGGATTATGCGTGTAATTTGATTCAATTCCTATAGTATGTCTATCACTTGATAAACTAGTGATAATATAATATCCTGCAGCAGCGGGAGGGGAACTTATAAATAAATAATTGCCTATATCTAATGCGCTAAATAAATTGTTATTATCAGAAACAAAATTAGATGTACCTGTGGCACTTAAATTATAACCGCTGGTAATAGGATAACTATATCTAATTACTGGAACTTCTGAATTAAACTCGCTATAAGTAATTGGATATTTTTCTGATATTAAAACAGCTAAAGCATTTTTAGAACTATTAATTGGTTTGGCATTAACTTGAACCCAGTTAATAAGAAGATAAGGATGAGCAAAGTTTAATGTTCCATAATCAGTAAAAGTAATAGTTTCTGTTATAGTATTTATTCCACTTAATCCATTAACAGTAATTTGAGTAGGAATTGAAAAATCTACATTAGTTCCACTTATAGTGGCTGCAATTGTTCTACCATTTTGAGAATTAGACACTCCAGATGCAGTTAATTGATTAGAAACAAAAATACCCCCTGTTAAAGTAGAATTAGATGGTCCAATTACTGTATTTGGTAATATTATTTTAGTAATATTAGCTTGATCTAAATCAATTGGAGGGGGCAATTGCGTCATTAAAACGTTTTCTTGATCTTGGCTCCAAACGTAATATTGTTTTTTAATATCTTGAAAATTAAGCCCTAAAGTTCTTACTAAAATTAAATCATTAGCCAAAACGCCATTATAAACAGTTAAAATATTATCGAAATTAATATCTTGACTAATAGCATAATCAGGTCTTAATGCTCTTACCCCTGGTAGTTCTTGTTCTTGATTAGAGTAAATTTGAAAAGTTATGCCGCTTAAATTATTATTAGCGGGATCGGTAATTGTTAAAGAATGTCCATTAACACTAACAATATTATAAGTGGTTGCAAATCCAGCAGCATCAATTCTTATTAGATATCCTGGAACAACTCCAGAAGTACTAAAATTAATACTTGGAGATGTAATTGTAGCAGATCCAGACATTGTTATTAAGTCAGTTCCAGTTAAAAATGTATGAATAGTAGAAACTGCTATATTAGGATAAATATTTATTTCAGAAGTAATAAAAAATTGAGCTTCATTAACCGAATAATTTCCATTACTATTTAAAGTAATTGGCATATTTTGATTTAATGTTAATGTTTGGCCATTAATATGGGTTATAGTATATCCGACAGTAGAAAAACCTATTTCATTAATAAAAATAGTATCTCCAACAAATATATTATATTGGCTAAAATTAATACTTGAACTAACAATCGGGGAGCCAGCAGTAGTTAATAAGTCATCAGATCCAATAATATCGCGTGTAGCTAATCCTACAATTTCTTCTGGATCAACTGTTCTAAACTTTTCGTGAAGATATGGTTGTAAAGCTTGTCCATATTTTATTATATTAGGGACTTCTAATCCATCAACAAAAAGATGCATTTCATCACGGCTATTTTTAGTATTTAATTTCCAAGATGCGGCAATCATATGAGGGGCGTTTTTTTGCCATCCTGAAATATCAGCACTTACATAATAGGCTTTCTTTTTATTATCATAAACTCTAAAATTAAGATAACCTCCTACGTCTTTATAAATAGATAATCTATTGGCGTTTGGTGTTAATCCAAAATCTAATATATAATGTTCTAAATCAGAAATAAAAGTTAGTCCTTCATTTATTCCATATCCATCAATTAATGGCGATAATGTTAAGGTAATTTTACTGGAGCCAGTAAAAGTTTTCATATTAGCTGGTTTAATTGAATTAAGAGGCTGAACATCATAAAATTTACCCGAGGAGGTAATTTGGAATTGGTAAGTATGATTGTTAGGAGCCACATATCCATCTATTACCTCCACATACCATCTTTGATATTTACCTGAACTATCATTATC
>Ga0209698_10009387_pt1 | contig 10002 bp, 8 predicted proteins | sample LitLauG_LLR_2012_FD_187203 | JGI IMG/M metagenome (GOLD analysis project Ga0209698, IMG submission 187203) | Freshwater sediment microbial communities from Pennsylvania, USA - Little Laurel Run_MetaG_LLR_2012 (SPAdes) (version 2) | ecosystem: Environmental > Aquatic > Freshwater > Creek >...
ATCCAGATCCTGGCGATTCGGGAAGCGCTTATCCGGCCAGCGCGTCTGGTCCCAGCCACTGCCGACGATCCAATCGCCGGGCTTGTGCTTGGCAACGGCGGCTCTCAGTCGCTGCTGTAATTCCTCAATCGAGTCCGTGCCCTTCAGGTCCAGCGCCAGTTTGTCGCGCCCCGCGCCTCCCAGATGCGTATGCGCGTCATTGAATCCCGGCATAATGAACTTGTCGTGCATCTGGAAAATTTCCGCGTCCGGATCGGCGGCGCCGCAGTCCAGCATGATGTGTGAAATGGTTCCGATGCAAAAAATCTTATCGTCGCGAATGGCCATCGCCGCTGCCCAGGGCTGTTTCGAATCGTTCGTGTAGATATGCGCGTGGAGGTAGAACGTGGTCTTGTGCCCGGCTTCTGGTTTGGGCGTCATCACGGCTTGCGAAGCCGCCTGCGTCGCGCCAAGCGCGCAACATGCCAGGCACACGTGCATCGCCATGCGCATCGTTAGTGGCCTTTCTCGGGCGCAAGCCCCGCCACGCCCAGCAGCGTCAGTAACACGCGTTGCAAGCCCATCTCGCGTCCCGCCGACTCGTACCATTCCTGCAGTGAGTGTGCGCCGCCGCCGTTGCCCCCCGCGCCAATCGAAATTGCGTCAATGCCCATGGACAGCGGAATATTCGCATCCGTGGAAGAACGCTCCACGCGCGACTGGTTGCCCAGAAAATCGTCCGCGGCGCGCAGCGACGCCAGCAGCGCCGAATCCGCCGGCAGGTCGCCCCCAGGACGGCTGCCGATCGCATTGACCTTCCACTCCAGTTTCCCCCGAGTGCGGTCGCGCGCATTCTCCATCTCGTCCTTCACGCCCGCGGCAATGCACTCGCGAAGCGCGGTTTCCAGGCGTCCAAGTTCTTCTTCACTCTCCGAGCGCAGGTCCACCTTGAGCGTCGCATCATGCGGAATCGAATTGACCGAAGTGCCGCCTTCCACCTGGCCCAGGTTAAATGTGGTTCGCGGCGAAACCGGCACCCGCGTGTTAATGAAGCGCACCGAACCGCGCACCAGCGCGTTGATGGGATTCACCATCCCGAAATCCGACCAGCTGTGGCCGCCCGGCCCGGTGATCACAACTTCCAGCCGTCGCGAAGCCAGCGCCTTCGTGGTTACATGGTCCGTGCCCGAACCATCCAGAACAATCACCGCGCGAATCTTTGCCCGGTAGGCGTCAATCAGCGCGCGCATCCCGCGCAGATTTCCTTCTCCTTCTTCGCCCACGTTTGCCGCAAACAGAATCGTGCGCTGCGGTTTGATTTTCGCCGCGTGCAGGGCCCGCGCCATGGCCACCAGCGCGGCAAGGCCGGTGCCATTGTCCGAAATTCCCGGTGCCAGCATGCGTTCGCCTTCGCGCTTCACTTTCACATCGGTGCCGGCGGGGAAAACAGTATCCAGATGCGCGGTCAGCAGGATGCATTCCTTGTCATTCGAGCCGTGCAGTTCGCCAATCACGTTGCCGATCTTGTCGGTGTGCACCACCAGACCCTCGGCGGCCAGCAAAACCTTTACCGCCGCGGCGCGCTTTTCCTCCTCAAAGGAAGGAGCGGGAATTTCCGTCAGCCGGGCCTGCTCGTCATTGATCCAGGTGAGATTTTTCGCGAACCAGTCCAGCGCGTTCCTCACCTGCGGCTGATCCGCCAGGGAAAACGACGTGAAGGGCCGCGCGGCGTGGGAGAGGACCGTGGAGCGAATCGGCATGACCAAGAGGATAACGCAAACCGCGAGGGGTTTCACTGTACGAAGTGACAGATGCATGTAGGCGGAAACTTTTGTTGGCTTTCGTGGAGAGGCCGATCCAATCACGCCGCCATTCTAACCCGCTCAAACACCCGCCGAAAGGGGGATGGGCAAATCGTTAAACAGGAGTTTTACTCGCGGCACAAATCGCCAGCAACTCTTCTTCCGTAAGAATCCGCGGTGATTGCTTGGCGGCATCGAAAATCCGGTTCACCAGTTCCTCCGAAGCCGGAATTTTGTGCTTTGAGAGCCAGAAGAGCACATTCGATTTCCCGCTCATCGGCCCAATCTCCACCACCTGCTCCAGCCCAAAAAGATGCGCCGGCACGCCGCTATAAACCGCGTCCGCCAATTCCTGGTCGCCCTTCTTCAGCGCCTTGATGATCGCGGCGGCGTGCACCCCGGTCGCGGTTCGAAACGCATCTTTGCCGAACACCGGATAGTTTGGCGGAATCACCGTGTGCGTGGCTTTGGCCACTTTCTCGCAATATTCCTTCAGACTGCTCAAATCGTTCTCAATCAATCCCATCAACCGGAAATTCACTAGCAGCAATTCCATTGGCGTGTTGCCCACACGTTCGCCCAGCGAAAGCGCCACGCCATGCACCTGATGCGCCCCCGCGGCCACCGCCGCCAGGGAATTCGCAATGTCCAGCCCGCGATCGCGATGCCCGTGCCAATCGACGCGTATTTTTTCCCCGCTCGGCTTCACCACGTTCTCAATCACGAATCTCACCAGGTTGAACGTCCCCGGCGGCGTCGCGTGGCCCACCGTGTCGCACAAAACAATCGCGCGCGCGCCGCTGCGAATCGCTGTGCTGTAAAGCCGCTTCACCGTGTCCGGATCGGTGCGAATCGTATCCTCGGTGACGTACATCGAAGGCAGTCCCTGCGCCACCGCGAATTTCACGGCCGCTTCCGTCGTGCGCTCCAGATGATCCACGGTCCAGTCTTCCACCAGCCGGCGAATGGGGCTCGAGCCCAGAAACGTCGCCGCTTCGATGGCGATGCCCACACGTTGGGAAATTTCCGCGATCGGCCGGATGTCGGCCTCCAGCGTTCGCGCCGCGCAATTCGGCCGGATGCGCATGCGATTCGTGGCAATCTCGCGCGCCAGCGCTTCCACGTGTTCGACAGCGCGCGGACCGGCGCCCGGCAGCCCGATGTTCACCGAATCAATGCCCAGTGACTCCATCAAGTGCAAGATTTCGATTTTTTCTTCGATGGTGGGGTCTTGGATGGAGGGATTCTGCAGCCCGTCGCGCAACGTCTCGTCATTCAGCAGCACGCGCGTCCCCGGAGCGATGGCCATCGGCCCCTCGGCATTCCAGTCGTGCATCCATTCGGAGCGATTCATGGTCGCGCGGCCTCCGGGCTCAGCCTAATAGCGCAGTGTGAAACTGTTTGGCAGCTGCTTTGGGTCGGGCCGGAACAGTATCTTGCAAAACTCGCAGCGGTAGATCTCCGCGCCCTTCCCCACCACCGCCTCGATTTCCGGCGTCAGGTCGTACCAGCGCTTCAGGTGCCCGGCGCACAATTTCCCCTTTTCGTTGCGCTCGTCGCAGGCGCGCTGCTTCGGCTTGCGCACCTTGATCTTCGGAGTCTTAGGAGACTCCGGTGCTTCGGTGGACGGCGCAATTTCCGGAGTTTCTTCGGCCAAGGTACGCTCCTCGATTCTTATTTCAAACCGTGATCGCGGAAAACAGTCTTCAGGGCCGCGCGCGCATGGCGCAAGCGCTCCATCCAACTTCCGCCAAATTCAAAGGTCAAAAACGAGTCGCCCGCCTTCTCGACATCCGCTCCGTAGCGATACCACCAGGGCTTTTCCATCCACGGCAGCCGGTCCTCATCGATGTATTTCACGTGGACCATCTCTTGAAAGCCTGCCTTACCGTGTGTGCGTCCCCAGCCACTCAGTCCGCAGCCCCCGTGCGGCGCTTCGGCGATCGCAAAACCGCTAATCAGGTCGTTCACCATCACCACACCGGCGCGCATCTCCCGGGCAATTCTCCGCCCGATTTCCCGATTGCCGGTCCAGATGCTGGCCGACAAGGCAAATTCGGAATCGTTCGCGTGCCGGATCGCTTCTTCGGCATCCTTCACCACGCGAATCGCCATGATCGGCCCGAACGTTTCATCTTGAAAAAGTTTCATAGAGGGTTCTACGCCGGTAATCACGGTTGGCTCAAAGAAATTTGGCCCCAGCTCCGGCCGCGGCCGCCCGCCGCACAAAATCTGCGCGCCATGCTTCACAGCGTCGGCAAGCAATTCACTCATACGCTGTACATGCTGCGGCCGAATCATCGGCCCAATTTCCGTATTAGGTTCGTAGCCGGGACCCATCCGCAGCTTCTTTGTTTTCTCCACGCATTTCTGCAAGAATGCTTCGCTGATGGATTCCTCAACGAACAGCCGTTCCACGGAAAGGCAAACCTGCCCGCAGTTTGAATAGCTCCCCCAGACCGCCGCGCTCGATGCGATTTCCAGATTCGCGTCCTTCAGCACCAGCATGGCGTCTTTTCCGCCAAGTTCCAGCACGCTGGGAATCAGCAGCGGCGCGCAAGCTTCCGCAACATGCCGGCCAGTAAACACGCTGCCGGTGAAAAACACTTTGTCGGGCCGCGCTTCGATCAGTGCCTGGCCGACTTCTCCCCCGCCCTGCACAATCGTCACGAGATCCTCGGGGAAGCCTGCTTCGCGGAACAATTGCCCAATCAGCTCTCCGCATTCCGGAGTGAAGTCGCTGGTCTTGCAAAGCACGCCATTCCCCGCCGCGACCGCGGCCGTAATCTGGCTCATCGGAATTGCCAGCGGGTAATTCCACGAGCTGATAATCGCCACCACGCCCAGCGGCTCGTATACCAGCTTGCCGGACTTCGCCTTGGCCGCCAGGCTGTGATGCGGCACGCCTTCCGATCGCATCAGCAACGCCGTGTTCTCGGCAAAATACTTGGCGGAATCCAGGGACACAAACACGTCGGCGAACTTCGCCTCCGACCGCGGTTTCCCCGATTCCCGCACCACGGCATCGGCGAGCAGGTCTTTCTTCTCCAAAATGATCGATTGCAATACGCGCAGCCGCTCGCAACGCTCTTCTACCGAACGTTTGGCCCACTCGCGCTGCGCTTCGCGCGCCTTGGCCAGAAGCTGCGGCACCGCCAGCGGAGAGGTGCGCTCGTAGTGCTTCAGCACCTTCCCGGTAGCCGGATCAATCGAGGGAAGCGTATCCAACATCGCAGATGTAGCAGCCATGGACCTGATTCTACACTCCCGTGGGATTCCGCAAAAGTGTCGTGCCGTTCAGCGCTCCCGCTACGAAACCCGGTACGCCTCGTCGTGGTCCACCTTCACCATGAACAGCCCCTGCGGTGGCACCGTCGGTCCGGATTTCGAGCGATCCTTGATCTCGTACAGCCGGTCAATGTCCTCCGGCTTCAGCTTCCCGCGCCCCACTTCCAGGAGCGTCCCCACCATTTTGCGCACCATATAACGCAAAAACGACCGCCCATGCACCGTGAACCACAACTCCTCGCCGTCCTCCGTGCGCTGCAACTCCGTCGCAAAAATCTCCCGCTGCATGTTGCGTTCCTTGTCATCGTCTTCAGAGCCAGTGGAAGCCGCAAACGAAGTGAAATCGTGCACCCCCACGAATCGCGCCGCCGCATCGCGCATCGCCTCTTCTTCGAGCGGAAAAGGATAGTGCAGAACATATCGCCACAAAAACGGCGGCACCACCTTCCCGCGATAAATCCGATAACGGTAAACTTTCCCCTTCGCCGACCATCGCGCGCTGAAATCCGGCCCGCTCTCCTCCAGTTGCACGATGCGGATCGCAGGAGGCAAAAGGGCATTCAGCGCCCGCTGAAATTCCAGCGCCGAAAGCATGGATTGTGTCCGAAAACTTCCAACCTGCCCCAGCGCATGAACGCCCGCATCCGTCCGCCCCGCACCCAGGAGTTGCACATTTTCCTGCGTCAGCCGCCGCAGCACGGACACAATTTCGCCTTGGATCGTCGGCTTGTTCTTTTGAATCTGCCAGCCGTGATAATCCGTACCGTCGTAGGCAATCGTGAGCTTGAAATAGTGCATGAATGAGGAAGTCGGAAGTTTGTAGTCGGTAGCTTGTAGTTTACAGAAAAGAGCCCACTAGTAAGTAGCGTCCGTAGCCGCTGCTGGTGGCGGCCAGCAGAACTACCGACTTCCAACTGCCGACTACTAACTGCTTCACGGAGCGGACCTCGCGAACCGGCTGCCTGGCTTCACCGCCACAGTTCCCTGCCGGCAGAGCGGGCAATCGTCCGGCTCATAGCTTTCAATGGTCAGCTCCAGCAGCGCGTTCGACTCCACGGGAAATTCAATCTTACCGCCGCTGCGATCAATCAACGCGCCCGCGGCCACCACGCGCCCGCCGGCCTCTTCTACCACGCTGATAGCCTCTTGCGTTGAGCCGCCCGTGGTCCATACATCCTCCACCACGAGGACGTGCATATCCTCTCGCATCGTAAATCCTCGCCGCAGGCACATCGTGCCGCTGGCATCGCGCTCCACAAACATCGCCGGCACCCCACCGCCCACCACATCGCCGTGCGCCGGCAACGCCCGCGCCACTTCCTGGCCAATAATCACGCCGCCCAGCGCCGGGGAAACGACCGCATCAATTCTCGCATCGGAGAAGAGAGCGGCCAGCGCTTGCCCCAGCTTTTCGGCGAACCGCGGATACTGCAGCACCAGCGCGCACTGCACATACGTGCCGCTATGGAGGCCACTGGAGAGCTCAAAATGGCCCTGGCGAATAGCGCCCGCCTTCTCGAACACCTTTAACAATTCTTCCCGTGTAAGCATAAGAGAGCTAACTTTGGGTCGCTCCTAAACGTCGAAATGTCAGCAGCCTAGCCTCCGGGCCACGCGTTGTCAAGGAATGGCGCCGCCTGTTAGACTCGCTGCTTGATATTTTATCGGTCGGTCCCGGTAAATTCCGGTCTGGGTGCTTCTCCAACTCCATTTCCATGAAACAATTTGCCCCCGGAAAGCGTTTTACAGAGAGAAGCCACATCACGCAACAAGTTCATTTGCTGGTATTTGAAGTCTAAAGGTGAGGATAATCATGACGAAGCCGTTCGCTAAATCCCTACTCGCCGCAGTCCTGGCGGGAATTCTGGCGGCGGGGCCCGCTGCTCCGGTGTTCGCCCAGCAGCCGGACTCCGCGGCGCAGGCCAAGGCCCCCATGCAGGGAGGCCTTCCCATCGCTCTTGGCCTTAGCAAGTATCATTACACCGAGTCGCCGAATCCCTGGCCGGACATCTCCGCCCCCTTCCGCCAGCGTTATGTCAATCCCGGCACGCTCAGCAATTCGCCGCGCCTGGAGCAGCTTATCCAGGACGGCAAGATGAACCTCAGCCTCCAGGACGCCATCGCGCTCGCGCTCGAAAACAGCATGGACATCGTCGTGCAGCGCTACAACCCGTGGATGGCCGATGCCAGCATCCTTAAAACCAAGGCAGGCGGTTTCGGCTTCGGCGTTCCCAACAGCCTCTCCGCAGGCTCCACGGCCAGCCTGCCCACGTTGTATTTCGACCCCTACATTACGCAAACCCTCTCCTGGTCCGACGCCCGCTTCCCGGTAAATAACCCCCTCATCTCCGGTACGGGGTCGACGACGCTTTCCGCTCTCGCGGAACACAACGCAATCTACAACACTGCCTTCTCCCAAGGTTTTTCCACCGGCACCACTCTCAACGTCTTCTGGAACAACACGCGCTCCTCTTCCTCCTCGACCTTCAACTTCTTCGATCCGGCGGTGCAGTCCTCTATCGGCATAAGTTTTCAGCAGCAGCTTCTCCAGGGATTTGGCCGCGACATCACCCGCCGCAACATCCTGATCGCCGAAAACAACCGCAAGATCGCGGACTTCTCCTTTGCCCAGCAGGCCATCACCACGGTGACCAACACCATCACCGCCTATTGGGAACTCGTCTACGCTCGCGAGAACGTCAAAGTCGAAATGCAGGCCGTCACCGTCTCTGAAAAACTCTATAACGACAACAAGAAGCAACTGGAAATCGGCACCATGGCCCCGCTCGACGTCACCCGCGCGGAATCCGAACTCGCCACCGACCGGCAAAACCTGATCGTCGCGCAGACCACGCAGCTTCAGGACGAGCTTGTGGTGAAGAACTACATTTCAAAGGACCCCACGGCTTCCAATCTCATCAGCGTCGAAATCGTTCCCACGGACAAACCCGACTCACCGCAATCTATTCAGACTTCCAACTTCGCCGACGCGGTCAAGGAAGCGTTCGTCAATCGTCCGGACGTGCAGGAGCAGATTCTCAACCTGAAGAATGGCGAAATTGACGTCAAGGCCACGAAGAACGCCTTGTTGCCCGTCGCCACTTTGAATGCCTCGTACTCCAGCACCGGCCTTGCCGGTAATTCCGCGATCACCTCCCCCACCACCATTCCGGGCCAAGCCATCGTTGGACCAACTGGTCAGCCCGCCGAGGGTATTGACCCCCTTACCGGCCTTCCCATTCCGATCTTTTTGCCACCCACCACTGGAACCACCGTCACCGGCGAGACCAAGCAGGGCTTGCCCGACAGCCTCAGCCAGGTGTTTCACAACCGTTTCCCGAACTATACCGTCGGCATCAACTTCCAGATTCCCATTCGCAACCGGGCGGCGCAGGCGGACAACATCCACGCGCAATTGACGCAACGCCAACTGGAAGCGCAAATGCAGCAAATCAAGAACAGCGCCGTTCTCGACGTCCGCAACACGCAAATCGCCGTGGAACAAGGCCGCGCCCAGGTGGAAGCCGCCAGCAAAGCCCGCGAACTCCAGAAACAGACCTTCGAAGCCGAACAGAAAAAATATCAGCTCGGCGCTTCCACGGTTTACAACGTGATTCTCACCCAGCGCGATTACATCACCGCTCAGGGTACTGAACTTCGCGCACTGGCCAACCTTGCTGAAGCCAAGGCCAATTACGAACGCGCGCTCGGCCGCACGCTGCAGGTCAACAGCGTCACCATCGCCGGCGCAAAGAAGGGCGACATCGAACGCGACACTCTGATCCCCGGCACCCGCGACGGACAGGTTGTCGGCACCGAGGCACTCTTCAGGTCCCTCGACGACCAATCCAAATCCGGCAACAAGTAATTCCCTGATTCTTTCAACGAAACCGTGCCGCGGGAGTTTCCCTCCGCGGCACTTTTTCTTTGAGCCAGCGTGCCAGATTTGTGCCGTCTGCCGCAACATCATCGACGCCCTGACTCTGCTATTCTTTCTCTTCTTTTGGGAGATTCCACCGCTTGCCTGAGCCCGCTGAACGCCACAAGATTACCTTCGCGCTGCTGTGCGGCATCGGTGCGGCGACTCTTATCGTTCATTTGCTCACGGGCAATCGCTACGGCTTCAACCGCGACGAGCTCGCCGCCCTTGAAGACGCCCGCCACCTCGCCTGGGGCTACGTCGCGTATCCTCCTGTGACGCCTTTTCTTGGCCGCTTGGCTCTCTTGCTCTTCGGTACTTCCCTCGCGGGTTTCCGTTTCTTCTCTGCACTTGTGCAGGCAATCGGCGTCGTTCTCACCGGCTGCATGGCCAAGGAAATGGGCGGTAGCCGGGCTGCACAGGTGATCGCTGCCCTCGCCGCGGTCCCCTTCTGCCTCGGCGCGGGCGCGCTGATGCATACATCTCCTTCGACTACTTCGCCTGGGTGCTCACTGCCTACTGGGTGATAAAGTTCTTGAAGTCCGATGACCCGCGCTACTTTCTGCTCATCGGCGCGTCCATCGGTCTCGGCATGCTGGCCAAATACACGATGCTCTTCTTTGCCGGGGGCGTCCTCTCCGCGATTCTGCTCACCGATGCCCGCAAATATCTCCGCACTGCCTGGCCATGGCTCGGCCTGCTGCTATCGCTCGCCATCTTCGCCCCAAATTTCTATTGGCAGTGGCAGCACTACTTCATCACCTATGACTTCTTGAAGTTCATCCACCATCGCGATATTACCGAAGGGCTCACGCAGTTTTTCCTGCTCGATCAAATCGAGATGACCCTGCTTTCTTTTCCGCTCTGGATCGCAGGCATTTCTTTCTGCCTTAGGACAGAAGCCGGGAAGAAATTCCGGCCGTTGTTTTGGATGTACTTCGTTCCCTTACTCGCGTTCCGGCTCGCGCAGGGCCGCGACTATTATCTGGCACCTGCTTATCCGATGTTGTATGC
>Ga0209698_10009388_pt1 | contig 10002 bp, 8 predicted proteins | sample LitLauG_LLR_2012_FD_187203 | JGI IMG/M metagenome (GOLD analysis project Ga0209698, IMG submission 187203) | Freshwater sediment microbial communities from Pennsylvania, USA - Little Laurel Run_MetaG_LLR_2012 (SPAdes) (version 2) | ecosystem: Environmental > Aquatic > Freshwater > Creek >...
AAATTACGATTCCGGTCACGATTCGTCTGGAGGGCGGCACCTGGAGCGCGAAAGCTGCCTTCCCCATTCCTTACGCAAAATGGGGTATGAAGAATCCGAGCGTGCTTTTTCTGCGGGTCGCGAGCTTCGTCGACATTGAGTTCCATGCGGCCGGAAGCATCCGCTAGCAGAGCAGCAAGACGTTAAGATGGCGCCACGCTTCGGAGATCGCTTCCGTGTCGGCGGAGACGGGGCAAGCCCCGTCTCTACGCTAAAGCGTCGCGATTTACGCCGGCAAGAATGCCCGCGCCACACGCTGTTTCGCGATGGTTACCTTCTTCCCATTACTTTGACCCGCGGGATTTCAGCCTCAGAAACGACGCGTGCGCAATTCTTTTCACTTTCCATATTCCATCATCGGCAACTGCTTGGAGACATGGGTTAAGGCCTTTGCGACACTTGGCATCCCTGTTGCTCTTCTATTGAGTGCCTCTCCCAAGTAGAAAGTTGCCGAAATCCAAAGTAACCAATTTCGTTGTGGAGGCTTTCTCGTGCTAAGTCGCCGTCTTCTTCTTTCGCTGGTGGTGGTGCTGGCGTTCTCGACCGTGGGGTTTGCCAACTCCATGCCAGTCAATATGACGTTCCTGGGCCCCGGCTCAAATTCCTCCGGGGGTTTTTACACGTATCCGTACTACTTCTCGATCAACGGCGGTCAACCTACGGCCATGATGTGCGACTCGTTCAATAACCACATCACTACCGGCGAAAGCTGGAGCGCGAACGTGACCAACCTGCTCGCTGGCAAGGGCATGTTTGGCGGCGATTTTCTGGACTACAAAGCCGCCGGACTCATTTTCCTGGGCGTCAGCAACGGCAGTATTGACGCGAGCCTGGGCAACTGGGCGGTCTGGAACCTGTTCACCAAGGGCATTACGACCAACCCGTCAGTGTTAGCCCTCGACAAACAGTATCTGTTCCTGGCCAAGCACAGCGGGGATGGTGCTCTGAAAGGACTCGTGCTGTACACGGCGGTTGGCTCCAGCCCGGGAACTGGCCCGCAGGAATTCATTGGCCGTCGCCAAGGCGGAATGAGCACGCCGGAACCCGGCAGCCTGGCATTGCTCGCGACCGGCTTGCTAGGTCTGGCCGGTGTAATGCGCCGAAAGATTGTCCGCTCCTGATTCAAGTTCCCTCGTCGCCCCTTTGACAGCCGCTACCGCTCCGCACGGTGGCGGCTCTTTTTTGTTTAGTTTCGGGGTTGGTGTCTCCTCCCTGCTTCTCGTTGACTTGCCCGGCTTCAGCACGTAACATTCGCGCCAATGATCGGCGAGACTATCTCTCACTACAAAGTCTTGGAGAAACTGGGCGGCGGGGGGATGGGTGTCGTCTACAAGGCCGAGGACGTCAAACTGGGCCGGTTGGTTGCACTCAAGTTTCTTCCCGATGATGTCGCGCAAGACCCGCAGGCTCTCAGCCGATTCCAGCGCGAGGCCAAGGCGGCCTCTGCCCTCAATCACCCGAACATTTGCACCATCTACGAAATTGACGAAGTGGGCGACCGGGCATTCATCTCCATGGAACTGCTGGAGGGGCAAACGCTCAAGCACCGGATTGCCGGAAAGCCATTAGACATTGAGACCGTGCTGTCGCTCGGAATCGAGATTGCCGATGCGCTGAATGCCGCACATGCCAAGGGCGTGGTGCACCGCGATATTAAGCCCGCCAACATTTTTGTGACCACGGAAGGGCACGCCAAGGTGCTTGATTTCGGATTGGCGAAGGTGGGCGCTCCCGGAGGTTCTTCCAGCCAGCTCGGGTCGGGCAACACGCAGACGCTCGCCGTCGACGAACAACACTTGACGAGCCCCGGCGCTACGCTCGGCACCGTCGCTTACATGTCGCCGGAGCAGGTGAGGGCCAAAGAACTGGACGCGCGCACAGATTTGTTCTCGTTCGGAGTGGTCTTGTACGAGATGGCGACCGGCGCGCTGCCCTTTTCTGGTGAGAGTACGGGCGTGATCTTTGACGGCATCATGAACCGGGCGCCGGTTCCAGCGCTGCGCCTGAATCGGTCGCTACCCGCCGAGTTTGAGCGCGTTATCGAAAAGGCGCTGGAGAAGGACAGAGGGATGCGCTACCAATCCGCGGCAGAGCTGCGCGCGGACTTGAAGCGCATCCAGCGGGCCTCGGAGTCGGGGCGGACAACTCCAGTGGCGCCGGCTCAGGAGCATGGTCATTCGAAGCGCAGAGGATGGTTCGCTGGCGCCGCGGTGGTGGTTTTGCTGATGGCGATCGGAGGGATTGCCTGGTTTCAGAAACATTCTCCGGGGGCTGCCGGCGCTAAGCCGTCCGTAGCCGTCCTTCCTCTGCAGAACCTGAGCGCGGAGCCCGACAGCGCTTACTTCAGCGATGGAATGACCGATGAAATCACGACCAAGCTTTCCAAGATTCAGGGAATCGAGGTGGCTTCGCATTCCTCGATTGCCGCGGTCAAGGGATCGGACAAGAGTGCCGCCGAACTCGGGAAAATGCTCGGCGTCCGCTACCTTCTCGAAGGAAGCGTGCGCAAGGCAGGCGATCAAGTGCGAATCAACGTGCATTTGATCGACTCAACGACAGGATTCCAGGTGTGGGCCGATGATTTCACCGGCGAGATGAAGGACGTTTTCTCGTTGCAAGAGCAGACTGCGCTCAAGATTGCCGGGTCGCTCAACCTCAAGCTCACTCCTCAGGAACAGCAGGCGATTCAGCATCGTTACACGCAGAATCCGAAAGCCTACGATGCCTACTTGCGAGGGCAAGAGGCAATTAAGCATCCTGACGCGCCCCAAAGATTGGAAGAAGCGCGCCGGTTCTATGACGAGGCGTTGCAGTCCGACCCGGATTACGCCTTGGCCCTTGCCGGTCTGGCATGGGTCGAAGGGCAGACCTATCGGAATATCGACGGGAATCCATCCCACCTGCAACGAGCAGAGCAATTTGCCCAGCACGCTCTGGCGATCGACCCGCGACTTCCCGAAACCCATCTGGCGCTGGGAACCGTCAATGCCGACAAGTACGACTATGTGGGCGCGTCGCGCGAGTTCCGCACCGCCACCGACTTAGACCCGAGCAGCGCCTATGCCTGGGATCTTCTCTCGTGGTCGCTGGCATACGAGCAGCCGCCGGAGGCCGTCGCCGCCGAGAAAGCCGCGCGGGAGGCCCTGCGTCTGGAGCCCACCTTTTACAACCCGTACTACCACCTTGGCCGTGCGCTGATTCTCCAGCGGCGCTACCCCGAGGCCATTGCTGCCTTTCAGCGCCACAAGGAACTAGATCCAGTGAGTACCTTCCCGGATCTGGGACTGGGACAGGCCTATCTCGCCCAAGGAGACTACGACAAAGCCCTGGACGCCATGTCAAAGGTGATGCGGCCGGCCGCCGTCAACTATTACTGGATCGGCGCGGCGTATGCGGCTCGGGGCGATAAAGAGAAGGCGCTGGCCGCGATGCAGAAATCGTTTGACATGGGATTCCACGATTTTGCCGTGCTCGAGGCGAGCCCCTACTTTGCTTCGCTGCGCTCGGATTCGCGATTCCAGCAACTCATCCAGAAGTACCGGAAGTGATTGGGCAGACCAGGAACAAGCCACAATACCTGAATTTGGCGCCGTGTCTACTCTTGATATTCCGGCTCGCGCTTCCACCCCGATAGCATGGCGTAGAAGTTCGACCACCCGTGCAGTGCAACCATGATCAGGTGTCCGGGGATGAAGGCGAGGAAGCCGCACAGGGCCGCGAAATGCCACCCGCGCGCCAGGTGATAGCCACCGAACAGAAACGCCAGCCACGAAAACTGCGCCGGTTTATAGAGCACAATCCCGGTTAGCAAGGAGAGCACCCCAAGTCCGACCGTCGCTGTGTAGGCCAGCTTCTGCAGCGGATTGTATTGCTCGGTCAGAGGCGGCTTCCCGCCGAACAGAAAGTAATGCCGGACCATGGGCCAGACACCCGGAATATCTTTTGGCGTGAAGAGAACGGTTCGGTAGTGGCCGCTCAAAAGTTGATAGACCAGATAAAGAACGCCGCTCGCCGCAAAGATCCACATGAAGGTGAAGTGCCACTGCAGCGCTCCTCCCAGCCATCCGCCGAGTGTGAGCGCCTTCGGTATATCGATGAAATCCTGCTGCGGAATCTTCGGCCCGAAGCTAGGAAAGGCGCGGAAAATCCGCAGACCACTGGTGATCATGACGAACAGGCTCAGAGCATTGACCCAGTGCGTGATGCGAATGGCGATGGGATGTTCGTAGGCGGCGCGCACGAGATCAGCCTGCATCTCGGGAGAATCGGAAGGTGCTGGCTGGGGTCTTGACGCGGGTATGGCAGCGGTTGTGGGCGCGGGTATCGGTTCGGAGTTATCCGGCGCCGAAGATTTCGGTGTCGGCGCGGATTTCGGTTGAGCGGACTTAGGCGGTTCGGCAGTCGCGGGCTCCGAATCTGGCAGAACGGGGTGCGGAGCCGTCTCGGAGTTATGGATGTCCCCACCCGTGGGGGGCAACGGCTTTTCGGGTGGAGGCGGCAGCTTTTTGTCTTCCTCGTTCGCCATCACAGTCCCCCAAACCAGCTGTAGCCCTGGTCTTCCCAATAGCCCGTCTTACCCGGCTTGAGCACGCTGGTCACGCGCAGCGTGTCCAGATACTTGGCCTGTTTATAGCCAAGCTTGGTTGGCATCTGCAGCCGCAGGGGAGCGCCATGCTTGCGATCGAGCGGCTGCCCATACATCTCGTAACAAAGGAGCGACTGCGGATGCAGCGCCGAGTCCATATCGATGGACTCGTAATAATCGTCGGCGCACTCGACCTCCAGAAACCGCGCTCCCGTATTGGCCCCGACCATCTTCAGGAAATCCGAAATGCGCGTTCCGCCGAATGCTCCAATGACGTCCCAGCCTTCGACGCAGACATGCCGGGTGTTCTGGTTGATCTTCGGTAGCGCCTGGATCTGTCCCAGCTTGTACTCGCCCGGGTGCTTCACGTCGCCCTCCACGGTCAGCGTCCACTTCTCCAGGTCGACCTCGGGATCGAGCACGTCGTAGCCGTTGTAAGGAAACTTTTCGAACGGTACCACCTCGGAGCCAGCGAACGTTGGCGCCAGGTGTTCGCGGCGAAACAATCCTCCCGCCGCCCAGTCGCTGAAACGAACTCCCTCCGTCACCAGCCGGTCACTCAACTTTGGAAAGGCAAATACGCCCAGTACCGCCACCGGCGCCAGCTTCAGCAGTTGACGTCGGCTCTGCCGCCGGAGTTCGTTGTCTTCAAATCGCGTGATCATGATCTAGTCCATCGTTTTGTGAATCCAGCCAGACTGAGTACGGTTTCATGATGAATTTGGTTTGGTTGAACGAATTGAGAGCAGACGTTAGCACAAATGTGATGCGGCGGCGGAGCTTAAGTTACAAAGCTGGCCGTTAGGTCGCAGAATCTACGTGGGCGGGCATCTGCGCATGGGGTTCCCCATGGAAGGTTCGTCCATGCGACCGCACCTGAAGCCAAACGAACCACCCACCGGTCTTGGCATGAGAATAGTCCGAAGCGACGACTTGTGCCGTTGATTGGGCCGGAAGAACTTCTGTGACTTCCCCCTGAGTGTGCCAGCCTCCCCTCGCCGGGGCGCTGTGGAGATAGACATCGGCGGATAAAGCGATCACTTGCCCCGGCGGAAAGGAAGGAGCTTGGGTAGAGAGATTCACGGCGCCCACTCCAAACCACTTCGTCTTCGATTCATCCACTTGACCGACATAGATCCATCCGATGGTTTCTGAAGGCTGGGATGCCGGAGAGGCCGCTTTCTGAATCAGATCTTGCTGCGCGATGATACTGGTTTTCAGAGTCGCATCCGCCGAATTGGCCTGAGCCTTCAGACTCGCCACATCCGTCTTCAGCGACCCGAGCGCCACGCCAATCCCAGGATTTCTGGACTCAGCGTCCGTCAATTGCGACTCCAGGTCTCCGAGCTTCTTCGTGATCACATCCACGTTGGAAGCTGCCGCTTTCGCTTGCGCATTCGATTTCTGAACGTCTTCGAGCTTGAACGGGCCGACCTCCGTGAGCTTGAACCCGGCGTCGTCGAGCTTCTGGCGTAGGAAGCCGCCAAAGAAGAGGAACAACACAACAAAGAGGACGATCGCAAAGTTCTTGAAGAGATCCAGACATTCATTGGAGAAATCGACAGCGCCGCGAAGCCCGCCGCTGCCTTTGGACTCGGTCTCAGCCATGATGACTCCTTGTTTTCCAAGTCTCCCCGATGTTCCGGACACAGTAGGAGGGTCAACACAGGATGTCAAGTCAACGACGGAGAACAAGCCGAGTGTCCGTGTCCCTCCAGACACAGCCACGAATTCCCGGACACACAATTCCGTCTGGGTGCGCGGGTAACTGCCTTCTTTTCAATCGGCTAGTTCTGGTTCGTCCCTTGCTTCTTCTGCCAGCGAGAACAGGAGGCAAGTTATGGAAACACTTCTACAAGGTCTGGTAGTCATCGGCGGCCTCACCTTTTCGCTCGCCGCGTCGCTTCTGATCGAAGAACTGATCTTCGGACGAATTGTGCGCCTGGCGTTCGCGCGGCGGCCACAAGTTTCCGGGCTCGGCCAAAACTCCGGGCCAAGAACATAAGAAACAGCTGCGAGCTACGAGCAACAGAAACATAGTTTTACTCGTAGCTCGCGGCTCGACACTCGCGGCTAAGAGCTAAGAGCTACGAAAGGAGCACCACCATGCTGTTCGTAAAGTACCTGCTGCTGAGCGCCGGGATCGCGATGTTTGTGATCGCCGCCGCCATTCTTGCCTACGATGCCTACCTCTTCATCGCCTATCGCCGCCGCCTGTCGCATCCGGTGGAAGGAACCACGCCGGGACCCGAACCGTCGGTCCGCTGGCGTACGCCGGTCGCTCTGGTCATGCTCGCCTGGGCGCCACTGCTTGTCTCGGCCGCCATCGTCATCGTCCCGGCAGGCATGGCCGGAGTTCGCGTCAGCCAAACGCGCGGCACCCTGGCCGGAACTCTCTATCCCGGTGTCCATTTTGTTATGCCCCTGGTCGAGCACGTCGAACTGTTCAACACGCGCGACCAGCTCTTTACCACCGGAGTCACCGAAGATTCCCTCGCCAAAGGCGCGACCAAAGGCGAGGCCCTTCACGTCCAGGCGAAAGAAGGACTCACGCTCGGCCTGGCGATCACTGTGCGTTATCAGGTTGACCCTAAGCGTCTCGACTACGTGGAAGCCAACCTGCCGCAGCCGTTGGAAAAAGAAATCGTGCCGCCCGTCGTCGCTACCACCTGGCGCGAACTCGTCCCCAATTACACCGTTCGTGAAGTCTTCTCTGCCAAACGTGAGGAAGTTCGCCAGCGTGCCAGCGATTTGATCCGCAAGCGCCTCGCAGTCGACGGCGTTGTCGTCAAAGGGGTCATGCTGCGAGACATCGAATTGCCGCAAGAGTACGCCAAGGGTCTCGAATCCCTGCTCTTGAAGGAACAGGAGAACGACCGCATGGGAGTCGAAACCGAGATCCACCAGAAACAAGTCAAAGTATCCGAAGCCGATGCCGAGGCGGAGAAGGTGCGGGAGGTGAAACAGGCGGAAGGACAAGCCGCCGTGAAAGTGCTGCAGGCCAAAGGCGAGGCGGACGCGATGCAGTACTTGTTGCCGCTCAAAGAAAAGCAGATTCAGCAGTCGAAGCTCGAAGCCGAAGCCCGCAAGGAATCGACGGTGAAGAACGCGGAAGCGGCCGGGGAGGCCAAGCTCATCGACAGCAGAGCCGAGATGGAGCGCCGCAAACTTCTCGCGCAGGCAGAAGCCGAGCGCATCCGTCTCACCGCCGCCGCTGATGCCGAGCGCATGACCAGCGAAAGCGCCATCCTCAAGCAGAACCCGCTGCTCATCAACAAAATTGTCGCCGAGCGCCTGTCGGACAAACTGCAGATCATGATGGTCCCCGCCGACGGCAAATTCTTCTTTACTAATGACGTGCTGCGCGGCATGAATGCTCCCAATCACATCAGCCAGGCGGAGGATGCCGGGGAGCCGAAGTGAAAAAGCCGGCTTTGGGCTCTAGGCTTTCGGCTCTAGGCGCTCGGCATTAGGCTCTCGGAAGCCCGAGGTACTACACAAATGTGAAAGCGCAAAACCTAGAGCCTAGAGCCCAAAGCCTAGAGCCCAAAGCCGAGGCAACAGTGAAAACTGTCTTATACATCCCGCGCTATAATCAGCCCATCCGAAAAATGCGAGCGCGCATGCCAAGCGGTCTGCGGCTGGGTTCACCGAGCTCGTTCCGCTTTACTTTTTTGCTCCTGACTCTTTTCCTCCCCTGCATATTATCCGCATCCAGCCTCGGCGATAGCGCTCGCCAGTTTGCGGATCGCATTGCGGCTGCGACCGGTCCGGGCGCCGTCGCCCTCGAAGTCGCCAACCGTTCCTCGCTCGACGACAAGTCCGTCCGCGAAGTGCGCAGCGCACTCCAGGCGCAGTTGCGCGTTCAGGGCGTGCGGACCGTCGACGCCGATCAGGCCATGGGGACCGTCAACATCATTCTCTCCGAAAGCGTCCGCGAATATGTTTGGACCGCCGAAATCACCATCGGCTCCGACCAGCCACGCATCGTATTAATCTCGTCGCCGCGCAATGCCTCGACAACTCCCTTCACCTCCGCCCTCCCCATTACTCTGAAGAAAACGTTTCTCTTCTCGCAGGAGCAGCCCATCCTTGACGGCGCGCTGATCGGCGCCGGCAACGCCGGGGTGGGATCGCCGAGCGCCACCATATCAGCGGGGGCGCGGCTCTTTCTGCTCGACCCGACCCGCGTCGCCGTCTATCGCCAGCAATCCGGACACTGGGAGCTCGAAGCGTCCCTCCCCATCCAGCACTCGCGCACGTTTCCTCGCGATGTCCGAGGCCGCTTGCTGCTCCGCCGCGATCATCTGTTCGACGTCTACCTGCCCGGAACATTCTGCCGGTCGAGCGCTACCGCTCCCCTCGCGCTTACCTGCTCGGCGAGCGACGACCCCTGGCCCCTCACGCCCGACGAAAGTGGCGCCAACGCCGTCCGCGCCTTCTATGCTCCCGCGCGCAACTTCTTTACCGGGGTCCTTTCGCCAGGCATCGGAAAAATTTCGAACGTGCCTTTCTTCTACGCGGCCGCCGCGCTGCCTCGCTCCAACTACACGCTCTGGGTGCTGACCGCTGTCGATGGCTCGATTCACCTGATCGACGGCATCACTGACCAGGCAGTCCGTGGCGGGCGCTCGGGAAGCGATCTGGCCGCCGTCCATTCCAGTTGTGGAGCGGGCACGCAGCTTCTCGTCTCCGGCGCAGGAGACGCGGGACATGACACTCTGCGCGCCTTTGAAATCCCCGATCGCGATCCCGTCGCCGTAAGTTCTCCATACGAATTTGATGGGACCATCACGGCTCTCTGGCCCGACGCGAGTCTCACCAGCGCCGTGGCTATTTTGAAGCGCGAAGATACAGGTTGGTATGAGGCGAATCGCATTACTATTTCTTGCGGCAATTAGTTTCGCGTGCGTTGCCACGGCCGCAACCCGCCCGCACTATGGCGGAACCTTGCGTGTCGCCGTGCAATCGGCGCCCATGACGCTGGTGATGCCCGCCTTATCCGCTCCATCCGACTATTGGGACATGGCGCGCGTGCTGTCTCTGATTGGCGACCCGCTCGTCAAGATCGACTCGCAAGGCCGCCCTCAGCCTGCTCTCGCCGTTGCCTGGCAGAGTGATTCCACTGGCCGTCACTGGCAATTCACGCTGCAGCACGGAATCAAGTTTCACGACGGCAGCGCCGCCTCCGCTGCGGCGATCGCCACCATTCTCGGCGATCTCCATCGCGACTGGAGCATTCGGGCCGGCTCCCTGACCGCCGACACGCTCACCATCGACACGGAGACTTCTTCGCCTTCCCTGCTCGCCGAACTCGCGCTGCCGCGCAATGTCATCCTCACGCGCAACGCCGCCGGCATCCCGATCGGCACCGGCCC
>Ga0209698_10009389_pt1 | contig 10000 bp, 8 predicted proteins | sample LitLauG_LLR_2012_FD_187203 | JGI IMG/M metagenome (GOLD analysis project Ga0209698, IMG submission 187203) | Freshwater sediment microbial communities from Pennsylvania, USA - Little Laurel Run_MetaG_LLR_2012 (SPAdes) (version 2) | ecosystem: Environmental > Aquatic > Freshwater > Creek >...
CAAAAACTTGTCGCCGCCGCGCCTGCAAATTGAGCTGCGGTCGCGTCGCCGGCGCCCGCATTTTGGTCAGATAGCCGCTCGCGCCTGCGACCGGCGATCTGATATGGGTCTTGGCCAGCATCATGTGGCAGCCTTTGTTGCCGTCGACGATCTGAGGGACGCGCAGATCGCCCGCCAGCGAACACATGGCTGAACTCCGGGATCGAATGTGAAGCCCCTGCGTCGCCGGCGAAGCCTGCGCAGCGCAAAGCCATCGAGATTTGCGCGATCAGAGCATTACGCGGGCTGTTGAGGGTCAAGATCAAAGGTTTTTTGGTATTTGGTGAAAACGCAACAATTTGCCAATCTTTTAGACAGCCGAGGCTCGAAGCGGCGACGTTAGGGTCTGAAGGCGTCGGTTGTATTGGCGCAGGACGCCTTTCGTTCGTCAGATCGCCAGCGCCGCAGGTGAGAAGATCTCGGCTTTCGTGCCGCGCGGATCCACGGCGGCGGAAAGGGTTCCGGAAACGGGATCACGCTCCACAGCCACGACGAAACCCTCCGTCCAATCCGCCCCAACGACGATTTCGTGTCCCCGCGCGGCCAGAGACGCCCCAAACGTTTCGGCCAGCGAGCGCTCCAGCCGGACCCGGTTGGGAAAGACGTCGTGTGGCGCGAAAAAGCCCGGAAAGCTTTCGCTGCTCCAGCGCGGCGCGTCGATCGCCTGCGCGAGCGTGTCGCCGAACAAGAGCCGGTTGACGAGAAACTGGAGTTGCCATTGATCCTGCTGGTCGCCGCCCATGCTGCCGCAGGCGAGAAGCGCCTCGCCATCCTTCATGACGAGGCTGGGGCTAATGGTGGTTCGGGGCTGTTTTCCCGGGGCAATAACGTTGGGGTGGTCCGAAGGACCCAGATAAAACGTCATCATCCGGTTGCCGAGCGGAAAACCGAGTTCGGCGACCACTTCGTTGGATCGTAACCAGCCGCCGCTGGGCGTAGCTGACACCATTACACCTTCGCCATCGGCCGCGCAGACATGAACGGTTCCCGACCCCCACGGGCGGCTACCGAAGACTTTTTCGCGCGCCAACAACGCTAGCAATTGGATGGGGTCGCCAGGGCGCAGGTCGGGGTCAGCGCGATCGGGGTCGATCAGTGAACGTCGGCGTTCGGCGTATTGCGAAGATAGCAAGCCCTCGACGGGGACGTTGAAATGACGGGTGTCGCCATACCATTGATCACGATCAGCATAAGCCAACTTCAACGCTTCGATCATGAGATGGAGAGAGTCGGCGTCGCGCACGAGGCGTTCCGTTTGGCCAGGATGAATGAGCAGCGCCTGCAACATGGCTGGGCCCTGGTTCCACGGCGGGCACTTGAAGATGTCGTGGCCGCGAAGCGATATCGAGACGGGCGCCTCGACCTGGCAGGCGTAAGCGGCGAGATCCTCCGCATCCAGCAGACCGTCGCGGGCGCGGCTGTAGGCGGTGATTTTGTCGGCCGGGTCGCCCTTGTAGAAGGCCATGGCGACGCGTTCGTAACCCTGTTGCAAAATGCCGAAGGCCTCGCGTTCGGCGCTGATCAAATAAGTAAGAAGGTCTGCGAGGGCCGGGTTGGTTTGAACCGAGCCTTCGCGCGGGGCCGCTCCGTTGGGCCAATAAAGCGCGGCGCTCGCCGGCCACTCCTGCCCAACCGCGGCCGCTAGCGACGCCAGGCCGAACTTTTCCTGCGCCACAAACCCGCGATGCACGGGAAAGCCGCCGCGCGCGAGATCGAGCGCCGGCGCTGCGATCGCCCCGAAAGGCAACTTTCCTCCCAGCGAGAGCGCCTTGAGAACGGCGGCGAGCGTGGCGGGGACGCCCGCCGCCAGCACGCCGCGGTCGGGCACGTCGACGAGCCCACGATCCTGGTAAGCCCGCGGCGTCGCCCTGCGCGGCGCCTGCGTGTTGCCGTTGATGCAGACGACCCCGCGACCCGGTAGATGCAGCAGCATCGGACATTCGCCGCCCAACGTGTTCATATGCGGATCGACTACACCCTCGACGAGCACGGCGGCCATGGCGGCGTCGACCGCGTTGCCGCCTTCCGCCAGCATGGCGAGGCCCGCCTGCGCCGACAGATGATTGTGCGCGGCGACGGCGAGTCGCCGGCCTCGCACGGTCGTGGTGAAAGGGACATGGTCCGTAAGAGCGTTTCTGAAGGCGCGCGCGCTGCGGACGGGTTCAACCAAGGTCATATCCCCCCGATATTTGGTCCGGGCGCGCGCCGCTCAGAGGGCGGGGGCGCTGGCGGGAGGCTTGCGCGCAGGCACGATCGCCTCGAAGGCGGCGCCGAGACGGAAAAGGTCCGGCTCGTGGTAGGGCAGCACGACGATCTCCAATCCTACCGGCACGCCCGAGGGCGTGAAGCCGGCGGGCAGGCAGATCGAGGGCATCCAAGTTTGCGCCGCGATCAGCGTGTTGGTGGGAAAGCCCAGTACCGTCCAACGCTTTTCATCCAGCTCTTTGCGCGTGGGCGGTAGCACCTGAGACGAGGGGAAACAGATTCCGTCCAGCCTGTTCTGCGCGATCAGGCCGACCACCGCCCGCTGGAACGCGTCGCGCGCGGCGAGCTTGCGGTAATAATCGGGATCGTCGGTAGGCGTCACCGGGCCGGTCATGATTTCTTCGACGAGATCAAGGTTGGGATGATATTTGCCGTCCTTGTGGATGGCGTCGAGCGAGGCATAGGGGAGCCAGGGCCGCGCGGCGAGGAACTGGTTGATGTCGTGTCGCGAGTGGGCGATGTAGAGCGACGTGTCGATGATGTGATCCATCAGATTTGGCAGGTTGATCTCGACGATCTCGGCGCCCGCCGCTTTCATCTTGGCGATGGCGGCGCGCGCGACGGCGTTGACTTCAGCACAATCGGGGTTCTCGTCGCTGCCGAAGGCTTCCTTCAGTACGCCCATACGCGCGCCTTTGAGGCCGTTCGTGTCCATGGCGTCGGCGTAGCTGCACTTGTGCCCGGCGATGACATAGGCCGACGTGTAGGGGTCTTTGGAATCGTAGCCGACGATGGCGTCGAGCACGAGCGCCGTGTCCCTGACCGTGCGCCCCATCGGCCCGGCGGTGTCCTGAAACACCACCAGCGGCGACAGGCCGCTGCGGCTGATGAGCCCCGGCGTGACGCGCACGCCGACCAGATTGCAGAAGCTCGACGGCAGGCGGATCGAGCCGCCCGTATCCTCGCCGATGCCGACCAGCGCGAGATTGGCCGAGATCGCTGCGCCCGTACCCGCGCTGGAGCCGCCGGGATCGCGCGTCAGGTCATAGGGGTTCTTGGTTTCTCCTGTCGCGGAGGAATAGCCGAACCACGAGGTCGCGAAATCCGGCAGCGTCGTCTTGCCGAGGATGATCGCGCCCGCCTCCTTCAGCTTGCGCGCGAGCGTGGAATCTTCGGTCGGGACATAGCCCTTGATCGCGATGGAGCCGAAGGCGGTCGGGATGCCTTTGGTCTCGGCCTGATCCTTCACGCCGACCGGAATCCCGTGCAGCGGGCCGGTCAGCTTGCCGGTTTTGGCCAGCGCCGCGTCGAGGCTCGCGGCCTCGGCCAGCGCCTCAGGGTTGAGCGCGGCGAAACTGTTGAGCGCAGGTCCCGCAGAATCATAGGCGGCGATGCGCGCGAGATAGGCCTTCACCAGATCGACCGACGTCAGCGTTCCCGCCAGCATTGCGGCGTGCGCCTTATCGATGGTGATCTCTTCTATAAGGGGAGCGGTCATGTTTGTGTCCTCGCGGTGGGCGTATGTCACTTTGCTCTGACGAGGCGAGTCAGCCCGGTGTCGAGCGCGAGCGCGGCGACGATGATCGCGCCCTTGATGATCGATTGGTAATAGGGGCTGATGTCGAGCAGCACGAAGCCGTTGGAGATCGTAGCAATGATCCCCAATCCCACGGCGGTGCGCCACATCGCGCCCGAGCCGCCCGAAAGCGAAGTGCCGCCGACCACGACAATGGTCAGCACGTCGAAGATGATGCCGGGATCAAGATTGGCCTGCGCGGAGCTAAGTTGCGAAGCCGCGATGGCGCCCGCGACGCCGACGCAGCCACCCAGCAGCACATAAGTGCTGGCGACCACCAGCCGGACGCGGATGCCCGACAGCCGGCTCGCCTCGTAATTGCCGCCTACCGCATAGATAGCTTCGCCATAGACGGTGCGGGCGAGGACGAAGCCGAACAGTAGGAGGAACACGATCAGCAGCATGCCGGAATAGGGCACGCCCTGCCAGCGCCCGGCGCCCAGAACGGCGAACTCGGGCGCGTCAACCAGAAACGCCGCGTTCTCCGTCGCCACCAGCGCGATGCCGTTGAGAATGAAGCCGCTGCCGACGGTGGTGATGAACGGGTTGATGCGCACGACGGCGACCAGCAGGCCGTTGGCGACCCCATAGAGCAGCCCCACCACAATCGCCGCCAGAAAGGCGATTGCCGGCGCGTGATGCTGACCCACATAGGCCGCCGTCACCGCGCATAGCGAATAGCCCGACGCGATGGAGAGATCGAAGCCGCCGGTCAAAATGACGAAGGTCATGCCCACCGCCATGATGCCCGCCGGCGACCATTGCGAAAGCATGTTGAAGATGTTGTGGCTCGACAGGAACGCGTGATTACCGATCGTGACGACGGCGACAAGAATGACCAGCGTCGCGACGATCCCGTAGACGCGCACCAGCGTGGGCAGCGCCTGCCGGAAGCCGCCACGCTCGTCGACAGGCGCCAAAGCGGCCTCGATCATGCCGCGGCTTCCTTGGGTGCAGGTCTTCGCTCGACATCGAAGATGATCTTCAAAATCGTCTCCACGCTCGCCTGTTGCGCACCGAGAAGCCCGACCTGCCGCCCCCTCGCCATGACGAGGACGCGATCCGCGTTCTCCACCACCTCCTCCAGATCGGAAGAGACGAGGATCACCGACATGCCCTGATCGCTCAAAGCTCGGATCGTCTGATAGATTTCTTGTTTGGCGCCCAGATCAATTCCACGCGTCGGCTCGTCGAGCAGCAGCGCGCGCGGCGAACGATGCAGCCACTTGCCCAGCACGATCTTCTGCTGATTGCCGCCCGAAAGATTTACGGCGGCGATATCGAGCCGCGCCGGATTGAAGCCGAGTCGGCGCGCCAGCGCTGAGGCGACGCTGCGCTGATATCCGCGCCGCATGAGTGGTCCCCACGCCACGGAGCGCAGGTCGGCCATCACGAAATTGGCGACGCCGGGCCGGGACAGCACAAGCCCCTGATGCTTGCGATCCTCCGGCGCCAGCACGATTCCGCGCGCGATGGAGTCCCTAATTGAGCGCGGCCACGCGCAGGGGACGCCGTCTAAAGCCATGACGCCCGACGAGGTCGGCTCGGCGCCTGCGAGCGCGCGTAGCACCTCCGTGCGGCCCGCCCCGACGAGGCCCGCTATACCCAGAATTTCGCCGCGCCCCAGCGTGAACGAGACGCCTTCGACCCGGCCGGAGACGCGAAGGCCGTCCACCTGGAGGACGCCGGCAGAAGCCCGAGCCGTGCGCTTGTCGCCATGCGATATTTTGACGTCGCCCAGCATCAACTCAACGAGTCCGTCCTTGCTGCTATCAGCCGCGCGCCTTGTGGCGATCAACTGACCCTCGCGCATGACGGAAACGCGGTCACACAGGCTCAGCACTTCGTCGAGGTCGTGCGAGATGAAGATGATCGAGGCGCCGCTGGCCTTCAAGCGGCCGATGAGTTCATAGAGCCGCGCGCGCTCGAACGGACCCAGCGGCGCGGTCGGTTCGTCCATAATGATGACGTCGTGATCCGCCAATATCGCCCGCATGATTTCGAGCATCTGCTGATTGGCGACCGACAAGGTCCCCGCTTTGACCCAGGGCGGAATGGCGACCCCGAGGCCGCGCGCGACCTCTCTAAATGCGGCCTCCATGGCTGAGCGGTCCGTCAGCCCCAGACGCGACTTCGGCGCCCCTAGAAAGGCGTTGGAGAGCGCGGTCATCTGAGGAATGATGGTCAATTCCTGATAGATCGCAGCGATGCCATTGGCGCGCTGCGCGCGCGGGTTGTCGAAATTCATCGGCGCTCCGTGAACCTCGATCTCCCCCGAATCCGGTGTGTCGGCGCCCGACAGCATCTTGATGAGCGTCGACTTGCCGGCGCCGTTGGCGCCGACGAGCCCATGCACTTCTCCGGTCGCCAGCTCGAAATTCACGCTGCGAAGCGCTTTAACGCCGGGATAGGACTTGACCACTTTTCTCACGCGCAACGCCACGGTCGACTCGACGCGGCTTTTGCGGACCGTCAATGGCGCGGACATTCGCATTCGCCCTTTCCGCGCCCCGGTTTGGCCGGAGCGCGAGCCGATCAGTAGACGGGATTGTATTTGTCGACGTTGTCCTTCGTAATGAAGATCGTGCCGGTCGAGTCGACGATCTCGGGCAAGAGCGCCTCATCGACGTAGGCGTTCACCGGCTTGCCTTCGAGCGCCATGATGAGCGCCACGGCGCCGTAGTAACCCTCTTGATAGGGAAGGTAGGCGGTAGTCGATTGCCACAGGCCCGCCTTCACCTTGTCGACGCCAACCTTGGTGGCGCCGCCGGAGAAGATCATCACGTCCTTGCCGGGCGTCTTGCCCGAGGCGATGACGGCCTGCTCGACGCCGCGCGACATGTCGTCCCACGACGAGATGATGATCGAGATGTTGGGATGCGCCAGCAGCGCGTCCTGAATTTTCTTCAAAGCGATGCGCGGATCGAAATTGGCGGGCTCGTCGGTGACGACCTTCACGTTGGGATGCTTGGCCGCCGCCGCCTTGATCGCGCCCTCCCAATAGGTGAACAGATCCGAGCCGACGAAGCCGCCGACCGCCGCCACTTCGCAGGCGCCTTTGCAGGCCGCGAAGGCGTTGTCGAGCGCCTCGTTGAAGTGAGCGGGGCCTTGCATGGTGAAGGTGGCGTTGAGGCCCGGCGTGTAGTCGGGATCGCCGCACATCGCGATGTCGATGGAGACGACCGGCTTGCCCGTCGGCTTGAGCAGGCGGTTGTAGAGGCCGCATCCGGGCTGCGCGGCGGCGGGACCGAACAGATAGCCGTCGAATCCCTCGGTGACCGCGTTCTCGACGACCTTGGCCTGCGTGGCGGGGCTGAAATTGGCGTCGAAAATCTTGAACTCGAAGTTGTATTTGGCCGCCGCCGCCTTCAGCCCGGCCAGACGCGCCAGACAATAGGGATTGTCGACGCATTCGGTGAGATAGGCGATGCGATGCTTGGAGGTGGGTGCGACGCCGGCCTTGTCGAACTCAACCACGGCCTTGGCGGCCGGCGAAACTTCGGCGGCGTAGGCCGCGCCCGTCAGCAGCGCGACGCCGGCCGCGAAAACGGCGAGCCTGCGCGTCGCTGAAGGCGGGAAGGAGAGTGTCGGAACAATCATGGACAAACCTTTCTGAACGAACCCAACACAAGCAGACGCCGCGTGCCGCCTCGAACCGTCGATTTTGAGGCCGCGCGGCGAATTCCAAGGTTCCTCGACAGACATATGTCTGTTGACGTAGATCTCATGGAAACCGCATCTATTTGTTCGGCAAGCTTGCGTGCGGGAAGCGGTGCTGTAAATTTCTTATTTCAGAGGTCCGGTATCGTTAAAACCGAATGGGCGCTGGCGTTGGAAGCGGCATTTGCCTCAAGAGGTGCGCAATGAATAGGCTTTCACCGCTGGGGTCGGGTCCGTCGCCGCCGCCCGGTAAGATGGACCGCTTCGCGTCGCATGTGACGCTTCGACAAATCCGCTATTTCATCGCAGTCGCGGAATCGGGCAAGGTCAGCACCGCCTCGACGATGATCGGGATTTCCGCCTCGGCCGTTACCGAGGCGATCGCCGAACTCGAGAGCCTGTCGGGAAAAAAGCTGTTCAACCGCCATCCGCGCGGTCTCGATCTGACCTATGACGGGCATCGTTTCCTCGCCCATAGCCGCAATATCTTGTCCGCTGTTGAGGCGGCGACCCGCGCGCTGATCCGGCCCGACAGCGAATCCGGCGGCGTTCTGACGTTGGGCGCCAGCATCACGGTCGCCGGCTATTTTCTGGCGCCGCTGCTATCGCGGTTCCGCAACACGTTTCCCAGCATCGACGTCAAGGTTATCGAGGCGACGCGGGTCGATCTGGAGGCGGGCGTGCGGCGCGGCGAGATCGACGTCGCCGTCATGCTGGTGTCGAACGTTTCCAAATCCGGGGATTTCGTCACCCATACGCTCGTCCATTCGATGCGCCGACTGTGGCTGCCGCCCCGCCATCCCCTGCTGGCGCTGGACACGGTGACGCTGGCCGACGTCGCCGATCAACCTTATGTGCAATTGCTGATCGACGACGCGGAGGCGTCCACCAGCGCCTATTGGCGCGCCCACAATCTCACGCCCAACATCGTGTTTCGCACGCAATCGGTGGAGGCGGTGCGCTCGTTCATCTCGTTTCGCGAGGGCGTGACGATCCTGTCGGACATGATGTATCGGCCATGGTCGCTGGAGGGCGACCGCATCGAAGTGCGGGAGGTGGCGGCCGACATTCCCACGCTTGAAACGGGCCTCGCCTGGTCGCGAACCCGTAGCCCTTCGCCGGTCACGCGGCTCTTCATCGACTTCTGCCGCATCGAATATGAAAGCGGACGGCTCGGGCAGCGTCGCAACATGCCCATCGAGCATGATTGACGCTGGCATATCTCTTGCGGCGTAGAACGAGTTCGTTCAGCGAAGGTGTCGCCATGCCCAGCCTCAAGCCGATGCAAAGCGAGGAGCCCCCGACCCGTCTGGGCGCCGGGAACTACGCCTGGGAAGTGGGCCCCGACCACGTCAACCTCGCCATGCCCCCGGTCCCCGTCGCGCCGCTCACCCTCGACGCGCAGCCGCAAACCATCACGCTCGACCTCAACCGCTCGGCGATCGTCGTCGTCGATATGCAGAACGATTTTTGCGCGCCGGGCGGCTGGGTCGATCATCTGGGCGCGGACCTTTCGCCCGAGCGCGCGCCGATCAAGCCGTTGCAGGCGATGGTCCCGGCGCTGCGCGCTGCGGGCGTTCCGGTGATCTGGCTCAATTGGGGCAATCGCCCCGACCGCGCCAATCTGCCGCCGACGACGCTCTATGTGTTCAACGCCGATGGGCAGGGGCTCGGCATCGGCGGCCAACTGCCCAACGGCAAGGGCCATGTGCTGCAAAAGGACTCCTGGTCGGCCGCTGTCGTCGATGAACTGGAGATCTTGCCCGGCGACATCAGGGTGGACAAATACCGCATCAGCGGTTTCTGGGATACGCCGCTCGACAGCATCCTGAAAAACCTCGGCGTCAAGACGATCCTGTTCGGCGGCGTCAATACCGACCAATGCGTCTATCACTCGCTGACCGACGCGCATTTTCTGGGTTACAATTGCGTGCTGGTCGAGGATTGCTGCGGCACCACCTCGCCGGCGTTCTGCGTCGAGTCGACGATCTGGAACGTCAAGACCTGCTTTGGCTTCGTCACCCAATCGGCGGCGGTGCTTGCGGCGCTCGCGGGCAAAGCGGGTTGATCCCGTTCAGGGCCGCCGCACATCTGAGAGCAGCGCCTTGCGCATCATCATGTGGACGCCCTTCTCGCCATCGACGGTCTGCGTCACATGCAGGTCGCCCGCCAGCGAACACAACATGTAAGCCTCCTCACGCGACTGCGTCGAGACCCTCGTGATGTGCGCAATCATTTCGCGCACGGCCTGACGCGCCGCATCGTCGAGGTCCTCGTTCATGCCCATGGAAATCGGCATGTCCGGCGTCTCGGCGAAGGGCCAGCTCCCTTTCAGATCCTTGCGCGCCGTCAGGCGACTTCTTCTGCTTTCTCCACCATGCGCAGGAATCGCTGCGTGCGCTCGTGCCGGGGCGCGCCGAGCACGTCCTCGGGCTTGCCCTGCTCGACGATGACGCCCTCGTCCATGAACACGACGCGGTCGGCGACCTCGCGGGCGAAGCGCACTTCGTGGGTGACGAC
>Ga0209698_10009390_pt1 | contig 9998 bp, 13 predicted proteins | sample LitLauG_LLR_2012_FD_187203 | JGI IMG/M metagenome (GOLD analysis project Ga0209698, IMG submission 187203) | Freshwater sediment microbial communities from Pennsylvania, USA - Little Laurel Run_MetaG_LLR_2012 (SPAdes) (version 2) | ecosystem: Environmental > Aquatic > Freshwater > Creek >...
CGAAGTTTCTGAAGTCCGAGTACAAGAAGAACCCTCTCACGTTCAGGGCTGAGTACGGCGGCAAATTCCTTGAGTCGTCCGAATCGTACGTGACCGAGGCTTCCGTGAAGAAGTGTACTGATTGCCTGTGGGACGAGAAGGGTCTGCCTGTTGAAGGCAGCGCACGCCTCAACCTCCAGCGCTTTTCTCAGATACAGGTCGGCAGGAACTACTTCTGGGGCTTTGACCTCGGCATGACCAACGACGCATCCGCGCTCGCCATCGCTCACCTTGAACCCGGCGGGCCGGGCGGCACGATCAAGCTGGTCTACGACTACATTGACCGCATGATGGTTGGCGAGAACGGTGAGTGGCCTGGTATCAAGCAGGGAATCGGACAGGGCAAGTACTCCAACTACCAAGTCCTCCCGCTTGAGGACATCCTTGCGTGGATGGATGAGATGAACAAAATTCTTCCATGCTTCAAGGGCGCGACCGACCAACACGGAGGTCAGCAGCTTGTTCAGCTTCTTGAACTGAAGAAGATCAGGAACTTTGAGCTTGTCAACCTGACACCAGCGATCAACTCGCAGATGGCGTACGCCCTGCGCGGTTACATTGAGTCCGAACGCTGTTCCTTTCCGTACGTGCCAAAGTTCATCCAAGAACTGAAGCTCGTTGAACTTGAAGTTGCGGCAAAATACCGCATCCGCGTCGCCGCGCCGCAGGAAAAGGGCGCTCACGACGACATGGCGGACGCCGCCATGCTGTGTGCCTTCCTCGCCCAGCGTTGGCTGCTGGAACAGGGTCAGATGATGGACCCCTCCGGTCTCAGCCTGCTCATGCAGTCTCAGGCGACCAAGCCTCCGGTCCCGCTAATTGGTATGGATGGCATCCCCATGCAGGTCTTGAAGATCATGGAGAAGCTCAAAAAATCCCAACAACACAACGCTTCTTACAGTGGGGCGAACCCCGTAAGCCCTTGGAACAGACGGGGAAGAAGGTAATTCCCACGCTACGCGTCTCATTTGTAGCGGAGAGCCATGCTATTCCTACTTCAATCTGAACCAGTTGAACTTATCAAAGAATTCGGCCCGTCAGCCGGAGCTGTGATCCTATGCGCCGGGCTTTTCATCTGGAACTCAATCCAATCCAACAACATTGGTCGCCAGCTTGAGGAAAATACCAAAGCCATCTCTGACAGCAACGCCGAACTGAAGGCTCATCTTGAAAGTCAGGTGCAGGCTCAGCGCGAACTTGCGCAGAGCGTTCACCAGCTTGCCGAAGCGATCCACCACCAAGCCGAAGTCGCCGCCGAAGAGCTTGGGTTGGTGCGAGAGATGGCTACGAAGCAGGACGTTCTCATGGCAAACCAGAATTCCATCATGGTCAACTTTCAGAGTATACTCCAGCAGTTGATCTCTGTTCTTGGGGGTAAAAAGTAATGGCTGTAGGAAAAGAAGCACCGATCCCCAATGTTTGTGTGACGGCAGCAGCTTGCCGCGAATCCCTTGCAGCGACGGTAGCCGAATTGACCGAAACCCTTGCCAGCCTCCCGGCTACCACGGTGAAACGCAGGCTCCGTGATGCTGAAATCGTTCTCCCTTTTGCGAACGGTGCAGCAGCAGCAGCGAACGGTTCTTCCCCTTACGCCAAGATTGAGGGTCTGGAACTCAAAAAGGCACCCGAAGGCCTCAACAAAAAGATTTAATCTGCAACCGATTGACATCCCCCAGCATCTACTGTAATGTGGTTCTCTCAAGGTACGGACTGATGAATAAAACTATCATCCAATCCGAGCGTCAAAGACCCCGCGCAGTCGCAGTCATGAAAGGCATCTATGCCAGCCACGTCCAAGACCCAACTTGTGGGCTTGGCGAAAGGTGCCCCATGATGGTAGACTTGAAGCAGCGCATAGAGGCAGAAGAAGCCCTTCTCGCCGGGGACACTTTACGCCCATTTGGGTTGAAGTAAAAACCTAACTTTTCCACGTAGCCTCGCGGGCACCGACTCCCGACGCGGTTGACGTGTCTACGGAGGATTATGTCTACAGAGGAAGTCATCAGCGGGAAGTCGGTGCCAGTTTACGCACTCCAAAAACCCGACAACATCATCGCCCTGCGGTTTGTGTACCCGGATTCCCACAAGATTCACTCCGAGGATGCCGCGCTCATCTCTCTTGTCTACAACTTAACGGGGCCACGAAGACCGCAACCGTCTGAGGAACCCGAAAAAACTCTGTACAAGAATCTGAAGCCTTGGAAGAAGAAGGTCGTCCCCAGCTATGTCGTAGTCGCGGTCAGCGATGACCTTACGGGTTCTCCCGTAATTGCTTGGGACGGCAAAAAGTCTCTGCAAGGTGCGGTCCCGTGGGGGCGTCCCATTGTAGGCACGATCATCGGAGTATCTGCGAACGGCTGGGCGGTTGCGGTTGACCAGGCTGCGATGGAACTTGCGCTCCGCGAACAAGAGATACGCCGGATTGCAATCTTGGAAAAAACGAAGATTACAAAGCCTGAAGTTGTTGTTCAACCCACGCCTCAACCTGTCATGGAATCACCAGCACCTCTTCCCCCTCAAGTACCGACACCGGAACCCGTATCTGTGGCGGGCGAAGCGGTTGAAGAGGAAGAAGAGATCAATTTTGACTACACGGGCGACCCGTTTGTCCTCAACGCGGATGGGCATTTCGTGGGCGACGACGGCTTCGTAGTCCCGAGGGACTTTGACGAGTTCTACGACCGCTACCCCAAGTACGTGCTCAACTGGGTGAAGAAGCGTCTCAACCGTTTCGTGGTGGACGAGGACGTTGAAGACTGGACGCAGGATTTGTTGATCCACATGAAGTGGCTCCCGCAGGCGTCCAAGCACAGGAAGCCAGGCTCTAACGGTCGCCCGCAGGGGTGCGCGGACGTGGTTGAGACGTTTGATCCGTACCAGCAGTACGGGGCATCTGAACGCCGTTTTCGTAACTACATCAACTTCTGCCTTGCGAACAAATTCAACACCGTGCAAAGCAAGCGCCAGAAGAACCCAGTGTGCCGACCCGGAAACATCGCGTTCGGCGTCTCGCTGGACGAGGCAGACCCGACGACCAGCAGCGACGAATTCATTCACTCAAACTCACAGCACTTGTCCACAGCAGCAGAGCGGGTTCAGAAGCAGCACGACGACCGCTTGTACACGGGGGAATTCAAGCAGTACGTGCGCAAGGAAGACCCGACCGTGTTTCCGGCGATAGAAGCGCTGGAAGCGTGCGGGGCAATGGGGGAGGCGGCGGAGTACATGGGCGTCACCGACCAAGAGTTTTCCCGGTGCCGCGCACGGCTCAAGCAGCTTGCTGAGTGTTTCCTCAAGAACCAGCGTGCTCCCAAACAGAGGAAGCCGTACAAGAAGCGGGCAGCTTCAGCGTAAAAAGGAGACCTATGCCGCGAGGAAACCCCAACTGGGGGAAAGACCAGTCAGAAGTAGCACCGCCGACCGTCTGCGCTTTTGAGCTTAAGGTGAGAGAGCTTGGGTTGACTCCTGACCAATATCTCCGATCCGAAGAGCTTCGGGCATGGGCGGCCGTACACAAAAACACGCGTTACATCCCTGAGACGCTCCTGAAATCATGGCGTCTCGTCCCAGACTGTTCGTTCTAATTCACATAACCTAGAGGGCTGTCCGAACAGGGCAGCCCTTTTCCTTTTGCAGTATTAAGGCTCATGGACAAGCAAGCGGTTGAGACTCGGCTTGCGGCTGGAGAATCGCTGCGATCTGTCGCAGTCTCGCTAGGCGTTACCTATCAAACACTGCAATACCACCGTAGAATCTGGGGCGGCAAGCCCCTGAGACAAGCACGTTCTAGCGGTGCTGCCCATGCCTCATGGCGGGGCGGGTTTTTCATTGACCGCTGGGGCTACAGAATGGTGCTTTGCCCAGACCGAGGGAAGTGCAGTAAGTACGTTGGTGAACACGTTTTAGTCGCCGAAAAAATGATTGGTCGGGAGTTGCTCTCAAACGAAGTTGCCCACCACATCAACGGCATCAAACTAGACAATCGGGAAAGCAATCTTATCGTTGTAACACGTGCCCAGCACAGAAAGCTTCATGCGCAACTGGATGCCCTTGCTTTCCAGCTTGTTGCAACTGGTCTGATTGTTTTCTCACCAGAAAAGGGGTACAGCCTGTGCGTGAGTTAACACATGGATCACTTTTTACCGGAATTGGCGGTATTGATCTAGGACTAGAGTGGGCGGGGTTCAAAACGATTTTTCAAGTTGAGAAAGACCCGTTCTGCAATAAAGTCCTAGCGAAACGGTGGCCTAATGTCCCAAAATTCACTGACGTCAAAGGCGTCGGCAAGCACAACCTCAAGCCAGTTGACATCATCAGCGGCGGCTTCCCCTGCCAAGACCTTAGCCGAGGAGCCGGAGGCAAAGAACGCGGACTCCACAACCGAAGCGGTCTCTGGTTTGAGTACGCCCGCATCGTCCGAGAACTCCGACCCCGTTGGGTCCTTGTTGAGAACGTTCCTGACCTCAAAAATATCGCTGCTGACCAAGTCCTCTCTGACTTGGAAGAAACAGGCTACTCCTGCTGGCCGTCCGTGGTGGGTGCTGAACTTCTCGGTGCGCCGTTCAAAAGGCAGCGCGTCTTCATCCTTGCTCACGACAACAGTCACGACAACCCCGACATACATCAACGCCTTGGAGAAGGGTTGGGCGGGGGATCGCTTCCACCAGACGTCGAGAGGCAGGTGGCGCAAGCGTGCCAAAACTGGCGTTACTGGCAGCATGAACTGGGCGCAGGAAATGCTCGTTCGGACGGTGATCCAGAAGAATCCGAAGCTGCTGCCTACGCCCGAGGCTTCAGAACAGTTTATGGGATTCCCGATTGGACACACAGACTTAGGGCGCTAGGCAACGCCTGCACGCCCGTGATCCCTGCGCTCATCGGGTCGTTCATTCAAGAGTACGAACGTGAGTGACCTCACGATCATCATTCCCGCCAAGAACGAGGCGGCTAACATCGGAAGGCTGCTGAAGTCCATAGCTGAGCAGACTTACGTACAGAACCACACGGTGCCAGTCATCCTTGCCGACGCCGAATCTACGGATGGCACACCGCAGATCGCAGCAAGCTTGGGTGCCACCGTCATCCCCGGAGGTCTTCCCGCCGTAGGACGCAACGCTGGAGCGGGGCTGGCGACCACTCGCTACGTTCTGTTCCTTGATGCTGACGTGGAACTTAAAGACCCCGCGCTTCTCACCAACGCGATGGATAAGATGCAGGCGAAAGACCTGCATTGCCTCACGACGGACATTCACAGCGCCCCCGGCGCGATTTACTGGTGGTCAAAGCCTGCCTACGTCTTCGTCAATATCTGCCAGCGCTGTTCCAGATTCCTCGGGATACCCTTCGCTACTGGGATGTTCATGCTCCTTGACCGGGAAACGTTCTTGCGCCTCGGCGGCTTCCGCGAGGATGCCATGTTCGCCGAGGATTACATGCTCAGTAAGCGGATCGGATGGAGACGGTTTCGTGTGATCGCCGGAGGCTTCAAGACTTCTGATCGTCGAATGAGGATGGGCTTCTGGCGTCTGGCTAAATTGTTTCTCGGCACAGCGTTATTTGCCCACAAAGAGTCAACTTTCACCAAGGACAGGGGTTACTGGGGTTGCTGAAATTGACACTCCTGTAACACAGATTTCCATCTAATAGGTAATGGCACACTACCGCACCATTTTCATCAGCGACACACACCTCGGCGGGGCATGCAATTATTCAGCCTTGCTCAACTTTCTACGCGACAACGAAGCCGACACGTGGTACATCGTCGGCGACTTCCTCGGTCTGTGGGAGGTCAGGCGTTCGCACGCTTGGCCCGAAGAGGCGAACACGGTCGTCCAGAAGGTTCTCCGCAAAGCACGCAAAGGTTCTAAGTTCATCATCCTGCCGGGCAACCACGACTCGGAGCTTCGCCTGTTTGAGGGCTTTGACATCGGCAACATTGAGATCGTGGAGAAGTGCATCTTCAAGGGGTTGCTCGGACGCAAGCTCCTAGTCATCCACGGCGACCTCTTCGATCCGGTCATGGGGCACGCCAAATGGCTTGCCAAGGTCGGCTCAGTACTTTATGACTGGCTCGTCAGGCTCAATACCTCCGTGAACTGGTTTCGCAGGCTGTTCGGCATGAAGTTCCGTTCGTTTTCAGCAGTCATCAAGAAGCGGGTTAAAGAGGCGGTCGCCTACGTAGGGGATTTCGAGGAATCCTTGCTTGAGCTTGCCAAGACTGAGGGCGCGGACGGCGTGGTGTGCGGGCACATCCATACCCCGGCGCTTGACGAGGAAAAGGGCTATTTCAACTGTGGTGACTGGGTAGAATCCCTGACCGCCATCGTTGAGCACGACGACGGGCGCTTTGAGCTTATCCATTACGACCAGCACTAGAGTACCGCTAGAGTCCGAGATGGGCGTGAACTCTTCGGACAAAATCCAAGAATTCTTCATAGGGGAGACTTAGCTTGGCTCTGTTGCAGATGTTGCAGCAGGAAACAGCGTTATCTGACACGTATCCCCTACGATTGTCCTTACGGTCAATCCCGTTGTAAGTAAACAGTCTGTACCGCATATTGGATGGAGGATTTCCGCAGTAATGGCAGTTACCTCTGACTAGCTTGTCAAACTCAACGTCAGTCAGAGTCCAGACGAGGTTTCTCTTTTTAGCTTGATATTTGTACTTCCACAGCACGTCTGACTCCCCCGGTACCCAGCCACGCCCCCGGCTGATGCAACCGCAACTTTTTGTATTGCCGGAGGTTAGCTTTGAGCCGCCAATCACTTTTTCCGGGCTGCCACAAGCGCACTGCACAACCCACGTGGATAGGCTAGGTCTGTTGCCTTTCCAGTTGGGCTTTTGGATGGAGTGAAATCGCACTACCTTGAGCCTACCGAATGTCTTTCCAACCAGATCAAGAGGTTTTCGACCCATAAAATCTATCCTACCATATCTTCACGTATCACAAGGATTTTTTTGACTGACTTTGGGTTTCTGTGTAGGAGGGTTCCCATGTCCATTTCATCTTGGTTCAAGGCTGCTGAAGCTGACGGAAAGCGCTGGGTTGTCTACGTAGGCGCGGCAGGCAAAGCGGCTCTGCACGGTGCATGGTCCGGTCTATCGTCCGTGGTCGGCGCTTCGGTGCTTGACTACAGCAAGTTCAACCTGACCAACGGTCTGCGCAGCGAAATTGACCTACTCATCCTCGTCTCGGTTTGCAGCGGCGGTCTCGCGGCGTACCTGTACGTGAAGGCAAACCCGGCTCCGGTTGCGGCTCCGGCAGCGCCAGCGAAGTAAGGAACTCTCGGAAGTCTGAGGCAAACTGATGGCAATAGCATACGTAGGCGGCGCGACGAACTCAACCGGGGCTGGGACGGCGACAACCCTGACGATCACGTACACCAGCACGACCAGCAATGCCCTTTATCTCGCCATCTTGGCTTTCAACGGCACCACGAACATCACCTCCGTCACGGACTCCGCCTCCAACGCTTGGACATTGACGACGGGCGGAGCTGCTAACACCTCCGGCAGCATGTACTTGGCTTTCACGACCAGCAACGCGCCCACGGGCGTGACCACGGTCACCATTCACGCCACGGCGGCCACCAATATCTGCGCCGTCTTGGGGGAGTATTCGGGCGTCACTTCAACCAGCGGTGCGGCATTCATCGGAGCGGTGGTCGCGGCATCGCCTGTTACGACTGGCGGTCAGACTGGCTTCGCGACTGCCAACTGGATGATCGGATGCTTGACTTGCCAGACGTCCAACGCTCTCCCGGTCTTTACCTCAAACACTGGCACTCTGCGCAACCAAGCTACGATGACACTGAGCGCTGCGTATGGCTTTGCCGGAGTCGCACTCGTGGACAACACAGGCACGACGACCCAAACTGCCGCCGCGAACTTTACGGGAACCTATTTGACCGCTTTGGCGGTCGCGGAGAAAGCAACGTAATGATGCACCCGGTTCAAATGGATTTAGACGACAAGGTCATCCACTACCTGCTCATCGGAATAGGGCTGGGACTCGGGTCTTTCATAAAGACTTTCTGGGACAAGCTGGCGGAGAGGTTCTGGGACAAAGAGTGGATGGAATTCAGGAAATTCAAAGCTTTGAAGGATAAGGAATAACTATGGCACTGACGAATGTACCGAACACACCAGCTATCACACTCCTAGCCACCGGGCCGGGAAGCGGCATCGCGCTCAATCCGGTCTACACGCAGTGCGACCCGACGAACGGCAACTTCTACACGGCGACGAACCGCGACCTCGTGACGTTCTACCTGTACCCGGCGTCAAGCGCAGCGCCGTGGAACTCAGGCTTGACATACACGACGGGTGATGTCGTGAACTTTGCTGGCGACTCTGCCAGCATCACAAACGTGGCGATTACGACCAACGTGGCGACGCTGCTCGCGGTCAACTCGTTCACGGTCGGTGAAGTTGTAAACCTCTCAGGTCTCACTACTGCGACATTCTTGAACAGTCAGTCCGTCACAATCACAGCAGCAGCACCCACACAGTTCAGCTTCACCTTCGCGCATGCTGATTACGCATCTGCTGCTGACACGGGAACCGCAAGCAACGCGGCAGGTGTCTTCATCGCCGTTGCGACCAGCATGAATCAGAAGCCGCACACACCCGCAGCTTGGGCCACGTACTCCGGTTCTTCCACGGTCACATTGTTCTCGGCACCGGATGCCTGCACCGGGCGCAAGTCCGATGTGGTCAACTACAACATTCCGCTGGGCGCGGGATCAGTTGAGTTTCTAGTTTTACCGTCGTCTGTGTTTACGCAGGCGAATGGGCAAGTCCAATTTCAGACGAGTTCAAACCTCGTGTACGTATACGTTCGCAATCTATAAGGGGAAAGCATGGCAAACAACCCAGTAGTAAACACGCTTACATTTACGGGCAACGTCGCCGGACAGGCGACGATTCAGGCGCAGGGCATTGCTGGCGGCTTGACATTCTTGCTGCCAAACACTGTGCCAGTCCAAGGACAACTCATTGACGTTGTCTCTGTCAACGGTACCAACGTGTTCCTCGGCTGGGTCAGCCCGCAGAGCACGTCAATCACTCTGTCGCAGATTCTACCGTCCGGCGCGACGAGCGGTCAGACCATCGTGTTCAACGGCACGAACTGGGTTCCGTCCACGGGTCTGCCGGGCGAGGGTACCGTCACCAGCGTCGCCGTGGCAGTTCCAGCATGGCTTGCGGTCTCCGGCTCGCCGATCACATCAGCGGGCACCATCACCATCTCTTCGGCACCGGCCCTGACGGCAAACTGGGTTCTGGCTACCCCGAACGGCACCACGGGCGTCCTCGCTCCACGTGCCCTCGTCGCGGCGGACATCCCGGTTCTTCCGGCGTATGTGCCGCACGTTTCTTCAACAGGCACCAGCATCGCCGACACTTCCAGCGGCTCTGGTCTCGGAATCCTCATCAACGAACACGGCACTGGCGACAGCGTCTCCGGTGCTGGCATCCACATCCTGCAAGACACCGTGGACACTAATATCCAGATCGAGAACACGGGCGGCGGCGACATGCACCTCATCGTGTCTGGCGGCGGTTACTTTGACATCACGTCGTCCCAGACCGTGGGCATTACAGCCACAACGTCCCTCACCCTTACCGCACCGCAAGGTCAGTCAGTATTGACCAACGCTCCGACGACTGGCGATAACTCAAGCGCCATCGCGACCACATCATTCGTAAAGTCGCAGGGGTACATCACGGCGGCGGCTGGTTCCAGCGGGCAGCTTCAGTGGAACAACGCAGGGGCATTCGCTGGCGTTAGCGGTTCGTCTGTTGACAGCTTCGGCACGGTGAATATCACCCCGAGCGCTGGCAGCGGCAACCCCGCGTTGACTGTTCAGCAGAATGACGGCGTTCACCCTGTAGCCGACTTCTTGATTTCTGGCGGCGCTCGCGGTCTGCGCATTGACCATGACGGGCAGCTTTATTC
>Ga0209698_10009391_pt1 | contig 9998 bp, 10 predicted proteins | sample LitLauG_LLR_2012_FD_187203 | JGI IMG/M metagenome (GOLD analysis project Ga0209698, IMG submission 187203) | Freshwater sediment microbial communities from Pennsylvania, USA - Little Laurel Run_MetaG_LLR_2012 (SPAdes) (version 2) | ecosystem: Environmental > Aquatic > Freshwater > Creek >...
AGTTTGATTTTATAGCCTTGACGTACAAAATTTTCTATAAACAATATTAGCTTATTTTTGACATCTCAAGGACTTGTGATCTCTCTTTTGTTTGTACTGCCTACTTGTATTTTGGGATAAACAGGCATTCCCGCCTCATACGTCAATTTCACATCATCAGCATAGTCAAAATTTCCAGCTTCTGGAAAATCTGCCAAAATTTCCATTGTCAGGATCTTTTCCCGGCTAGGTTTTTTTGTCATCTCATATGTAATTGCAAAGACTTCTACAGTTCTCTTCATGCGTTGGTCATACCATTGTCCTTCGATGACTTTTTCGTAAAACTCTACTATTGCCATATTGAAATTGCAAGAATGATTATTTTTCAGCTCTTAACAAGGAATACATCAATACTCCTCCAGCTACTGCAAGAGATATGACAAATGTTACCAGTATGCCATCCATCTCAAGTTCCCCCCTTTACTGAAACTTCTTGTGCATACACTTCTGGATATTGTTTTACCAGTTCTATGTTGAGATTCAATACGTTAACGTAATCCGGAGCAAAGACTAGGGCGTTTGTTTCCCTGTTTCTTGCAATGTCAAGATCAACCAATGTCTTCAACGCATTGACAGGTATTCCAGTTGCACTACTTATCGCAGGTATCTGAGAGATTGCGCTAGCAGGAGTAATGTCTGGATCGACGCCTGATCCTGAATCAGTTGAATTTCTAGGTTGGAAGAATTTTGTAGAGTTGAAACTTTGCGATACAAGTTCTGATCCAACTGCTTTACCATCTAGTATAACCTGGCTACCATTTGACTGGTATGGAAGTACGGTCTGACCTATTGCCGTAACAAGCAACGGATAGGCAACCCCTGTAGTGATAATCATCAGCACGACAATTCTGATGGCCGGTGAAAATACTTTGCTCTTTATTGTTCTCATCTTCTATATCATCTCATAAAGACTGACAGTAACAGGTCGATTGCTTTTATGCCTGCAAATGGAAAGACAACTCCTCCAAGTCCATATATCATCATGTTTTTGATAAATGTCCTCTCTGGAAGTTCTGCCTTGTATTTTACACCCTTGAGCGATAACGGAATCAACATTGGAATCACTATTGCATTAAATATCAATGTGGATAGTACTGCACTTTCAGGACTATGAAGCTGCATTACATTGAGTACCTCCATTTTTGGGTTGTCTTTCATGAACATTGCAGGAAGAATTGCAAAGTATTTTGCAACATCGTTTGCAATGGAAAATGTGGTGATTGCACCACGTGTCATAAGTAACTGCTTTCCAAGCTTTACAACTTTGAGGATCTTTGAAGGGTCGGAATCAAGGTCCACCATGTTTGCAGCTTCCCTTGCAGCTGCAGTACCTCGGTTCATTGCAAGACCGACATCAGCTTTTGCAAGGGCCGGTGCATCATTAGTTCCATCCCCAATCATGCCTACAACATGACCCTTTAGCTGTTCTTCTACTACTCTGTTTAGCTTGTCAGTTGGTTTGGCCTCTGCAATAATTTGATCAATGTTTGCCTCTCTTGCAATTACCTGTGCAGTAAGTTGATTGTCACCTGTGATCATTACAGTTGTTATGCCAGAGACACGGACTTCATCTAACTTTGTTCGAATGTCCTTTTTGAGAGTATCCTTGAGTGAGATCAATCCAATTATTTCGTCATTCACTGCAACTGCAAGAGGTGTTCCGCCATTCTTTGACATCTCTTGAGCCTTCCAACGTAATTCTGGCTCGTTTACATTTGTGACAATCTTTAGAATCGCCTCAACTGCTCCTTTTATAATTTTTACTGGCACATTGGATTCCTCCAATTCATCTATCTTGGCAGAAACTCTAGTACGTGGTAGTGATGATTTCAGAGTCTGATCCTGTGTAGTGGATAATTTTTTCTTTGGTGAAAACTCTATTCCACTAAATCGTGTTTCTGAACTAAACTCAACAGGTTTTCCTGTCATAATCTCCATCATAAATGGCGGTTCAATTTTTTTCTCATTTGCAAGTTCAATGATTGATGTTCCCTCATGGGTGTGATCACTAAAAGATGCTGCGTAAGCAGCTTGTGCAATGTCTTCGTCTGTAAATTTTTCCATCGGGACAAATGCAATTGCTCTCCTGGCGCCTTCAGTGATAGTTCCAGTTTTATCTAGTATGAGTATATCACAATCACCTGCTGCCTCTACTCCCTTTCCTGATTTTACTACAATGTTGTCTCTTGCCAGTCTGTTAATTCCAGCAACGCCTATTGCAGGTAATAATGCTCCAATAGTGGTGGGCATCAAAGCCACCAGTAATGCAAAGAGTACTGAGACGTCCATATGGTATCCAAGATAAAATCCAAAGAACAACATAGTTCCAACTACAGTTATGAAAATTAATGACAATCCTGCAAGCAGTATGGTAAGAGCAATTTCATTTTTTGTCTTTGGTCTTTTTGCACTTTCAATTAGTCCCACCATCTCATCAAGAAAGCTCTTGCCAGCTTCCGAAGTTATCTCAATTACTATGCTGTCATTTGCCACTTTGGTTCCTCCCATAACTGGATTGTCCTTTTCTTTGAAGACGGGGTTTGACTCTCCAGTCATCATGGATTCATCTATGAATGCTTTTCCTTGATGTACTATGCCATCTCTTGGAATTATCTCTCCAGCGTAGACTCTAACTCGATCTCCTACCACAAGACTGGTTGATTTTACCTGAACCTCTTTTCCATCTACCAGTTTTTTTGCCATAACTTCCTTCTCTAAATTTCTAAGCGAGTCAACCTTTGCTCTTGCTTGGGATTCTGAGAGTGATTCAGAAAATGTTGCAAACCAAACTGTGACAATCAAAATAATTGCAGATTCAATATAGAATACACGGTTTTCATTTACAAATTCCAATGACATGTTTGGTAACAGACCTATTGCAAGTACCAAAAAGAACCCGATTTCAACTGTGAAGATTACCGGACTTTTTTTGGCAAGGTAGAGTGGACTAAGCTTTGTTACGGAATCCTTGAGCATTCTTTTGTCAAATATTGCTTGTTTTAATTTTGTCGCCATTATTCCATCACACTACATTGAAAATGGCCCCATTGCCAAGAACGGAAAGAAAGTAAGGGCTGTTAAAATGAATACCATAATTGATAATACCCCAACAAAAAGAAAGCCCGAAGTTTTTATTGGTTCTACAACCTCTTTTCTATCTCTTAGAGTAAACGATCCCGCAATTGCCAACATCAATCCAATTGGCGCATAACGCCCAAGTAACATGACCCACGCAGTAGACCAATTCCAAAATGGCGTGTTTGCAGAAGTGCCAAGATAATCTGAACCATTGTTTGCAGAAGCCGAGCTATACTCGTACAAAACTTGCGTAAATGTTGCAGGGGTTGTTTGTTCCCCGAGAATACTTTGTGCACTTTCAGTAGTATATGCCATTACTGTTGGAATCAGTATAAGTGCAGGGTGAATCAGAAATACAAAGGCTGCAATTTTGACGTCTCTTGGGCTTATCTTCATGCTCATAAATTCTGGAGTCTTTCCTACCATCAGCCCAACCAAAAAGAGAGTAAGTATTACAAAGATTATCATCATCATCATTCCTGTACCATCTGCACCAGGTATTGCCTGAACAAACATTCCAAGAAAGAATCCGATCACTGCATTTGGCGACATTCCTGTAAGGGCCGCATTTGCAGCACCAGTGTTTGTTGCTACTGATGATTCCAAGAAGAGTGTACTTCCAAAACTCCCAAATCGTGTCTCAAGACCAGTCGAGCCGCTCTGTTGTGACAAACCAAGAGCAAGCATCACACCAAATCCAATTAACATGGCGGCAAGTATGGAAATTCCTCTTCCTTTGCCTAACAGATGACCATATGCTATGGGTAATGATAACGGTATTACAAGCATAAGTATGCACTCAAAGACATTTGAGATACCAGTCGGATTTTCAAATGGATGAGCAGAGTTTGCACCAAAGAATCCACCGCCATTACTTCCAAGCTCTTTTATTGATTCGAGTGCGGCCACAGGACCTATAGTAATTGTTTGACTGGCACCTTGCAGCGTACCCACTGTGATTGTCGAGTCTAGTGTCTGAGGAACACCAAGGAAAAGCAATAGCAGTGCTGAGAAGAATGAAATTGGTAGTAAAAGTGTTATAATTATTCTAGTAAAATCAACATAGAAATTTCCTAATCCAAATTCTTTTCGGATAAAGCCCCTGATAAATGCAAATGCTGAAGCAATTCCTGATGCAGGTGCTACAAACATAAGAAAGATCAGTCCTACCATTTGTGAAAAAATTGATAGCTGTTGATCTCCAGCATAGTGCTGAAGGTTAGTATTTGTAACAAACGAGGCAGCAGTATTAAATGCAAGATCAAATGATAAACCCGGTTTTGGTGAAAGTGGAAGACTGTTCTGGTATAGGAGTACTCCCATTAGAAAGCCTGCTGCAATAACATTAGTCACCACTATGGCTAGAAAGTATTGCTTCCATGTCATCTGCTCATATCTGTCTATGCCAATTATCTTGTAGAATCCATTCTCTACTCTACCTAATGTTTTTTCTAACGGTCTCTTTTCGTAGACGATCATTCTTGCCATATATCGACCAAAAATTACAGCCAACCCAAGAGAACCTACCAGTACAACTAAAAGTATCATAATTTCCATATAAGATCACTTAGGTCATTTCTTTACAATGTAGATGCTGATTCCATGTTGTAGGTGCTTTTACCAATCCTCTCAAATCCACATTTGTATCCATCTTTAATCAGCTCTTCATCCAACTACACGGATATAGACTTTGATGCTATTAGATACCGTTAAAAAAATATTAATATGATATTAGATATCATTAGAAGTGATATGAAGGAGCCAATCTTTGTGTCTGATGAATTAGATCTAATGATATTGGAATACATGGTAAAAGATGCCAGCATACAGTTCAAACAGCTAGCAGAGATTCTAAAAGTTGACCAGCGTACGATAGCAAAAAGAGTAGGCATCATGAAAGAAAAAAAAGTTTTCAAACACAAGATCGAGTTAGACTGGGCAAGACTTGGAATTGGGATCTCTGCATATGTTGGTGCTGAGACGGGGCTTGGAGAGGAGGATGTTAAAAAATTGCAAGACTATATTCAAAAAGAACCGCGTATCATAGAAGCATATTCTACAATTGGCGACCAAGAATATTTCTTCAAGGTAATGGAAACTGACTTGCAAAGCTTAAGGGAGGAAGTCATGACCCGTTTTGAGCCAATCACTGCAAAGCTTGCAAGCTCAATAATATCATCACAGATAAAACGACAAGATGATGTTGCACTTTTGCATTTTCTCAGACAACGAGGTTTTTCTCAAAAGGCACGTAAATTAGATTCAAACTCACAAATCTGAATTGAAGTTTATAGGTAAATTATGATTGATAATTTTGTAGACAATGACACTTGATATCTTGATGATAACAACTCTAGGATTCCTCGGTCTTGCAATTGGATTTGTGGGCGGACTTGTCGGTCTTGTTCTTGGGGTGGTACGTTTTCCCTTAATTCTTGGTGCTACTGGAACATCTGCAGCAATTTCTGCTGGAACCAACATAGGGATAAGTACACTTGGTGCATTTGCAGCTGCCATAGGACATTTTCGGCAAAATAATGTTCATCGCAGAATTTTTATCACAATGGCTGTCACTGGTGCGGCTGGTGCATTTCTGGGATCTTTGCTGACAAGATTTGTTCCTGTTGCGGTATTGCTTTTGAGCATAGGTGTGATAGTCTCGTATGAAGCATTTTCATTGATTAAAAATTCAAGAAAAGTACAAAAATCAGACAAAGTTTCCAAACCAATTGACACAAATTCTGTATTGTCTGCCGAGTCTGTAATTGGTTTTGGCATAGGATTTCTCGGAGGTCTTGTAGGTCTTGTGCTTGGTAGCATTCGCGTACCTGCAATGATCTCTATTCTGAAAATGGAACCAAGAGTAGCTGTGGGAACAAACTTGGCAGCTTCATCAATAATTGGCACAGCTGGGCTGCTTGGTCATGTCCTGAATAACGAGGTTGATTTCCAAATATTTGCAGTCATGGGTTCTACAGCAATGGTTGGTGGATACATTGGTTCAAAATTTACCAGCAGGTTCAATGCTACAACTCTTAAGCTAATAATCGGAATTGTATTGGCTTTTGTTGCAGCCATCATGTTTTTGAGAGTCGCCCTGACATCCTAATTTTTGAGTTTTACATTTCATGGCTTTTTCATTTGTATGAGGCTTGCCCTGATGCAGTTTACCAAATTGACATAAATCTAAAGTTTAAACTTAAAGATTTAGCATCGGATATCGTTTTACTACAGAGCTTTGATAGAGCGAAAAAGCATCCTTTGCATCACTGCATTTCTTGCAAATACACATCTGTGAAACTTTCATTAGATCGCAGTTATCTGCAAATTCACAGTCAGGACACCCTGCCGGGCCTCCACAGACTAGACATCTTAGCTGCATAACTTCTGCACAGGCCTGATGTTTGACACCTAATCCTTTGGCCCACAAGGCAACTTCGTTGATTTCAATCTTTTTCTTGCAGACAAGGCATGTTCCAGGAAATTTCATAGGTATTGCGCGCCAGCTCATTTCATCATCTCCAACTCTTTTTGTATGATTTCGTAATCTGCCTCGTTTAGGTTCTTCATCTCAAGGGATTTGTTTTTTATGCAAAAAAGAAGATATGGAAGATAGAAAGTTGAAAATGCACTACGGGAAACGTGCATCTGTTTTGCAAGATTGCTAGTTAGTCCTTTTATTGCCCTGCCATCCCATCTTATCCTATTAAGAATAGGCCATGCAAGATTAAATTGGGAATATTTTATTGCCGTCCCTTGCTTGTATAGTTTCAATAATATGTTATCTAGATATCGCAAGAGTCTCCATTCTTGATGCCTCATAATTTTTCCATATAACATGTCAGCTTCAGAAAGTATATCCAGCATTTCCTTTAGAGTATCTTTTGGAAGAGTACTTGTTATTACACTAGAGTAAAATGCATTTATCTTTTCTCTGGGGTCAATCCGTAGGGAATAAAGTATTGATTGAGCATCTTCAGATGATTTGGCATTAAAAAATAAATTTATCGATTCTTCTACATTAGCAGTTTGATAGGATTTATCAAGTTGAGGTTCAAATCCTCCAGCCAGTGCTTGGGCAGAATTTAAGATTGATCTAATATCACCATGTGAGTCTATAATCATCTTTATCATGCTACCAATTTTTATTGACGCGCATTCTCGCCTTAGAATTTCTTCAAGATATAATCTCATTAACCTTGGAGGAAGTGGTCTGAGTTTTACAGTAGTTACAGCCTTTTTTATGGACTTCATTTTGTCAGATATATCAGAATTTGCTGCAAGAATTATTGGAATAGTTGGCTCTTTTAGTATGTCAATTAATGCTTCCACGCCACCAAAATCAGATCTTCCGTGTATTCCATCCACTTCATCAACGAAGATCATGGGCTTTCCAAGCAGATTGCGGTTACCAAGAATAGGATTGAGAATTTCCTGAATTTTCTGCTTGTTTCTCACATCGCTTGCATTCATACTAATTAAATCATAACCAAATTGCTTTGCACCCAGAATTGCCATGGTAGTTTTTCCAATGCCAGGTGGACCAACTAAAAGAAGAGGTTTTGTTCCTTTCAGCCATTTCCCAAGCCATTTTACAAAAGATTCCTTTGCTTCCTCGTTTCCGACCATTTCAAGCAAATTCTTTGGTCGATACTTGTCAGACCACATCATTTCAAATCAATTTGGAATTTTGGATTCAAATTCTTTCCATAATTTTTCCTTTGAAAGCTGGTTGAACCAATACAAGTTGTAATGCTCTACTGTTAAAAAGAGAAACTCGAGAAAATCTTTATGCGAGAAATTTTCTGGCAATAACTCCAAAGCAAGTCGTGCCTCACTTAGGTAAATGTCACTCTTCTTGATTGTAAATTCAAATCCTTTTTGAACATCACCTGTAAGAAATGTGTAATACAGAGGCCAGGAAGGAACTTTAACAAATTTGTTCTTGATAGAATCTTCAATTTCATTTCCACATCCAACCGATTCTGCTGCTTTTGCCATTCCAAGATAAAAGATTTCTCCAAGTGGGAATCTTGCAAGAGTCATATTCTTTCCCGCAGTTCCCATTACGGCTCTATATTTTTTGTAGCATTGAATCATCTCTTCTTCAGATATGCTCCTAGGATTCATTTTTAATTTAAAATCAATGTATTGCCCGATTCGCGCATCTTTGAAACCTCTCTCAAATTCTTCCAAGACTTCTTTCCCGCCAATAGAAATCTTGTCTCTTGCAAGCTTCAAGATGTATGGATTCATCAGCTTATAGTCATCTAGAAATTCCACATCTTCATCTCTATCCATTATTCTATCCATTGGTTCGCTTAGATCAATTGCTATAATATGACCATCAATGATATCTGTTTTTTTCTTACTATCGCTAACGTCTCCAAAATATTGAGCCGAAGCATCGTATAATGCGCTAAAAACCGGAAATGTCATTTTAACAAAATTAGAATTGAGTATTCTTGATACTCTATCTAGAAGAGTCTCATAATTTTCTAGTCTCTTTTTGACCTCGTCTATTTGTGATTTTTGTAAAATTATCTCTTTAGAGCCTACTTCCTTGGCAAATTTTTCTTGGGTTTCAAATGGATTGAGATCAGACTTGATCTCATTTAACAGGTCTTCAGTAAATCTTTTGGTGAATTTTGGAAATTCATCCTCTGCTTCCTTTTTGTACTTGTCAAATAATCTATATCCTTTGCTTTTGAACAGTGCCTGTTTAACTATGTCCTTGCCTGGTTTAGTGGATAGGAGAGCATCCTTGCTAAAAATAGAATTGTCCTTACTGCTCACACAATGGCACAACTTTTTTGCTATTTATGCATTCAGCCCATTTTATTACTTAAAATAAATTAGGACTAGGAAAAGAAAAACCTGTGAAAGTAATTGAAATTTTAGAAGAGGCTGCAAGAAGAGTACATAACAATGTAAAGGATCTTGCAGGAACAGAGGAATCTGGCGCAGATCATGGGATGGGAGCAGGAGGAGACATATCACGGCGAATTGACATTGTGGCAGAAAAGACAGTTCTTGATTACCTGCAAGAGATAAATTTTGAGTGTACTGTTTTTGGAGAAGAGTGTGGCATGATCGAATTATCTCCAAATTCCAAAGGATTTGTAATAATGGATGCCATCGATGGCTCTACCAATGCTGTTAGGGGATTACCTTTCTTTTGTTGTTCGCTTGCCTTTACACCTGAAGATAATCTGAGTTCTGTCACAGATGGAGTAATTATCGATTTGTATAATGGAGATTTGTATTCTGCGTCAAGGGGTAATGGTGCATACATGAATGGAAAAAAGATTCACGTTCACAAAGACAAGCCAGTTTACTTTGTTGTGGGTGTTGATATTTCAGGAATTTCACCAGATGCCCTACCTCAGTTGGCGCCAATTCTTTCAGCATCGAATCATGTAAGACATTTTGGAGCAGTTGCTCTTGAGCTTGCAATATTTGCTCGTGGTCTAGTTGACGTATTTGTAGACCTGAGAAGAAAATTAAGGATAACAGATGTTGCCGCAGGATATCTCATAGCTTTAGAAGCTGGCGGATACGTAGTTGATGAAAATGGTTTGCCACTTGACTCAAAATTAAGCTATGACAAGAGAATCTCATTCATAGCTGCTGCAAATAAGGAAACGCTTGATGATGTAATGAAAAAACTTGGATTATCACCCAAGATTTGAGATTTAATCGCTGAGAAAAATTTATGGCGCCCTTGGCGGGATTTGAACACGCGTCGAGGCCGTGACAGGGCCCCATTCTAGACCGGGCTTTACGAGGATTGGAATTAACCGCATCCCCTCTATACTACAAGGGCGTTAAAATATTGTGGAAGAAAATCTGAGTTTAAAGCTTTCTTTTCTTCAAAAAAT
>Ga0209698_10009392_pt1 | contig 9997 bp, 8 predicted proteins | sample LitLauG_LLR_2012_FD_187203 | JGI IMG/M metagenome (GOLD analysis project Ga0209698, IMG submission 187203) | Freshwater sediment microbial communities from Pennsylvania, USA - Little Laurel Run_MetaG_LLR_2012 (SPAdes) (version 2) | ecosystem: Environmental > Aquatic > Freshwater > Creek >...
CCATAGGATCGCGTGCGACGGTGACTGCCAACAATCGTCGCCAGGTGCAGGAAGTTCGAAGTGGCGGTGGTTTTTGCTCGCAGAACGATCTCCGATTGCATTTCGGCCTGGGAACAGCAAAAGAGGCGCGGTTGCAGATCCGCTGGCTCGGTGGCACGGAAGAAACCTTCGAGCATGTCCCCGCGAACCGGCTGGTCGTGATTCACGAAGGCAAAGGGATCATCTCTCAGGACGCGTTTTGAACTCATTCCATCTCACCAAGGGCAGTTCGGTCTCCGCCGCTGTGGTTGTTCTTCTGACAACCTTCATCGGCGGAGGGGCGGCCTTCGCATGGCCTCAGGCCGCAAGCGCTCAAACAGCCTACGACCAAGCTCTTGGACTTCTTCGAAGCGGAAGGAATAATCAAGCGCTCACGGTGATCGATGATGCCATCTCCGCCGGCGGAGGAGATACTTCTCTCTACAACCTGAAAGGTCTCGTCGAGAGCGAACTCGGCCACGATGGTGAAGCGGAGAAGAGCTTTCGAACTGTGATCCGTCTCGCGCCGAAATCAGCGATGGGTTACGCCAACCTTGGCGTGCTGCTTTCCAAACTTGGCCGACACAAAGATGCCGCTGCAAACTTTCGTGAAGCTCAGACCCTTGAACCGAAAAACTTCACCGCTCTGCTGGGGCTCGGCACTTCTCTTGAGGCAATGCATAAGCATGCCGAGGCGGTGGTGTATCTGCAAAGAGCGTGGAGCGTTCGCCCTGGAGATTTTCAAGCAGGCTACGAGCTGGCGTTGGCGCTGCGGGAGGACAAACAATTTGCCACGGCGAAGAAAGTTCTGAATCAGATTACGGCTCCGCCGGACCCTGATTCCGCGGTGAAGTACGACTCGTTGGCCGGGGTCGTGGCTGAGGACCTGAAGGAATTTGGAGCAGCTTCGGAATTTTATCGTCGTGCCTACGCGATCAGTCCAGGCTCGTATGAGATTTATGTAGCCCTCGTGCGCTCCACACTTTCGGCCGCGACCACGCCCTCGAAGGAGGTCTTGCCGTCACCTCCGGAGAATCTGTCCGCACCGCAGAACTTGGCTCTGGGCGTGCTTTTCAGCTCTGCTGGCGCGTACGAACAGGCAATCCCGCGATTGGAGGAAGCCTTACGTCTGGATCCAAACAACGATACTGCGACCGCGAATCTGGGGCTGGCTTACAAGAACGCCGGGAAGACTCCCGCTGCGGTTGATCTCATCCACCGGGCGGTGAAAGAACGACCCTCCGCCGGACTTTACAACCTGCTGGGCGGGCTGGATGAGGAATCCGGCGACTTTGTCGAAGCGGTCCAGAGCTTTCAGCGAGCCGTGGAACTCGACCCCAATAACGAACAGTATTATTTCGATCTCGGCATGGAGTATCTCTCGCACTTCACTTTCGGGCCGGCAGCGGAGGTCTTCCAGGTCGGCACCCACAAGTTCCCCCGCTCTTCGCGGCAATATCTCGGGCTGGCATTCAGTCACTACGCGGTCCGGGAATACGCCGAAGCGGCAGATACTTTTACTACGGCGCTGGAGATCGACCCAGAGTCCCCTGCAGTCTTTCAAGCCTGGAAGACTGTCCTCACCTTTCTGGTGCCCAAGGATTGGGAGCAGTTGCTACCCCGTCTGGAACGCCTGGCGACTGCGCATCCTCAGAGTGCTCAACTCGCCTTTGGTTATGGTGCCGCGCTGTTTCGGGTTGAAGTTTCAAAGGGATCGGAAGGTAACTTCGACCGGTCGCAAACTCTTCTCGAAAAGGCCGTAAGGCTGCAGCCAGATTTTCCGGAAGCGCATCTTGAATTGGGGGGGGTGTACGCGGCGCGACAGCAGGATCAGAAGGCGGTGGTTGAATATCTCGAGGCCATCCGCCAGGATCCCGCCTCGGACAGCGCGCACTACCGGCTGGCGCAGGTTTATCGAGACCTGAACCAACTTGATTTAGCCACGCAGGAGCTTGGCCGCTATCAGGAGCTATCTCGGCTTCGCCAGGAAGAACTCAAACAGAGCCGCAGTCTGGTTAAGCAGTTCGTGCTCTCCCAGAGCGCCAAGCCCAGCAACTAAGGTAGCAGGGGTTCCTATTTACTCGCCCGGGTTCGATTCTGGACTGTTACCGCCCGGCCTTCGCGATAGGAACGCTCGGCCGCCGCGGCAACAGCCACGGCCTGACGTCCATCGAATGCGTCTACCGAAGGTGCGCGATCCGCGAGAATGGTTTTAACGAAGTCGTGCATCTCATCGAGATATCCTTCGCGGAACCGGGCCAGGAAGTGGTCGACGATGTCGGTCTTGGCGCCCTCCGCTGTGAGCACCAGCTCGGCGGTGTGCTGCAGATATCCCATAATGATGGTTCCCTTGGAGCCGACAATTTCAGTTCGGATATCATATCCGTAACCGGACTGCATGTAGTTCTCGACCGCGCCCAGCGTCCCGCGGGAGAATTTCATATTAAGCACAGCGGTATCGATATCGTTGAACTGCGCGGCCTCCGGAAAAACCAGAATCGCGCCATAGGCGTGGATTTCGGCGATCTCGTCGTTCATCAGCCAGCGGCCCAGGTCAAACTCGTGAACCGTTGAATCCTGAAAGAACATGCCATTGACCCCGCTGGCCATGTAGCTGACTGGAGGAGGCGAGGGATCGCGCGCAAGCGACTTGAACAGCACCGGCTCGCCGATTTCGCCGGCTTCGATACGCTTCTTGGCCTTTACGTTGGGAGGATCATAGCGTCGGACGTGGCCAACCTGAACGCGTACCCCGGCTTTCGCCGTGAGGTCCAGCATCTGATCGGCTTCCTCTACCGTCAGGGTGAACGGCTTTTCGCAAAAAATATCTTTGCCGGCCTGAGCGCACACCCGCATGGCGGCGCCATGGAACTTTGCCGGGGTTACGACCACGATAGCCTGGATATCCTTGCGCTCCGCCAGTGCTTCAACGCTGTTGTAGGCATGCTCAACTTCGAGTTCGCAGGCTACCTGTTGGGCGCGCTTCAGGTCGGCGTCGGCAACAGCAATCAATTGCGCTTCCGGGATCAAGCGACGAATATTCAGAGCATGCTGCCTGCCCATCGTGCCCACGCCAAGTACACCCATGCCCAGCTTCGCCATAGACGGTCCTTTATTATTCCCTCGTTAGTATTTGATCTTTACCGTGCCACCAGTTTTGGCGGCCTGATAGATCGCGTCAATGATGATGATGTCCCGCATGCCCTGCTCACCGTCGGGTTCTGGCTTACGATTTTTCCGGATGCATTGCGAAAAATAATCCAGCTCCAGAGCGAATTCATCGATCGGCTTGAAGGTCTTGGCGAACCACTGTCCTGCGATTTTTCCGTTGATTCGCCGCTCTTCCTCGAATGCAAAGGCTGGGGAGAGCTCGGCCCAACCCTTGTCACCGTGAACATGGACGAAAGAAGAAAAAGCAGCGCTGTAGGCTGCGGTCCCTTGCAAAACGAGGCCACTGCGAAAATCCAGTCGGAACGAGATCCCTTCTTCTACCTCTTTATATCGTCTTCGATCACGCACCCAGCTGACGGCGCCGCTGGCGGCAATCGGATCCTCAGCGACCAGCCAGCGGCAGGTGTTCACACAGTAGACGCCGAGATCGGTCAATGGACCTCCGCCGCACAGTTTGCGCGAAAACAACCACGAAGGCGACTGGTCCCCGAAAGGACGAAGCTCAGTAAAGAGGGTGTGGACCACATCAATCCGACCCAACTCCCCCTTCGAGATCATCTTCTTGATCGTGACACTGGCAGGCTCGAAGTACTTCCGGTAGGCGGTCATGAATTGCACTTTGTTCCGGCGGCAGGTCTCGACCATGTTTCGAGCCTGTTTGACCGTGGCGGCCAGAGGCTTTTCGCAGAGCACATGCTTGCCCGCCTTGGCGGCTGCGACTGCATATTTTTCGTGCTCGCCCGGAGGGGTTGCGATGTAAACCGCCTCAACTTCAGGGTTGCTGAGGCATTTGGCAAAATCCTCGTACGTCAAGGCTTGACTGGCTTTGAACTGCTCCCCGAGTTTCTTTGCCTTCTTCTCGTCTCCGCTCACGACCGCGACTAATTTGGCTTTCTTGCTGTGAGCAAACGCGGGCAACACTGCGACTTGAGAAATACTTCCCAGACCCACCACCGCGTAGCCGACTTGCTTGACCCCTGGCATAGATAAGTTTCCCCCGAGTGATGCGCCTAGCTTTCGCGGTCGGCGCGGCTCATTCCTTGTGCTTTGATGGCGCGGTGTTCGAGTCCACGAAGCTCCTCAATGTTTTCGAGCACCTTGAAGATCCCGTCCCTGATGCTGTCGATATTGGCCTTGCCTCCGAGGAACAGATGATGCGAGAACCAGATTGCTTCTTGATACGCCGCCCGCTCAGAAACCGGACACCGATACATGGTGCGCAGATCAAGCGGCGTGGAACGTCCCCAGCTCAGCGCGGGGAAATCGGCGGAATCAACTGGGAATAGCGAACTCCTGTAAACCGGCTCGTAGAAAAGACCGTCGCACGGAATTCCTTCCTGTTGCAGGGCCGCGACGAAGGCTGCACGCGGAATATCGTTCACCTGTTCCGCAAAATACTTCATCACGTAGCCGTACGGAGCCAAGCGCGTGATGCGAGGTTCCGGTTTCAACAATCCGATGCCGCGAGTGTCACGAACCTGCGACTCGAAGTACTTCATGTTTTTCTCGCGGATCTTGGCCTGACCGGGAAGGCGTTCCAGCTGAGCACCCAGCACTGCCGCTTGGAACTCACCCAGGCGATAGTTGAATCCGATCATCCGATGTTTGAACTTGTCGGTGACACTGGCCCGTCCGGCATTGATATAGCTTTGGACCCGCTCGTGATATTCCAGGTTGTTGGTGATGACGGCTCCGCCTTCGCCCGAAGTGATCAGCTTGCTCGATTGAAAGCTGAAAGCGCCCAGATCCCCAATCGAACCTGCGCCTTTGCCACGCCACATGCCGCCGTGGGCGTGGGCGCAGTCTTCGATCACCTTGATGTTGTGCTTCTTGGCGATTGCCATGAGTGCATCCATGTCGGCAAACCTCATTCCCAAGTGGACGGGAAGAATGGCCTTTGTCTTGGGGGTGATTGCCTGCTCGATCAGCTTTGTATCCAGGCAGTAGGTATGAGGATCAACATCAACGAACACCGGCACTGCGTTTATCAGCAGCACCGGTCCCACGGTTCCTTCCCAAGTATAGGCCGGGACAATCACTTCGTCCCCGGGCCGGATATCAATAGCTTTGAGCGCTGCCTGAATGGCTACGGTACCTGTGTTCACACACTGGCCATACTTGGCGGTGTGAAGCTTGGCAAACTGTTTCGCGAACGCATCGGCGTGCTTGCCGGGAAACGGCTGTCCGCCCCAGTTGTGATTTTCCAGAACATCTTTGAGAGCTTTCCTCTCTTTGTCTGTGAACATCGGCCAAGGGTCGAAGCGTTTTGTTCGGACAGGTTTACCACCCGTGATTGCCAGTTTTCCCATCGGATGTTCTCCTTCGCCAGAAGTGTAAGTGAACTCGTGTTGCCAGGACTCGCAATCAGGACCAGGGCGCGATGGCGACCTTCATGGAATCCGGCGCGACAGATTTTTGTACAGCCGCCTCAACGTCACGTAGCGGGAAGCGATGCGAGACAAACTCTCGTAAAGGATATTGACTCATATAGCGGGCCATCTGACGCATGCTGGGACCGTAACTCGCTGGTTCTTCACCACCGACGCCGAGGATCCGCACGCTCTTTGAGCAGAGATGGCGGAATGGGCTTATGGGGACTTCACCGAGGTCGGAGAAGTTGCCGGCCTCGACGAGGAGTCCTCCCAGTCGCAGCATCTCGAGGGCTTCGGGCACCGCCTGTGGCACGCCCGCAGTCTCAATGACCATGTCGGCGCCACGGCCCTGGGTAAGGCCGCGGATAAGATCCAGGCGGTCGGCGAGACTTGTCCGGGAAGCGTTCAGCACATGGTCGGCCCCGAGCCGCTTGGCAAACTGCAGGCGGTAATCGGAGAGATCGACGGCAATGATGTTTCCGGCTCCGAGCATGCGGGCTTTCATCAGGAAGCACATGCCCAGCGGGCCCACCCCAAGGACCACGACCGTGTCGTCAAAGAGAAAAGCTTCACTGGGGAAGACCGACATCTGCTTGGCCCGGTCAAGACCCACGGTCACCGCCATGACTTCGGTGAGAACAGCAACTTCGGAAGGCAGCTCATCAGGAACCCGAACCAGAAAGCTCCCGGGAATGATGTACATGTACTGAGACCAGCCGCCAAACAGATGTGGCGGATCGGCGGCACTCAGGTTGTTGCCGTAGTCCGTCATGTTCTGGCAGAAATAATAGGGGAAGTCATGCCGGCAGTAGTAACACTCGCCGCAGGACACGTTCGCGCCAACGACCACACGGTCGCCGACTGCCAGCGGAAGACCTTCAAAATCGGTGTAACGGCCGTCACCACCAATGGCCGCGACGGTCCCCACGTTTTCATGCCCCTGGATGATCGGAAAGCGAATCTTCTTGCCGTCTCCGATGCCCGCATATTGCTTCGTATAGCCCTGGTATGTGTGCTTATCGGTGCCGCAGATTCCCGACAGCTCCATTTTGATTAGGACACAACCCGGCCCGAGCTCCGGCAGGGCATATTCACGCACTTCGTACCGGCCGGGTTGGACCAACGTGGCGGCGAGGACAGATTCGCGAGACATCGCTAAGAATACCCTCTCAGGGAGCCCCAAGACTGACTTTTATGACGCGGCTAGCAGGTTTTAAATAACCGCTTAGGAACAATATCGGCGAAGGGCGGAATTTGTCAAGGCTGATATCGCCCCTCGCAAGAAGCTGGGCGCTCTAGGGCGTTAATCAATGGAATCGAGCCGCATGCGCTTTTGCTCCTGTTCGGTGGCTTTGCGCTTCAGTTCCTGGAAAATCTGCAATTCTTTGCGGGCCTCCACAACCTGACCGTTCTCCTTATATAAGCCGAACAGCAGGTAGTGGGCATCCTGGTCGTCGGGATCGGAGGCCACCACCGCCCGGAGCATTTTCACGGCTTCGTCAACCTTGCCCCGGGCATGATAGGTCTTAGCCAGGTCGAGTTTGGCCTCGACGAGTCCCGGCTGGACACTTAATGCTTGGGACAGGTATTGCCCTGCGTCGTCCAGTTCATTGCGCTGCAGGTGAATGTCGCCAATAAGGAAATTGGTCATCGCATCGCCGGGCGAAATTTTCAGCTCCTCTTGAAACTCGGCCAGGGCCTCATCCAGTCGTTCGCCTTCGCGATACAGAGTTCCCAGAGCGTAGTGGAGCCCAGCCGCATCAGGCTTCTGGGCGATCGCCTTCTTGTATTCGTTAATTGCGGCCGGCGTCAGGTTTTGCTGGCGCAGCATTTCGGCGCGCAGCTGCAGCATGCGATAAGAGTCAGGCGCGGCTTTGGTCAATTGGGAAAACGAATTTGAAGCCACGTACATGGCAGCTTTCCCCTTGAAGTAGAGAGCGTCCGCACTATTGGGCTCCAGCTCCACCCAGTGACTAAGCACCACCAGGGCCGCGTCGTCCTTTTCCCGCCTCAAATAAGCCAGGCCCAGGTGGGCGGCGACGACGGGATCATCCTTCATAGTCCGGTAGGCCTTTTCGAGCAGGGGAATGGCATGGTCGAGCTCGCCGGTGTTGAAATAGCTCAATGCCAGTAGGACCTGGGTGCGATCAAGATGAGGGTTGAGTTCGAGCGCCTTGTGAAGTTCAGTGATCGCAGGCGAGTACCTGCCTACCATATACAGAGCGAGTCCAAGATCGGAATGAGCCTCGGCCGAACGCGGATCGAGCTTGACGACCTGCTCATAGAGCTTCTCGGCACGATCGAATTGCTGGTCCCGGAGCGCGGCCTTTCCTTGCGCAGAAAGTTCAGCGAGATCTTCGGCCTGAGCAGCCGCGGGCGGCACCAGGGTCAAGCCGCAAAGAAGCAACAGTCCAACGAGCAATAGAAGCCTCGGTCCGAAGGATTTATATAGGTACCGATTCGTAATTAACACGTTTAACCTCGTGCCTCATTGAAAACTCTCGGGGAGGCTTCTCGATCGGCGAATTGTGAGAACCTGCGCCGTACCCGCTTAAAATCATTCCGTTGCCCGAATTCATATGGAATCCGTCTGGAGCCAGCGAGTGCCCCAGGGCTGCGCGGCCGGAATTCAACCAACTCTTCAACCCCCTCGAGGATCACTCTTAGCTACGGAACACTGACACTGACGAGATGAGGAGTGTTGAGCTCGTAGGGATCCTTGCGATCAGGGTCGCGAACTTCAGGCTGACTCCGGCCTCCGTCGTCTGTTGCGCGAACCTCCAGCGTGTACCGCCCTGAGCCCGGAACTTGCCATTCATAGCTCCACGAAGTCCAGATCATAGCCGCCGGTGAGGCCGCGAGATTTGCCGGTTGCCAGGCTCCGCCTCCCACCCGCACCTCGACGCGCGCGATCTTACGCTCTCCAGCCCAAGCAACCCCCTCCGCCCGGTACCTTTTGACGCGAATCTCCTCGCCTTCCGATGGACGGAAGAACTTCGAATTTGCCTGCATGCGAGTGATCGGTCGCGATGCGCCATGCGCCCCCAATGAAACGTACTTCTCATCCTGAAAATATCCCTTGAGAGGCTGTTCCATAACCTCAATGCTTGTCAGCCATTTCACCGAGTCCATCCCGTACCAGCCCGGAACCAGTGCGCGGAGCGGGAATCCATGTTTCGCAGGCAAAGGCTCGCCATTCATTTCGTAGGCCAGCAGCGTGGCGGGGTCCATCGCTTTCTCAAGCGGAATGGCACGGGCGAAGTGCGTGCCCGGCGGCACGTCCTCGCCTTCGCCGGAGTCGGCCCCATGAAATGCAATCGTGGTTGTTCCCGGCTTTAAACCGGCTTGCCGTAGGAGCGGTCCCAAAGGGACTCCTGACCAGACCGCTGTTCCCACCCCCCCGCCGCCAGACACGTTCCCGGCGCACTCTAAAGTGGAAAGGCGCCGCACCGAGGGCATCAGCAGGACGTCAGAATAAGACAGCTTCAACGGATTGGAAACCAGGCCATGGATCTCGAGTCGCCATGCCTCTTCACTAATCTTTGGTATCGCAAAGTGGTTGCGAACGAAAAAGTCGATATTGGGCGTGACCAGTTCTTTGACGTTTTGACTCGAGATGTCATTTTGAGGGGTCTGACCAAAGGCGCTCTCGGAGAGTAGGAAGCGGGCCTCGCTTCCTAGGTATCGTGCGGCTAGGCCCCCGGATATAAGCGCTTTGAAAAGAAACTCGCGCCTTCCGATTCCCTTTGTCGTCTTACCCGAATCCGAGCGGTTCATCTCAGTTTGACTGGTCTTGCGGATGAGGATTATATCCCATTCACGGAAGAGGACTGACGTGAAGACGGCGCAGAAGATGCTCCGCCATAGCGACGTTTCCATTACCCTGGGAATCTATGCTCACAGCATGACCAGGGATCCTGCTCAGGAAGCAGAATCTGCCCGAACTTATTTGGAAGGGACGCGCTTGCGGAAGCTGCCCAGAATAATCACTCCGCTGGTGCCAAAGCTCGTGACCGCCCCCACAGGCAGCGCTTTCGTCACCTGCGGAACGACGCGGAACAGGTCGGTAAAGAGCGCGGCCAGGGCAAAAACAATGCCCAAGACATTCAACCATGCGGGCGAGCTGGACGAGTGCGCCTGATCGCGATTTTGCAAGCGGAGCTGGAGCCGGACGGCGGCCATTCCAACGGCGCCCATCACTACTACAGCCAGCGGGCTGAAGAATTTCCTGCGGTTCGTGAACAGCACGACGATTGCCAGCGCCCCACAGAGCCGCCGGGAGGCATCACTGTTGAACGGCGCGACCGCGAATCTCGAATGTCACCTCGGGCGCGAAAATATTGTAGACACAGTGGGTCGCGAAACAAACACGATTTCCCTCCGCCCGTAGCCTGAACGCCAATTACCCTGCGCTCAGACTGAGGAAGGCTCTTCTT
>Ga0209698_10009393_pt1 | contig 9996 bp, 10 predicted proteins | sample LitLauG_LLR_2012_FD_187203 | JGI IMG/M metagenome (GOLD analysis project Ga0209698, IMG submission 187203) | Freshwater sediment microbial communities from Pennsylvania, USA - Little Laurel Run_MetaG_LLR_2012 (SPAdes) (version 2) | ecosystem: Environmental > Aquatic > Freshwater > Creek >...
CTCGTGATTGACGACGACCGATCACTCGGGCGGGCCCTGCGCCTGGGGCTGCAGGCCGGTGGTCACGACGTCATTCTCACCACCACCGGTGAGAGTGGCCTCTCGCAAACCGCGCTCGCCCAGCCCGACGTCGTGGTCCTCGACATCGGGCTGCCCGACCTCAATGGACTTGAAGTGTGTCGGCGAATCCGCGAGTGGAGCGAGGTGCCGATCATCATCCTTTCGGCCACCGCAACCGAGAATCAGAAGGTCACCGCCCTCAATGGAGGCGCCAACGACTACGTCACCAAGCCCTTTTCGATGGCGGAACTCGAGGCCCGCATTCGCGTCGTTGTGCGAACGCGCCCGCCCGAAGCGGAACCGAGCGATGGTCCCCTCCTCGTGCGCGGAGACCTGGAACTCGATCTCGTGCACCACGACGCCCGGCGAGCCGGCCAGATTCTCTCGCTCACGGCGAAGGAATTCGAGGTCCTCGCCTTTCTCGCTCGCCACGCCGGGAGAACGTGCACGCACCAGATGATTCTGAGCAACGTGTGGGGTGCGGGTTACGGGGACGAGGCCCACTACGTCCACGCCTACGTCCACCGTCTCCGGCACAAGCTCGACGACGAGAGCGGTCAACTCCTCGTGACGGTGTCGGGAGTGGGATACGTCCTGCGCGTTGACCCCGAATGACTAGAACAGTGATAACTGCGGAGCATGGGCCAGCGACTGACCAACCAGTCGACTTCCCTTCTTAGCGCTCACCGGAAAGATGAGGTCAGGTCGAAACGACCTCCCCTTGGCCTCTCCACTACGACCGCCGCGGACCTCGACCCATTCCTCGTGGGTGAGAGCATTGGTCACGTGGGCGACGAAGACCCACTTCTGGCGCCGTTCTTTGGCCCCATCCACCACTACGGCGTCGCCAGTGACGAGTCCCGCCCATCGCGTGGATCGCACCAAGTGTCCCTGACGGGTGACGACCGTGCGCTTCTTCACGCCTACGTTTCTAGTCCATCTCGCGCGATCTCTCAGACAACACGACAGCGTGCCGCCCTCGAAGGAGGGCGGCACGCTTCACGTCTCGGCGTCACAACAACGCTCATGTTCTCAGCGCTTAACGGTGTGCGCCCCTCGTCCGGCGAATCCGCCCCAGAATCCAGTGAGACCAGTCGGACCAGTCACACCGGTGGCACCAGTCGCACCAGTGGCACCGGTGACGCCAGTATTCGCCGTCAGGAAGGTAAGGGCCGTGCTCGTCGTGGTGGTGGCGACCGCGTCGGTCACGCTCACCACGAGCGAGTGGCTTCCGTCGCTCCACTTGGACGTGTCGGCCAGGAGACGAAGGTGGCGACCGTGAGTACTCGTCCAGCATCCCACCCCGGCGGCGACACCACTGGCATCGCCGTCGTTGTCGGTCGGGAGAGAGAGACCCGTGCTCACCGGCGTACCGTTGTCCGTCACGCACCAGGTCAATGACTGCGAGTCACCGAAGCCCAGGTGCGACACGCGCGCACTCAATTCAATCGTGCCGGTCACCGTCGCTTGGATCTGAGTCTCCCAAGTGACGACCGGCCCGTTGTTGCCTGCGTTCAGCCCGTACCCGTCATCATCACCGTAGCCACCCTGACCACCGTGGTGCTCACCGAAGCCGACGCCGGTGGCACCGGTGGGCCCGGTCACCCCCGAGTAACCCGTGGTGCCTACGACACCGCTCGGGCCCGTCGGACCGGTCGGTCCGACCACGCCGGTCACACCGGAAGCGCCGCTGACGCCCGTGAGGTAGGGCAACGTCACGGTGATGCCGTCGGCCTTCGCCGCACTCATCACTCTGACGTGTGCACTGGCCGCCCCGGCGGGCGCCACGGCGAGTGGCACCACGGTCGCCAATGCCACCACACTCGCGGAGGCGCTCACGGTCAACATCATCATCTTTGAAGTTCGCATTCTCACTCTTCCTTGTTCTCGACACTCGTCTTCGCGAATGCCTCCCTCAGTATTAGTGGGTCATTCGGTGGAAAAACACCTGATTGGAGGTAATTGGGAGCGAATTGTTCACATCCCAATGTTGCTCTTACCTCTCCTTAATGTTTGCCCCAAAATGCCAGAGGGGCGCCCCTGGTGGGGGCGCCCCTCTGGCATTGAGTCACTCACCGAGATGGACCGTCACCCTGCCAGTCCCATCCCCATCCGCTCCAGTAGTAGTACCCGGTCGCACCAGAGGGCCCGGTCACACCGGAAACGCCGCTCGGGCCCGTCACTCCGCTGACGCCCGAGACACCTGTCGCACCCGAAGCCCCAGTTGCGCCCGTGGCACCCGTCGCTCCCGTGGTACCCGTCGCGCCAGTAGCCCCCGTGGCACCGGTGGCACCGGTGGCGCCTGCCGAATTAGCGGTCATCATGGTCAATGGCGCACTCGTGACCACGGTACCGACCGCGTCCGTGACGGTGACCACCAAGGAATGACTCCCGTCCGTCCATTGCGAGGTGTCCGCGAGGAAGAACAGCGAGCGACCCTCGGTGCTCGTCCAGCATCCCGGGCCCGCGGGAGACGTCAGGGCGTCTTGATTGCCATCACCCGCAACGCTGAACCCGGCGACCAGCGGCGCGCCGTTATCACTCACGCACCAGGTGAGGGATTGGTGATCGCCCAGGCCCAAGTGCGACACCGTGGCATCCATCGTCACGTATCCCTGCACCGTGTAGTCGAAGGTCGTGCGCCACGCCACGGTGGGAAGCTCGAGCGTCGTGGTGTCACCCAAGTGCGGCAACGCCACGGTGAAGCCTCCGGCGGTGGCGGCGTTGAGCACCTGACGCGCGTGCGTCGACGCACCGGCACTCGTCGTACCCAGGGGTGCCACGCTCGCGAGGGTCAAGAGACCCACCGATCCAGCGGCCGCCCATTTCGTCATCATGTTCTTGCGCATACTCATCGTGTCCTTCTCGAGTGAACTCAACATCTCCCGAGACAGTGTGCAACATTTCCGTGCCGCTGTCATCATCAAAAACCCTGGTAAAAGGTGATTTGTTCACAATTTGTTCGAACCGGGGCTTTTGGGCGCACTTTCTGAGCGCGGGTGGTGGTCGCGTTGGGTCGGTGTTGTGACGAGACGCGGCGGCGACGTCACTACCCGTGAGCCCGTCGTGTCAGAGACCTCACCTACGGTGGGGAGATGCCTTTCGACAACGCCCTTCCCGCCTCGCTGTCCCCGTCACGATTGGCGGACTTCCAGTCCTGTCCGCGCAAGTACCAGCACGCGTCGATCGATCGCATCCCCCAGCCCGCCACCTACGCCACCGCCAAGGGTCGCTTCGTGCACTACATCTTGGAACAACTCATGCGTCTCCCGCCAGCGCAGCGCACCCCTGACGCGGCACGGGGCTTCGTGGCCGGCGCCGCCGAACACGTCCTCACCGAGGACGTGCGACGCGAAATCAACCTGGACGCCGACGCCGAACGAGGGCTCCTCGAAGAGACCGACGCCATCATTGACCGTTACTTCGATATGGAAGATCCCCGTGACGTCACCAGCGAGGGCGTGGAACTTCGACTCTCCGCCACCGTGCAGGACACGCCGCTCCTGGGGATTCTTGACCGGCTCGACCGTGACGCCGATGGTTCCTTGGTCATCGTCGACTACAAGACCGGCGCGGTGCCGAGCCGCCAGTACGACTCGCAGACTTTCGCCAACGCCGAGATCTACGCCGTCCTCTGCGAATCCGAACTTGAAGAACGACCCACCAAGATGCGCCTGCTCTACGTGACCAAGGGCGAGACACTCGAACGCCCCGTCAGCCACGTGGTCATCCGGGCCCGAGCCACCGCCGCCGCCCAGGCGTGGGGACGAATTAATCAGTACTACCGCGACGGGGAATTTCCGGCCACGCCGTCGAAGAGCGCCTGTCGCTTCTGCCATTTCGCCGATCGCTGCCGGGCTGCGGGTGTGCCCGTTCCACCGCGGTAGTCCTTAGTCTGGTGGGGTGACCTCATTCGGACTCAGTTACGACTATCGCTGCCCCTTCGCCAAGAACCTCCACCTCCACGTCGTCCGTGCTCTCGCCGCTGGGGCGGACTTCGACGTCGAATTCATTCCCTGGACGATGAGCCAGGGCCACCGCAGTCCCGGGGCGCCCGACGTATGGGACGACCCGGGTCACGACGCCGCACTCCTCGCGTTGGCGGTGAGCGTCTCAGTGCGCGACGAGCAACCCTCGCTCTTCCTCACGGCGCACGAAGCACTTTTTCGCGCGCGTCACGAACGGGCTATTCGCCTGGTCAAGATGGATGAAATTTCGAGTGTCCTGAGTCCCCTCGGGGTGGACATGGACAAGGTCAGCACCGACGTGGCGTCACGTCGTCCGCACCGCGTCATCGGCGAGAGCTTCCACGCCATGGCCTCCTACGAAGCGTTCGGCGTGCCTACGTTCGTCGTGGGTTCCGACGCCACCTTCGTGCGCTATATGACACCACCGTCCGATGACGACACCGCCTCGGTGGACTTGATCACCTCGCTGGTGGCCATGATCGCGCACCAGCCCGACCTCAACGAGTTCAAGCACACGCGCGTCGCGAACTAGGAGGCCAGCAGGCGCAGCACGACCTCGAGCGCGCAGGCCACCATCAACGCGAGGGCCGGCGCGGCCCCCTTCACGCCGTCGCCCTTGCGCAGGTGCACCGCCGCGGCGATCAGCATCGCCACCGCGAGACCCGTCGCCGCAACTTCGTTGAGCAGTGCGAGGGTCGTGCCACGCCGACCGGCCAAGCCAATGAGAACACCCAGCGCTCCGAGGACCTCCACCGCGCCAATACGCTGGAACGCCGCCTTGGTCATCTCGAGGTGACCCGCGGTCTTGGACGCCATCGTCGTGAAGGCGATCTTCTGCGCCCCCGACGTGGCGAACGCCAGGAAGAGGATGATCGAAAGAATGCTGTCTACTGCTCTCATGTGGACTCCTTGATGACCCGACAACTGTAGTGGAGGGCTTCACGCGCGACGTCGCGCGCACCACCAGGTTGGTAGCGTGGCCCCGTGTCTCTGCCCCGCACACCATTCACCCGCGTGGGGGTCGTCGGCGGCGGACAACTAGCGCGCATGATGGGCGAGGAGGCCCACGATGTCGGGGTCTCCCTGGCCGTCCTGGCCCAGTCGAGCGACGACTCGGCGACGTCGCGTGTGGACCACGTGATGCTCGGCGCGGCCGACGACCCCGTCGCGCTGCGTCGTCTCGCTCGCGAGGTGGACGTCGTCACCTTCGACCACGAACTCGTGGACCTGGAGGTCCTCGCGACACTGGAGTCCGAGGGGGTCATCCTTCGACCCAGTGCGAGCGCCCTCGCGTACTCGGTCGACAAGGCCCGCCAGCGCGAGAGCTTCGCCCGCGCCGGATTCCCCGTCCCCGCGCACGCCGTCATTCGACGTGACGAGGACCTCGCGGTGCTCGCGGGCTGGAGTCAGCGATACGGAGGCCCGCCCGTCCTCAAGGCCGCTCGCGGAGGCTACGACGGACGCGGCGTGCTCTTTCCCACCGATGACCGCGAGGCCCTCGTCACGGCGCGCGATCTCCTTCGACACGTGGACGTCGTGGCGGAGGAGCGCGTCGAGCTGCGCCGCGAACTGGCCCAATTGGTGGTGCGGGGAGTACGTGGCGACCTCGTGGTCTACCCCCTGGTGACCACGGTGCAGTCGGCGGGCATGTGCAGCGAAGTCCACTTCCCCGCCGAGGTCGACGACGCGACGCGCGAGGTGGCGCGCGAGGTGGCGACGCGCGTCGCCGAGCACATCGATCTCGTGGGCGTGATGGCGGTCGAGTTCTTCGACACCCCGCGCGGGCTCTTGATCAATGAACTCGCGCTGCGGCCCCATAATTCGGGACACTGGACCATCGAGGGAACCCACACCAGCCAGTTCGCCAACCATTTGCGCGCGGTGAGCGGGCGCGAACTCGGCTCGAGCGACCCCCTCGCTCCGTGCGCGGTGATGGTGAACGTCGTGGGTGGCGACGCCCCCGGCTCCCTCGACGACGCTCAACTGGTCGAGGGAGTCGCCGTGCACGACTACGGGAAGGCCTGGCGACCGGGCCGCAAACTCGGTCACGTCACGTCCGTGGGCGACGACGCGCACGCGGTGCACGTGAGAGCATGGACCAGTGCCCGTGCGTACGGGACCTCGGCGCGGGAGGCGTGATGGAGCCAGTAGTCGGCGTAGTGATGGGCAGCGCGAGTGACTTCGACGTGATGAGCCCGGCGATCGACGTCCTACGCCAATTCCAGGTGGCTCACGAGGTGCACGTGGTCTCGGCGCACCGCACCCCCGAGGCGATGATCGACTACGGACGCGAGGCGCGCGGTCGCGGGCTGCGGGTGCTGATCGCCGGAGCCGGCGGGGCCGCGCACCTGCCGGGCATGCTGGCGGCCGTGACGACGCTGCCGGTCATCGGCGTGCCGGTGGCCCTGGCGCGCCTCGACGGGCTCGACTCCCTGCTCTCCATCGTCCAGATGCCGCGCGGGGTCCCGGTGGCGACGGTCGCCATCAACGCGGCCGCCAACGCGGGCCTGCTGGCGGTGCGCATCCTGGGCGTCGACGATGAGGCGCTCGCCGCTCATCTCGAGCTCTACCGCGAGCAACTGGCCTCCGACGCACAGGAACAGGACCGCCAACTCCCAAGGAAATAACGGAATTCTTATCGGGCGGGGCCACACCGTGACGACACCGTGACCCCGTGACCAATAGTCTGAGAGAACACTAAGGAGGCCCCCGTGGGTATTGCCAAGCGAATCTCGACACTCTTCCAGGCCAAGTCCAACGCCGCACTCGACAAGCTCGAAGACCCCCGTCAGACGCTCGATCTCTCCTACGAGCAGCAGTTGGAGAACCTCACCAAAGTGAAGCGCGCCGTCGCCGACGTCGCCACCGCTCGCAAGCGCGTCGAAATCCAGGCCGAACAGCTCAAGAGCCAGGGGGACAAATTGGCCGAGCAGGCCCAGCAGGCCCTGGCCCAGGGCAACGAGCCCCTCGCGCGCGAGGCCCTGACCCGGCGCGAAGCCATCGCCGCGCAGTTGAAGGACCTCGACACCCAACACGCCACCATCGTGGAGCAGGAGGACAAGCTCACCGCGACGGCCCACAAGCTCCAGACCGAGGTCGAGGCGTTCCGCACCAAGAAGGAGACCATCAAGGCCACCTACACCGCCGCCGAGGCGTCGGCGCACGTGTCGGAGGCGGTGAGCGGAATCTCCACCTCGATGAATGACGCCGGGGCCGCCATGCAACGAGCCCAGGACAAGGTCGCCCAGATGCAGGCGCGCAGCGGTGCCCTGGACGAATTGCTGGCCTCGGGCGCCCTGACCGACCTGACCGCGGGCCCCAGTGACGACATCCAGGCGCAGCTCGACGCCGCCGGTGGATCGGGTTCGGCCGTCGACGCTCAATTGGCCGCCATGAAGGCGCAACTGGCGTCGCGCGACCCCCAGTCGTCGTTACCCACCGCCGAGGGCGCCGCCCGCGCCGAGGAGGCCTGAGATGTCCAAGACCAAGATCGAGACCGACCACGGACTCAACGTCCGCATGTTCATCACCGGCCTCTCGCTGCTGGTGCTCTACCTGATCATCATCACGGTGCTCATCAGCGTGGGCGTGAGCTACGGGCTGGTCATCGTGATCGCCGGGGCGTTGATCTTCTCCCAGTACTACTTCTCGGACAAGATCGCCATGTTCTCGATGCAGGCCCACGAGGTCACGCCGGCGCAAGAACCCAAATTGCACGAGATCGTCGACCGCCTGTGCCTCTTGGCCAACATGCCCAAGCCGCGCGTGGGCGTGGCGGAGATGGACATCCCCAATGCCTTCGCCACCGGACGGAGCCCGAGTCACGCGGTGATCTGCGCCACCCGCGGCATCATGGCGCGTCTCAGTGACGAGGAGCTCGAGGCGGTCCTCGCCCACGAGCTCTCCCACGTGGCGCACCGCGACGTGGCGGTCATGACCATCGCCTCGGGAGTGGGCATGCTGGCCGGACTCGTGTCGCGCATGGCCATGTGGGGTGCCATGCTCGGTGGAGGCGGGGGCGGTCGTAACAACAACAACGACAACGCCGCGGTCGTCGAGATGATCACGTGGCTCGTCTCCATCGTCATCTACGTCATCGCCTACCTCTTGACGATGGCTCTGTCGCGCTACCGCGAGCTGGCGGCCGACCGGTCGGGGGCCATCTTGATTGGCAAGCCCAGCGTGCTGGCCAGCGCCCTGGTGCACATCACCGGCGACATGGGCCGCATCCCGCGCACCGACTTGCGCAAGGCCGAGACCATGAACGCCTTCTTCTTCGTGCCGGCGTTGGCCGGGGGCACGGCGGCGTCGTTGTTCTCGACGCACCCCAGCCTGGAGAAGCGCCTCGACGCGCTGAACAAGCTCGAGCGCGAGCTCAACGGCTAGTGGGTCTGCGCGACACGATTTTCGGGCGCACTAAGCAGGTGGCGCCCCAGCTCGACAACATCTTCGCCCTGCCCACGGCGGCCCTGACCCTGCAGAGCGAGCTCGATCTCGTGCCGTCGGGCCAAGCGGGACTGTGCTTCAAGGCCGGCAGTGGCGAATCGACCATCGTCACCGACGCCGACATCCGCGAGTTGCTCAACTTCGACGAGGCCCCGGGCTCCTTCACTCTCACCACCGACGACCTCGGCTTTCGATGGCTGGTGATCAACGATCCGACCATCGACGGTCTGGTGACCAAGGTGCACGCCGCGAATACCTCGATGGTGGAACACGAACTCGGGCCGCGTTTGTTGTGCGCGGTCTTCGGGTTCGTGCCCCAGACCCCCCCGGGTGAGGGCGCGGTGCGCCTCGTGTACCTGCTCAAGCAAGGCACGTTCTACCCGTTCGCCCCGACGGGCGTCCAGCAGCGCAATAACGAACTCGAACTACGCGTCAAGTCGTTCTTGGGCACCGACCTCGTCATCGAAAAGGATCTCTCGCGCTGGATGGCGCTGTGGAACCTGCCCGTGAACTAGGGCCGCGCTAGCCCGCGACGCTACGCGCCCGAGCCAGCGCGAGCGCGGAGAACCAGACGTCGACGCCGCCCTCGCGTCGCGGCGCCCCGAGGGCCTCGCTCACGAGAGTCACCACGGGCGTCGCACCCCCCGCGGTGGGATCGACCACGACAGTGCCGACGTTGTTGAGCCGCACGAATTCACGCATCTGTGTCACGAGGTGCGCGTCGAGAGGAGCGGCGCTCAGCGACGAGCCCGACCAGTGAGCGAAGAAGTGCGTGACGGTGAGTGGCCGGGTCCGCGCGAGCTGACCGGTCGGGCCGAGCTTGCCGAGCACGATCGCCTCGCCCCCGATCATCCGCCAGCGGAAATTGGTCCGCATCTGCCAGTACATGGGCGTCGCGTAGGGCACGGTGGCGATGGGAAAGGGCAGCACCACCGATCCGGCGGGGATCTGGTTGTCCAGGGCACTGGTGAAGAACGCGGGGGTATCGGGCAGTGCACCGTGAGGGAAGGGCACGCGCGGGACGTACGCGACCAGGGCGCCCACCCCCAGCAGGCCCAGAGCCATTCGACGCCACCTCGGTGCCGGTCGTCGCGACGTCCGACGAGTTCGCGAGTCCGTCGCGGACCACGAGGCGAGCCCGCTCGCCACCAGGAGCGCCACGCACCACGACGACATCAGCGCGAAGCGGTTGGGTAGGTCACTGCGCAACAACGGGAGATTCGCGACCAACGCCCAGGGCAGAGGAATCGACGTGACGTGGTTCGCCACCACCAAACGCGACCCCAACGACAGCACTTCGCAGACGATCAACATCCCCGCGAGGAATCGCACGAGACCGACGTGGCGCTGGCGCCAGACGATGAGGATCACGATGAGTACCAGGGGAACGCCCAGGTACCCGCCGACTTCACCGATGTCCCCGCCGATGAAGCCGTTACCCATGGCCACGGTGAAGGCCGGGCGGAACCACTGCACCGCGTTGGGAACGATCGTGCCGAGCAAGTCCAACTTGTAGGGGCCA
>Ga0209698_10009394_pt1 | contig 9995 bp, 10 predicted proteins | sample LitLauG_LLR_2012_FD_187203 | JGI IMG/M metagenome (GOLD analysis project Ga0209698, IMG submission 187203) | Freshwater sediment microbial communities from Pennsylvania, USA - Little Laurel Run_MetaG_LLR_2012 (SPAdes) (version 2) | ecosystem: Environmental > Aquatic > Freshwater > Creek >...
ACCGCTAGTTGTTGCCGTAGTACCTTTGGCCTTACGGCAACAAGTAGCGGTTCCCCCCTGAAACAATCAACTGCATTGCAACAACTAGCGGTGCCTCTATAAGGGTCGTGTTCGGGCGATGTGACGCCTAAAATGGCCCGTATCTCCCCCCCAACCGGGTCGAAGGCGGTCGCCATCAGCCAGCCGACTCCGGCATCAGGCATGGTCCGCACCAGCCGGGGCTGCACAACCCAGTGTAAGTAGCGGCTGAAACTAGAAATATGCCTGGGACTGGCTGGGCGGGGCAGATCCCATTCCAATTCCAAAAGCTGGGACAGCACCCTGCCTTCGGCCAAAACCGCATTGATCCCGGTCTTCCAGCATTCGCTCTGCACCTTGCGCGACCAGGCGGCGCAACCGGCGCAAAGGAACCGCATATTGCAGAATTGCAACGGCTGCTTCCACGTGTAATTGCAGGATGGCTTGGAGCATCGGAAGCGCACGTAGAGCACATGGCAGGCCAGGAACCGGAACGCCAGCTCGGGAGTAAAGGTCACGGGAATACCCAGGTGGGAGCGCCCCAGTTCATGGAACAGTTCCAGCTTTTGGTCGTAGGTCGGGAGATGCTGGCTCCTGAGATCGTCGATCAAGGCTTGGGTGCGCTGCCAGCGTTCCAGTTTGTTCACGATAATTTTCCCGCCCAGTTTCTCCTGGGCACAAAAACCTCTCTTCAAGATGTTTGGCCGCCTCGAGCGAAAGGCGGCCTCTATTTTTGTTGATCACGGCGATGAGCGGAGCGCCTTCTCTTGCCCGTTCGTCACCCAAATACGCGAAGGTTTTTTGGGCTCCACAGAAGTATTCCGCTCCAGAAACCGCGTCAGTTCGCGAACGTCATATCGCACGCACCGCTCTATGTGCGCGAACTGCGGGCCGCGACCATCATGTCGCCATCTGCGAAGCGCTGCGACCGAAACTGATAAGACGCGGGCGGCCTGCTTCTCGTTGATCATCTGAGGAAGAGCCGGAAGAGTCTGTTCCATTTCCCAATACCTCCGTCCACTTTTGTGGTGTGAACGAGCAAAGGATAGGCGAGGGTAGCGCTGGAAGGAAGGCCCGGAAACCGTCAGTGTTTCGCCAAAAATGTGACGGGTCCGAACGAGGGTCAGCAGTGATCCCGCTCAAGAGCACGTTTACTGACCTTGAATATGGGGTCGAAACTTTTGTGCGCGATGAGGACAGAGGCCTCGTAGTGTTGTTTCTTACGAAGCAGGTTCGTGATTCGTTCCTGATGAGGCTTTAGTCGAGGATACCTCTGCACAAGCTCAGCGGTTTTTGCAGTTGCGCGTTGGGTGAGCTCGGCGTCCCACATAGGATCTGCGTGGTCTGCCATACTGCGGTCTAAGGTTCTTTCCCACTGTTGCAGTTCGCTGGAGATTTCACGGCGGATGTATCGGGCCACCTCCTGAGCTCCGTCCCGCAATGACCGGAAGAAACGAGGCGCGGGAGCTGCGGCCGAACGAAACCCATTCGCTAGCGCACGGAAAAATCGGTTCCTTGGGCCGCCTGGCCTTAACTCGCGGATGTAGGTGTGCTGCTCTACTAACTTTCGCAGCCACTCGGCTTCGAAGACCATTTGCGGAAATGAGGCGACGAAGTCACGCAGGACTGATTCCCGCTTCGATGGGGACTGTCCGTAACACAGCCGATAAATTTCAATGATTCGGCCGCGTAGGTTCTGAGCAGAGATTTTCGTACAGCCCCTGCCCTGCTGAGGTAAGCAAGCAGCCTATTAGGACCAATCTCTGCCAGAGACTTCTCGTGCAACGGGTCTTGAATGGGCATCTCCGCGAGATCAACCGCTTCAATTACTCGCCCGAGAGCAGCCGACGGCGGTCTGTTTCTGTACTTGGCATTTCCTATGTCTGCTGTGGAACTCCCAAACCTCTGTGGCTGCGACTTCTTCACTGCCACCTCCCACGTGGCATCCCGAATTGAGGACATCGGCAGGCGGGCCGGGATGCGCCCGCCGTTCGCTGCGTCCAGCTAGCCGACTCAGCCTTGAGTCTAGCTCGCCGAATCCTTCCAAGTCCAAGCGGGGGGAGTTCGGGGCGCAGGTTCCAGCTTTACATAACCTATCGTTAGGTTTATGATTGCGGTTGATGACAGACGTAAGCAAGGCAGCAAGCCTCATGGGCCGCAAGAGTGCCGAGGCCCGCGCCAAGAAGTGGGGCAAGAAGGAATTTGTCCGCCGGATGCAGGAATGGGGCAAGCTGGGCGGACGACCGAAAGGCAGTGGCAAGACGAAAGGTGGTGCGAAGTGAGTATCTACAAGCGTGGCGAAGTGTACTGGTACAAGTTCATGTGGCAGGGCAAGGTTGTGCGGGAGTCTACGAAGCAGGGCAATGACAAAGTGGCGCGGCAGATGGAAGCGGCGCACCGTACGTCACTTGCTAAAGGCGAAGTGGGAATACGCGACAAGAAGCCCGTTTCGACTCTTGCAGAGTTCTGTCGAAAGCGCTTTGTTCCCTGGGCGGAGTCCACCAGTTCACTCAAGACTTGGCGCGATTTCTACAGAGTCGGTGTGTTGGCGATTCAGGCCTACACTCCCCTTGCCAGCCTAGCTTTAGACGCGATCACCACGGAACGGATCGCCGACTTTGCGAGTCATCGGCAAGCGCAGGGCATGAAGGTAGCGACGGTGAATGCTTCGCTCCGCATTCTTCGTCGCATTCTTCGTGTTGCAGAGGAATGGGGCGAGCTTGAGAGAGCACCCAAGGTCAGAATGCTTCCCGGCGAATCGCACAGAGAGCGGGTAGTCATACCGGAAGAGGAAGCCCGGTATCTGGCATCGGCGAACTCGCTATTAGCCGAGATCGCGACAGTGCTGGTGGACACTGGTCTTCGTCCAGAGGAATGCTACAGACTCGTATGGGACTCGATCACTTGGGCGAATGGTCGTAACGGAACGTTGCTGGTGACGCACGGGAAAACGAAAGCAGCGCGGCGTGTGCTCCCAATGACTCCAAGAGTCCGGCGCATTCTAGAGACTCGCTGGAACGCGAACGGAAGGCCATCAGAAGGCTACGTATGGCTCGCACCAACCAAGACCGGACACATCGAGCCGTCCAGCCTGAAAAAGCAGCACGCTAAGGCCCTGAAGGTCTCGGAGGTGCGCCCGTTTGTTCTCTACTCGCTTCGTCACACTTTCCTCACTCGCCTGGGACAATCCGGCTGTGACGTGTGGACTCTGGCCCGCATCGCTGGGCACAGTTCAATTGCGATCTCAGCGCGGTACGTTCACCCCTCGGAGGATGCGGTTCTCCAAGCGATGGCACGGCTAGGTGGGCACAATTCTGGGCACAGTGCTGAATCGTTGCTTCAACAGAAGAACGGCGCGGCGCTGCTAACTGCATGAATACCTTAGAGAAATATGGTGGGCAGTGCAGGATTCGAACCTGCGACCTCCTGCTTGTAAGGCAGGCGCTCTAACCAGCTGAGCTAACCGCCCATCTTTCTCAAAAGCACCTACCGAAGACAGGCCATCTGAAGACTAGGACAATCTTACCAAGAAATCCCTTCCCCGGATGGCGCTCCGAATCTTTGGTCGCGGTGTGGTGTGATGACTCCGCAGCTTGTACCGCACTCATTCCAATCGTATAGTTCCCCGGTAACGCAAAGGACACAAATGATGCGCTGGGTTGATCACTCATTGAGAAAACACGGGTTGCGATTCAGTCTCGTGTTCATTCTTTGTGCAGGCGGCCTGGCCGGAACCGCAGACCCACCGGCGGACGCCCCGCCGACACCTCAAAGCGAAACGACCACTCTGGCCGTTACCCCGCCGATGGGTTGGAATAGTTGGGACGGCTATGGCACCACGGTCAAAGAGGCCGATGTCAAAGCCAATGCGCGGTGGCTGGCCGAACACTTGAAGCCATTTGGCTGGCAATACGTTGTCGTCGACATGGAATGGTTCGTCACCAATCCCGTTGCGGAGGGAAATTCCAAGACTTCGTTCTACAGCCTCGACAACTTCGGCCGTTACACGCCCGCTGTGAACCGATTCCCTTCCGCGGCGAATGATGCCGGCTTCAAACCTCTCGCGGACTACGTGCACTCGCTCGGCCTGAAATTTGGCATTCACATTCTTCGCGGGATTCCCAAACAGGCGGTGGAGAAGAATCTGCCGATCTTCGGGTCGTCGTACCATGCGGTGGACGCCGCCGACTCTTCCGACACGTGTCCCTGGAACTTCGATAACTATGGCATGGATGGCTCGAAGGCGGGAGCGCAAGCGTACTACGATTCGATTGCGAAGCTCTATACCAGCTGGGACGTGGACTTGATCAAGGTCGATTGCATCAGCAGGCGTCCGTACAAAGGGGATGAGATTCGAATGTTGAGCACGGCGCTCGCGAAAACCGGCCGGCGGATTGTGCTGAGTCTTTCACCGGGCGCGGCTCCGCTGGAAAAAGCGGACGAGATGCGGAAGTATGCCCAGATGTGGCGGATTTCGGATGATATCTGGGACCTGTGGCACAGCACGGTCGATTATCCCCAGGGATTGGGAGACCAGTTCGCGAACGTCGCGAAGTGGGCAGGAAAAGCGCAACCGGGACATTGGCCGGACGCCGATATGCTGCCGCTGGGATATCTGGGGCCGGCTCCGGGATGGGGCCAGCCGCGCTACACCCGACTTACGCACGACGAGCAGAGAACATTTCTTACGCTGTGGTGCATCTTCCCTTCACCGTTGATGGTCGGAGGCGACCTGCCCAAGGCCGACGCGTGGACGACTTCCCTGCTTACCAATCCCGAGGTCATCGCGGTTGACCAGCGCTCAACCGGGAATCATCCCGTAGTCGCGACCGACAAGACCGTGGTGTGGGTGGCACAATCGGCAGCGGCGGACAGCCACTATGTGGCAGTTTTTAACCTCACGGAGTCCAGCCAGACAGTGCAGTATCAGTGGAAGGACCTGGGTTTCGCGAGCGCGAAATACAAACTGCGGGACTTGTGGGAGCGCAAAGATCTGGGTGCGGCGGATTTCGTCACGGTGACGCTACCGCCGCATGGTAGCGTGCTGTACGAAGCGTTCCCGGGTCAGAAGGTTGCGCCATGAGTCTCCATCGTCGCGGCGGGCGGGCTCCGGTTGCGCTCCGGGCCTGACTCTTGTCGCAGCTTCTTCTTCTTTCGCCCTTTCAGGGCTCTGTCATTTCTTGCTCTTTACCCCGGCTTTCGCCCGGGGCTACACTCTTGCGCCGCTTCGCGACCTTGAGAAACTGTCGCCGCATGGACCCTCCCTTTCGCCACGCGGTTACAACTTGCCACGCTGTTACAATCGGCGGCAGGAGGAATCTATAGAACATGGAGAACTTGTCCAGTATTGTCGGTCAGCTGAAGAAAGAGCGCGACCGGGTACAACAGCAGTTATCAGGATTGAATGCGGCGCTGGCCGCGTTTGCCGGAGTCTACAGTAACCGCAGAACCAAGTCCGCGCCGGCAGACAAGAGAAAACGTCGCCCCATGAGCGCCAAGGGCCGGGCCGCAATCCGCCGCGCACAGAAAGCACGGTGGGCGAAGGTCAGGGCGGCAAAGAAAAAGAAGTAGTTGGCGGATTCCACTCCATCACATCGGTTGTGGAGGACGGGCGTCCCCACCCGCTGGAATGGGCGGGACGCCCGTTCTCCATCGATGAAGTCGCCCGTCGATGCAACGAGCGTGAAGCGTCATTCCACACGTCCCTGCTAGACTGGCGGGGTGCGCCGCCTGATCATCAATGCCGACGATTTCGGTCTAACTCCCGGCGTGAATCGCGCCATCGTGGAAGCGCACGAACGTGGAGTCGTTACTTCAGCCACATTGATGGCCAACGGCCCGGCCTTTGAGGACGCAATTGGTCTGGCGCAATCCCAACCTCGGCTGGGCGTGGGCTGTCACATCGTCCTGATGGACGGGGCTCCTTTGCTTGACGAGGCAGCGGTCCGCAGTTTGTTGGATCGAGGCAGCAACAGTTCCGGCAACCCACATTTCCGCGAGGGAATCACCGGGTTTGGCGCACTCGCCCTGCTGGGTCGTCTGGATGAAGATGAAGTCGAGGCGGAAGCTACGGCCCAGATCCGCAAGCTGCAAGCTGCCCAAATCACGGTTACTCACCTCGACTCGCACAAACACACACACCTTTTCCCGCGCATCCTTCGTCCGCTCTTGCGGGCTGCAGCGAGTTGCGGCGTGAGGTCGATACGGAATCCATTTGAGCGCATCCAGGGCTCTCAACTGGCTGCTTCCCCCAACTTATGGATGCGATGGACTGAAGTTGGCATTTTGCGCAGCCTGGCCAAGCAATTTCGCGAGGCGGTGCAGCAAGCAGGAATATCAACGCCGGATGGGACCCTGGCCATCGTAGCCACCGGCTCGCTGAATGAGCGTTTGCTCCGCCTGATGGTGGAGAATCTTCCGGATGGAATCTGGGAACTGGTTTGTCACCCCGGCTACAACGATGCCGATCTGCGAGGAGTTCACACCCGATTGCGTGAGTCCCGCGAGCTGGAGTTGGGCATTCTGACTTCGCCCTCGACCCGCGATTTGCTGGCGGCGAATGGGATCGAGATCATCTCCTTCCGGGAGCTGGCGCTTGCGGAATGATTTTTCCTCACTGCTGACCACCCGGCGACGGAATACATACCTTGATAAACCGAGGGCTCAAACTCCCAGATTTATGATTAAATGCTAGCGGGTTGCTTACGCGGAGCGTCTGCAGCCCTTCATGTCCGACAAACTAGAGCCTCGACTGGATGTAGAGTTGCCCATCCGCGTATTTGGCATGGGTGCGGACGGTCGTCCATTCCTGCACAATGCCCAGGCCCGGAATATAAGCCATCATGGAGCCAAGCTCTTCGGCCTGGAGACTCAGTTGAAGCCGGGAGACGTAATCGGGGTGCAGGTCGGCGACAAGAAGGCCCGCTGCAAGGTGATATGGGTGGTCGATGCCGGGCAGGCACAGAAAATCTCAGTGGGAGTGAACCTGGTCGAGGGGCAACCCTGCCCCTGGGAAAAAGAAATGCAGCAGACCCAGCGGGAGTCTGAGCCCGCTTCTCGGATCGCGCCGTCCGACGAAGACAAAAGAAGATTTCCACGGCAGCGGGTTCCCTTTCCTATCGAAATACGCGACCAGGACGGCGTCGGCTCGCACATGAACACGAAATCGGCAGACATAAGCGCTCGTGGATGTTATGTCGAGACCATGCTGCCGCTTCCTGTAGGAAAGGTCCTGAAGATCACCTTCTGGATCGATTCCGAAAGAATCAGCACACCTGCAACAGTCAGGTCGTGTGATGGCGGTGTGGGCATGGGCATTGAGTTCACCGGCCTGGACGACAAGACCAGGGAACGGTTGCAGCAGCGAATCGAGACCATGGCCGCGGAGTCGGAGACCTCCGAGAACACCCAGGGCGCGGACTAGGGCCTTTGTTTATTCGTCTCTCCTCAGAAAGCGTACGCCACAGCTCAAATTTTGGACCTTTGCGTCCTTGGCGCTCTTTGCGGTTAAGAGCTTCTACGGCGAAGGGCGCCAAGAAAATACGCGGAATTACAGCAGGCAAAATCTGAATCCCGGCTTCCCGCCCGCCATCGAATGAAGAGCCCGAGCACCGATCCGGAAGGGACAGGCATGAAAATCGGCATCACCTGCTATCCGACCTATGGAGGCAGCGGCGTGGTCGCGACCGAGCTGGGGCTGGAACTGGCGGAGCGTGGACACGAAGTTCACTTCATTTCCTACGCTCAGCCCATTCGGCTGAGCGGTCCCCATCCGAACATTCATTACCATGAAGTAGAAGTCTCGCGATATCCGCTGTTTGAGTACCCTCCTTATGATCTGGCGCTGGCCTCACGCATGGCGGAAGTAGCCGAGCTTTACGATCTTGAACTTCTGCATGTGCACTATGCCATTCCGCATTCGGTGAGCGCGCTGCTGGCGCGCCAGATGATGGCGGCCAAACCCCGCGGACGCAAGCTTCCTTTCGTGACCACGCTGCACGGCACCGACATCACGCTGGTCGGGCTCGACCGTTCTTACCTCCCGATCACCCGCTTCTCTATCGAGCAGAGCGACGGGGTAACTGCGATCTCGCACTATCTGAAGGAGCGGACCCTGCGCGAGTTCGATATTCGGAACAACATTCAAGTGATTTACAACTTCGTCAATTGCGATGTGTATTGCAGAGGCGAGAAAGTTCCAGAACTCGAACAGGAGTATGCGCCGAACGGGGAGCGCCTGCTGGTGCATCTGTCCAATTTCCGTCCGGTGAAGCGTGTGACCGACTGTATCGAGATCTTTGATCGGGTACGCAAGCAAATCCCTTCCAAGCTGCTGATGATCGGCGACGGTCCCGATCGTTCCCGGGCGGAATGGCTGGCGGTACAAAAAGGCATTCACAACGACGTGATCTTTCTGGGCAAACAGGAGCAAGTGCAGGAGAAGCTGGCTTTGGCCGACATCTTGCTGTTGCCCAGCGAACTGGAATCGTTCGGGCTAGCTGCGCTCGAAGGCATGGCCTGTGAAGTGGTGCCGATCGCCACCCGCGTGGGCGGCATCCCGGAATTGATCGAGCACGGCAAGAGCGGTTACCTGGCGGAGGTCGGCGATGTCGACACCATGGCACGCTACGCCATCGAACTGATGAGCGACGAAAAGGCGTTGCACCAAATGGCCAAGGCCACCCGGGCGGTGGCGCAATCGCGATTCTGCGCCAGCCGGATCATCCCGCAATATGAAGAGTTTTACCGGCGCGTGCTGGAACGCGCCTCGTAGAAGGCTTCCGGAATCGCACCTGATCCCTGCAGAACGGGCAAGCGCAGCCGGACCAGAGTTCCTTTGCCTTCGCGGCTGTCAATGGTCATCCGTGCGCTGTCGCCATAGAGCACCTTCAGGCGCTCGGCCACGTTCGCCATCCCAATACCGGTTCCACCCAGGCCGCTCGGCCGCTCGATCAGATTGGCTGAGCCCATGCCCACGCCATCGTCCTCGACTTCGATGATGAGGTGCGCGTCCGTGAGCCGACTGCGCAGGTAAATGCTGCCGCCGTCGATCTTCGACGACAAGCCGTGCTTGATGGAATTTTCCACCAACGGCTGCAGCAACATGCTCGGCACCATGGTGTCCAGCGACGAGGTCTCAAGTTCCTTCACAACCCGCAATTTGTCGCGACCGAAGCGGACGACTTCAATATCAAGATAGTTGTCGATGAATTCCAGCTCTTCACGCAGCGGCACAAAGGCATCGCTGCTGTTGAGCAGGCGACGCAGAATATTGGCCAGCTTGATAATCAACTGGCGGGCAGTATCAGGATCGAAGCGTACCAGCGAGGAGACTGAATTCAGCGTATTAAAAAGGAAGTGCGGATTGATCTGATTTTGCAGAGCCTCCATGCGGGAATGAAGCAACAGGCGCTCCTGCTCTTCCAGTTTGATCTGAATGCGAACGCTGTTCCAGATTTTGAGTTCTGTTCCGATGACTATGACGGAGGTGGCATAGATAAGGACTTCTACCCACCAGGTCGGGCTTTCCAGGCTGAAAGTGGCATGCGGCACCATGCGTGACAGCTCGGTTTGCACAAAGCGCAGTCCCACAATCGTGAAAAAAAACATGGTCTGCCATTCAAAGGGGTGAGGCTTGGGCAGGTTGCGCCGGATCCAGCGGTAGATACTCAGATCAACACCCGGAGAAAACGACCAGATGTCTTCGCGATTAGGAGCGAAGTTTCGCAACTGTCCGGCCACAAAGCCACAGAGCACGTTGAATGGCAAGGTCGCCCATTCCCCATGCCAGAACGCAGGAAGCGCCAGGAGAACGCCGCCCAGCACACCCGTGAAGCGCCCGCCAATCACGCCCAGCAGCACCGTGGTCTCGAAGGACAAATCGCCCGCGACAAAGCTCCTGGCGCTGAACCGGATCCATACGCCCAGGGTCAGGGGAATGCCGATCCACAGCACCAGATGGAGGTTCTGCTTCCAAT
>Ga0209698_10009396_pt1 | contig 9995 bp, 11 predicted proteins | sample LitLauG_LLR_2012_FD_187203 | JGI IMG/M metagenome (GOLD analysis project Ga0209698, IMG submission 187203) | Freshwater sediment microbial communities from Pennsylvania, USA - Little Laurel Run_MetaG_LLR_2012 (SPAdes) (version 2) | ecosystem: Environmental > Aquatic > Freshwater > Creek >...
CGTCTATGGAGCGACGCTCTCGGGTACGGACATGTTCATGACCCTGCCGGGCCGCGCGTATTCGCTGGGTCTGTCGGCCGATTTCTGATCCGCTGGCAGCGAGCAGGGACCGGCCCCGGCCGGTCGAATCCCTGGCCGTCCCGCAGTACCGGGGACGGCCATTTTGTATGCTTGTGCAATTGACGACCGATTGGGACGGGCATGCACGGCTGGGGCGCGGTACGGGTGGGTGGCAGGACGACCGGCGCCTTCCTCGTTCTCCTTCTGAGCGCTTGCGCAAACGGTGATTCAAACCGCGTCCAGGAGGCCGTCACCGCACCGCTGCACGACCTCAACCTCGTACGGGTTGCAATACCCGATGTCCTGGTGGCCGCACGGCGTCAGCCATACGCCCCGCCGGAAGATGTCCGTTGCGGGGAACTCGGCAAGCAGATTGCGCTCTTGGATGCGCTGCTGGGTCCCGATCTGGATGCTCCTGCCGATGCAAGGTCGGGTGATTCCGTCGATCGAGCGCAAAAGTTTGCGGGCGACGAGGCCGTGGGCGCCTTGCAGCGAACCACGGAGGGACTTGTGCCGTTTCGCGGCTGGGTGCGCAAGCTCACCGGCGCGGAGCGCCACTCCAAGGACGTTGAAGCGGCGATCGCGGCAGGCATCGCGCGCCGCGCGTTTCTCAAGGGCATCCGGTTTGCGCGAACGTGCCCCGGGTACGGCGGCTAAATGAGCACCACGTCGTACTGCTCCTGGTGGTAGAAGGTCTCCACCTGCATGGAGATCGGTTTGCCGATGAAATCCGAGAGCATGGCCAGGGACTGCGACTCCTCCTCCAGGAACAGGTCGATGACTTTCTGCGCGGCCAGGATGCGAAATTCGCGGGCATCGCCAAACTGGCGCGCCTCGCGCAGGATCTCCCGCAGGATTTCGTAGCACACCGTGCGTGCGGTCTTGAGTTCGCCGCGGCTGTTGCACACGGGACACGGTTCGCACAGCACGTGCGCCAGCGACTCGCGCGTGCGCTTGCGCGTCATCTCGACCAGTCCCAGTTGGGTGAACTCGCTCACGGTCATGCGGGTTCGATCGCGTGAAAGCGCGCGCCGGAATTCCGACAACACCGCATCGCGGTGTTCGGCCGCGGTCATGTCGATGAAGTCCACGACGATGATGCCGCCGAGATTGCGCAGGCGCAGCTGTCGGGCGATCGCGTGCGCGGCCTCCAGGTTGGTCTTGAAGATCGTGTCGTCAAAATTGCGCGTACCTACGTACGCCCCGGTGTTGACATCGATCGTCGTCATGGCCTCGGTCTGGTCGATCACCAGGTAGCCGCCGCTTTTGAGCTCGACGCGCCGCGCCAGGGCCTTTTCGATCTCGTCGTCGATCTGGTGCAGATCGAACAGCGGCCGCTCGCCGGTGTAATGCACCAGCCGTGATTCAACGCCCGGAACAAATTCCTTCGCAAAGGCCTGCAGCGCCGCGAAATTCTCGCGCGAATCGATCTGTACGCCCGCGGTCTGCTCGTTAACGAGGTCGCGCAGCACGCGCTGGGCCAGCGACAGCTCCTGGTAGAGCAGCGCCGGTGGCGCGGAGCGGGTGCCGGCGTCGCGGATCTGCGTCCAGCGCTTGCGCAAATACTCGATATCGTTGCTCAGATCCGATTCGCTCGCATCCTCGGCGCTGGTGCGCACGATGAAGCCACCGGTCTCCTCGGTGGGCACCAGCCGGGTGAGCAACTCGCGCAGCTGGGCCCGTTCGGCCTCGTCCTCAATGCGCTGGGATACCCCGATATGCGACTCCTGGGGCAGGAACACCAGATTGCGTCCCGCCAGGCTGATCTGGGTCGACAGGCGTGCGCCCTTGGTGCCGATCGGATCCTTGATCACCTGCACGACCAGGGCATCGCCCTCGTGGATCATGCGCTCGATCGGCGCCTTTTCGTTCGGATGATGGCGGGTCTCCCAGATGTCGGCCACGTGCAAAAAGGCCGCCCGCTCCAGACCGATGTCGATGAAGGCGGATTGCATTCCCGGCAATACCCGCGCCACCTTGCCCACGTACACGTTGCCCACCAGTCCGCGGGTTGCCGTGCGTTCGATATGCAGTTCCTGGACGACGCCGGCCAGCAGCACGGCAACGCGGGTTTCCTGCGGTGTGATATTGATGAGGATGTCTTCGGCGGCCATGATGGAACGGGTGACCCGAGGCTGCGCCGGCGGCGCCCTGCGGTCCCGCGCCTATAGTAATCGCACCCCGGCCCGTGCCAGGATGTCCGCGGTCTCGGCCAGGGGCAGCCCGACCACCCCCGAATAGCTGCCTTCAATGCGTCCTATGAAAATCGCCGCCCGCCCCTGGATGGCATAGCCGCCGGCCTTGTCGAAGGGCTCGCCGCTGGCGCAGTAACGCGCAATTTCCTCCTCGCTGATGGAGCGCATGCTCACCAGGGTAACGGATTCCGCGGACCACACGGCGTGCTTGCCGCCGCCGGGCAGCGCCAGCGATATTGCCGTGCGCACCTCGTGAGTGCGTCCCGACAGCTGGCGCAGGAACTGTGCCGCTTCTGCCGCATCGCGCGGTTTGCCCAGTACCTGGCCATCGATGCTCACCACGGTATCGGCTGCCAGCACCGGCCGCACGAGCATGCTACGGGCGATCACGGTGCCGGCGCCATGTTCGGCCTTTTCCTGCGCAATGCGCCGCGCGTAATCCGCGGGCAATTCTCCGGCGTGCATCTCCTCGCCAACATCCGGGCCCCGTGGTGCCGCGATGCGCAACAGCAGCGTTTCAAAGCGCGCGCCGATCTGACGCAGCAGTTCACGGCGTCGCGCGCTATGCGAGGCGAGGTAAAAGTCGGCCATTGTCGGATCCCCGGTCATTCTAGCCGCACGCTAGGGGCGCGCGGGCTTACGCGCGGTGATACGGATGCGAATGCAGGATCGACCAAGCCCGATAGATCTGTTCCACCAGCACCACGCGGGCCAGGGCATGGGGCAAGGTCATGCTCGAGAGCCGCAGACATAGGGCGGCCTGTTTGCGCAGCTGCGGATCGAGGCCGTCGGGCCCGCCGATCAGGAACGCCGGCTGCAGGCAGTGGTCGCGCCATTGCCCCAGCGCCTGCGCCAGGTCGGCGGTCGCCCAGTCCTTGCCTTTCTCATCCAGCGCGATAAGGTGGGCGCCGGCAGGAACCGCAGCACGCAGGCGTTCGGCTTCGGCCGATTGCAATCGGGCAATGGGTTGACCCTGGCGTGGCTCCGGCCGAATTTCCCGCATGGCGACAGGGAAATCGCGCGGCAGGCGTGCCAGGTAGTCCTGCACTGCGGCGTTCGCCCACGCGGGAAGTTTTTGCCCGACGGCGATGATCGCAATTTTCATTGCGCCGGTTCTAGCGGCCGGGAACAGCCGGGTCGTGCGGGAACGGCGCGCAGGGCACGATGGTTATGCCGGCGATGGACCACTAGCGTTTGGGCGTTGCCTTCTTGCGCGCCGCCGTACGGGCCTTGGCGGCAGTGCCCGCACGCGCGGGCGCTTTGCTGGGTTGTGTTCGCGCCACGGTGGCGCGCGGGGCGGGCTTTTTCGACTGCAATTTGACGTTCACCGGACGACCGCCCCAGATCTCTTCGAGCGAGTAATACGCCCGGACCGCGGGTTGCAGGATATGCACCACGATGTCGCCCAGGTCGACCAGCACCCATTCCCCGGTTTCCGCGCCTTCCACGCTGATAATCGTGCCCCCGGCCTGCTTGACCTTCTCCGCGACGTTGGCGGCCAGTGCCCGGGTGTGCCGATTGGACGTACCGCTGGCAAGCACGACCCGGTCGAAAAGATCCGAAATCGATGTGGTGTTGTAGACCTCGATATCCTGGCCCTTTACGTCCTCGAGGGCATCGACCACCAAGCGCTGCAGTTTTTTATTTTCCATGAATCTGTGGATACAGTTGTTGCGAGTGAATGTACTCGAGAACCTCGGGGGGAAGGAATTGCGCTACGCGCCGCTCCTGACCCGAGGCCAGGGCCTCGCGGATCTGCGTCGCGGAGCAGTCCACCGGCTGCATGGCAAACTCGACCAAGGTTCCGTGCGCATGGCGCTGCGGCGCGGCTGCCTCGGCGCGGTGCTCCTGAACGAAGCGGCTCATCTGTGCGTCGAGCGCCTCGGCCACGCCCGCACGGGGTGCGTACGCCAGGTGGGCAAAATCCAGAAGATCCTTCCACCGGTTCCACGTGGGCAACTGACGCAACTGGTCAAATCCCAGGATCCAGACCAAGGCCTGCTCGGGACCGACCCGGGAGCGCAGCGCGCGCAAGGTTTCGACCGTATAGCTGGGACCAGGACGGTCGATCTCGATCGTGTCGATCCGCCAGCCTGCATGTGCGCCCAGCGCGCGCTCGAGCATCCGGCATCGGTGCGTTGCGGCGGTGACGGCCGACTTTTGCCAGGGCTGCCCTGCGGGTACGAATACGAGTTCGCTCAATCCCAGGCCGCGCTGCGCGTCCTGCGCAAGTTGCAGGTGGCCACGGTGAACCGGATCGAAAGACCCGCCCAGCAGGCCAATCGGCCCGGCCACCTTCATGGCGCAGTGCTCACGCCTCGGCAAGCCAGTCGCGGGGACGCAGGAAATCGTTCAGCAGGCACGCTTCGGCCGTACCCGGCGCGGGCACGGAATCGTAACGCCAGCGCACGGTGGGCGGCATGGACATGAGGATCGATTCCGCCCGGCCGCCCGATTGCAGGCCAAAGAGCGTGCCCCGGTCATATACCAGGTTGAACTCGACGTAACGGCCGCGGCGCACCGCCTGGAAGTCGCGCTCGCGCTCGCCGTAGGACAGTGCGCGCCGCCGCTCGACGATGGGCACGTAGGCCGGCAGAAAATGGTCGCCAACGGAGCGCAGCAAGGCAAAGCTTTGGTCCGCGCCCAATTCCTGGAAATCGTCGAAGAATATGCCACCGATTCCCCGTGGTTCGCCTCGATGCTTCAGGAAGAAGTAGTCATCGCACCAGCGTTTGAAGCGCGGGTGCAAGGCGCCGCCAAAGGGGTCCAGGGACGCGCGGCAGGTACGGTGAAAATGCTGCGCGTCCTCGGTAAAGCCATAGTACGGGGTCAGGTCCATGCCGCCGCCAAACCACCATGCGCCGGCCCCGGCGTTGGCCGTGTCGCCCGGGTACGCTCGAAAGTAACGGACGTTCATGTGCACGGTGGGCACGTAGGGATTGCGCGGATGCAGAACCAGCGAGACGCCCAGGGCGTCAAAGCGGCATCCGGCGACTTCGGGGTGCGCGGCGCTGGCCGAGGGCGGCAAGCGATCGCCACTTACTTGCGAGAATCCGACCCCCGCCCGCTCGAACAGCGCGCCGTCTTCCAGGATGCAGGTCCTGCCCCAGCCGCGCAGCGGCTCGGTCGGCGCTTTTTCCCAGGCGTGGGTTGCGAAGCTGCCGCCATCGAGGCGCTCGAGTTCCTGCACGATGCGCTGCTGCAGCTCGAGCAGGTATTCCTGTACAGGCGGGGTTGGGATGCTTGTGGTCATGGGCTTGGTTTCCCGGTACGTGGGACGGGCCTCGGGTGCGCTCGCAGGCCGCGCCGTGCACCCTCGCGGAGGCGCCACCGGTCAGGAAGCGTTGCCATGGGCTGGCGGCGCCACCGCGGGCAGGGCCCGGTAGCCGATATCACTGCGGTATTGCGCGCCCTCCAGGCGGACCTGCGCCACGGCCTCGTAGGCGCGCCGGCGTGCAGCGCGCAGATTCTCCCCCAGCGCCGTAACGCAAAGGACGCGGCCACCGCTGCTGCGCAACACCTTGTCGGGGCCGCGTTGGGTGCCCGCGTGGAACACGACCAGGTCCTCATGGTCGGCCGGCAGCGCCGTAATGGGATCACCCGTACGCGGCTGTTCCGGGTAGCCCTGCGCGGCAATCACCACGCCCAGCGCCGGGCGCCGGTCCCATTGCACCTGCGCAGTGTCCAGATTGCCATCGATGGCCGCATCGAGCAGGGTGAGCAGATCGGACTTGAGCCGCATCAGGATGGGTTGGGTCTCGGGATCCCCCAGCCGACAGTTGAACTCGAGCGTGCGGGGCATACCGGTGCGATCGATCATCAGTCCGGCATACAGGAACCCGGTGTACACGATCCCCTCGGCCGCAAGGCCGGCGATGGTTGGCGCGATGATCTCGCGCATGACGCGCGCATGGATCGCGGGGCTGACCACGGGCGCTGGCGAGTAGGCACCCATTCCTCCGGTATTGGGACCCGCGTCGCCGTCGAGCAGACGCTTGTGATCCTGCGAGGTGGCCAGCGGCAAGGTGTTGCGCCCATCGCACAGCACGATGAAGCTGGCCTCTTCTCCTTCGAGAAAATCCTCGATCACGACACGCGCGCCGCTCATTGCCGTGCCGAGCATCGCATCGATCGCGGCGTGCGCCTCGTCGGCCGATTGCGCCACCACGACGCCCTTTCCGGCGGCAAGCCCGTCGGCCTTGACGACGATCGGCGCACCGCGCTGGCGTACATAGTCATGCGCCTCTTCGGCGCGGGTGAAGCTGCGATACGCGGCCGTCGGAATGCCATGGCGCTGCATGAAGGCTTTGGCAAAATCCTTGGACCATTCCAGCTGCGCCGCGGCCCGCGTCGGGCCGAAGATGCGCAGACCGGCGGCACGAAAGGCGTCGACGGTTCCCGCGGCGATGGGGGCCTCGGGTCCAACCACCGTCATGCCGATGCGCTCGCTGCGCGCAAAGGCGACAAGTTCCTCGGGCGTGCGCACAGCAACGTTTTCGAATTCGCGGCTGCCCGCGGTGCCGCCGTTGCCAGGCGCCACGTAGACACGCTGCACGCGCGGTGATTGGGCCAGCTTCCAGGCCAGCGCGTGTTCCCGGCCGCCAGACCCAATGACCAGAATCTTCATGCGCGCAGGTCCGAATCGGCGGCCGGGCCGGCGCCGGGCGGGCGGACGCTACCTGGGTTCATGTGTCGAGGCTGGCCGAGGAATAGACGTGCTGGGTATCGTCCAGGTCCTCCAGCGCGTCGAGCAGGTGGCGCATCTTCTCGGCGTCCGCGCCCTGCAGATGAATTTCGTTGAGCGCCTTCATCGTTACATCGGCGATCTCTGGCGTGAGGCCAGCGCGCGCCAGACCCTGGCGCACGGCCTCGAAGTCCGCGGGCGCGCACACCACTTCGATCGAACCATCCTCGTCGGTGATCACGTCCTCGGCCCCGGCCTCGAGGGCCGCCTCCAGGATCCGCTCCTCGCTGGCTCCGGGTGCAAATAGGAAGTGGCCACAGTGGCGGAACTGGAATGCCACGGAGCCGTCCGTTCCAAGGTTGCCCCCGTGCTTGGCAAAGGCATGGCGCACCTCCGCAACCGTGCGCGTGCGATTGTCGGTCATCGTGTCGACGATGACCGCGGCACCGCCAATACCATACCCCTCGTACCGAATCTCGTCGTAGTGGGCACCTTCGAGCTTTCCACTGCCGCGCTGGATCGCTTTGTTGACCGTGTCCTTGGGGACGTTGGCCGCCGAGGCCTTATCGAGCGCCAGGCGCAGGCGCGAATTTGCCGCGGGGTCGCTACCGCCGCGTGCCGCGACGGTGATTTCGCGGATCACCTTGGTCCAGATCTGGCCGCGCTTGGCATCCTGGCGGCCTTTGCGATGCTGGATATTGGCCCATTTGGAGTGCCCGGCCATCGCCTGTGTCCTTGCCCGGTCCAACCGGGGATGGAAAGTTTCGAGGGGCGGCAATACTAACACTGGCGCGTCCGGCGGCCCGGGCGCCGATCTTCGGGTCCGACCCTAGCGGTCAGGGGGAACGGGGTTTGGCGCCCTGGGATGCGGCTACCCGTTGAAATACGGGACCCCAAATCGGGTGTCCGACTTCCGAGGGCGACAGATGAAAGTTCGGGTCCGCCGCGAAGGCCAAGCGGAAATTGGATTCGCAGTCGGCTGGACGATTGAACGCGCAGGCGATGAAGGCCAGGTTCTTGTAGGCCACCGCGACGTCGCGCGGGTCGAGCAGGCCGTTGGCCAGCGCGGCGCGAAAATCGCGTTCCGCCCGGTCAAAGGCTCCCTCCTCATAGTTGCGCAGTCCATTGGCCAGCGATCGCTCGCCCGGGTGCTGGAGCAGTTCGGCAACGCTCACGGTGGCCGGCGCATTTGTTGCGCAGCCTTGCAGAACCATCAGGCCGCAGGCCGCTGCGCACGACAGTGCGCGGCGCCAGTGCTCAAGCCGCAGGAATTGTTGGCGGTTTCTCATTCGAATCGGTGCTCGATCTTGACTTCACTGGGTCCCTCGATGTCCACGTCCTGTTGCCACGCCGGCGCGCTGGCATGACGAACCTCGATACGGTGATGCCCACTGGCAAGGTTCAGTTGCGCCAAGGGCGGTGCCACGCCGATGGCCTTGCCATCGATAAAGATCTCGCCCCAGGGCCGGATGTCGAAGGATACCGGTACCGGAGCGCCTGCGCCGGGCGCGGCGGCCTCGCGTGCCGGCGCGGCGGCGTCGCGCGTCAGCGCCCCAGTTTCGTTGGCGACGGACTCGGGGTGGCGCAAATTGCCTAGCAGCACGCCCAGGAAAATTCCGGCCGACAACAAGGCGCCGGCCGTAAATAACGGCAGGCGGTTGCGCGTGGCCCACGGGCGCAGGTTTTCGAGCAACTCGGCTGCGCGCGCGCGCAGCCAGCCGCCGGGCAACATCTCCGCCGGCAAGGTCACCGTAGGAACATCGATCGGCGCCGGATCCGGCAGCGGCGGCACGGGTGCGGCGGCCACGGGTTCGCGCAACGGCGCAACGTTGTCCGCCGGGGAAATCGTGGCCACGTGTACCGGTGCGCGCTGCGGTGGCGCTGTCAGCGGGATTCCAAGGGAGTTGGGGCTGACGTTGTCCGTGCGCTCGTTCCAGATAAACGCGGTCAGGGCATCGCGCAGCGCAGCCGCGGTGCCGGGCTCGCCACCGGCGCCGGCGCGCAACGCGTGGTCCACGATGCGCGCAAGTGCCGCCGGGGTGTCCGGGCGATAGGCCAGGGTTGGGGATCGCGAATGACCCGATTCGTCTAGCAACTCAGCGGCGCGCGGGTCCGGGGGGGCACGGCCCACCAGCATCATGAACAACAGTTCGCCGATCGCGCGCACGTCCCGCTGACGCGTCTCCTCGGTGATTTCGTTTTGAAAATAGGGAAGCAGGCGCGCGGTACCGGCCAGGGCCTCGTCGCCGCTGGCGCCGTCGTCGATCCAGCCGCCGAAGCCGGAAATCTTGGGCGAACCGTCGGCAAGAAGGTACACGTGCTGCGGCCCCATATGCCCGTGCGCTACGCCGTTGCTGTGCGCGCATTCGAGTGCGTCGGCGATGCGCGCGCCGATACTGGCGCATTGCACGAAGGCCGGTCGCAAGCCGCCGGCGATCAATTCGTGCAGCAGCCGACCGTTGACCCGTTCGATGACCAGAAAGCCAAAGGCATGGCTCAGACCAGCGTCAAACACGGTCACGATGTGTGGGTGTTGCAGGCGCCCCGCCGCCTGCGCCTGGCGCACGAAGGCCTGCTCTACGCGGCGGCGTTCCTCCGTCGATAGGCGCGGTCCCGCGGGCAGCAAGGCCACCGCTTTCACCACGAGCTGGCGGTTCATGACCGGATCGACCGCTGCGTATGAGACGCTGTGGCGCTCGCGCCGCAGTTCCCGCAGGATGGAGTAGCGGCCGATTACACGGGTGCGGGGCGGGAGGGCGTCGCTCATGGTGGATACTAGCCGTTGCGGGGGCGTCGCCGGTGCGTGCCCCCGGCCGTGCGCCTGGCTAGCGCCGCTGCCGTCAAAACCGGTGCTGCAGCAGCAGCGTTTTTTCGGGCTCGATTTGTACCCGTGTCACCACCACCGGCGCTGCGCCATTGTGCAGTTCGATCGTATGGGTCCCCGGCGGCAGGCTCAAATGATTCAAGGGCGGCGAAACCCCCACGTCTTGACCGTCAACGTACACCTGGCCCCAGGGCACGATCGCCAGGGTGAGAATCCCGGGCGGTGGTGGGGG
>Ga0209698_10009397_pt1 | contig 9994 bp, 9 predicted proteins | sample LitLauG_LLR_2012_FD_187203 | JGI IMG/M metagenome (GOLD analysis project Ga0209698, IMG submission 187203) | Freshwater sediment microbial communities from Pennsylvania, USA - Little Laurel Run_MetaG_LLR_2012 (SPAdes) (version 2) | ecosystem: Environmental > Aquatic > Freshwater > Creek >...
CTCCTGGTACGCCGGACAGGGCCTTGAGCTGCGCGCGCTTCGGCCGACGAGCCTGCTAGCGCTCACCGTCAACCCGCTGGCGCCCCAATCGCACCGCTTCGACTCCGCCGAGCTGCGCGCGCTTCTGGAGGATGCAATCGAGGGAGTCGCGATCCTCGACGTGTGCAGCGCCGACTACCGTGAGGCGCAGCGAGCGCTGAGCTCCTGAGCAGTCGCGGGAACGATCACGAGGCGCGGCGCAGGCAGCGTGAACTCCGAGAGGCGGATCTGCCCCTCCAACCTGTGTCCAGTCGCCCTCAGCGCGAGGAGATCGGTGCCGATACTCCCCGAGAAGCACTGCACCCCTCCAACCAGGCCGGCTGGCAGCTGATGCGATTCGGCCTCGTCAGCCAGGGCACCCAGGGCGACTCCCAGGTCTACAACCTCTGGCTCGACCCCCGCATGAAGCACTGATCGCGCGGGCTCGATTCTCACGCTCACGCAGAGCGCTGCGGGGCTCTAGCTCGGAGATCCTCTGTGCCGCGGACTCACGCGACGCGCTGGTTCGAGGAGGGAGCGCAGCGGCTCAACGGCCGCGACTTCGAAGCCGCCCGCGTGAGCGTCCTGGATCCAACGCGGCGGCGCGTGCCCGCCGAGCGCTGCTCACCTACTTCGTGTTGGCGAAGTAGTCGGCGTTGATCTGCGTGTACTTCTGCCACTCCTCGGGGAGCTGGTCCTCGGCGAAGCACGCGTCGACCGGACACGCCTCGACGCACGCGTCGCAGTCGATGCACTCCTCGGGGTCGATGTAGAGCATCTCGACCGCGTCGTATCCGGGCTCGTCGGGCGTGGGGTGGATGCAGTCCACCGGGCACACCTCGACACACGAGTTGTCCTTGGTGCCAATGCACGGCTCGGCGATCACGTAGGCCATTCGCTTCTTCCTGTCGTTGGGGGGTTCCTCTCGGGGGACGCATATTGTACGAAGCATGCTCCTGCTTACCGGTGCGACCGGCCTGGTGGGCTCGACGTTGCTCGGGCGCCTGCTCGCGGAAGGCGCCGACGTGCGCTGCCTGGTGCGCGATCCGCGCAGGCTCGGCGCGCAGCGCGTGCGTGTGCAGATCGCGCTCGGCGACCTCACCGACCCGCCCTCCTTCCGCAACGCGCTGCGCGGCGTACAGACGGTCGTGCACCTCGCCGCGTCGATCCGCGACCAGCCCGGCGGCTCGATCGAGGAGCTCGACGGCATCGCCACCTGGCGCATGGTGGAGGCGGCCGAGCGCCAGGGGGTCGAGCGCTTCGTGTTCTTCTCCGCGCTGGGCGCCTCGATGCACAGCCGCGCGCGCGCGCTGCGCGCGAAGGCGCTCGCCGAGCAGGCCGTGCGCGAGGCCGACCTGCAGTCGATCGTGTTCGCGCCGTCGATCATCTACGCGCCGCGCGATCCCTGGCTCACGCTGCTCGAACGCCTGGCGCTGCTGCCCGTGATGCCCGTCTCCGGACGCGGGCGCGCCGTCTTCCAGCCGATCTGGGCCGAGGACGTGGCGGCGTGCGTGAGCGCGGCGCTGCGTGCACAGGACGCGCCTCGCCGGGCGCGCTACGAGCTCGCCGGCCCCGAGACGCTCACGCACAACGAGATCGTCCGCACCGTGCTGCACGCGCTCGGGCGCAGACGCGCGCTCGTGCACATGCCCACGCCGCTCGTCTCGCGCGGCCTGAGGCTGCTCGAGCGCATAGCGGGCGCGGGCGTGTTCGCGACCTGGGATGAGGCGGAGCTGATGGAGGTCTCGATGACCTCCGCGCGCGGCGCCGCGGACGCGCAGGCGCTGGGCGTGCGCCCGCAGCGGATGGCCGCGGTGCTCGGCGCCGGCTGAGCCGTGGTGGCCGGCGGGGCTGAGCGCCGCGCGCGGCGCGCTGGCCGGAGCGGGAAGCGTGGACCCTCAGACGCTGCCGGCCGCCGCGCCGGCGAGCTGCGGGCGGCGCTGCGCCCACGGCCTCGCCTGTTCCAGCTGCGCGGCGAGCGCGAGCAGCGAGCCCTCGCCCGCGGGCTGCCCGACGAGCTGCACGCCCAACGGCAGGCTGTCATCCCCGTGGAAGAGCGGCACTGAGATAGCGGGCTGCCCGGAGGCGTTGAAGACGGGGGTGAACGGCGTGAACACCCCGGACCGGGCGAACGTCTCCATCGGTTCGGGCGCGGCCGTGTCGAGCGTTCCCAGCGCCAGCGGGCGCTCGGCGAGCGCCGGCGTGAGCAGCGCGTCATACGGCGCGAGGTAGCGGACGAGGCGGCGCGTGAAGGCCTGCAGCTGCGTGACCACGCCGAGCGCATCGATCGCGCCGAGGCCCTTGACGACCGAGAAGATCGCCCAGCTCATCGGCTCCATGTCGGCCGCGGCCGGCTCGCGCCCGGCGATGATGCCCGAGGCTGCGATGGAGAGCGCGATATTGCAGCAGAACACCGCGCCGAAGATCGCGCTCAGCTGCTCGTCCTGCCACGGCGGCTGCACCTCCTCGACCTCGTGGCCCAGGTCACGCAGGATCTCGCTCGCGTCTGCGACTGCGCGCGCGGCGAGCGGGTCCACCGGCGCGTCGGGGATCGGGGGCAGCGTGGTCGCCGCTATGCGCAGCCCGACCGGTGGCTCGGCTGCGCTCGCGGCGAAGGGCCGTGCCGGCGCGGGCGCCCATGTCGCGTCGCCGTGCTCGTATCCCGCGAGCACGTCGAGGATCGCCGCCGTGTCGGCCACGGTGCGCGTGAGCATCCCGTCCGCCACCAGCGCGGACTCGCCCAGTTCGGGCGCCGAGGAGATGCGCCCGCGCGCGGGCTTCAGCCCCACCAGCCCACAGCACGCGGCCGGGATCCGCAGCGATCCGCCGCCGTCGTTGCCGTGCGCGACGGGGAGCATGCCCGAGGCGACCGCCGCCGCGGCCCCGCCGGAGGACCCGCCGGGCGTGCGTGCGAGATCCCAGGGATTGCGCGTGGGGCCGAAGACGCGCGCCTCGCTCACCGGCAGGATCCCGTACTCGGGCAGAGTGGTCGTGCCCACGATCAAGAAGCCCGCGTCCTTCAGGCGGCGCGTGACGTTGTGGTCGTAGTCGCAGCGGTAGTTCGACATCAGCTCACAGCCGCAGGTCAGGCGCAGCCCCGCCGCGGCGCGGTTGTTCTTGATCGCGGTCGGCACGCCCGCGAACGGACGCTCGTCCCCGGGCGCGATCTTGTCGGCCGCCGCGAGCGCGCGCTCGCCGTCGACCTCCACGAACGCGTTCAGCGCGGGGTTGAGCTCCTCGATCCGCTCGAGCGAGCTCTGCACCAGCTCGCGCGCGGAGATCTCGCCGCTGCGCACCTTACCCGCGAGCTCGGTCGCGGACAGGAACATCAACTCGCCGTCTGACATTGCTTCTCCTGGGGGTCGGGTGCGACACGCCCCAGCGAGGCGGCGCTCAGGGGAGCGATCTTCCTCGAAAGCGTACTCGCACGCCCTTTCCTGCGACGATATGCCCCTGCCCAAAAAGGCAGCCCCCCGTCCAGCATCGTCTGCCAGAAAGCGAGTGCCATGAGCGCGGTTTCCTCAACCCCCGAGGTCCAGTCTGGCCTCGAAGGCGTCGTCGCCTTCGCCACCGAGATCGCCGAGCCCGACAAAGAGGGTGGCGCGCTGCGCTACCGCGGCGTCGACATCGAGAACCTGGTCGGCATCGTCCCCTACGAGCAGGTTTGGGGTCTGCTCGTGGACGGCCACTTCAAGCCCGGCCTGCCGCCGGCCGAACCGCACGCGCTGACCGTGCGCTCCGGCGACCACCGCGTGGACGTGCAGTCCGCGCTCGCGATGCTCGCGCCCGAGTGGGGATTCGGGCAGCTGATCGACATCAGCGACGAGGAGGCGCGCGACAACCTCGCGCGCGCCTCGGTGATGGCGCTCTCCTTCGTCGCGCAGTCGGCGCGCGGCACCGGAAGCCCGCCCGTGCCCCAGACCGAGATCGACAAGGGCCGCTCGATACCGGAGCGCTTCCTGATCCGCTGGCGCGGCGAGGCCAGCCCGGAGCACGTCAAGGCGATCGACGCCTACTGGATCTCCGCCGCTGAGCACGGCATGAACGCCTCCACGTTCACCGCGCGCGTCGTCGCCTCAACCGGCGCCGACTGCGCCGCCGCGCTCTCGGCGGCCGTGGGCGCGCTGTCGGGGCCGCTGCACGGCGGTGCCCCCTCGCGCGTGCTGAAGATGCTCGAAGAGGTCGAACAGATGGGCGATGCAGAGCGCTGGGTCTCCGACGCGCTCGACCGCGGAGAGCGGCTGATGGGCTTCGGACACCGCATCTACCGCGCCGAAGACCCGCGCGCGCGTGTGCTGCGCCAGACCTGTCGCGAACTCGGCTCACCACGCTTCCAGGCCGCCGAGGCGCTCGAGGCCGCCGCGCTCGCAGAGCTGCAGGCGCGCCGGCCCGACCGCGTGCTCGCGACCAACGTCGAGTTCTGGTCGGCCGTGGTGCTCGACCTCGCGGAAGTCCCGCCCGACCTCTTCACACCGATGTTCACCTGCGCGCGTGTCGCAGGCTGGTCGGCCCACATCCTCGAGCAGAAGCGCGAGGGCAAGCTGATCCGCCCGACCGCCAAGTACGTCGGCTACGGGCCGCGCACGGTTGCCGAGGTTGAATAGCCCCGGCGACCTGGCCCCCGAGCGGACCGCGTCCGCGGGCGCGAGCCTGTCCGGGGGCGGCGCGACCGGCCGGGGGCCGATCGTGGCCGCCGCGCGCCGCAGCGCACGCGAGCAGCCCGACCGCGACCCCCGCTCGCGCTCGCGCGTAGGCGGTTCGGGTTCGCTGCAGCTGCTGACGCTGGCGCTGACGGTCCTCTTCTCCTACATCGCGCTGCGCGGGGTGCGGCTCGGCGAGGCCTGGAGCACGCTGCGCGCGAGCAACTACCTGTGGCTGCTGCCCGCGCTCGCCGCGCTCGCGCTCGCGATGACCGCGCGCGCGCTGCGCTGGCGCTCGCTCTTCGCCCGGGAGCGTCGTCCGCCGCTCTCGACGATCGCCAACGCGATGATGGTGGGCTACCTCTACAACAACATCCTGCCCGCCCGCGCCGGCGAAGTCGCACGCGTGGTCGTGCTCGCCAGGCGCAGCGACGCACAGCCCGTGGAGATAGTCGGCACGAGCATGCTCGAGCGCTTCCTCGACGTCTTCGGGATCCTCGTGATCTTCTTCATCGCGCAGCCGTGGCTGCCCGCGGTGAGCTGGTTCGAGCCGGCTGCGATCGCGGCGCTGGTGCTCGCGCTCGCCGTCGCGGCGGCGGCGGTGACGCTCGCCGTGCACGGCGAGGATGTGCTGCTGCGGCTGGCGCGCCCGCTGGCGCGGCTGCCGTTGCTGACCCGCGAGCACCTCGAGCGGGGCGCGGCCGAACTCACGCTCGGGCTGAGCGCGCTGCGCGACCCCGCGATCGCTTTCGCGGGCCTGCTCTGGACGGTCGTCTCCTGGGTGCTCACCGGCGCGCTCGCGTATTTCGTGACGCTCGCCCTGCACCTGCATCTGCCGTTCGCCTGCGGCATCCTGGTTGCGGTGGCAGTGGGGCTCGCGATGATCCTGCCGGCCGCTCCAGCCGCCGTGGGCGTCTTCGAGGGCGCGGCACTGATCGGGCTGAAGGCCTACGGGCTCTCGCACTCGGTCGCGCTGCCCTACGCGGTCGTCCTGCACCTGATCAACTTCCTCCCCGTCGTCGCGTTCGGGGTCGTGCTGCTGCGCTACAACGCGCTGCACACGCCCGCGCCATCTCTCGCCGGCGCGCGGGCGCGAACGACGCGTCTAGGCGCTGAACTTCCTGCTGCGCAGCAGGTGGTGCCTGTGCAGCTCCAGGCGCAGTAGCGCAGCGAGCGTCTTCAGCCCGTACACCGTCGACGCACCCGGCCCCACCGAGGAGGCATCCTCGGAGTAGATCGTGCGCACGGGCACCTCGGCGATGCGAAAGCCGAAGTGGACGACCTGCATCAGCAGCTCCGAGTCGAAGGAGAAGTCCAGCGAGTTGCGCAGGAACGGGATCCCCATCAACGTCTCGCGCGAATAGGCGCGATAGCCGGTGTGGAGCTCCGAAAGCGACGTACCGAGCGCACGGTTCTCGATCGCGGTGAGCGCGCGATTGGCGAGGAACTTGTACAGCGGCATGCCCCCCGCGCGTGCACCGCCCCTCTGCATGAGCCTTGACCCGAGCACCATGTCGGCACGGCCTTCGAGGATCGGCTTGACCAGCTCGGGAACGAGCGTCGGCTCGTACTGGCCGTCGGGGTGGAGCATCACCACGACATCCGCGTCGTTCTGCAGCGCCTGCAGATAGCAGGTCTTCTGATTGCCGCCGTAGCCCACGTTGTGGGGGTGGCGGATCACGCGCAGCGGGAGCGTGCGCGCGAGCTCGACGGTCCCGTCCTGGGAGCCGTCGTCGACGAGGATGACCTCGTCGACCCAGTCGCGCGGGATACCCGACACGGTCGCTGCGAGCGTGCGCGCTGCGTTGAGCGCGGGCATCACGACGATCACCTTCGCGGCGCCCTTCTCAGAACACGCCGCGGGCGCGGGCTCGTCGCGCGCCTGGCCTGCCACTGATCGCGATCCGGCGTCCACGGGGAAGATGTGCGCTCGGCTCGAGGACTGGGTGCAACGAGGCGCCGCTGGGTGGCGCGACCCTATCAAGCCGCCACGCCCCGCGCGCACCCCAGGCGCGCGCCCATGCAGCGTCTCGCTCAGAGCGGACCGCCCACGGCGTAAGCTTGACTCGGTGCTGGCTCGATACCGCTCGAGGGGCGCGCCCGCAGTCAGCGCGCCGCGCGCCGCGCAGCGGTTCCCGCGCCCGCGCATCGACCGCTTCGATGTGCTGCTCCTGGCCGTGCTCGGCGCGCTCTCGCTCTGGACGGTCGCGATCAACGTGTGGCGCGCGGCCGAACACGGACTGATCTGGACGGGCAGTGAAAGCGTCTTCCCGGCTGACGCGCTGCAGTCGATGATGTGGATCCAGGGTGTCCTGCACCACGGCGCGAGCCCCGACCTGTACGTGCTCGCGGACACCTCCGCGGACTTCTTCCAGCCCCTGATCGGCATCTCGGCCGCGGTGGCGGCGCTGGGGGTGGCGCCCTACGTCGTGCTGCTGGCGTGGAAGCCGGTCGCGCTCGCGGGGATCTTCTTCGCGACACGCGCCTACGTGCACGGGGCGCTGAGGGGCCGCGGGCCCCGCCGCGTGGCGCTCACGCTGGCGCTGTTCTTCGGCTGGGGCGCCGTGATCGGCGACTCCTGGATCCCGTGGTGGACGTGGGGCTATCCGTTCGCGCTGCTCGCGCTCACCTGCGCGGTGGGCGCGCTGCTCGCGTACGCGGGCAGCCGCGAGCGCGAGCGCATCGGCCTGCTCGCGCCCGCGCTCGGCGCGATGGCGAGCTGGCTTCACCCCTGGCAGGGCGAGATCCTGATCCTGACCCTGCTGGGCTGCGAGCTCGCGATGTTCGCGCGGGGCGAGCGCGTGCGGGCGGCGCCCCTGCTGGCGACGGTCGCGGCCAGCGCGCTGCCGCTCGGGTACTTCGCCGCGCTCGTCCACTTCGACAGCGTCTGGCGCGAAGAGCGGCGGGCCGCGATCAGCACGTATCCGCTTTCGCACGTGGCCGCCGGATTCGCGGTGCTCGCGCTGCCCGCGCTGCTCGCCTATCGCCGTGCGCCGCGTGACTTCATCGCGCTGACGGTGCGCGTGTGGCCGCTCGCCGCGCTCGGCGTGTTCCTGATCTCCGAGTGGCAGGGCAGCGGCCCCACCCACGCGCTGCTCGGCCTCACCATCCCGCTCGCCGTCCTCAGCGTACAGGGGGTCTGCTCACTGCCCTGGCAGGCGGCGCTCAGGCGCATCCCCGCGCTGCCGCTGCTCTCGCTGCCGCTGGTGGCCGCGCTGACGATCCCCGGCACGATCTACATGCTCGAATACGCCGCGGAACGCAGCGTGCCGCGTGCGGGCAACCCACACTTCGTCACGGGCGCGGAGAACAGGGCGCTCGCATACCTCGCGCACGACGCGCGGCCGGGCGGCGTGCTCGCCCCGTTTCATCTCGGCATGCTCGTGCCCGCGGCAACCGCGCGCGCGACGTACCTCGGCAACTGCTACTGGTCTCAGCCCGGCTGCAGGCACCGCAGCACGATGACCAACGCGCTGTTCGCAGGTCGCCTGTCGCGAGCGGCGAGCCGCCGCTTCGTGCAGAGCAGCGGCGCTCGCTTCGTGCTCGCGGACTGCCGCTCGCGTGATCTGAGGGCTGCGCTCGCACCTGTCACCGCCGAGGTGCGCCGCTTCTCGTGCGCGACCGTGTACCTCGTGCGCTAGCGCGACGCGGCGGCTCAGCCGTCCTCGAAGGGCGCGATCGGCACGCCGTGGTCGCGCTCGCGCATGCCGAGCTCGTACGCGCCGCCGTGCGCGCTCGTGAGCGCCGTCGGCGCGTGCGCGCCGGGCGTGCGCACGCGCAGCTCGACGGCGGCGACCGAGCAGTTGAGCACGTCGTGCTCGCCGCCGCGCGGGTCTGCGTAGCGCCAGCCTGCGCTGCTCTGCTCCGGCACCCGCACGATCGCCTCGAGCACGAGGCCGCCCTCGCCGCTCACCGTCAGCTCGCAGCCCTGCGCGCTCTCCCGCACCTGCAGCCCGCGCGCGGAGAGCCCGCCGAGGCGACGACGGGCGCCGCCCAGCGAGAGCGCGCCGTTGGCGAGCCACGGCGTCAGGCGCCCAGCCACCTTCACGCGGCCGAGTGCGACGTCCAGCCACGCGGTCGGGTCCTCCTCGAAGCCGACCCCGTGCAGCCAGATCCAGCGCTCGGCGTGCTCGGCGCCCCAGTTGTGGCCCACCATGCCGGGCCATGCGCCCAGCTCGATCGGGTCCCTGCCCGCGAGCTCGAACGTGCCGTCGAACACCGCCGCGGGCGCGGGGCTCGTCAGCTTTGTGCGCGGCAGCGGAGCGCGGTAGAGCCACTCACGCGGCAGGTGGCGGAGCTCGGGCTCGCTGCTTGAGAAGCGCAGCGTCCAGCGCGCCGCCCCGCACGCGCCGCGCGCGTTCCCCGGCCCCATGAACGAGCCCTCGCCGGCGGCGTTAGCCGCGCCGGCGGCGGGGCCGTCCGCGCCGGCCGCGGCGTCCCTGGGCTCGCCCACGACGATCCAGCCCCGCGACGGCACGCTCAGCGCGGCAGTGGTGAGCTTGTGCATGAACGGGCGCCCCCGCCGCGCGTCGAAGACGGTGCACCACACGCTGCCACGCGGGGCGGCGCCCGGGCGCTTGTGCACGGTGTTCCTGATCCACACCCCCACGGGCTCCCGCGGCGAGACCGCGCGCAGGTAGAAGGACTCGTACATGCCCGCGCGCATCGGCGCGCGCGGGAAGACCGCGCTCGTGGGCATCGCGCCCGCGATCCTACATGCGCTGATCGCAGCAGCCCGATGATGCGCAGCTTGGCGCGCTCGCGCCGGCGCCGCCGGAGCTTCTGCCCGCGCCGCGCGAGGTTCACGCCTGCGCGCGCGCAAAGGGCCCGGCATCCTGCCGGGCCCTCGCTTTCCCACTACGTCGCCTCAGCGCTCCCCGGATCGGGAGCGCGAGCGCGTCCTACATCATCCCGCTCATGTCCGGCATGCCGCCGCCGCCACCGCCGCCTTCCTTCTCAGGAACCTCCGCGACGATCGCCTCGGTGGTGAGGATGTTCTTCGCGATCGAAGCCGCGTTCTGCAGCGCCGAGCGCGTGACCATCGCGGGGTCGATGATGCCGGCCGCGACGAGATCGACGATCTCGTTGGTGGCGGCGTTCAGCCCCTGACCTTTCTTGGCCTTGCGTACGTCGTTGACCACCACGGAGCCCTCGAGGCCCGCGTTCTCGGCGAGCTGGCGAAGCGGCTCCTCGAGCGCGCGCAGCACGATCCGCGCGCCTGTGCGCTCGTCGTCCGAGCCGTCCGCGTCGTGGGTGCCGCTGCCGTTGAGCGTGACGGCCGATGACGCCTGCAGCAGCGCGACGCCGCCGCCCGGCACGATGCCCTCCTCGAGGGC
>Ga0209698_10009398_pt1 | contig 9994 bp, 6 predicted proteins | sample LitLauG_LLR_2012_FD_187203 | JGI IMG/M metagenome (GOLD analysis project Ga0209698, IMG submission 187203) | Freshwater sediment microbial communities from Pennsylvania, USA - Little Laurel Run_MetaG_LLR_2012 (SPAdes) (version 2) | ecosystem: Environmental > Aquatic > Freshwater > Creek >...
GCGCGGCACCACCGCGCTGATGTGGGCCGCGGAGCAGGGCCACGCCGGGGTGGTTCGCTTGCTGGCGGCGCGTGGGGCGGAGATCAGCGCGCAGTCGAAGGTGTTCACGCCGCTCCAGCACCGTGGCCTGGGGTTTGCGGCGGCGGGGTTTGGAAGCCGAGGCCGGGTGGGCTCCGCCGCCGAATTCCCCCAGGTGAAGGGCGGGCTGACCGCGCTGATGTTCGCGGCGCGCGAGGGCGCCAGGGATACCGCGCAGGCGCTGGTTGCGGCCGGCGCCGCTTTAAGCCAAACTTCGGCTGACGGCAGCTCCGCCCTGCTGGTGGCGGTTCAGAATGGCTTTTACGATGTCGCCCGGTTCCTGCTGGACCACGGCGCCGATCCCAATCTGGGCAACGCCAAAGGATGGACGCCGCTCTATCTCGCGGTGAAGAACCGGAACACGGAGAACTCGGCGGTGCCCGGCCCGGCAACCGAGGGCGCACTCGACTTTATCACGCTGCTTCTGGAGCGCGGTGCCGATCCCAACCAGCGAATCAAGGCCGAGACGGAACTCCACCAGGGAATGCTCGCGACCTGGTTGAAGGAAGCGGGAGCGACGCCGCTGATCCGCGCCGCGCTCTCGGGCGACCTAGAAGTGGCACGCCTTCTTCTGGCTCACAAGGCCGATCCTTCGATTACGACGTTCGATCACACCACGGCGCTGATGGCGGCCTCGGGAGTGGGTTGGGCGGACGGCTTCATCCGCGAACACTCGGAGGACGAAACCCTCGAATTGGTCCGGCTACTGCTGGACCTGGGCAACCCGGTGAACGCCGCCAACGATGCAGGCATCACGGCGCTGCACGGTGCTGCCTATAAGGGCGCGAACCGCGCCGTTCAGTTTCTGGTGGACCATGGCGCGGACCTGGCCGCCAAGGACAAGGGCGCCGATTTCGGGTTCGGAGCCCGCACCGTGAAGATGACACCGTTGAATTGGGCCGAGGGCGTGCCCATTGGCATGTCGTCGTCGATTTACCACAGTGACACCGTCGCGATGCTGGCCCGCTTGATGCAGGAGAAGGGCATCCCGGTGATTTACAACGCGACGGCGAAAGAGTAAGTTGCCGGACACTTCAGTCCCGGTGATAGCGAGCATAAAAACTTTCTTCTTGTGTGCCGGGGCGCTTCATATCATCCTAAGTTCAATCACATCTCAGGCGCCTTGCCCCGTGCGCAACCGGTGCTTTTGACGTCGGCTCAGGGAAGCGAGATTTGCGAGCACAGTTGAGCGATCCGCAAGGTCGCCGAAAAGATTGTGTGCCCGGTTTTCGCCCCAATCCCGGAAGCAGCAGCGACGCCGACGCAATTTCCATATCAAAGAGGAGAGTTATGAAATTCGATGCGAAGAACCTTGCCGCGATTGTGCTTAGTTGCGGGCTAGCCTCGGTTTGCTGCGCGCAAAACGCGCCCGCGGCCGCGGATCCGCAAGCGCCGGCGGACCAGGCTGCCGCTGCGCCCCCACCGGCTGCCCCGGCCGCGCTCCCCACTCCGTCGATCACCGGACCGATTTCGGGACTTCCGCCAGCCATCTTCGATGCCGGTCCTTTCGGCAAGGTGGCTGTGAACGGCCTGCTGAGCGGGATGGGTTTGGTGCAGAACAACCACGTACCGGGTGACGATTCGAAGCAAGTCACCCTGAACAGCGGGCAGATTTTCCTGCAAAAGACCGACGGATGGTTCCAGTTCTACCTGCAGGCTGGCGCGTACAACCTTCCCGCTTTGGGCACGCCCTTTCTGGCCACCGATAAAACGATCAGCAACCTCTACGGCCCGCTGCCCGTCGCCTTTCTGAAGCTGCAGGCGGGGAAAAACACCTCGATCCTGATCGGCTCTCTGCCGACACTGATCGGCGCCGAATACACGTTTACTTTCGAAAATGTAAACGTGAATCGTGGCCTGCTCTGGAATCAGGAGAACGCGGTGAACCGCGGCATCCAGTTGAATCAGACCATGGGCAAGGTTACGGCCTCACTCAGCTGGAACGACGGTTTCTATTCGAACCGCTACACGTGGCTTACGGGATCGTTAACGTATGCCAATGGTCCGCACGCCTTGGCCTTTGTGGCGGGCGGGAACGCGGGGCAGACGGCCTTTCAGAATTACGCCACGCCGGTGCAGAACAACGGCAGCATCTTTAACGTGATCTACACATTCACCAAGGGACCCTGGATCGTCCAGCCCTACCTTCAATTCACTAACGTGCCCACCAACGCTAAGATCGGTATCGCGAAGGGAGCTTCCACCGACGGCGGGGCGATCCTGCTTAGTCACGCGTTCAAACATGGCTTTGCGCTTGCAGGACGCTGGGAATATATCACGAGCACGGGGAGCGCCGCGCAGAACTCGGTCAACCTGATCTATGGTCCGGGCAGCGGCGGGACTTCGGTCACGGTGACGCCGACCTTCCAGTATGGCGGCCTCTTCTTCCGCGGTGACCTGGCCTTCGTCCACGCAACCAACTACGCCAAAGGCGCCGTCTTCGGCCCCACCGGTTTGGCGGGGAACCAGACCCGGGCCGTGGCTGAAATCGGATTCATGTTCGGCAACAACATAGTCGAGAAGAAGCCTTAGGGGCCTTTAACGAAATAACCGTTACACCGCTCCCTCACGGTCGCGGCTCTGACAGTATCAGAGCCGTGACCGTGAGGGAGCGGTGGTGGTGGACTCTTGGAACAGTTCTAGCCTTTCAGAAATTTCCGGATCTCTTCCAGCGTCTCTTTGGGGGCGCTTTCCTGCAGCGAGTGATTCCCCGGTAGCCCTTTCCCGCTCACGTTGACGCCCTCCTCCTTCCAGATGGAAAGCACGTCATACTGCTTGCCCATGGCGCCGTTGGCGGCCCACAGCGACAGGATCGGACACTGAATCTTCTTGCCCGCTTTGAAGTCGGCGTTATCGATCGTCAAGTCGATGGAGGCCGAGGCGCGGTAATCTTCGCACATGGCGTGAATGTTCTCCATGGTCGAAGAGGTCCGCAGGTATTCCTTTTGCACGTCGGTGGTGGCTCTGGCGAGCGCCGCTTCGTTCTGTGCCTTCAGTTCGTTCTCCGGGCCGGGTGCTTCGCGCAGGTAATTGAACCAGTGGAAATAGGCGCGCACGAAGTCGATCGTCACGTGGCTGTAGAGATAGTGCGCCGGCACGATATCCATGACCACCAACTTAAGAACCTTATCGGGGTGGTCGAGCGCCATGCGCGTTCCCACGCGGCCTCCGCGGTCGTGACCCACCACCGGGAACCGGTTGTAGCCGAGGTGCTGCATCACATCCACGCCATCCTGCGCCATGGGACGCTTGGAGTAATTGGCGTGGTTGTCGCCGTCCGGCGGCTTGCTCGAATCGCCGTAACCGCGAAGGTCGCACATCACCAGCGTGAAGTCCTTGGCCAGGTCCGGCGCGATCAGCCGCCAGGTGATCAGCGATTGCGGCGCGCCATGCAGCATCAGCACCGGCGGACCGGAGCCGCCGATCACGGTATTGACCTCGGCGCCCGCGGTCTTGAATTTCTCGTTGCGGAAGCCTGGCCCGAAGTAGCGTTTCCAGGCCGGATCGCTCGCGGCGGTTGGGGCGGCGTCCTGCGCGCCAGCCGGCTTGCTCGCGAGCGCGGCCGCGCCCGCCGCCAGAGCGGTGTTGTGCAATAGACTGCGCCGTGTGGGATTGTCACGTGTGGACATGAAACCTCCTCAACAAGATTTTTCAGTTACCTATCTTATCGCGTATAGTATGCGTGAAGCTCACTGCTGATCGGGCCGCGAAATCATCCGACACATTTGCTCGGTTACGATAAGGCTTGCGAAGAATCGTTCTAATTCTGCTGCTTTCCGGCGTGGCAATCGGAGGATACCTCGCCTTCCGCCCATCTCCGGCGGACAGTCCCCAAACCGACGCCGCCTTGAAGACGATCGCCCCGCTTGTGGATAGCGTCCGGGCAGCCTCCTTTCCACAACTGAACGGCGTGGAGATTACCTTGGATCCCATGCACAGCGACTATATTTACCTCGAAGGCCGCTTCACGTTCACCAGTTTTTTCTTCGCGCGCAGGCTTCGTTATATGATCCGGTTCAACCCCGAAGCGCTGGCCCGGCAGGTTCCCCCGGACGGGCTGCGCGCCATCGTGGCGCATGAACTCGCTCACATCGATTATTTGAATCGCCAAAGCAGGATGGGTCTGGTGAGCCTGGTCCAGTTGCTATGGGCGCGCTTCGCGGCGCGTTTTGAACGAGGGGCCGATCTGGAGGCGATCACCCTCGGATATGGGCCGGGCCTGGAATCGTACCGCGCCTGGCTTTACCGCAACGTGCCGCCGAGCCGCATGGAGGAGAAAAAGCGGGATTACTTCTCTCCCGAAGAGATCGAGGCAATCCTGCGTGCCGCGCGGCAAAATCCGCAAATCATGAGTGTCTTCTCGGCGTGCGTGCCGCGCGGGCTCGCGGAAATCGAGCGGGAATCGCGGAATCCGGACGCGCCTTGCGCGGACTGACTAGATCGCAGCGCACGCGATAGAGTAGAGGTATGCGCCTCTATCGAGCGGCCCTCGCGGTTGCGGCCGTTATCTCCTTACTGGCGGCGCAGGACGTGCGGCCGAAGGACGTTCGCGAGATCGCCAAGGCCGGGTCCAACGCCATACCGAAACTTCAGGATCTCCTCAAGAGCCCCGTCCTCGACGTTCGCATCGAAGTGGTGCGGCAAATTACCGAGATCGGCACGCAACGCAGCCTCGATCCGCTGGTTCTGGCGACGCAGGATAACGACCCCGAGGTGCAGATTCGCGCCACCGACGGACTGGTAAACTTTTACCTGCCGGGATATGTGAAGACCGGGCTCGCGGCCTCGCTCTCCCGCTTTGGCACGAGCATCAAGGGACGGTTTACCGACACCAACGACCAGGTCGTCGATCCGTTCATTACGGTCAGGCCGGACGTCGTTACCGCGCTGGGGAGGCTCGCGCACGGCGGCGGCAACCTGGAAGCGCGGGCTAATGCGGCGCGGGCCATCGGGATTCTGCGCGGCCGCGCGGCGGTGCCGGACCTGATGGAAGCGATCCGGTCGAAGGACACCGAGGTGATTTATGAGTCGCTGATCGCCTTCCAGAAGATCCGCGTTGAATTGCCGGAGGGCATCGGGTTTCTGCTGCGCGACCTGAACCCGAAAGTACAAATCGCGGCGATCGATACCGCTGGCCTGCTCCTGAACAAGCCGGCCCTCCCCGATCTCGTGGAAGCCTTGAACCGCACCCGCGACGCGCGCGTGCGGCGGGCCGCGCTGACGTCGATCGCCATGCTGCCCGCCGAAAGCAGCCGCCAGTTGTACGCGCATTATTCACAGGACAAGGACGAGAAGATGCGAGCCGCGGCTGCCGAAGGATATGGGCGGCTGCGCAATCCGGACGACCGGGCGATGCTCGAAAAAGCATGGCAGGACGAGGGGAAGACTCCGGTGCGGCTGGCTCTGGCATTCGCCCTGGTTACGCTGGGTGAGGCCCAATTGAGCGAGTTCAGCCCTCTCCAGTACCTCATTAACACGCTGAATTCCGCGGCTTACCGCGACGTGGCGTTTATCTACCTGGTGGAAACGGCGCGCGACGACCAGGTGCGCGGCGCGCTCTATCCAACGCTGGAGAGCGGCACGCGGGATGAGAAGATTTCGATTGCGCGCGTGCTGGCCCGCAGCGGAGACAAGGAGAGCATCCCACGCCTCCAGAAGTTGAGCGGCGATGCGGACGCGGATGTGGCGCAGGAAGGAGTGCGCGCGTTGCGAAACCTGCAGGCCCGGTTGTGAGACGAACGGCGTAATCGGGGAGGACCCTCGCGGAAAACCTCCCCGTCGAATCGACGGCCTACTTCGCTTTCTTCTGCTTCTGTTGGCCCACGCGGACTTTGAAATGCTGCTGTTTGGACTCCTGGTACGCCTTGTGATCGTGGCGCGCCACGGCATCCGCCAGGTATTTGTTTACGTCGGCTTCCCTGGGAAGGACCGCCATCAACGTGAAACTCTCGTTGCAGGTCGGGCAAAAAGGCCGGAACCGCTTTACATTCGGAATCGCCATAACTATTTCATTTTAGCGCACGGGACGCGACCCCGCGACGTGGGACAGTCCTCCTGGCCCGTCGGCCTGCCCACACTTTCACCGCGACGCGCACTGCGCGGGGCTCCACTTGGCGCCGTCGGCTTCCAGCTTGAAGTGGGTGCTGGTGATGAAGGGCTGCTGGAGGTACTGCGGGTCGTCCACAATGGTCGTCACCACCAGCCAGGAGTCGCCGTTTTCTTCTTTGGTGCGGTCGTAGTATTCGGTCATCGCGGCATTGCCGCTGTAGGGTACGCCGTTCTTGCGCAGGTAGCCGGGGCGCATGTGCGTCGTGACCACCTTAAGCGTCCCGCCGCGCGGTGCCGGTGTCCCCGCGGTACCGCCTGCCGGATTGGTCTCCGTCGCTGGGCCGCCGCCTCCGCCCCCGCGGCCGCCGCGCCCCGCCGGACCGCCTTCCCAGGTAGCCACGGAGAAGCCCTGCCAGTCGGGCTGGCCGGACGGGGCCTGCGCCGCGCCGAAGTGAAACAGCCGCGTCTGATTACCGGCATCGGTTTCCACCTTGAGCGTGTTGTCATCCTGCCAGGTGATGTGAAACCGCCCGGGCACGCGCATAATGTTGGCGGCCCCGTAGGACTTGCATTGCAGTCCGGCTGCCTCGTCCTTGGCCGGGTCCCAGGTGTCCGCCGCTTTACGCCCTTCCGGATTGAGCGGCACGCTCGCGTAGTCGCCCTTTGGCGGAGTGACCATGCGGAAGCGCCAGTCTTCGGTAACGATTGAGACCCAGTAGCCGGTGATGTCGATGCGCGCGCCGGCGCGCGGGGAAACCGGGGGGGCGGACGCGTTGCCGCGGCCCTGCTGGGCGCCGGCTGGAGCTGTCATCCAAACTGCGGCTCCTAGAATCGCGAGCGCCCTCCTCTGTCTGTGGTTCATTGTCATGCGCACTCCCCTCAGTCTCGCTCAAACTATCTCAGCGTGCCAAGGCCAAGCTTTCAGAATCGTAACACCCATGAGCAGAAAGTTGACGTATCGAGCGTGGGGCAGCCCTTCCGGGCTGCTGTTCCGCGCTTTCGCGCGGAACAGCCGGGCAGAAGCCCTGCCCCACCTCGGTCAAGGCTGTACGCTGACCCCCCCGGCTCTGCCTCCAGCGGGGCCGGGCCGAGGAAACAGAACCCGGCAGAAGGACACCGACAAGGACAGTCGTAGGCAAGATTTACCTCGCCGCAGTCAGGTTTCTGCTCAAATATGCGCGATTTCTGTAAGCCCACTCCCGCTGGTTGCCATAGAATACCGCCAAAGTAGTTGAGGGACCACAGGGCAACGCTCAGAAGGGGTGCTTCCATGCAATCGAAATCGACTCTCGTGCTCGGCTGTTTCCTGTTGAGCTTGATGGGGCCCGCGCGCCTCCAAGCGCAGGCGCAGAACGCCACCATCTCCGGGACCGTTACCGATTCGACGGGCGCGGCGCTGGCGGGCACCTCGGTGCAGGCGCGCAACGTGGGTACCGGCGTCTCGCAAGGCGCCATGTCCGATGAGCAAGGCCGCTATCGAATGCCCGATTTGCAAATCGGCGAATACGAAGTGCAGGCCACGCGGATGGGATTTCAGACCGTCGTGCATACGGGTATTACCCTGAACGTCGGCAGCCAGCTTGTGGTCGACTTCACACTTCCCGTGGGCCAGGCGCAGCAGACGGTCACGGTGCAGGGCGAAGTTTCCGTGGTAGACACCCAATCTACGGCGGTGGGCGCTCTCGTGGAATCCAAGCAGATGCGCGACCTCCCTTTGAACGGCCGGAACTTCACGCAGCTTCTGACTCTGGCGCCGGGTGTGACGCAAATCCCTTTCGGCGCGCCCGGATCGGGCAGCACGTTCTATGGCAACGGTCAGAAATATTCGATCGCCGGCTCGCGCCCGTCGGGCCAAGCGTATCTGTTGGACGATCAGGACATGACCAACTTCTGGAACAACGGGCCGGGCGCGGGCGGTTTGGGCACGGCGCTGGGCGTGGAAGCCATCGCCGAATTCCAGACCTTGACCAACACCTACAGCTCGCAATTTGGCGGCAACGGCGCCGTGATCAACGCTTCGAGCCGGCCGGGCACGAACGGGTTCCACGGGTCGGCTTACGAATTCCTGCGCAACGACAAGCTGGAAGACCGGAACTTTTTCGACTTGCAGTCGGGCGCGCCGCCGTTCCACCAGAACCAGTTCGGCGGCAGCATCGGCGGGCCGATCAAGAAAGACCGGATTTTCTTCTTTGCGAATTACGAAGGCCTGCGCAAATCGCAGGTCACCAGCAGCATCGTGACCATACCGGACGCCTGCGCACACCAGTTCCTCACTACCGTGTCGGCGGCGGGGGCCTGCGGCGCGCCCGTGCCTCAGAACAACACGCCGTTCGCCACCAATCCAGCGGTGCAGCAGGCCATCCGCAACACCATGGCCCTCTGGCCGATGCCGAATTACAACCAGGAACTGGTCACCGGGGCCGGAGCGCCGAGCCAGACCGGACAGGCCGTGGTGCTCGATCCTCTAAGAGGGCATGAAAACTACGTGCTCGGCCGCATCGACTACAACATCTCCGCCAAGGACACACTCTTCGTTCGCTACGTGCTGGACTACGCGCAGCGCGACTTCACCACAAACATTCCATACTGGCCGGAACTGGATACCACCCGCGACCATTTCATCACCATCGAAGAGCGGCGTATTCTGTCGGCCACCGTGGCCAACGCGCTGCACATCGGATTTTCACGGACCTGGGAAGCCGCCAATGTCTACGGCTCGCCCACGGTGGCTAACGGGGTTGTCACGCCGGGAACGAGTGCCTCTTCGGGGACCCATCCGCTGCAATTCTTCGGCACGCAGGCGGGCCGCGAGGATGGCACCGTCGGCAGTTTCTCGGGCACTACCGCCATCGGCGCCAGCACCACTCTGCCCTTCTATCTTGTACCCAACAAGTTTTCCTACGGTGATGACGTCATCTGGACTTCGGGCGCCCACAGCGTCAAGTTCGGCGGCACGGCGTCGCGCTACCGCGAGAACACCTGGGCGCCATTCATCGTGGGCGGCAACTGGACTTTTCCCAATATCACCGCCTTTCTCACAGGCGCCGCTTCTCAAGTTCAGGGCCAGGTTTCCGATGTTCAGAATCCGACCGCTGACGCGGCGAAAGACTACCGCTACTGGGTGTTCTCGCCGTATTTCGAGGACCAGTGGAAGACCACCAGCAAGCTGACCCTCACGCTCGGCGTTCGTTATTCGCCCACGACATCGGTCGGCGAGGTCAGGCACCAGATGTATAACCTCATCAACCCATTCGTGCCCGGCGGGAAATTCGCTCCCGTGTCAACCGAGAGCGCCTCCAACCCGTCGCTGCGGAACTTCGACCCGCGCATCGGTTTGGCCTTCGATCCGTTCGCCGATCACAAGACCTCCATTCGCGCCAGTTTCGGTATGTTTCACAATGTGCTGTTTTCGCGCGATCTCAACTATTGGCTGCAGCCGCCCTTCCTTACGGCGACCCAGACTTCGGCTCAGGGCCTTCTGTATCCCAACCTGTTCTCGAACCTGGGACCCGGCAGCAATGTGGTCAACGTGCCCACCAACGGAACGCTCAGCATCACCAACGGCGATTACTACGGCGTGCATGCCACGCCTTACCAGATGCAGTGGAATTTCAATCTGCAGCGCGAGCTGCTCACCAACATGGCGCTGCGGGTCGAGGACACCGCGGACACCGACGTGTTCCTGGTGTCCGGACGGGGCGAGCTCCACCTCACCATCCTGATCGAGAACATGCGCCGCGAAGGCTACGAGCTCGCGGTCGGCCGGCCGCGGGTGATCCAGCGCGACATCGAGGGCGTGACCTGCGAGCCCTATGAACTGCTCACGGTCGATGTCGAGACCGACCACCAGGGTCCGGTGATGGAGCTG
>Ga0209698_10009399_pt1 | contig 9992 bp, 3 predicted proteins | sample LitLauG_LLR_2012_FD_187203 | JGI IMG/M metagenome (GOLD analysis project Ga0209698, IMG submission 187203) | Freshwater sediment microbial communities from Pennsylvania, USA - Little Laurel Run_MetaG_LLR_2012 (SPAdes) (version 2) | ecosystem: Environmental > Aquatic > Freshwater > Creek >...
CCCACCGCCGTTGGGTGTATACTACTTCCTGCCGGGCACCCAGAGGGGAAGTTTCTGATTGGATAGGGTCTCGGACCCCTTCTCCGGGAAACAAAATTCTATGTGGATCCTCCGGTTAGCTCTCCGCCGCCCTTATACGTTTGTGGTCATGGCCGTCCTGATTGCCATCCTGGGCGTCACCGCCATCGTAACCATGCCGGTGGACATTTTCCCCTACATCAACGTCCCCATCGTGAGCGTGCTGTGGCAGTATTCGGGGCTGTCGCCCGATGAGATGGAAAAACGCGTCGTCACCAATTTCGAGCGGAATCTTACCTCGAATGTAAACGACATCGAACACATCGAGTCGCAATCCTATAACAGTATCGCGGTGGTCAAGATTTTCTTTCATCCCAACGTTCAAGTGGAAATGGCGGTGGCGCAGGTCACCGCGCAGATGGAAAGCGCCGTCCGCAACATGCCGCCAGGGATGTTTCCCGGCAACATTTTGAAGTTCGACGCCGGCAGCGTTCCCGTCCTGCAGTTGGGTTTTTCCAGCAAGACCCTGCGCGAGCAGGAGATCTTTGACCTCGCGAACAACTTCGTTCGTACCCCGCTTGGCACCGTGCAAGGCGCTAACGTGTCGTATCCGTTCGGTGGGAAGACCCGGTCGGTCATGGTCGACTTGAACCTCGAGGAGCTCTACTCCAAACAGCTTTCGCCCATCGACGTGTCCAACGCGCTCACCCTGCAGAACCTGATCCTGCCTGCGGGCACGGCGAAGCTGGCCGAGACCGAGTACCGCATCAAGGTCAACAGCAGCCCCCTGGTGCTCGACGAATTGAACAACCTGCCGATCAAAACCGTCAACGGGGCGACGGTCTACATCAAGGATGTCGCCCAGGTGCGCGACGGCTTCGCCGTGCAGAGCAATATTGTCCGCACCAACGGAAACCGCGGCGTCCTGATGACGGTCACGAGGACCGGGAAGGCCTCCACGCTGGCCATCGTGAGCGCCGTAAAAGCGGCTCTTCCCCGAGTTCTCGCCACGGTTCCGCCCGAGCTCACCGTCACCACGCTCGCCGATCAATCCGTCTTCGTGCGCGCTTCCATTCAAGGCGTCCAGCGGGAAGCCCTCATTGCCGCCGGCCTCACCGGCATCATGATCCTGCTGTTCCTGGGGAGTTGGCGCAGCACGCTCATCGTCTGCATCTCCATTCCCCTCTCGATCCTCGCCTCGCTTTGCATCCTCAGCCTTCTGGGCCAAACCATCAATGTGATGACGCTCGGGGGGCTGGCCCTGGCGGTCGGCATCCTGGTGGACGATGCTACCGTGGCCATTGAAAATACCCACCGCAATATCGCGATGGGGAAGCCGCTCGTCCGCGCCGTCATCGATGGCGGTGCCCAGATCGCCGTTCCCACTTTTGTCTCCACCCTGGCCATCTGCATCGTGTTCGTCCCCGTGCTGCTGCTCACGGGAACCGCCCGGTTCCTGTTTACGCCTCTGGCGATGGCCGTGGTCTTCGCCATGCTTGCGTCCTATCTGCTCTCGCGTACGCTGGTGCCCACTATGGCGCACTTTCTCCTTAAATCGGAGGTCGATTTGTACCAGGAGGGGAGTCACGTCGGCAAGGGGATATTCTGGCGCGTCCACTATTTGTTTAATGCCGTGTTCGAAAGCCTCCGCTTCCGCTATGTTGGTCTGCTCGATTGGTCCCTGCGGCATCGCGCCCGGGTGCTCACCGCGTTCTTGGCCGTTTCCCTCGCCTCGCTGGGCTTGGCCCTGCTCGTGGGCAGGGATTTCTTCCCCAATGTGGATTCCGGCCAGATGCGCCTCCACGCGCGCACCCCGGCAGGCACCCGTATCGAACAAACCGAAGTCCGGTTCTCCGCCATCGAGCGCGAGATCCGCGAGGCCATCCCCGCCGATGAGATGGATACCATCATCGATAACATCGGCGTCCCCAACAGTTGGGCCAGCCTCGCGCAGGGTGACGTTTCCACCATCTCCAGCGCGGACGGCGAAATCCTCATTTCGCTCAAGAAGGAAAAACACAGCCCTACCCGCGACTACGAAGTCATGCTCCGGAAACGCCTGCGGGAAAAATTCCCCGATACCTCGTTCTTCTTTCAACCGGCGAATATCACCAGCCAGATTTTGAACTTCGGGTTGCCGGCCCCCATCGATTTGCAGGTGGTGGGGCGCGACGCCGACGCCAACTATAAGATTGCGCAGAAGCTCGCGCAGCAGATTGCCTGCATCCCGGGGGCGGCCGACGTTCACGTGCACCAGGTGATCGATCAGCCGGAAATCCGCCTCAACGTAGATCGCGTCAAGGCTTCCCAGTTGGGTTTGACCCAGCGCGACGTCACCACCAGCATGCTCATCTCGCTCAGCGGCAACGGCGCCATCGCCCCGAATTATTGGGTCAACTGGGCCAACGGCGTCAACTACAACGTGGGCATACAGACGCCTCAATACAAGGTGGACACCCTCGATGCCTTGCTGCGAACGCCCGTTTCCGTGGCTACCAACGCTGTGAATACGACCACTCCGGGCTCCCTGGGTGGCTCGGCTGCCGCTTCGAATGCTTTCGTGGGAGCTTCCCCCAGCGGGTCCTCCCAAGCCTACGGCAACCCCGGGGCCATGGCGGGCAGCACGCAATTCCTCTCGAATCTGGTCAGCGTCAACAGGGGCTACACCCCGGTGATCGTCAATCACTATAATGTTTGGCCCGTGTTCGACGTCTATGCCAACGTGAGCCGCCGCGATCTGGGTGGCGTGGGAGCGGAGGTGCAAAAGCTAATGCGCGACGAAGAAGCCCATTTGCCGCGCGGCACCACCTTGGATCTGCGCGGACAGATCGAAACCATGCAATCTTCGTTTTTCCGGCTCGGATTGGGCTTGGCCTTCGCGGTGGTCCTGGTCTACCTGCTGATGACCGTCAACTTCCAGTCGTGGGTGGACCCCTTCATCATCCTGACGGCGCTGCCGGGTGCCATGGCCGGCATTCTCTGGATGTTGTTCGTCACCGGCACCACGCTGAGCGTCCCCTCCTTGATGGGCGCCATTATGTGCATCGGCGTGGCTACTGCCAACAGCATCCTGATGGTCACCTTCGCCAACGACGAGCGGACTTTCGTGCCGGCGGCCCGGGAGGCCATGCTCTCGGCAGGCCACGCCCGCATCCGGCCGGTGCTGATGACCGCCACTGCCATGATTCTCGGCATGCTTCCCATGTCCCTCGGGCTGGGAGAAGGCGGCGAGCAGAATGCGCCCCTCGGGCGAGCCGTTATCGGCGGACTGATGTTCGCCACAGTCTCCACCTTGTTTGTGGTTCCGATCATCTATACGTACCTGCGCAAGAAACCGCCCGTCGATCACGAGCGGCGGCTTGCCGAAGCGGAGCGGGAGGAAGGCACACGGGAATCCGAGTGGGAGCGGATTTCCGATCGTTATTGAGCACGGATGCGATCCCTCGAACCCGATCAACCCGGAGCGCAAGCCATGGACCCCGCCGAGACCGCGGAACGGCTGCGGCGCGAAGTCGAAGAGCTCAAGCGCCAGCTCCACCAGCAGAAGGAAGCCGGCCGCGGCGGGTCCCATCCCGGGCCGGGTGGCCAATTGTGGCATCCCTCTGGCTTGACCATCGCGGTCCTCTTTCTGGCAGTTACCATCCTGATCGTCGGCGCCTTTTTCGCCGGCTATATTCCGCTTCAAAAACGCAATGCCATCATTCGCGGCGAGGCCTCGCAACAGGAGCAGGCGTTGCCGCGAGTGGCAGTCATCCAGGTAGGCCGCTCCTCGCGCCAGAGTGATTTGGAGCTGCCCGGCAACATCCAGCCGATTACCGAAGCCCCGATTCTGGCGCGCGCCGACGGCTACGTCCTGCGCCGCATGGTGGATATCGGCGACCGGGTGCAAACCGGCCAGCCGCTGGCCGAAATTGCCGCCCCGGAAATCGACCAGCAGATCCGCCAGGCCCAGGCCAGCTTGCAGCAGGCGCGCGCGGCGCTCGACCAGGCCGTGGCCAATTTCGAGCAGGGCAAGTCCAACCTGGAGTTGGCCCGCATCACCGCCGAACGCTGGAGCAAGCTCGTCGCCCGAGGCGCCGTCTCCAAACAGGAAAACGATCAGTACCAGTCTCAATATCAGGCCCAGATGTCCAACGTGCAGGCGCTCGAAAAAGCCGTGTCGGCGCAGCGCAGCAACATCGCCGCCGCCGAAGCCAACGTGGCGCGCCTCGATGAAGTGCAGGGCTACCGCGTGGTAAAAGCGCCTTTCGATGGGGTCATCACGGTGCGTAATGTGGACGTGGGCGCGCTGGTGAATGCCGGCAGCACGATGCTGTTCCGCGTCGCGCAGAACGCCACGCTGCGCGCCTATGTCAATGTCCCACAGACCAACGCCAGCTTCATCCGCCCCGGGCAGCCCGCGCAATTAAGCGTCTCGAACCTGCCCGGCCGCCATTTCACCGGGACGGTCGTGCGGACCGCCAATGCGCTCGACCCCACCAGCCGCACCTTGCTGGTGGAAATCCAAGTGCCGAATTCCGATGGCGCGTTGCTGCCCGGTATGTACGCCCAGGTGGACCTCAGCAACGCCCGCTCCACCGCACCCCTGCTGGTGCCCGGCGACGCCCTGATCGTTCGCGCCGCCGGTACGCAGGTAGCCCTGGTTCGGCCGGACCACACCGTTCATCTGCAAAAAATTGAAGTCGGCCGCGACTACGGCGACCGCCTGGAGGTGCTCTCGGGACTGCGGGAAGGCGATACGATTATTCCCAACCCGGGCGAGACTGCGCGCGAAGGCGCCAAGGTCGACCCCGTGCCCGCGCGTTGACCCTCCCGTCGACTGCGTCTTTCCCAGCGCCGCCGCATTCTTCCGGGCCGCGTCCTGATTCGGCCTGGCACGAGTAAGCTGGAATATACTGGCTGAGAGCCCTGTCCCGGAGGAGACTATGTCCGCGCGCGCGTCGCTGCTCGTTTTCCTGTGCGCCTTCCCGCTGCGGAGCGCGGAAGCCCCGCCGGCCGAGTCCCTATTCCGGGCGATTCAGAAGGCCGATACCGCCGGCGTCAAGCGCCTCCTCAGCCGCGGGCTCGACCCCAACGTGCGGGATGCCGAGGGTACCCCGGCGTTGATGGCAGCGGCGCTTTTCGCCGGCGCCGACTGCGTCCAACTCCTCCTCGACCGCGGCGCCAATCCGAACGCCGCCGACGCCGCCGGCGCCACCGCGCTGATGTGGGCCATCCCCGATGTCGCGAAGGTCAAGCTGCTGGTCGCGCACGGAGCCGATGTCAACGCGCAGTCCGTCAACCTGCGGCGCACCCCCTTGCTGGTGGCCGCGAGCTATCCGGGGACCGTCGCGATTTTGCAGTTGCTCGTCGATCGGGGCGCCGATATCCATGCCAAGGATCGAAGTGGAAGCCACGCCTTGGGCCGGGCTACCTTGAATGCCGATGCCGCGGTAGTGCGCTTCCTGGTGGAGCATGGCTGCGACCCCAACGAACCGGGCTACCCCGGAGGCGGTAACTCCCGCCGCTTCGCCCGCCACGATTTGCCGATCATCGATTACCTCATGTCGAAGGGCGCCAAGGTGGAACCCGGCGTTCTCACTTTTGCCGCCACCTGGCACGATCCGCAACTCATCGAAAAATGGACAGGCATGGGCGCCGATCTGAACGCCCGCACCGGCCCCTACGGGAGGACGGCCCTGATGACCGCGGCTGCTTCCGAGCAGGCCGGCCCGGCCACCCTCAAGTTGCTGCTCGAAAAAGGAGCCGACCCCAACGCCGAGGATAGCGAGGGAGAGCGGCCCCTCGATTGGGCCAGATACCGCGCCGACCCGGCTCGAATCGAAGTGCTTCAGCAGTTCGGCGCCAAGCCGGGCAAGGGGCCGCGCCAGCAGACTTATCCCGCCCCGGAAGGCATCGCCGATCCGCGCACCTCCGTGACTCGCGGGGTGAACCTTCTGCTGCCGGCGGCGCCCGTGATCTACCAGAAGCGCGCATGCGTCAGTTGTCATAGCCAGGCTCTGCCGGCGGAACTGACGGCCGTGGCGCGCAGGAAGGGCATCGCGGTGAATGAGGAGCAGGCTGGGATCAATCTCAAACAGATTCTGGCCTTCTCGAAGACCGCCGCCGAAGAAGCGCTGCAAGGCGACGAGCCCGCCGGGAACGAAACCACGGTCGGCTACATCCTGGCGGCGTTCGCCGCGGACCACTACCCGCTCGACAAGATCACGGCCGCCTACGCCCACATCGCCTCGGCTCTACAGATGCCCGATGGCCGCTGGATCGGCAACGGGGTCTCGCGGCCGCCGGAGGAAGGGGGCATCATCACCACCACCGCCCAGGCCGTCCGCGCCATGACGCTGTATCCGCTCGCCGGCCACAAGACCGAATGGGAGGAGAAAGTTCGCCGCGCGCAACGCTGGCTGCTGGCCGCGGAAACACATTCGGCCGAAGAACGCGGCCAGCGCCTGATGGGGCTGGTCTGGAGCAAAGCCCCGCGGCCGGACGTAGACGCTGCCGCGCGGCAGATCATCGCGCGCCAGCAGGCCGGCGGCGGTTGGGCGCAGGCCGATCAGTTTGGCCCGGATGCCTATGCCACGGGACTCTCGCTGTACGCGCTCCGCGAATCCGGAATGCCGGTAACCGCGGAGGTCTATCGCAATGGTGTGGCCTTCCTGCTCAAGAATCAATATCAGGATGGCTCCTGGCTGGTGAAGACTCGCTCGTACCCTGTCCAACCCTACTTTGAAAGCGGCTATCCCTTCGGCCACAACCAATGGATTTCGGCCGCCGGCGCGAGTTGGGCTTCGCTCGCCATCGCCCACACCTTGCCCGACGCCAAGTAACGCGCGGCGCCGTTGCCGGAAGCATCTTACAATATTCAGTAGTGCTCTCCGGATTCGATCCTCTGGTTGCCGACTGGTTCGCCGCGCGTTTCGGGAAGCCCACGGAACCTCAACTCCGCGGGTGGCCCCGGATCCGCGAAGGTCGCGACGTTCTCATCTCGGCGCCCACCGGCTCCGGAAAGACCCTCGCCGCATTCCTGCACTGCATCGATGCGCTGATCCGCCAGGCGCGCCGGGGCGATTTGCCCGAACAAACGGAAGTCGTCTACGTCTCGCCCCTCAAAGCGCTCAGCAACGATATCCACAAGAACCTGGATATCCCGCTCATGGAGATCCGCGCTTTGGCTGCCGAGCGCGGCATACTGCTGTCCCCCATCCGCACGGCGCTCCGCACGGGCGATACGCCGCAATCGGAGCGCCAGCACATGACCCGGGAACGGCCACACATCCTGGTGACCACCCCCGAATCTCTTTACATTTTGTTGACCGCCGGCAAGCCGCGCGAGATGCTGGCGCGCGTGGGCACCGTCATCGTAGATGAAATTCACGCGGTGGCCGACGACAAGCGGGGCTCGCACCTGGCTCTCACGCTGGCGCGCCTCGATCACCTGGTGGAACAGAATGGAGGGGCGAAGCCGCAGCGCATCGGACTTTCCGCCACCGTGAAACCGCTGGAAGAGGTGGCTTCGTTCCTGAGCGATCAGGCTCAGGTGATCCACGTGGGGCACAAGCGCGCGATGGAACTGGCAGTGGAAGTGCCTCGCGACGAGCTCGGCCCCGTGGCTTCGAACGAAATGTGGGGCGAGATCTACGACCGGGTGGCCGAATTGATCGGTCAGAACCGCACCACACTGGTCTTCGTGAACACGCGTCGTCTGGCCGAGCGCGTCACGCATCACCTGGTCGAGCGCCTGGGCGAGTCGGCCGTGCTGCCGCACCATGGCAGTCTTTCGCGCGCGCTGCGCTTCGAAGCGGAGCGGCGTCTCAAGAACGGCGAGCTGAAAGCCGTGGTGGCCACGGCCTCGCTGGAACTCGGCATCGACATCGGCGCCGTCGACCTGGTCTGTCAGATCGGCTCACCGCGCTCGATCGCGGTCGCCCTGCAGCGGATCGGCCGCGCGGGCCATTGGGTGGGCGCGCTGCCGAAAGGGCGGCTTTTCGCTACCACGCGCGATGAGCTCGTCGAGTGTGCCGCCCTGGTGCGCGCCATTCACGGCGGAGAACTGGACCGTCTCGAGATCCCGCGCAATGCCCTGGATATTCTGGCGCAGCAGATGGTGGCGATGTGCGCCGCCGAAGATTGGGGGGAAGACGATCTCTACGCGCTGGTGCGCCGCGCGTGGCCCTACCGTTCGCTGGAGCGCAAGGACTTCGACGCCGTCCTGGAAACCCTCTCGGAAGGAATCTCGACCGCGCGCGGACGCAGCGGCGCCTACCTGCACCGGGACGCCGTCAATCGCCGCCTCAAAGGCCGCCGTGGCGCGCGGCTCACCGCGATCACTTCCGGCGGCGCGATCCCGGAGACCGCGCTATACCTGGTGGTCGCGGAGCCGGAAGGGACCACCGTCGGCACGCTGGACGAGGATTTCGCAGTGGAGAGCCTGGCCGGCGACGTGTTTCTGCTGGGCACAACGTCCTGGCGCATTCGCCGCATCGAGGCCGGCCGCGTCCGCGTCGAAAACGCGCACGGCGCCGCGCCCTCCATTCCCTTCTGGCGGGGCGAAGCTCCCGGCCGCACGCGCGAGCTCTCTCACGAAGTGTCGCGCCTGCGGGAAGACCTCGCCGCGAACCGCTCGGTGGAGTTCCTCGGGACCGAATGCGGGCTCGACCGCCGCGGCGCCGAGCAAGCCCTCGAATATGTGCTGGCGGGCCGCGCCGCCCTGGGCGCCATGCCTGCTACCGGCCGCATCGTGGCCGAGCGTTTCTTCGATGAAGGCGGCGGCATGCAGCTCGTCCTCCACGCTCCCTTCGGATCGCGCATCAACCGCGCCTGGGGGCTGGCGCTGCGCAAGCGCTTCTGCCGCTCGTTCAACTTCGAATTGCAGGCCGCCGCCACCGACAACGGCATCGTGATCTCGCTCGGCGAGCAGCACTCTTTCCCGCTGGAAATCGTCTTCGAATTCCTGCACCCCGACAGCCTGGAGGAGGTGCTAGTCCAGGCGCTGCTGGCCGCGCCCATGTTCACGGCGCGCTGGCGCTGGAATGCCACGCGCTCGCTCGCCATCCCGCGCTTCCAGGGAGGCCGCAAGGTACCGCCCCCCATCCAGCGCATGCGGGCCGACGACCTGATGGCCGCCGTCTTTCCCGATCAGGCCGCCTGCGGCGAGAACCTCACGGGCGATATCCGCATTCCCGATCATCCGCTGGTGAACGAGACGATCGGCAATTGCCTGCACGAAGCCATGGATCTGAACGGGCTGCGCTCGTTGATCACCGATATTCGGGAAAAACGCATCCAGACGGTGGCCATCGAAACACCCGCGGCCTCGCCCTTTTCCCACGAGATCCTGAACGCCAACCCGTACGCCTACCTGGACGACGCCCCTCTGGAAGAGCGCCGCGCCCGCGCCGTGCAACTGCGCAGCACCCTGCGCGCGGATTTCGCCGAGGGCGCCGGGGCGCTCGATCCCGAGGCCATTGCCGCCGTCGCCAACGAGGCCTGGCCGCCCATGCGCGATCCCGATGAGGTGCACGAAGCGCTTCTCGGCCTGGCCCTTCTCGGTTGCGGACATACCGAAGCCGCGCCGTTGGTGCCGGCGCTGATCGAGGCGGGGCGCGCCACTAAGCTCCGCATCGGCGAACGCGCCTATTGGGTTCCCGCGGAACGCATCGACCTGGTCTTGCGGGTATTCCCGCATGCCGCCATGGAGCCGCCGATCGCCGCGCCGCCGGGCATGCGGCCCATTCCGGAAAGCGCGGAAGCCTGCGCCGCCGAAATCCTGCGGGGCTGGTTCGAGTGCTCCGGACCTTTGCGCGCTTCCGAGCTGGCACGCGATCTCTCCCTGCCACGGGAATTGGTGGACCAGGCCCTGGCGCAGTTGGAAGGCGAGGGCCAGATTCTGCGCGGACAGTTCACCTCCGGCGCGGAGTTGGAATGGTGCCATCGGCGCCTGCTGGCCCGCATTCACCGGTTGACGATCGGCCGCTTGC
>Ga0209698_10009400_pt1 | contig 9992 bp, 5 predicted proteins | sample LitLauG_LLR_2012_FD_187203 | JGI IMG/M metagenome (GOLD analysis project Ga0209698, IMG submission 187203) | Freshwater sediment microbial communities from Pennsylvania, USA - Little Laurel Run_MetaG_LLR_2012 (SPAdes) (version 2) | ecosystem: Environmental > Aquatic > Freshwater > Creek >...
CAGAGCACGCCACCGGTGTGGAGTTATGTTTTTTCAACCAGGTCGACCAAGAGCCGCGCGAGGTGATCGCCTTGCGCGAGGTAACCGGCAACGTCTGGCATGGGTACCTGCCGGGCATCAAGACCGGGCAGCTCTACGGTTACCGCGTTCACGGGCCCTACGAACCTGAACGGGGTGACCGTTTCAACCCCGCGAAACTCGTGATCGACCCATATGCCAAAGCCTTGGCCGGCGGGCTGGACTGGACCGCCCCGGTGTTCGGCTACCGCATCGGGAACGACAGCGAGGACCTATGTCAGGACCTTTGCGACGACAGCCCCGGAGTCCCCAAGGGAGTTGTGACCAGCCGCTTTTTCGACTGGGAGAACGATCGCCCTCCGATGACGCCCTTGCACGAAACCGTACTCTACGAAGTCCACGTGCGTGGCTTTACCAAGCTGCACCCGGAGATCCCCGAGGAGTTGTGCGGCACCTTTGCCGCCATGGCGTACCCCACTACTATCGAATATTTCAAGAAGCTGGGCGTAACCGCCGTGGAACTCATGCCGGTCCACGAGTTCGTGGACGACAAGCGGCTTATCGAAGCCGGGCTGCGCAACTACTGGGGCTACAACTCCATCAACTTCTTCGCCCCCGCGCAACGTTTTGCGGCTCCAGGCTTCCGGGGCGAGTCGGTTGGCGAATTCAAGGCCATGGTGAAGACTCTACACCGCGCCGGCATCGAGGTCATTCTCGACGTGGTCTACAACCATACGGCCGAGGGCAATCACCTTGGTCCCACCCTCAGCTTCAAAGGAATCGACAACGCCACGTATTACCGGCTGGTGCAGGACACTCCGCGCTACTACATGGATTACACGGGTACCGGAAATACCCTGAATGTACGGCACCCGCAGGTTCTGAAGCTGATCATGGACAGCCTGCGGTACTGGGTCCTGGAGATGCACGTGGACGGTTTCCGTTTCGACCTGGCAGCCGCGCTCGCCCGGGAGCTGCACGAGGTGGACCGCCTCTCCGCTTTTTTCGACATCATTAACCAGGATCCCGTGATCTCTCAGGTAAAGCTGATCGCCGAGCCGTGGGATGTGGGTGAAGGCGGATACCAGGTGGGCAAGTTTCCACCCTTGTGGGCCGAGTGGAACGGCCGTTACCGCGACGTGGTCCGCCGCTACTGGAAGGGCGACGACGGCCAGCTTGCCGAACTTGGCTACCGGCTGACCGGATCCAGCGATCTGTATCAGCGCGATGCCCGCCATCCTACGGCCAGCATCAACTTTATTACCGCGCACGACGGTTTCACGTTGCGGGACCTGGTGTCCTACGACCACAAGCACAACGGAGCCAACGGCGAGGATAACAACGACGGGACCGACGACAACAGTTCGTCGAACTATGGCGCCGAAGGGGAAACGGACGACCCACAGATCAACTTAGTCCGCAACTGCCAGATGCGGAACATGCTGGCCACGCTGCTGCTGTCACAAGGCATTCCCATGATCTGCGGCGGCGACGAGATCGGCCGCACCCAGGGCGGCAACAACAACGCGTACGCGCAGGATAACGAGACCAGTTGGTTTGACTGGCGACTCGACGGCCAGCGCATCGCCCTGCTCGAGTTCACGCGGCGGCTGCTGGAGATCCGGCGCGCGCACCCCAACCTGCACCGCCGCAAGTTCTTCCAGGACCGCAGCATCTCGCCGGGCGCCGGCGGCCGCGACCTGGGAGGAGGCAGACGCGAGAAAGACATCACCTGGCTGCGGCCTGACGGCCAGGAGATGACCGAGCAGGAATGGGCTGCCGGCTGGGTAAGCTGTCTCGGGATGCGGCTTAGCGGCCGGACGCTGGACGACGTAAATCCCGTAGGCCAACCCATCGTGGACGATACCTTTCTGATCGTGACCAATCCACACACCGAACCGGTCAAGTTCTATATGCCGGAGGGTAGTCTCGGCGCCTCCTGGGAGGAGTGCGTGGAGACGGCCTGTCCCGGCCGTGAGGAGAGGCGGGTATTCCGCGCCGGCGAGCCATACGAACTGGCGCCTCGGAGCCTGGCGCTGCTACGCGAGAGGGAGCCGAAGAATTGATCGAGCGGCGTTGTCCTTTGGGGGCGGAGCTTCTCCCCCGCGGCGGAGCGCATTTCCGCGTGTGGGCGCCCATTCGGCGCCGGGTGGAGGTCGTGCTGGAGCACGGGCCGGGCGCGCCTGCCGCGATCTCGCTGGAATCCGAACCCGGAGGGTATTGGTCTGGCGCGTCGCCGCGGGCGGCTGCCGGGACGCATTACCGGTTCCGTCTGGACGGCGATGGCCCTTACCCCGACCCTGCGTCACGGTTTCAGCCAGAAGGTCCGCACGGTCCCTCGCGCGTGGTAGACCCTTGCGGATTCCGCTGGAGCGATGCCGCCTGGCATGGCATCGGCCTGGAAGGCCAGGTGCTTTACGAACTGCACGTGGGCTCCTTCACGCCGGAGGGCGTTTTGGATGCCGCGCGCCTCCAGCTTCCGGAACTGGCCTCCTGCGGCATCACCGCAGTGGAACTGATGCCTTTGGCGGAGTTCCCCGGCCGCTTCGGTTGGGGGTACGACGGCGTGGCGCTGTTCGCTCCTTCGCACCTTTATGGCGAACCCGACGACGTGCGGCGCTTTGTGGACGACGCCCACGGCCACGGCATCGCCGTGATCCTCGACGTGGTTTACAACCATGTCGGCCCGGACGGCAATTACCTGAGAGCCTTCTCGCCGGACTACTTCACGGACCGTTACCAAAACGCGTGGGGAGAGGCGATCAACTTCGACGGCCCGTCCAGCGGCCCCGTACGCGAGTTCTTTCTCGCCAACGCGGCTTATTGGGTGGAAGAGTTCCACATGGACGGCTTGCGCCTGGACGCCACCCACCAGATCTTCGATTCCTCGCCCGAGCACATCCTCGCGGCCATGGCCAAACGCACTCGTGAGGCGGCGGGCGTGCGGGAGGTCGTGCTGGTGGCGGAGAACGAATCCCAGCAAACGCGGCTGGCGCGGGCCCTTCAACACGGCGGCTACGGCCTGGACGCCCTGTGGAACGATGACTTCCACCATAGTGCGATGGTCGCGCTGACCGGCTGCAAGGAAGCGTACTACGAGCACTATCCCGGGAAGCCCCAGGAGTTCGTTTCCGCGGCCAAGTACGGCTACCTCTACCAGGGGCAGCGTTATAGCGGGCAGAAAAGCCGGGAGGGTTCGCCCGCCTGGGGCCTGCGCCCGGCGCAGTTCGTCAACTTCCTGGAGAACCATGACCAAGTCTCCAACTCCGGCCAGGGCAAGCGCGTCCACATGCTGACGACAGCGGGACGTTATCGGGCAGCCACTGCGCTACTCCTGCTCTTGCCGGGGACCCCCTTGCTGTTTCAAGGCCAAGAGTTCGCCGCTTCGGCCCCGTTCTGCTTTTTCGCGGATCACGTTGAGGAACTGCGGCACAAGGTACGCGAAGGGCGGGCAAAGTTCCTCAGCCAATTTCGTAGCCTAGCCACGCCGAAGATGCAGGCGCGTCTAGCGGACCCCGGCAGCCCATCCACATTCGAAATGTGCAAGCTCGATCTGAGCGAGCGCCAAACGCACGCGCACGCGTACCAGATGCATAAGGACCTGCTGCGCCTGCGGCGCGACGACCCGGTTTTCCGCGCGCAGCGCCCCGGCGGTGTGGATGGTGCGGTGCTGGCGGAGGAGGCCTTCGTCCTGCGCTTCTTCGGGGCCGAAGACGGCGACCGCCTGCTGCTGGTGAACTTCGGCCGCGACCTGCGCCTCGACCCCGCGCCCGAGCCGCTTTTGGCTCCTCCGGCGGACAGCCAGTGGCGGTTGCTCTGGACGAGCGAAGATCCGCGTTATGGCGGGAGCGGCGCCGAAGCTCCGGACACGGAGGAAAACCGGAGCATTCCAGGCCACGCCGCCCTGGTCTTCAGAAGTGTGTAAAGATCGAGCAGAGGATCGACCCCGCGAGAATGCCTTCTCCGTCGTTGCCCCGATGAACAGTCTTATGAATGCGGGTTTCAGGACTGTGGGCGAGGGCAAGGCAAATCCGGCCCGCTGGCCAGTATGATGAGTCTACTGGCCGAAAAGGATAGTATTCGGCCGGGCGGGATGGATCTCCCGAAATGTTCATAAAACGGGCCTCATGGTGGGCAGCGGCAGTTTTCTAAAGCCGCAAAGGCCGAATCATGAACGATCTCGGTTCTGTCGAGCAACGCGGTTATGGCAGTCCACAGCGCAGGCACCAGCCGCCGTGGTTGGAGATATAACGCAAGATCTCCAACCACGGTGACTGAGACTACCGACCTCCAGGAGGATGGTCAAATGCGAACGGTCAAGGCGCTGCAGAACCGAGTTAGTCCCGTTGTGGTGGTGCTGGCGGCAGTACTACCAGCACCGTGTTCTGGAGCGGGATCGTAACACCGTTGGTATCCAATGTAACCGCGCCATGTTGTGCCAGCGCCCTGCCGTCCAGCGTTGCGCCGGTAGCAAGCGAGATGGAAGTAAGCGCCAATATGGTTCCCTTGAAATCAGCCGTCGTTCCGAGCGTGGCTGAACTGCCAACTTGCCAAAAGACGTTGGCAGAAGTCGCGCCACCACTGAGGACAACGCTACCGCCCGAGCTTACCGTCAATCCGGACGCAATCTGGAAGATGTAGACTCCGTTGCCATGTAAGGTGAGAGCTCCTGTTATTGCAAGAGTGGAAGTGGATTTATACAAGCCCGGGGTGAGGGTCCGCCCACCTAAATCTCCTGACAGGGCGACTATGCCTACAGACGTCCGTCCAGCGGCGTCGTTATAGGCGATGTTCAAGGACGCTTGCGCGTGCTGGGCGGCAACATCACCGGCGTCCTCCGTTCCGTTCACTTTTCCGGGCCCAAACCCAGTGACCGCAGTTCCTGGCCAAACCCCAAGATTCCCGTTAACGATGCTAAGGCCGGTGTTGGTGACCGTGCTGCCGGCTAGAACCGCATAGCTTCCGGCCGATCCAAGGTATACGGCGCTCTGTGGCTGGGCTGTGGCCACCGGGCAAAGAGCGAATGCCGCACCCAGAAGAAATAGGCTGAGTGTTTTCATAGACCCACTTTTCGTTGCACCGTTCCCGGTGACAGCTGCTGTGTTGTTGGTTGTGTGGTTGGTTGGCATAATCTGGCTTGTCGGGGCGACACCAAACTGCGCGCCGGTGGACATTTGAAAGAGTTGTGTTTTCATGTGCCACCAGACCTGCAGTTCCGCTGCCAAACTGCACTAATTCGTCGATTGACTCCACGTTGACCCATTACCGAGGTGGAAGAGGCAACTTCTTATGCCCCTTTCCAGCGCAAGCCACTGGGCATGACAATCATGAGGATTCCGGCACGGCCAACTCAGCCGTAGAGCTCGCGACATTCCTGGATCCTGGGTCGACGAAACTTGCATTTCCAGGTGCAGCACTTGCACTGGGCTACCGTGAAATCATCTTCGCAGGACGATGCCGTGGAACTACGGCGAGACACTCGCAGCCATGCCCTCCCGACAGGACAGTCCGGAATGGTCGCTAAGCGGGCTTCAAAACTATAATCGGAAAAGGTTTTCGGCCAGCCACGCAAGCACGGCGCGCCAATGGGCATCAATCTTATGGAGTAGCTCCAGTGTGAGTGCCCTGGTTTTCATGGTTTAGCCTTCCAAAACCGATCGCATTTAGATCCCAGGGCGTTCGTATAAACCTTGGTGAATTCAGCTCCCCAATAAAACAACTGCGCTGAGTAGTACACCCATAGCAACACTACGAGCGGGGACCCGGCGGTGCCATACGTGGACCTGAGGCTGGTTTTCGCAAAGTATAGAACAATCGCCTCCTTACCGAGCACGAAAAGCAACGAGGTGATGGCGGCCCCGAGAATAACGTCGCTCCACTTCAATTTGACATCGGGAACGGTTTTGTAAGCTACTGCGAACAGCGCCGCGATCAAAAGGAACGTGAGACTGAACGTTGTAATCCGTGGAGCGGGAGGCACCACGCCTGAAATCCGGGTGCTCAAGATCAGGGACGCCAGAAGCAGGAAACCGGCGCCCACTACCATTGCGCAAGAATAGAGCCGATCTCTAATGAACCGAATGGCGGTGGCTGCATTTGTGCGGTCGTGGTATAGCGGAATGCCCCAGATGATATTGAGTGCGTCGTGGAGTTCTACAAACACGGAAGACGCCCCGAATGCCAGCGTCGACAGGCCCAATACAGTGGCAATCGCACTTGGGCCCGGCCCGGAAGCTCCTTTGATCATCTCCTGAATGGTCGTTGCCACACCTGCTCCGAAGAAGTCCCGGATCTGCGATGCCAACTGGCCTTGGGCAGCTTCCTGACCATAGGCGAAGGCGGCCACAGCCACGATGATGATGATCCCCGGAGCTAGCGAGAGCAGTGTGTAAAACGCGAGGGAAGCGCTGAGACGCGGTGCATTATCGCGAAGCCATTCGGTGAATGACTGTTTAAGCAGTCCGATCAATGTCCCGAATGTCAGCCCGTGGGTCTCAAACGTCATAGGAACGGCACTGCTTTCCCCCGAACTATTCCATTGCAGCCAAGACTTGTTCCAGCGGAATTGTGGCGAACGTCGTGGCGTAATCGGATATACCGTAGGGAATAACGAGTTGGCGGCCGTGAACCAGGCTGCCGCATGAGTAGACCACATTGGGCACGTAGCCGTCGCGCTCGTTTGCATTTGGCTTGATCAGTGGCTCAGGCAGGCGGCCGATCACCTTTGTCGGGTCGTGACGATCGAGCAGGAAAGCGCCGATGCAGTACTTTCGCATTGGCCCCACTCCGTGGCTGATTACCAGCCAGCCGGCTTCGGTTTCGATCGGCGAGCCGCAGTTGCCTAGCTGGATGAATTCCCAGGGGAACCTGGGCTCCAGAATGAGCTGCATGGTGTGCCAGAAGTGGAGGTGATCGGAGAACATCACGTAAATATTTTCTGCGTCCTGCCGGCCAAGCATCGCGTAGAGTCCCCCGATTTTTCGTGGAAAGAGCGCCATGCCCTTGTTCTCGACCGCCGGGCCATTGAGCGTGATGAATTTGAAGCGAAGAAAATCGGTTGTCTCGATAAATTGGGGCAGGATCATCTTTCCATCGTACGCAGTGTAAGTCGCGTAATACGTGTGCGTACCGTCATCTTTGCGGAAAAGGACAAAGCGAGCGTCCTCGATACCATTGCTCTGCGAAGGAGTGACCGGGAACAAGACCCGCTCGGACAAACCCGACTCCGGTGCGAACTGCACTTCGTAATTGGAGTTGGCCAGCATCAGGGTCTCCCTGGCTATAGTCTTTGTAGTTTGTTGCTCACTGTCCGGGAGGTGCTTCGCGGCCCGACTGATGCTGGCACGCAGCTCTTCCATCGTGAAGGCGTCCGGTAAGCCGTTGAGAACCTCCCGGTTGAAGTCGCCCATGAGACGGAGTTCCTGAAGCTTCCGTTCAAACAGGGATTTCTCAAACGTCGAGTTGGGCACTTGCATCGGCTCGAGGCTGTAGCGGGAGGGCAACTCCATTGTGATTTTGCTGTCGGCATCCAATAAGCCGCTGCGAAATGCAATCGAGGAAACGTGCCCTTCGGCGGTGGCGCGTAAGCTCAGAACGAAACGCAGTGAGCCGGGCGGAACGCCCGACTGATCGGGGTGCGGCACCATAGAGGGATTGAACAACGCAGCGGCCTCGAGCGAATACTCGTGAGTAAAATATCCCCCGAGCAACAACTTCCGCTCGTCGGACAGTCTTTGGCCATCTAGCAGATAGGGGCTGACTTCGTCAAAGCGCCGGCGGAGGAATTCGTCGATCTTTACTTGGCGGTCGCCGAATTCGGCCCGAACCCCCTCCAGGAGGGTACGGACTTCGGTTTCGGGCAGGGCCATAACCCGGGCGGAGATCTTAATAGAGCGTTGGTCGCTCATGATACGAAAAGGCCGCGCCAGCACGTGCGTGCGGTCCGGATCCACAGTGACGGTGCTGCGCTTTACATCGAGTGGCTTCATTGGGTCATCGAAGCTGCCAGGCCGGCTCGTTGAACGCCAGTCGCAGCGTTTTGTATCAGCCGCATCTCCGCCAGCGACAGAAGAAAGGCCAGCATCGATTCCGCTCCCTGGTTTTCGTTGCTGCGGTCCGAGTGCAGACCATCCCGGCAGCCGCCGGTCTGGGACGCGTAAAGTTCCAGTCCGAGATCGTTCCAGCCGAGGAACCAGTCGAAGGCGCATTGCGCCTGTTCATACCACCACGGGTCGGTTGTGGCGCGATACGCTTCCAGGCAAGCCGACACCGTAGCCTGCGCCTCGATGGGCTGCTGGTCGAAATTCGCGCGTGGGCCGTTGCGCTTATAGAATCCGTTGCTGCCGATAGGCCGCAGTTGACCAAGCTGTGAAGTCTGTATGCCCACAAGCCAGCGCAAAGCCTGTATGCCTCGCTCGTAAACGCTCGTTTGCCCGGTGGCGAGTCCGGTGACAATCAGCGCGTGAGCCAGCTTGGCGTTGTCATAAGTCAACCCGTCTTCAAACCAGGTCCAGCCGGGCGCGGCGACTTTGTCGAAGAGCTTGGTCAACCGTCCGGTCAGCTCGTCGCGGACATTGTTGGCCAGGCAGTCACCCCTCCCCTGGCGCAGATATTCGTGAATGCCAATCAGTCCAAAAGCCCAAGCCCGCGGCGAAGTGAAGTTCGTCACGATTGGCAGTGCCCGCACGAAAAGTTGCTCGGCCATCATCTGGGAATTACAGTGCGGCGAGCGCCCCACTGCCGTGCCCAACGCCCAAATCGCCCGGCCATGACAATCTTCAGACCCGTGTTCGTCGAGCCAGCAGCGGTCAACGCCGAGGAAATTGTGGAAGCGTTTCGTCTTTGGATCGAAGGCATAATCCAGGAACGCGGCGTAGATCGTGGCAAGCGCCCGAACGCGCTTCGGAGTTTCTTCTAACTGGCCGAGCAGCACCGCCAGAATGAGTGCACGGGCGTTGTCGTCTGTGCAGTAACCCTCCGAAAGATTCGGCGCGGTAAAGCTTGCGTGCTGGAAGATGCCCGTCGAATCGGTCATGTGATAAAGGTGGTCCAAATTAAACTCCGGCGATTCATGCGGCCGATGGCCGAATGCGCTCGCCGCAAAAGACTCGCGGAGCATCGCTGCTGGCTGCTGCCGTGCCACTTCGAAGGAAGCCATGTAGATTCCCGCCGTGTTCCTCCACACCATTGTGCGGCCCAGTTTGTAGGCGCTATCGCTCATGGCGTTCCGGCGGCTTGCATCGCGCAATAACCCACTCACCTCACGCGCAATCGCCCTTGGGTCTGCGAACGGCACCAGTACGCCACGCTGGTCCCTCAGCAATTCGGCGGCATGCCAATACGGTGTCGAGATCACGGCTTTGCCGGCGCCAAACGCATAAGCCAACGTTCCCGAAGTACTCTGGGCTTCGTCGAGATAAGGAGTAATGTAAAGATCCGCCGCTCCAATGAACTCGGTCAGTTCCTGCAGATCCACAAAGCGGTTGTGGAAGATAACGTTTTTGTCGACTTGGTTTTTCCTGGCGATATCCTCGAGGCCGAGGCGGTAGGCTTCGCCTCGCGTGCGCAACTCGTGGGGGTGAGTGGCGCCCAGCACGATGTAGACGACGTCGGGAAATTCCGCCACGATATCCGGTAAAGCATGGAGCACATGTTCAATCCCCTTGTTCGGCGACAGCAGCCCGAAGGTGAGCAGCACGTTTTTTCCGCCCACGGCGAACTGGTCCTTGTAGTTATCCGGGGCGACAAATGCTACGTCGGGAATTCCGTGCGGGATGATATCGATCTTGGCCGGTGGCGCCTGGTACACTTGCTGCAAGATCGTTCGTCCCCGTACCGTCATGACCACCAGTCGGGTTGAATGCGCTATTAACTTCTGCATCACTCGATGCTGGTCGCCGTTCGGGTTGAGGAGGACGGTGTGGAGCGTCGTGACGACCGGGGCCGTCAATTCGTCGAGCAGGGCTAACAAATGG
>Ga0209698_10009401_pt1 | contig 9992 bp, 9 predicted proteins | sample LitLauG_LLR_2012_FD_187203 | JGI IMG/M metagenome (GOLD analysis project Ga0209698, IMG submission 187203) | Freshwater sediment microbial communities from Pennsylvania, USA - Little Laurel Run_MetaG_LLR_2012 (SPAdes) (version 2) | ecosystem: Environmental > Aquatic > Freshwater > Creek >...
ATCGTTTCGCCGGGAAGCTTTCACAGCTTCACCATGCTCGATTTTCCCGTCAGCCTCGGGGCCTACGATTTTCCGGGCAAACCGGAAGAACCGATGGTGCTGTTCATGCAGCGCACTCCTTGCCAGCCGGGACTTCCGCGCCGCGAGCAGTACAGGATGGGACGGTACGAACTGATCGGCACTCCTTTCTCTGAGTTTGAACGCAACATCCGTGAGCAGTTGAATCGCATGGTCGGGTTGGCCGGATTCGATTCGGCCCGCGACATCGCAGCCATCACCGTAAATCGCTGGGCCCACGGATACGCCTATGAATACGATTCCCTGTTCGATCCCCATTGGATTCCCGAAGAGCGTCCTTGCGAGATTGGCCGTAGGCAGTTCGGAAGAATCTCGATCGCGAACTCCGACGCCGCCGCTAGCGCCTATACGAACGCTGCAATTGACCAGGCCTATCGCGCCGTGCAGGAGCAAGTGAAAGGCGGGCAGTGAGTTCGCGGATCTCGAGAGTCAAACGATGATCTCTAGTACGCGATCTTGTTCGGTTTTTCTCGCCAGGCCTGGAACGCCGCCAATGCCTCTTCGTGCATCATTTGAATCATGGGGATCCTTCGGGCCGATCGCGGTTGAGCGAATTCGCGGTAAATAAATGAATCATCAAATCCGATTTGAGAGGCGTCGGTCGCGACATTGCCAAAGTAGACGCGGGCCACATGTGCCCAGTAAATGGCGCCCAGACACATGGGACAAGGTTCGCATGAGGTATAGATCTCGCAGTCATTCAGCGTGAACGTGCCCAGCTTTGCGCAAGCATCGCGGATCGCAACCACCTCAGCATGTGCGGTCGGATCGTTATGTGAAGTAACGCGATTCACACCTTCTGCGACGATGCTGCCGTCCTTGACGATGACTGCACCGAACGGTCCACCTTTTCCGGATAGAACGTTATCGAGGGAGAGCCGGATGGCTCGGGCCATAAAGGATTTGTCCATGTTGAACCCAATCAGTGGGGTAACGATGCAAATGTGCTAATGCCTTCAACCGCGAATCCGGGCAAATCCGTCGACATGGACTCGTTCGCAGCTCTTCGCTGAGAAGGGAGTATATGTCGTAAATTCGAAAATGATAAGAGCGTTTCGGATTCGCAAAGGCCTGATGATTTGAAAAGAGTGCGCCTTCCGGATAGGCTGTTTCCTCCTGATAGACGGAGGCAGGCTTGGGGCTGCGGGCTTTTTTCTCACGTCGGGTCGTCACTCCACAGGGACTCCGCGCGTGCGCGGTGTTGGTGGATGATGGACGGATTCTCGGCCTCGTGGCGCAGGGGGAAGTGCCGGCTCATGCGTTGCGAGAAGACTTTGGGGACGTCGTGATCTTGCCGGGACTGGTCGATTCTCACGTACACATTAATGAACCAGGGCGCACCGAGTGGGAGGGATTTGAAACTGCTACTCGTGCCGCGGCCGCTGGAGGCTACACAACGGTGGTCGACATGCCCCTGAATTGCGTGCCGACCACCACCGACATCGCGGGGCTCGAAGCAAAGCGAAGCGCGGCGCACGGAAAATGCTGGATTGATTGGATCGCGTGGGGTGGGTTGGTGCCGGATCAGCCGACTCAGATCCCGGACCTTGTGCGGTCTGGTGTCGCGGGTTTCAAGTGCTTCCTGGTGCATCCTGGGATTGAAGAATTCGCCATGGTTTGCGAGAAAGATCTGCGTGAGACGCTCCCGGTTGTGGCGCGATCCCGCCTGCCGTTGTTGGTACACGCGGAAATGCCCGGTCCGATCGATGTTGCTGAGGCGCGGCTAAGGGGCGAGGACTGGAATTCGTACGCGACGTACCTGGAATCGCGACCGGACGAAGCGGAACGACAAGCGATCGAGTTGATGCTGGCACTCTGTCGCGAATATGGATTTTGGCTGCATATCGTGCATCTGTCGACAGCATCTGCTCTGGATAGGCTGGCTGCGGCAAAACGCGAAGGCCTCTCTGTCAGCGTCGAAACGTGCCCGCACTATCTGCATTTAGTGGCCGAAGGCATCGCTGACGGCATGACGGTGGCCAAATGTGCGCCGCCCATTCGCAGCAGGGCGAACCGTGAGCAACTATGGGAAGGATTGAGGAACGGAGTGATCGACATGGTGGTCACCGATCATTCTCCCTGTCCACCTGCGATGAAAGCTCGAGGCAACGCCGACTTTCGTGACGCCTGGGGCGGAATTGCAGGTCTGTCCATGGCACTCCCGGTCGTTTGGACGGAAGCGAGACGTCGCGGGTTTTCACTGGAGAACATTGTTCGTTGGATGGCGGAGAGGCCAGCCCAATTGGCGGGATGCGGCGATCGGAAAGGGCTCCTGGCGGCTGGTTATGACGCGGACTTCACGCTGTTTGATCCGGACGCAGAGTTCACCGTCTCGCCAGATCAACTACATCAGCGCTATAAAGTGTCTCCGTACCTGGGAGAAACGCTGTGCGGCGTCGTGAAGAGAACCTATCTGCGTGGCAGATTGGTTTATCGCGATGGAGAATTTTGCGACGAACCAGTGGGGCGTGAAGTGCCCCGTCCTCAGTAAACTCCGTTCTGATGGGAGCGTTGCTTGGCCAAAGAACAGATCGTTGGATACCCGGTTCCACGCAAGGAAGGACTTGATAAGGTCACCGGCCGTGCGCAATACGTCGATGACATGACGTTGCCGGGCATGCTTTATGGCGCTACCGTTCGCAGCAGCATCCCGCGGGGAAAAATCAAGGGCATCACTTTTGGCTCAAACGTTAACTGGGATGAGTTCGTAATCGTGTCGGCGCGTGATATTCCGGGGAAAAATTGCGTATCTCTGATCGTCGACGATCAGCCTTGTTTGGCAGAGAATGTCGTAAACCATCCTGAAGAGCCGATTCTTCTTCTTGCGCACGAGAACCGTCATGCACTCCCAAAGGCTGTCGAGGCCGTCGTGATCGAGTACGAACCTTTGCCGGCGCTCTACACGATTGAGGACAGCGAACGTCGAACGCAGATCATCTGGGGCACGGACAATACTTTCAAGGAATATTTGGTGACAAAAGGTGACGTCGACAGCGTGTGGGACAAAGCGGACCACATCGTTGAAGGGGAATACGCGACTGGGGCCCAAGAGCAACTCTACATCGAAAATAACGGCATGATCGCCAGTTTCGACGAGGAGCAGGGGATCACTGTGTGGGGATCTCTGCAATGCCCATACTACGTGCATAAGGCTCTGATGAAGCTTTTCGCACTTCCTGAGGACAAGATTCGGGTGGTGCAGACCGAGACCGGCGGCGCATTCGGAGGTAAGGAAGAGTATCCATCGATGATTGCGGCTCACGCCGCTTTATTGGCGAAGAAAGCGGGCAGGCCAGTCAAGGTCGTTTATGACCGCATGGAAGACATGGTGGCGACCACGAAACGTCATCCTTCGCGGACTCGACACCACACCGCAGTTGACCGGAACGGAAAAATTCTGGGAGGGGAGATTGAGTTCGTAATCGATGGCGGAGCGTACGCAACTTTGTCATCCGTTGTGCTCTCCCGTGGGACGATTCATGCGGCTGGTCCGTACTATTGGCCGAGCATTCGAGTATCGGCAAAAGCTCTGGCGACCAACACGCCGCCACATGGGGCGTTTCGGGGGTTTGGCGCGCCCCAGAGTCTTTTCGCGATGGAGCGTCACATGGACCGGATTGCGGTGGCCGTGGGAATCTCACCAATCGAAGTTCGCCGAAGGAATTTCCTCAAGAGCGGGCAAACAACGGCGACGGAACAAACGATTCATGAGCGAATCGATCTTGACCAATTGCTGAATCGCGGGCTTGGACTTTCAAACTTCGCCGAGAAAAAGGAGCGCTTTGCCAGGCAGAACGTGTCATCACCGTGCAGGAAGGGAATCGGCGTTGCGACATTCTTGCATGGTGCTGGTTTCACTGGATCGGGAGAGCGATATCTGGCGTCCGTAGTCGCGCTACAGGGACTCGCGGACGGGCGGGTCCGGGTGTTAGTCTCCAGCACTGAATTCGGTCAGGGCACCAACACTGTCCTCTCCCAGATTGTCGCCGAGTCATTAGGCATTTCGTATGAAGATGTCGAGATTGCCCGGCCCGATACTCGGAATGTTCCCAACAGTGGTCCTACCGTCGCGTCTCGTACAGCCATGGTTGTGGGGAAACTCGTCGAATCTTCGGCTCTCGGAATTCGCGAGACCCTGTCGCGATCTGGGTTGCTCGGGCCCGAGTATTCGCGAGATGAGTTTCGTGCCGCGTGCGCCAAATATGTCTCGCAACATGGGGAGTTCAAGTCTTTCGCGCGCTACAACGCTCCAGCAGGTGTCCTTTGGGACGACGAGAAATACCGAGGGGAAGCGTACGCGGCTTATGGCTGGGCCGTCTATATCGCCGAGGTTACGGTCGACCTGAATACCTACAGTGTGACGGTGGATGATTTCGTGGCGTTGCAGGAGGTAGGCAAGGTTCTGCACCCGGTACTGGCCCGTGGCCAGATCACCGGCGGCGTCGCGCAGGGCATTGGATTCGCATTATATGAGAAGGTCGTGTGGCAAAACGGGCGCATGCAAAATGGCCAGATGACTAACTACATCATGCCCACTTCGGCAGATTTGCCCGAGATTCGCGTCTACTTTGAAGAGTTGGGGAATGTGCACGGTGCTTTCGGCGCCAAGGGAATCGGAGAGTTGCCCATGGATGGCCCTGCCCCCGCGATCCTGAATGCTGTGGTGGACGCCTTGGGTGTGAACTTCGACTCGATTCCTTTGCTGCCGGAAGACATTTTTCAAACGCTGACCGCGGGTCCTCAAGCGACCGCGGTTTCGGGAGTTCGATGATGGGTCAACCGCATCAGCTTGAGATTCCGTTCACTGTAAATGGCAATGAGGTGCGGGTCCGCGCATACCCCATGGAACGGTTGCTGGATGTGCTCAGACGGCAGTTACAGTTAAACGGCGCCAAGGAGGGATGCGGTGAAGGCGAATGCGGATCCTGTTCCGTGCTGATAGATGGGACGCTGGTGAACAGTTGCCTGGTGCCGATTCTGCAGGCGAGCGGTTCCGATATTGTGACGATCGAGGGAGTCGCGTCAGGGGAGGAATTGAGCCCGCTGCAGAAGGCCATGCTGGACCTTGGTGGGGCACAATGCGGAATTTGTACTCCGGGCATTATCATGACGGGCTGTTATCTGCTGAAAAAAACGCCTCACCCGACTCGAGACCAGATCAAGGAAGGGCTTTCGGGCAATCTCTGCAGATGCACCGGATACGCCCAGATATGTGAAGCTTTCGCCAAAGCGGCACAGGATGTCATCCGATGAGATCGGAACCGGCCGAGTACGAATTCGTATCGCCGGGCAGCCTTTCGGCGGTGTTGTCCATCCTTGCCCGCGAACCCGGGCAGTGGTTGCCGGTTGCCGGTGGCACTGACGTTATGGTCTTATACGGCGCGGGAAAGTTGCCGGCGCGGCGCTTAGTCAGTTTGTGGAATCTTCCGGAACTCAGAAGAATTGACGTTCGGGATCACGAGGTCACGGTGGGTGCGGGATCAACGTATACAGATCTTCGCGAGAATGCCGTCTTACGGACCGAGTTCCCGTTACTGGCGGCCGCGGCGAGTTGGACCGGCGGAATCGCTAACCAGAATCGGGGGACATTGGGCGGAAATATCGTCAATGCCTCTCCAGCCGCTGATTCTCTGCCGGCACTCTTAGTGTACGAAGCGGATATGGTTCTGGTTTCTGCCAGGGGCGAGCGGCGAGTGCGTTCTGTGGACTTTCACACGGGGTATAAGAAGACGCTTTTGGCGCCAGACGAACTCGTCCGATGCATTTGCCTGAAGCGTCAATTTCACGATTATTTCTCATATCCCCGAAAGGTGGGAGCGAGAAACGCGCAGGCGATTTCAAAAGTGTGCGTGGCTGCACTGGGCAAGAGTTCCGATCGAGGGATGGAAGACGTGCGCATAGCCGCTGGAAGTGTGGCGCCGGTGCCAGTGCGCTTGTGGCAGACCGAGCGTCTGCTGAGGGGACAGAGGATCACGTCCGCACTCGTGGCTGAGGCCCGCAAGGTTTCTGTGGGAGAGATTAGCCCCATCGACGACATTCGGTCGACAGCGGCTTACCGCTCCGCGGTTCTTGCGAATGTGGTCGAGGAATTTTTGACGGGCCTTCAGGCAAGAGATGGCCATTATAGAGTGCTGGCGCGCTGGAATCAGCTGCCTCGGGAACAGGCCGCAGAAGAGATCCTGGCATGCTGTGGTTCGGTTTCGTGGGCGCGGGGACTGGTGAGCCGACGCCCCATCGAAGATGAGCGGAGTTTGCTGACGAGTTCTGATGATTTGTGGAACGGCCTGACTCCGAACGATTGGATCGAGGCTTTTTCGAAACACCCAAGAATCGGGGAACGAAGCGTGCCGGCCGGAACGGGCGCGCGGGCGGCGGTTTGGTCTGCTCAGGAGCAAGCGAACATTACTGCCGCGGCGCAATCAGTCCATGTTGCCCTGGAGCAGGGGAACCTGTTGTACGAACGGCGTTTTGGGCGTGTATTCATCGTTTGTGCTACAGGGAAGACGGCGGCCGAGATGTTAGAGATCCTGCGAAAGCGTTTGGCGAACGATGACGCCACGGAACTGTACGAGTCAGCGGAAGAGCAACGGAAAATTACCAACATCCGATTGAAGAAATGGCTTAACTCATGAATCATGTATCCACTCACATCCTGGATCTGGCTCGCGGCAAGCCTGCCGCCGCCTTGAACGTGCAACTGGAGAGACAAGATCACACCGGGAGTTGGCACAAAATTTCCGCGTCGCGTACCGACGAGGATGGTCGGTGCGGACAACTGCTGTTGAACGAAGAATCTGCACCAGGACTCTATCGGATTGTGTTTGATACGGGGAGCTACTTCCGCTCTTTAAACACAACAGCGTTGTATCCAGTGGTAGAGGTGACGTTTGAAGCGCGGGAGGGAGATGCGCGATTTCATATCCCGCTGCTGCTGAGTCCCCATGGATATACCATCTATCGAGGGAGCTAGAGAGTGGATTTTTCGATGCGAGAGTGGTTGAACCTGAGCCTGCGATGGATTCACGTTTTCGCAGGCATCATGTGGGTTGGACAGACGTATTATTTCACCTGGCTGGATGGGCAGTTCAGCCGGAAGGAGAGGCAGGCGTCCGGAGCCCATCCTGCGGTGTGGATGGTTCACAGCGGGGGGTTCTACGCGGTCGAGAAAAAGACATCACTCGGAGTTGGCGCGGAGCAGGTGCGATGGTTCCGCTGGGAGGCATTTGCGACATGGTTTTTCGGGATGCTCTTGTTGGTACTGGTTTACTACGTCGGCGCGGGATTGATTGATCCGGATGTAGCGGACATCTCCAAGCCTGCGGGCGTTTCTATCGGTGTGGGAGCACTGATTGCAGGGTGGATTATCTATGATCTCGCCGTACTTTCTCCGCTTGGCCGCTCGCCCGTTTTGTTTCTCGCATTTGCCTTTGTCGCGACCGCGGCGGCATCCTGGGGACTTCTTCACGTATTCAGTGGGCGTGCGGCCTATCTCCACATCGGGGCGATATTCGGAACAATCATGACGGGCAACGTATGGTCTCGGATTCTGCCTGCGCAACGCAAGATGCTTGCCGCCGCGGCTGCGGGCGAGAAGTTAGATTCCAGCTTGGGAGCGCAAGCTAAACTCCGTTCCAAGCACAACACATTCATGGCTGTTCCGGTCGTTTTTCTGATGCTCAGCAATCACTATCCCGTAGCGACCTACGGTAATCGTTATAGCTGGTATGTCCTGATGACGCTGGTGCTGGTCGGCTGGATTACCGCGAAAATCATCCGCGAGGCCTGACAGGTCTCGCATGGGGAATCGAATTTAAGTGTTAACGACTGATGTGGCCAACCTCGCCGAACAAGTCATGGTCCGGTGCAGGGAATTGGCGTCATTTTCTGAGGACGCGGGGAGTTTGCGACGGACATTCTTGTCGGCACCGATGCACCACGTTCATCGGACGATTGCAGACTGGCTCAAGCCACTTGGCGCCACCATCAGAATCGATGCGGTTGGTAATCTCAGAGCACTCTTCCCGAGCGACGCGACGGATGGGCCTCGCCTTCTGATTGGGTCCCACCTGGATACCGTGCCGAATGCAGGGTGCTATGACGGAATTCTGGGTGTCGTGCTCGCAGTAGCCCTGTTGGAAGCGCTACGAGGTACGGATCTGCCATTTTCCATCGAGGTGATCGGGTTTTCAGAGGAGGAAGGCGTCCGGTTCGGCACGCCATTCATTGGTAGCCGGGCCTTGGTTGGCAGATTCGACCCTGAACTGCTGGAAAAGAACGATTCGAGCGGTGTGTCGGTTCGCAGGGCAATCGAAGGGTTCGGCTTGGATCCGGGTGAGATTCCCCAAGCAGAAATAACGGATCATGCATTTGCCTATCTCGAGTTTCACATAGAGCAGGGGCCTGTGCTGGAAAGACTGGGGCGGCCTTTGGGTGTGGTTGAGGCCATAGTCGGCCAGAGCCGGATGGAAGTTACATTCATCGGCCGATCAAACCATGCGGGTACGACGCCGATGGATGTCAGGAAAGACGCTCTGGCTGGCGCCGCCGAGTGGATTACAAACGTTGAACACGTGGCCAGAGCTACTCCAGGGTTAGTCGCAACCGTCGGTTTCGTGTCGGCGAGTCCCGGGGCCATAAATATTATCGCCGGGGAGGCAAGGGCGACGCTGGATCTGCGGCATCAGGACGATGACGTACGCAATCGGAGTGTGAGAGATTTGCTTGACCAAGCGGAACAAATTGCATCCCGGCGATCACTCTCGGTGCGGTGGGTCACGCATGTCAATCAGGCGGCGGTCCCGATGGACTCATCTCTCAAAAGCGAAGTTGAAGCAGCGATTCGCGATGCAGGGTGCGAGCCACACCGAATGGTGAGCGGGGCGGGCCATGATGCCATGATACTTGCCGGAAAAATTCCTGCCGCGATGATCTTTCTGAGAACACCTGGGGGCATAAGTCACGATCCTGCCGAGAACGTGCAAACTGGTGACGTCGCGAAGGCACTTGAATGCGGGATACATCTTTTGCAGCGGCTGGCTTCGTCAGAAAAAATCCATGCAAGGACGCAACGTGAATAGTGTGAACCTGTCTAGCCTCGGTCAAACCCGCAGTTCCCAGCAGCGGAATCACCTCTTGCTCACCGCAGACACTTTTGTGCGAACTCCGTTGCCGGGAATGAAACAGTGCACCGCGGTCGTGCACGTCGGATCCGCGCTGGGCGCTGGATTTACTCAGTACACCGCAGAGTTTGAGACGGGAGGGGAATTGGGGGCGGCCTCAGGACAGCGATTTGTCTATGTGATCGACGGATCAATAACCGTGACACTCGGACGCAAAAAACGAGAACTGAAACCCTGTGGGTTCGCTTATCTTCCCTCAGGATTTCCACATCGTATTCGCGCCACCACGGGAAGTCGTGTTGCTGTAATCGAAAAGCCATACCGGAAGCTGAATTCTGTGAAGGGTCCGAGTGCGATCTTGTCTCACGAGGACGAAGTCTCCCCGCATCCACTGGGCGATGACCCCGATCTGCAGGTCAAATGTCTACTGCCCGACGAGCGCGCCTTTGATTTTGCCGTCAATACTATGGTCTACCAGCCTGGTGCTGCATTGAGCATGGTCGAGATGCACGTCATGGAGCACGGTTTGCTCATGCTCGAAGGCGGAGGGATATATCGGCTAGGCGATTCCTGGTATCCGGTCACGGCTGGCGATTTCATCTGGATGGGACCATGGTGCCCGCAGTGGTTTGGCGCGATTGGGAAGACCCCGGCAAAATATCTCATCTACAAAGATTGGAATCGGCATCCGCTGGAGACCGCGGGATGAAGATCGAGATCGATCAGCAACGACTGGTCTCCGAGATTGAGACGCTGGCGGCAATTTCCGATGCCGAACTGCCGGCGGTTACGCGC
>Ga0209698_10009402_pt1 | contig 9992 bp, 9 predicted proteins | sample LitLauG_LLR_2012_FD_187203 | JGI IMG/M metagenome (GOLD analysis project Ga0209698, IMG submission 187203) | Freshwater sediment microbial communities from Pennsylvania, USA - Little Laurel Run_MetaG_LLR_2012 (SPAdes) (version 2) | ecosystem: Environmental > Aquatic > Freshwater > Creek >...
GTTTCATCTTCTACTCCGGGAGATTAGTTCCATGACCCGCCAGCGCGTCCTCATTTTCGTTGTCCTCGCCGCCGTCGTCACGGCCACCGCGCTCTACGCCGGCTGGTTCCGGCGCGACGCCGCTGTGCAGGGTTCCGGCACCGTCGAAGCGCGCAACATCCGCGTCGGCTCCAAAGTTGGCGGCCGCATCGATAAAGTCCTCGTTCGCGAAGGCGATTCCGTCGAGCCTGGCCAGGTCCTGATCACCTTCGACGACAAGGAGCTCCACGCCGCCCTCGAACAGTCCCGCGCCAACGCGGAAAAAGCGCAGCGTGGCTTCCGCCCTGAAGAGATTGCCGAAGCCCGAGCCGCCGCAGCCCAGGCCAAAGCCGATTACGCGTTGCGAAAAAATGGTTACCGCCAGGAAGACATCGACGCCGCGAAGGCTGACCTGGATCACGCCAATGCAGATGAAGTGCGCGCCCATCTCGATTTTGATCGCTACGATGCGCTCGCGAAAAAGGATTTGGTCTCAAAGCAGCAGCGCGACACCGCCGAAGCCAGTTGGAAAGTCGCCCTTGCACAGCAGCAAGTCGCCCAGCGAAAACTCGACCAGTGGAAGCGCGGCTACCGCCCCGAAGAGATCGCCTCCGCCGAAGCGCGATACCTCCAGACCCAGGCGACGCTTGAAAAACTCGAGCGCGGCAACCGCCGCGAAGACGTCGAACTCGCCAAGGCCGCATACGACTACGACCAAGCCCGCTACCGCGAGCGCCAGGTTACCGCTCCCGCCGCCGCCATCGTTGAAGTCCTCGACGTGCGCCCCGGCGATCTCATCGCCCCGAACACGCCCGTTGCTACGCTCCTCGAGCGTGACCAGATCTACGTCCGCATCTACATTCCCGAAACCGAAATTGGCCGCGTCCGCATCGGACAGAAAGCCGACGTGCGCGTCGATTCCTTTCCCAACCAAGATTTCAGCGGCGCGGTCGAGCAGATCAATCAGCAAGCCGAGTTTCTTCCCCGCAACGTCCAGACGCGCGAAGAGCGCATCCATCAGGTCTTCGGCGTAAAGATCCGCATCGACGATTCTTCCGGTCATGTCCGCGCCGGCATGGCTGCCGACGTAAAACTGCAGGCAGGCGGTTGATTCCATGTCCACAACGCCACAAAACGCGGCAGTGCCCGCCATCTCCGCTGAGCATCTCGTGCGGCGATTCGGCAAATTCACCGCCGTCAACGACGTCAGCTTCCGAGTCGAGCAGGGAGAAATTTTCGGTTTCCTCGGGCCTAATGGCAGCGGCAAAACCACCGTCATCAAACTGCTCACCGGCCTCTTGCCGCTCAGCGGCGGATCTGCTCAGGTCGTAGGCCTCGACGTGCGCACCGACTCTGAATCCATTCGCGAGCGTGTCGGTTACATGTCGCAGAATTTCAGCCTGTATGACGATCTGACCGTCGGCGAAAATTTGCGGTTCTATGGCCGCATCTACAGTCTGGAACCCGCCCGGCTGAAGCGCCGCATTGACGAAATTATCGCTCTGAACAACCTCGGCCCTTACTTTGATCGCCTCGCCGCGCAGCTCTCCGGAGGCTGGAAGCAGCGTCTCGCCCTCGGCTGCGCCATGTTGCATGAGCCCCAGCTTCTCTTTCTTGACGAGCCCACTGCCGGTATCGATCCCGTCGCGCGGCGCCAGCTCTGGGATCTTCTCTTCGAACTTTCCGGCCACGGCATCACGTTTTTCGTCACCACGCACTACATGGACGAAGCCGAGCGCTGCACCGAAGTCGGCTTCGTGCGCGAGGGCCGGCTGCTCGTGAAGGAGTCGCCGCGCCGGCTGAAGGCGTCGTTCAAATCCAGGCTGATCGAGCTCGAAGTGGATCCCGTGATGCCCGCGCTCGCCGCGCTGCGCAATGCACCCGGCGTCCTCGATGCCACGCTGCGCAGCGGCCACGCACGCATCTACGCCGCCGAGCCCGAGCACCTGCTCACAGAATGGCAGCGCGCGTGGCCTTTCCCCGAGCTGACACTGCGCAACCACGCATGGGTGGAGCCGGACATGGAGGATGTGTTCAAGGCCTACTCGCAGGGCTTCACGCAACTCCTCGACAGCACCGCCGCATGAACATCCGCTCGATCTGGAACGCCATCGCAAGCGTCGCGCTGAAGGAATTTCTCCACGTCTGGCGCGACAAGCGCATCCTCGCGCTCATTATCATCCTTCCGCCGTTTTTCACGCTGCTCTTTGGCCACGCATTCGAGGCCACGGAGCTGACCGGTGTGCCCGCGGTGATTCTCGACCGCGACCAGACCGACCACAGCGCGAAGCTCGTGAAACAGCTCAAAAAAAAGAACACCTTCTCGTGGAAAGGGACGAAGGACACCGGCGGTGATCCGGATTTGCTCCGACTCCACGCGAGCGCCGCGCTGGTGATTCCAAAGGACTGGGCGAGCACTCTGGAGAACGGCACGCCCGCACCGCTGAAGCTTTTCCTCGACGGCACCGACGCGACATCCGCTGACGAACTCGAGGGCCGGCTGCGCGAAATGCTCGGTGATTTCCAAGGCCAGGACGATGTGCAGGAACTCACCGTGAAGCCTCTGTTCGAGGAACTGCCGCCGGAGGTTTTCGAATCGTTGAAGACGATCACGCCCGAGAACCGTGCGAAACTGAAGGTGGAATTCCAGAAGCTCGTGAAACCGTGGCAAACGGACACGCACATTCTCTACAACCCCGGCCTGCGGTTCATTGATTACGTCACACCGGGAATCATCGGCCTGATCCTGCAACTGCTCACGGTTACGCTCATGGCCTGCACCATCGCACGCGAACGCGAGGCCGGCACGCTCGCACAGCTCATCGTCACGCCGCTGCGCCGCATGGAAATCGTGATTGGAAAAGTGCTCCCGTATCTCGGCATTTCGCTGTTTCTCATCGCGGTCACGATCGGCGTCGCGCATTTCCACTTCAGTGTGCATTTCCGCCAACCATTCATGCTCGGCATCATCTGCCTGCTGTTCCTGCTGTGCTCGCTCGGCTCGGGTCTGCTTATCTCGGCATTCTGCCACACGCAGACACAGGCAATTCAGTTCGCCGTTTTTTACCTGCTGCCGGTGTTCCCGCTCTCGGGCGCTTTCGCGCCCATCGAACGCCTGCCCGACGGCGTACGCCTCGTGTCCGATGTCTTTCCGCTCACACATTTCTGCGAGGCCTTCCGCATGGCGAGCCTGCGCAATGCGGAGTTCTCGTACTTCGCCGGAGACCTGCTCTTCCTGGCCATCGGCGCCGTCGTCACCTGCGGCGGTGCCGCGTGGATCTTGAGTCGGACGGACGCCTAAAACGCGAGGTGCCCGAGCGCGACCAGCCTCGCGACGGCAACAAGCGTGTTCGCATCACAGATTTCGCCGGAGGCGATCATCATGCGGATTTCCCGCACGGAAAATGCATGGCAGCCGGTAATGGACTCCGCGGCGTCCGGCTTCGCACCACCAACCGCGGGAACGACGGGGCGCATGAGAAGCAAATGACTGTGCTCATCCGTGAATCCCGAGCTCGGAAAATAATGCCCCAACGGCAAAATCTCACCGTCATGCGCCAGCGTGTATCCCGCCTCCTCCTCCATCTCACGCAAGCCAGTCGCAAGAATCGCATCGGGATCGGACGTGTCGTCAATCTGTCCCGCGGGAAACTCCCATATTGTCGCGCGGATCGGCACGCGCTCCTGCCGCACGAGGATGAAACGCCCGTCCGCCGTCACGGGCGCAACGACCACCGCGCCCTTGCGATGCACCACCGTCCACGAAAACGGATCTGGACGCGTCGGCGATGTCACCACCGCCCTGTAAACTTCGACGTACGGGTTCGCGAACTGTCGCTCGCTTGAGACGACACTCCAGCCGTCGCCATTCTGAATGAAGCGGTGAAAACGATCCATGGCCGGCTAGCGAAGCGCCTTCTTCCAACGCACGAGCTGCGCGGCGACATTGCGGGGGGACGGCGCGCCGATTCCTTTCCGCGCGGCCATCGCGGTCGCAAGTGAGAAGCAGCGGAAGACATCCTTTTCAAACGCGGGCGAAAGCGTGCGGTAATCGGCGAGCGTGAGCTGTGGGAGATCGCAGCCGCGCTGTGTGCAGAGTGCGACAGCCTTGCCAACGGCCTCGTGCGCTATTCGGAACGGCACGCCGCGGTTCACGAGATAATCGGCGACATCCGTCGCGAGCAGCATCGGATCGGCGACGGCAGCGGCGCACGCTGCGGCGTTCGCCTTCGTGCCGCGCAGCATCCCGGCGAAGACGGCGAGCGCGGCCTTCACGGTGTCCACGCTGTCGAAGACGGGCTCCTTGTCCTCCTGCATGTCGCGGTTGTACGTCATCGGCAGGCCCTTCAGCGTCGTGAGCAGCGAGACGAGATTGCCGATCACGCGTCCGGTCTTTCCACGCGTAAGTTCGGCCACGTCGGGGTTTTTCTTTTGCGGCATGAGCGACGAACCGGTGGTGTAAGCATCGCTGATGGTGATGAATCTGAACTCGCTCGAGGCCCACAGGATTACGTCCTCGCTGAGCCGCGAAAGATGCGTGGCCGCGAGCGCAAGCGCGGCGAGCATCTCGACGGCGAAGTCACGGTCGCTTACCGCGTCCATCGAGTTTTGCGTGATGGCGGAAAAACCGAGCAGCTTCGCAATGAGCTTGCGATCGAGCACAATCGTCGAACCTGCAATCGCACCGCTGCCGAGCGGCAGAACGTTGATGCGCTTGCGGCAATCCGCGACGCGATCGATGTCGCGGTCGAACATCTCGACGTAGGCGAGAAGGTGATGTGCAAAATAGACCGGCTGCGCACGCTGGAGATGCGTGTAGCCGGGAATGATGATGTCGCGATGCCGCTCAGCGAGATCCACGAGCGCGCGCTGCAAATCACGCATCGTTTCCGAAATCTCATCGCACTCGCAGCGCAGGTAGAGCCGGATATCGAGCGCCACCTGATCGTTCCGCGAACGCGCCGTGTGCAGCTTCGCGCCGGCGGCGCCGATGCGCTTCGTCAGCTCGGCCTCGATGTTCATGTGGATGTCCTCCAACTCCGTCTTGAAACGGAACTTTCCCGCCGCGATCTCCGCTCCGATTTCGCGAAGGCCCGAGATGATCTGCGCGCGTTCCCTTTTGGAAATCAGCCCCGCCTTTTCCAGTGCCGCGCTGTGCGCGATGGAACCTTCGATATCATGCCGCCAGAGCCGCCAGTCGAAGCTGACGCTCTCGCTGAATGACTGGAGCAGCGCGGCGGTTTGTTCTTTGAAGCGGCCTTTCCACATAGGGCACCGAGCATTCCGCAGGCGCCGCCGCGGCGCAAGAACGGGCTGCACGCCTCTCCCTTTTCCGGCGACGCGGCACCGCTTTTGCCGCCCTCCAGTCATCTTGACACTGCGCTCGCGCCTTTGCCAGCGTCTCCCCGATGAATCTCCCGGCCATGTCGGCCATGCCCCGCGGCTCGTCCCGCACTGAATCGCTCCGTTACTGGCGCGCGGCCTGATGCTGTTCAGCTCCTGGCAGTTCATCTTTGTATTTCTGCCGCTGGCGGTGGCGGGGTTCTTCACGATCCCGGCACGGGCGCAGGTGATGCGAAAGTGGTGGCTGCTGGTGGTGTCACTGGCGTTCTACGCTTACTGGAAGGTGGAGTATGTGCCGCTGCTGCTGTTCTCCATCGGACTCAACTACGCGGTGGCCGAGGGCATCGCGCGCTGGCGCGGAAAAAAGGCGTCTCGCGCAGTGCTGATCACGGGCGTGACGGTAAACCTCCTGCTGCTGGGCTATTACAAATACACGAACTTCCTGCTCGATGCGCTTGGGCGCGTAGGTGGGCCGGTATTCCACCGGCTCGACATTATCCTGCCGCTCGCGATCTCGTTCTTCACGTTCACGCAAATCGGCTACCTCGTGGATGTGTATCGCGACGCGAAGCTGCACTACCGGCTTCTGGACTACTCGGTGTTCGTGGTCTTCTTCCCGCACCTCATCGCGGGGCCCATCGTGCGGCACTGGGAACTGATCCCGCAATTCGCCCATAAGGAGCTGAAAGCGAACCGCGCTGACATGGGTGCGGGCATCGCGATATTCCTGCTTGGGCTTTACAAAAAGGTGCTGCTCGCAGACCCGGCGTCGCGCTTTGCGGATGTCGTGTACGGCGCGGCGGAAGCAGGGACTGCGATCACGTGGTTCGACGGCTGGCTTGGGACGCTGGCGTACGCGATGCAGATCTACTTCGACTTTTCGGGATACTCGGACATGGCCATCGGCCTTGCGCGGATGTTCGGGATGAAATTCCCATGCAATTTTGATTCGCCATACAAGGCCGGGAGCATCATCGAATTCTGGCGGCGCTGGCACGTTACGCTGCAGCGCTTCCTGCGCGAATACCTCTATTTTCCGCTCGGCGGCAACCGCTGTGGCAAAATGAGACACCTGCTGAACATCATGATCACGATGATTGTGAGCGGCCTGTGGCACGGCGCGGGATGGACGTTCCTCGTGTGGGGCGCGCTGCACGGCGTGTATCTCGTAATCGCGCACCTGTGGCGGAAACTCCGTGAGGCACGCGGGTGGCGGTTTGATACGCACGGTGGGGCGCTGCGCTGGAGCTACCGCGGCGCGTGCGTGGCGGTAACGTTCATCGCGACGCTCTACGCGTGGGTCTTCTTCCGCGCGAAGACATTGCCGGAGGCGCAGCGCGTGTTCGCGAGCATGGTGGGCGTGAATGGTTTCACGATCCCCGAAGGCGTGAACGATCCGAAACGCTCGCCGGGGCCGCTGCTGGAGAAAATGGGCGCTCGCTTCGTGAAGCAGAATCTCGCGCAGAAATTCTACAAGCCGGGGATGCGATGGATGGTGGCGCTGCTGCTGATCACTTTCCTGCTGCCAAACACTCAGCAACTCCTGCGCGCCACCGAGCCGACGCTCGAACCCGTCGAGCGGCCATCGCGCTGGCATCTCGATCTCAGCGCCTCGACCGGATTCGTGCTGGGCGTGCTGCTTTTCGCCGTGGTGTGCAGTTACTTTGTCGCGAGGCCAAGCCCCTTCATCTATTTCAACTTTTGATTGCGCCGTGAACATCCGCCGCTCCTTTTTCATCGCGCTCCCACTCGGGCTGCTGCTCAGTGCGGCGGTTTATTTCGGGCTGTTCTTCCTCCAACTCGGCGTCCCGACTTCGCAGTGGACGTGGCTGCACGAAGTAATCGGGGTAAAACGCAAGGCCGCGGAGAAAATCACGGAACCGAAACTGCTCATCGTCGCGGGCTCCTCCGCACTCTACGGGATCAGCGCGGAGGAAATCGAGCGGCAGACCGGATTTCCCTCAATCAATTTTGGCACAAATGCGGCACTCGGGCCAGACTACATTCTCCACCTCACACGGAAGATTTGCCGGCCCGGCGATGTCGTGCTGCTCGCATTCGAATATGAGCCTTACCTGTTCGGCAACCTCACCGGCGACACGACTGACGAGCTGTTCATCAATTACATCCTGGGCCACGATCAGGAATATGTGCGCAGCCTCAGTTTCCACACGCAATTGAAGCTCGCGCTGCTGACTCCCGGCGATCGACTCTGGAGCGGACTGTGCGCTGTGTTTCAAAAACCGAAACAGGATGTCGCGGTCGCGGCGTTCATCCGGGACGTGCTCTCAAACATCAACAGCCACGGCGACCAGACGAACGCCCTGCCGGAGAAGCGGCCCGAACAGTCCGCAGTGCGTTCGATGCTCAGCTACATTCCGGCCTACGGCTTCCCAGCCTCGACACCGGGCTTCCCGCCGATCCGGGCATTCTGCGCGTGGGCGAAGGCCAACAATGTCCGCGTGCTGGCCACTTTCCCAAATATTTGCCATCGCCCCGAATATGACCAACCCGCGGCAAAACAGATGCCGGGACAGTTCCGCACGTTCTTTGAATCGCTGGGCGTGCCGGTACTCGGCGGTCTGTCCGAATCCATGCTGCCCGAGGAGCAGATGTTCGATTCGCTCTATCACCCGATGCGCGAATTCGCACTCGAACGCACACGGCGGCTGCTCGTCCACCTCGCGCCATTTCTCAAACCGCCGCCGGCGCGCTGAGCAAATGCACTTCCGCCTAGTCCCCGGGCAGATAGCGGATGCGCTTGTTGATGTCCGTGTTGATCGAGTGGTACGGCTGCGTAAGGTTGCCCGCTGCGAAAAGCGTCTGGCGTGTGTGCTCCATGTCGTCTTCACCGATCGCATTTGTGAAAATCGGCAGCAGGTAATCAATCCCCAGGCGCGAGGGCTTCAGCAGCTTCGCATCGTAGAGCGCGGGGTGCATCTGCCGCGCGTGGATGAGCCCCCAGCGGTCGCGGAATCGGTTCGCGTCGTAGCCCTCCACGTTGAACCCTTTCGACTTGCTGTACTGGAGCACGGAGACTGCGTTGTTGCGTCCTTCGTTGAGCAGTTCGACTGCCTTTGCCCCGAGCTGCGCGGCGTAGAAACGGTCGAACAAAATCGGCCTGCCCCCTCGCTGGGTGTGGCCGACTTTGCGGGTAAAGACCGCTTCACGCGCAGACTCGCCGCGGCGGTAGCTTTGAAAGTATTTGTCGCCAAGCATCTGGATGAGCTTTGCCCGCAGCGCCTCTGCCGCGCCGCTCAGCGCGACATTGCCTGCCGGATCGAAGGTCTTCGATTCCGCGCCAAGTTCGCTGCCCTGCGCGTCCACGATGCCCTCGCCGCAGACGATGACAACGTTCTTTTGCAAGTCGTAGATGCGCTTCACGCGATCCGCAAGATGTTCAAGATCCAGCGGAACCTCCGGCAGGAGTACAATGTCAGGCCGGCCATACGAGGAACCAAGCGCGATGTAGCCGGAGTGCCGCCCCATCACCTCGATGATTGCGATGCGCCGGTGACTTTCCGCAGTCGTGCGCAGCCGCTCGACGCCGCTCGCAGAAACAAATACTGCCGTGGCATAGCCGGGAGTGACGTAGTTGACCATCTGTTCAAGGTCGAACACAGCCTGCGATTCGATGCGCTTGTAGCGGATGCCGCTCTTCACCGCAGGGTCGCTGGCGCGCAGCCACTCATCCGGCTCACTCGGGTAATTCAGGCCGAGATCGTTATCAATCGTCTTGGGCGCGAGCACTGTCGGCAACCGCTCGGCGAGCGGCTGCAGGCCATTCAGCGTGCCGTCGCCGCCGACGCAGATGAGCCCCTCGATGCCCAGTCGGTGCAGGCGCGAAATTACCAAGTCGAGTTGCTCCTTGTCGTCCGGGTCCACAAAGTCGCGCGACGATCCGATGAGCGTGCCGCCCAAGGTCGGATCGATCTCCGGAATTTCCTGAAAGAGCGGGTTTAGATGCACATGCGGCACCTTCGGGTTGAAGAGGCTGTTGAAGCCCTTCATCAGCCCGAACACCTCAATGTGGAGCTGGTTTGCGCGGACGACTGCGCCTTGGATGGTTGCGTTCAGTGCGGGCGTGTCGCCGCCTGCTGTGAGAATTCCGATTCGTTTCATGTTTGAACTGTTGCCTTCAATCCGCGAAACAGCAACGGCACGCACCCCGAACAGTCAAGCCTTCGCACACACCGGATGAAGTCGCATGGTGAAAGGAAAGTGGAGGCGGGGGAGTTGAGCCCTGTTTCGCCAAATCACGTCCGACAGGGTCCGGGTATGCCGTCCTTCAGAGATAGAGCACAGCAATTTTTCCCGGGCGGCTTCCATGGGTCCGCCATGAAACATAATCTCCCTGTCACCACCTCCGCGCTCGCGATGCTGATTCTCTCTGCAAAGGCGGATGATAAGACGCCGGTGCCGTTCCATCCGTCAATTTCCATCGCAGTCGGGCAGGCTCACAACGTTCTTTGGAGCAAGTCCGTGGACAAACATGGGGTGGTTCTCGATTGCGCGGCCGATCTGCCGACAACGGAGGAATGCGCACACGCTTGAGCGTGTGCTGCGTCTCCAAGGCCCGGCGCTCTGCCTTTTCCAACCCCGCCGAATGACACGCAAACCTACCCGCCCAC
>Ga0209698_10009403_pt1 | contig 9991 bp, 5 predicted proteins | sample LitLauG_LLR_2012_FD_187203 | JGI IMG/M metagenome (GOLD analysis project Ga0209698, IMG submission 187203) | Freshwater sediment microbial communities from Pennsylvania, USA - Little Laurel Run_MetaG_LLR_2012 (SPAdes) (version 2) | ecosystem: Environmental > Aquatic > Freshwater > Creek >...
GGTCACCACCACCAGCACCACGCACAGGGCCGGCAGCAGACGGCGGGCCCGCCGGGCCCAGAACGCACCGAGCCTGATCCGGGCCGTGCGGGCCCACTCGCCGAGCAGCAGGCCGGTGATCAGGTAGCCCGACAGCACGTAGAAGATGTCGACACCCACGAAGCCGGCGGGCATCCATCCCACACCGAAGTGGAACCCCATGATGAGCACGAGGCCCACGGCCCGCACCCCGTCGAGTGCGGCGATGCGCGTGTCGCCGGTGGCCGAGGGGCGCACGTGGCGGCCGGCCGACGGGGCCGGTACGTCGGTGGCGGACAGGTCGGTCACGCCGGCGGGACCTGGCCCAGTGCGCACGCGGCCGAGGCCTGGATCGACGCCACCGTGCCGTCGGGCGGACCCGCCGCACACCGGGCCAGGTCGGCCGGACCGAGCGTCGACGCCGGCCCCGCCTGGTGGACCCCCGACCACACCCAGGCCCCGGCCGTATAGGTGGGCGCCTGTCCGGTGGCTGCGGTGACCAGCACGACGATGTCGCGGACGGCGAACACCTGCTCGTACTCGGGAAGGTGCCGCGGGTCGGGCAGGACCACGCCGGTCACCCCCCACCCGTCGAGTGCGCCGCGCACGGCGTCCACCTCGCCGGGCGCGGGGCCCTGGGGCGCCCCGGTCAGCGAGATCTCGGCCAGGTACTGCTGGCCCGCCCGCTCCTTGCCCGCCCGGGACAGGATCGAGTCCGGCCCGCCACCCCCGACCATGGCGAACGACATCCCGTCGACCGCCTGCCACGTCATGTTGCTCTGACGGAAGGAGAACGGGAACACGAGCAGCACCTGGTCCGGGGGCAGGTGGGGGGCCACGGTGCGGAACCACTGCGGCGCACGGACCGTGGTCGCGGTCAGGGGCAAGCTGTCGGACACGGCATTGACGATGGGCACCAGGGCGATGGCGGCGACCAGCAGGCCCGCCACCGCCCCGAGCACGGCACGGGCCGGACCCACGCCGGCGGCGTCGGGACGCGGGCCGGCGGCCAGCCGTCCGGCCACCACCGACCGGTGGACATGGTCGCAGACCAGCCCGAGCAGCACCGAGGCGCACAGGAAGACGACCTCCGCGAACCGGCTCGGGATGACGTTCTCCATGAGCGGCAGTCGCTCGAACAGGCGCCACAGCGACCACCCGTGGAACGACAACCCGATCGACAGGTAGGCGCCGATCACGCCGACCACCGCGAACAGCCAGAGCCGTACGTCGCGCCACCACAGGACGAGCCCCGCCGCCACGACGCCGACGAGGGCCCAGCCCAGGTAGAGCGCGGACGGGGTGCGGCCCTGGTAGCCGCCGAACTGGTGGCCGAGTGCGAAGAGACGTTGGTCGGCCGGAAGGTCCTGCACGTAGCGGCCGAGGACGACCCCGGCGTAGGCCAGCGATCCGTGCGTCCCCCAGATGTCGCCGGACAGGTGCGCCGGGCCGGCCAGGGCGAACCACGCCGGGTAGGCGAGCAGGACCACGCCGCTGACCACCGCAGCGGCCGCCGCCCGCAACGCGTAGGGCACCCGGGGGCGCCACGCGTCGGGGTGGGCGACGCCCCAGGCGACCACCAGGAGCACGCCGGACCCGACGGCCACCGCGGTGATGACCAGCAGCTCGGTGCCGACCGAGAGCTGCACGAGCGCGAGCACGCCGATGGCCAGCCCGGTCACCCACGGCCGCCACCTCTGGCGGATCAGGAGTTCGTCGAGGCAGAGGACGAGGAGCGGGGGCACGGCGACGAACCCGAGCATCAGGTGCGCGTCGGTCAGTTCGACGAGGACGAACGGGGAGAACCCGTACAGGAGGCCGCCCACGAACGCCGCCGGCGCCCAGCCCACCCACCGGCGCAGCAGCACGTACATGGCCAGCGCGGACAGCAGCGGGCTGAGGGTGAGCGCCACGTTCAGCGTGGCGATCGGACCGAAGGCCCACGTGACCGGGGCCAGGACGATGCCGAGGCCGACCTCGGCCGTGTTCGACAGCAGGTTGATGCCCGCCGGATGGAACAGGTAGGTCGAGTAGAGGGGGTTCAGCCCGTGGGCCAGCGCGTACGCCGGCCACTCGAGGAACCAGGTGAACAGCGACGAGTCCCCGCATCCGCACGTCGTCGTCGAGGACGGGTGCGACGACCACACGTTCCACCACAGCCCGATCGACAGCACCAGGTAGGCCACCGCCCCGGCCAGCAGCGAACGCCAGCCCCGCACCCCCCGGGCACGCTCCGACGCACCGTTCCCGGGCGCCTCCACCGGGTGCCCGGGGTCGGCGTCGCCGGGTGCGCCCGCACCGGACACCCGTTCGTCGACGACCGTCATGCCGGCACCTCGGCGGGAGCCGACGAGGGCCGGTCCGCTCCGTCACCGGTGACGGTCGGACCTCGTCCGGACCGCTCCGTCACCGGGTCCGGCGCCGTGCGACCGGTGGCGATCCCGGACGAGGCCACCACGGCCCAGACGGCCACGATCCACCACGCCTGCAGGATCGGGTACTCGGTGATGCGGTGCACCGTGGAGCGGATCCACGGCACGATGGCGCCCGTCCCCGTGACCAGTGCGCCCCCGACGGCGAGCAGCCCGACGGCCAGGGCCAGCCAGGCCCACAGGTCGTTGCCCACGCCCGCCCGGCGGCGCACGGCGGACAGGACCAGTCCCCCGACCACCGAGAGCGGCACGGCCAGCACGAGCACGTGCAGGTAGGGCGACATCCCGTGCACCACCGCCGACATCCGGCTCCCGGCCCCGTTCGAGGTGGTGAACGTCGAGGAAGCCCCTCGGGCGCCGATGACGTGCATCGCCACGGGCCACCAGGCGAGCACGGCCACCTCCGCCGCGGCCACACCCAGCGGCACCCGCCACCGACGCCGGTCATCGCGGATCCCGGACACGCCGATCGAACGGGCCGCCACCAGGGCGACCAGGGCCAGCGCGGTCACCAGGCCCTCGTTCTTCGACAGGCCCGCCACCAGCACCAGGACCACCGTGGCCGCACGGTTCGCCCGGTCGTCGGTCGACTGGAGCCCGTAGGCCGCGGCCCCCACCGCGGCCAGCGACCAGATCGGGTCGGCGTACCCGTTGGTCAGGAACGGCTCGCACACGCCGGCGGCCACCGCCACCACGAGGCCGGCGGCCACCACGCCCACCACCATCGGTGCCCACGGCGCCTTCCGGTCCGCACCGTCGACGACCCCGTCGACCGGGTCGACCTCGTCGATCCCGTCGACCGGGCGGGCCAGCCGGGCCGCAGCGCTGCGTCCGCACTCGACCAGGGCCAGCGCGGCCGCGGCCAGGGCGCACGCGTTCAGCAGGGCCACCGTGGTGACGCCGAGGCGGGCGGTGTGGACCCCGGTGACCCGCCAGGCCACCGCGGTGGCGGCACTGACCAGGGGCGGGTAGGCGCTCTGGGTGAGGACGAGGCCCCGGGTCCGCAGGTCCACCAGCAGCTGGGCATGGCTCTGGAGGAACCAGCCCGGCCGCATGACCCACAGGGCGCGGGCGTCGAACCCGACGGTGGGCGAGCGCAGGCCGCGCAACGACCAGGCGCATGCGGCCACCACCACGACGAAGCCGACCAGACCGGCCACCCGGTGACGGTCCCACGGACCGCGGTGGCGCCGGGCGACGGCCCACGGTCCCGGTCCGGAGCGCACCGTATGGACCACGGCCACGACGGCCGCACCCGCGGCCAGGCCCACGAACCAGGCGAGCAGCGGGGCGCCGACCGACAGGGACGCAGTGGCCGCCAGTGCGGCCAGGAGCGCCCCTCCCAGCGGGGCCAGCGGCACGACCACCCAGCGCGGGCCCACGGCGACGGCCACCGGGACCACACCGGCTGCGGCCAGGACGAGGATCGCCACGACGGTGGCGGCCGGCGTGCTCACAGCGGCGGAGCCGGCGGCGGGCCCTGGCCGGGCACCTCGGCACCGGTCCCCAGCCGCACCACCCGGACGCCGCCCGGTCCGACCGTGGTGGCGACCACCCGGGTGCCGAGGCACGTCCCCGGGCCGCCCGGACCGTCGCGCAGCGTGAGGACGACCGCGGCCGACGACGACGGGTCGGCCACGGTGACCCAGCTGCCGAACCCCTTGATCATGGTGACGACGTCGGCCAGGTTGTCGGTGCTGAGGGCGACGGTCCGGCCGGGGCCCACCAGGCTGTGGGCCTGGACGTCGATGCAGCGGTAGTAGGCGTCGTCGACGGAGGCGTCGTGGACCGCGGCCGGCGCAAGCTGCGCGGCCACGGTGCGGTCACCGCGCACGGCCTGTCCGACCAGCGCGACCAGGGCGACCGCGGCCACCAGCACGCTCGCCACCGTTGCCAGCACCGTCTGCACCGGGCGGGGTCGGCGCGTCCCTCCGGGGGTCCCGACTGCCGTCACGGGGGGCGACGCTACCAGTCACCCCCGTCCTCCCCAGGGGCAGGGGGGCGTCACCCCAGCGACAGGGTGCAGCTCGCCACCTGCTCCACGGCGGCGGTCGTGCCGGCCGCACCCAGGGCCACGCAGCCGGCCAGGCCGGCAGGCGTGGGTCCGGCACCCACGGGCGTCCCCGCCGACACGCCGTCCCACACCCACGACCCGGCCCGGCGCACCGGGGCACGGCCGACGACGGCCGTCACGAACGCCACCGTGTAGGGCACCGACGTCACCCGGTCGTAGGCCGCCATGGCCGGCTCGTCGGGCAGGACCACGCCGTCCACCCCCCAGGCCGCCAGCGCCCGGCGGGTGGCGGCGACGTCCCCGGGGCGGAGCGTCTGGCCGGTGAAGGAGAACGACGCCCTGGCGATGGCGTCGGCCCCGGCCCGCTCTGGCCCGGCCCGCTGGATCACGCCACCGGGCCCGCCCCCGCCGACCATGGCGTAGGGGAAGTCCACCACCGCCTGCCAGGCCATGGCGCTCTCGATCACCTGGTAGGGCACCGGGAAGACCAGCAGGACCCGGTCGGGTGGAAGGTGGGGGGCGACCGAGGTGAACCAGGTCGGCGGCCGGACCGGCCTGGTCACCATGGGGACCGTGGGTGCCAGGTAGTCGGCGACGGGGCCGAGCGCCACCAGGGCCACGGCCAGTCCGGCGACGGGCGGGAGCCACCGGGCTCCGGGCCCGGAGCGGGACCGCAGCGCGCCGTGGGTCCGGTCCACCACGACGCCCAGGATGACGGCCAGGGACAGGTAGGTCACCACCAGGAACCGGCTGGGGATGACGTCCTCGAACAGCGGCCGGTCGGCCACCAGCTGCCACGGGAGCCACACCGAGGCGCTCACCCCGAGCGACAGCACCACCGAGACGGCGGTCATGGCCCCGAAGAACCACAGGCGCCGGTCGCTCCGCCACACGAGCAGACCGGCGACGGCGATCGCCACCATCCCCCACCCGACGTACTGGCCCGACAGCGTGGGCCCCTGGTAGCCACCGACCCGGTGGGTGAAGAGGGCGAACCCGGCCGACACCGGGGTGGGCCACACGTAGGCGTGCAGGGTGGTCCCCTCGGTGCCCAGCTCGAGGGTCGGCCACACCTTGCCCGAGGTGTGGGCCGGTCCGGCCAACGCGAACCAGGTGGGCCAGGCCAGCAGGAGGCCGGCGGTGGCCGCGGCCGTTCCCAGTCCGATGGCCACCCGGCGCCAGACGGCGGCCAGCTCGTCGCGGTGGGCCAGTCCGTATCCGACCAGGAGCAGCCCGGCAACGGCCCCGGAGATCAACAGGAGCAGCAGGACCTCGGTGCCGACGAAGAACTGGGCCACCAGCAGCAGGCCGAGCACCAGCCCGACCACGGCCGGCGCCCGTCGGCCCGACAGGAGCTCGTCGACGCAGGCGACCACCAGGGGTGGCACCACGGCCCAGCCCAGCATCAGGTGGGCGTCGGACAGGCTGACCAGCACCAGGGGGGAGAACCCGTAGAGCAGGCCGGCGGCGAACGCGGCCGGCGTCCACGCCACCCACCGGCGCACGGCCACGAACATGGCCAGGGCGGACAGGGCCGGGGCCAGGGTCAGGGCGACGTTCATCGACGCCACCGGCCCGAACACCCACGTCACCGGGGCGAGCACCACACCGAGGGCGAGCTCGGACGTGTTGCCCAGCAGGTTCACCCCGCCCGGGTGGGACATCGCGGTGGAGTAGAGGGGGTCGAGCCCGTGGGCCAGGGCGTGGGCGGGCCAGGCGAAGAACCAGAGGAAGAGGGCGCTGTCGCCGCAGCCGCAGGTGGTGGTCGACGTCGGGTGTGTCGACCACACGCCCCACCACACCACCAGGGCGAGGACGAGGTATCCGGCGGCGGCCGGCGCCAGCCCCCCGGGGCGCACCGCCGGGGCCCGGGTGTCCCCCTCGGTCGGGGTCACGTGCCCGGTCCCCACCACCGGACGCTCGGCCGCGGTGACCTCAGGCACCGGTCCCGCCCGCGCCGAGGATGCACGAAGGGACGGCCTGTCGGCCCACGGCGGTGGCCGGCGCCCCGGTGGTGCACCCGACGAAGGCCGGATCCGACACCGGGACCGGGGCCGGCGCCGCCGCCACCGAGTTCCACACCCACGCCGAGTGCTCGTAGACCGGCGCCTCCCCGAGCACGGCGGTCCAGTAGCCGACGGCGAACGCCGGGCCCCGGCCCCGTTCGTAGACGGGCAGGCCCGGCTGGTCGGGCACCACCATGGTCGTCACCCGCCACAGGGCCAGGGCGGTGCGCACGGACGCCAGGTTCGCCGGGCTGGCCGACGGGGCGGGGCCGAGCGGCAACGAGGCGGCGGACAGCACCTCGAACCCGGGCCGGGCGGCGCCGGCCCGGTAGGCCTGGCCCTGGGGCCCGCCTCCTCCGGCCTGGGCCCACGACATCGAGGTCACCGCCTGCCAGGCCTCGGACGACTGGAGGCCGGAGAAGGGCACCGGGTAGGTGAGCAGTACCCGGCCGGGCGGAAGGGCCGCCCCGCGCGTGGCGTACCAGGTGGGCACCACCACCGGGCGGGTGGTCAGCGGGAGGTTGGGGGCGAGGGCCACGACGGTGGGCAGGAGCGCCAGGGCGACGATCCCCCACGCACCGGCCGACGCCGCCGCCGGCGAGCGGGCCCGTAGCCAGGCCCGTGCGTGGTCGAGCGAGAGCGCCGCCAGCACGGCCAGGCAGAGCGTCGTCACCAGGACGAACCGGACCTCGACGATGTCGCCCACCCACGGCACGTGGACCAGCGCGTCCCACGGCACCCACACGCCGTGGCCCGGTGCCAGCGACAACAGCGCCGCCACCAGCCCGACCCCGGAGAAGAGCTGGATCCGCCGGTCGCGCGGCCACGCCACCACCCCGGCCAGGGCGAGCACGAACACGCCCACCCCGAGGTAGCCCAGGCCGACCAGGACCGGACCCTGGTAGCCGCCGAAGCGCACCATCGACGGGCGCAGCCCGGCCAGGCCGGTGGTGGAGAAGAAGCTCGAGGCCGTGGTGCCGAACCGGGACGTGGCGCCCGCCGACCAGATGGGCCCGGTCAGGTGGGACGGGCCGGCCAGCAGGAACCAAAGCGGATAGGCGAGCACCACGACGGACGCGCCCACCGCCACCGCCGATGCGGTCACGGCACCCCGCACCCGGGGCCCGATCGAGGTCCGGTCGATTATGGCGGCCCCCGTGAGGAGCAGGGCCACGCCGACGACCGACGCCAGCACGGTGATGACGAGCACCTCGGTGCTGACGAAGAACTGCACCACCACCAGACCCGCCAGGTACAGGCCGTTGCGCCACGGAGCCCGTCGCTGGGTCACCAGGAGGTCGGCCAGGACCAGGACGACCAGGGGCGGCACGGCCAGGAAGGCGATGTTGAGCTGGTTGAGGGCGAGCTCGGTCACCACGAAGGGCGAGAACCCGTAGGCCAGGCCGCCGAGGAAGGCGGCCGGGGACCACGACACCCACCGTCGGAGCAGGACGAACATGGCCAGTGCCGACAGCGCCGGGGCCAGGGTCAGGGCGACGTTCATCGACGCGACCGGGCCCCACAGCCAGGTGACCGGGGCCAGCACGACCCCGAGGGCGACGACGCTGGTGTCGTCCAGCAGGTTGATGCCGTCGGGGTGGAAGAGCCAGGTCGAGTGCAGGAGGCCGTGCCCGTGGGCCAGTGCGTAGGCGGGCCACTCGAAGAACCACAGGAAGCGGGCGGCGTCGCCGCACCCGCAGGTGGTGGTCGACGTGGGATGGGTCGACCACAGGTTCCACCACAGTCCGACGGCCAGCACCACGTAGGCCGCCCCGGCGACGAGCAGCGCCCGTGTCCCGCCGGCGGCCGGCGGCAGGTCGGCGGAGTCCGCCGCAGCGGTGGGCGCGTCCCGCGCCCCGGCCGTCGTCATCGGCCGTACCCGGGCCCGCACAGCTGCTCGACGGCCACCTGCGGGTCGGCGCTGTACCGCATGGTCGTGAAGGTGACGCTGTGCCACAGGTTGGCGATCCCCCGGCCCACCGACCACGGCCCGGTGATGGCGTCCAGGTAGAGCGCCAGGGGACGGCACCCGACCGCTGCGGCGGCGGCGGTCACCGAGGCGTCGGAGGGACCACCGGGCACCGTGGTCTTCCCCGGCACCCCGAACCGGCCGAGCATCCACGACGGGCCGATCAGCTTCTCGTGACCGGGGCGGGCGTGGCGGACCACCGTGGTGTGGCTGCCGATCGGGTTGGCCAGCGAGTACTGGTCGAACACGTAGACGTCGGGCCCGGCCAGGTAGCCGATCACCCCGATGGCCGGCAGGTTGACCGCCAGCCGGAACGGGAGCGACGACCGGGCCGGCAGTGCCGACGCGGGGTCCAGGGGGGCGAAGGGGTCGGTGACCACCAGGAGCTCCTGGCGCCCGGCGGGCACCCGGTGGGCGGCTGTCACCAGGACCGCGCCCGCCCGGCCCGACAGCGCCCGTGCGTAGTCGGCGGCCGTCACCGGGTGGGCAACGCCCGTGGCGTGGACCCAGCTGTCGTGCTCGTTGGAGATGAAGACGGTCTGCGGGCTGAGTCCCGGCACCGCCGGGGGGACGAAGCGGAGCCACCCGAGACAGACCACCGACCACACGCCGATGGCGACCGTGGGCACGACCAGCAGGCCCCGCAGCGACCGGACGCCGACGTAGACGGGAAGGCACAGCGCGAAGAAGGCGGGCAGCAGCAGGCGGGCGTGCATGTAGTCGCCACCCACCTCCACCACGTAGGCCAGCTGGGCGAGTCCGACCACCAGCGGGGTGCAGAGCATCACCACCCCGGTGCGGTCCCCGGCCCGCCACCACCGGGCCACCCGGGTGGCCACCAGGGGCACGGCGCACAGGAGCGGGAACCACAGCGCGTAGGGCGCCACGAAGTTCCACAGGTAGGTGGCGCCCTGGGACCACCACGAGGACCCGGCCGCCTTGGCCAGCGCGGTCGACGGCACCAGCAGGGCGAAGTAGGCGGCCCGGGCGACCTCCACCACCACCGGCAGCGCCGCCGCGCCCACCACCACCGACACGCACCGGCGCACCTTCCCGGTGGTCGACGGCCACGTGGGCGAGGCCACCAGGGCGCAGAGCGCCACCGTGAACACCACGGCGCCCAGCACCAGCTCGGGACGGATGAGCGGCCCGAGCCCGGCCACGACCGCGGCAGCGGGCACCCCCGACCGCCGGTCGGCCACCCGCACCAGCAGCAGGAACACCACCCCCAGCCACAGGAAGACCATCGACATCTCGAGGCCGGAGGTGGCGAACTCCCACACCCCGGCCACCACCGACACGACGAGCAGCCCGAGGGGCAGCACCGTGCCCTCGTGGTGGCGGGCCCCGAGGCGTGCGACCGCCAGCCCGCCTGCGACGAACCCGCCCGCCGTGCAGGCCAGTCCGAGCACCACCGAGGTCCACTCCAGCGACCACCACGGGGTGACGGCGTGGACCGACGCCAGGACGGCCACCCACAGGGGGTCCGAATCGACCTCGACCCGCTCGCCCACGTTGAACACCGGTCCGTACCCGGCCAGCAGGTTGTGGA